>Ga0070668_100002278_pt1 | contig 14154 bp, 12 predicted proteins | sample KBSS43metaG_FD_64661 | JGI IMG/M metagenome (GOLD analysis project Ga0070668, IMG submission 64661) | Switchgrass rhizosphere microbial communities from Kellogg Biological Station, Michigan, USA - KBS S4-3 metaG | ecosystem: Host-associated > Plants > Roots > Rhizosphere > Soil ... | reverse complement strand
CGACGCGCCGTTCTCGTCGAGTGTGTGGAAGGTGGAGGTCGACGTGGGTGAGCGAGTGCTAGCCGGCCAGGCGCTGCTGGCGTTGGAGGCGATGAAGATGGAGACCGTCGTCACCGCGCCGTACGACGGCGTCGTCACCCACGTGCTCGTCGAAGCCGGAAACCAGGTGGATTCCGGCACCCCGCTCGTCGTCGTGGGTTCGGACTGCCCGCCGGCCGACGAGCGCGAGGTCACGGGCGTGCCTGCATGAGGGCAGCGGTGCGCCAGCGCAACGTGGGCGTTTCGCCGTCGGCGATGCCGAGTACGCGCATGCAGGCGTCGGCGACGTGGACAGGCAGTTGCTCGCGCTCGGGACCCGGCGGCACCGACCACATGTTCACCAGCGATTCGACCAGTCGGAACGGTAGGTCGGCTGCGGCCTCGTTGACCCCGGTCTGCTCGATGACGGCCGTGCTCAGCGCCAGGTAGTGCAGCCGCAGCCGCTCCCGGTCCGACCAGAAGGGTTCCAGGCCGGCGCCGCGAAGTTCAGGCAGCAGATACAAGGCACCCAGGTTCCACCTGCCAGCCAGCAGCTGGTGGCCGTCGAAGGCCGACAGTGCATGCAGGTGCTCGGCGGCGGTGAGGGCCGGTTGGGCTCCCAACAGCGTCGGGATGAACGACAGCGTGGGGCTGACGGTGTGGCTCAGCAGCGCACACAGGATGTCGTCCTTGGTCTTGAAGTAGTGGTAGAGCGACGCCTGACGGATGCCGACCGACTCGGCGATGTTCCGCGTCGACGTCCCCGCGTATCCCAGCGTGGTGAACAATTCGCCTGCGGCGTCGAGGATTTCGTCGCGCGCCGTCATCCCCGGGCGCCGCTGGGTGTTCAGGCGTGGGCGTCCGGCCTTGGCGAGCGGCATCGTTCCATCGTGGACCATGACCGGGCGAAAACCGCAAGCCGAACCGTATCTGTCATACGACAGAAACGAGTGACACGCATCGGTTACGTGCGCCGTCAATTGGTTACGCCAGCGACACCCACGGGGCTAGCGCCGAGGGAAAACTGTCAATCGACAGGCCATGGCACGCGGATGTGCAGGCATCGCGAGCTCAATCCCAGGAGTCCCCACGATGGGCATCGGCGTTTCCGCAGTCGACGCACCAGCGGTGCGCACTGCGCCGCCGGCTACCCCTGAGCCCGTCGCAACCGTCGACGAGTTGAAGGTCACTTTCCGTAGGAACGGACGCGACGTGCACGCATTGCGCGGAGTGTCACTCGCGATCGCACCGGGCGAAATCCTGGGCCTGGTCGGCGAGTCGGGATCCGGCAAGAGCGTGCTGGGATTCACCCTGCTCGGGCTCCTGCCCAAACCGTCCGAGGTCGAGGGCACCGTTCGGGTGACCGGTTCGGACATGGTCAACGGCGACGCCAAGGCGCTGCGGAAGGTGCGCAGGCTCGACCTCGGGGCGGTGTTCCAGGACCCGATGACGTCGCTGAACCCGACCATGCGGATCGGCAAGCAGGTCGCGGAGGCGGCTGGCAGCGACGAGGAGGCCCTTCGCCTGTTGACGGCGGTCGGCATCCCGGAGCCCAAACGGCGGATGCGGGCGTACCCCCACGAACTCTCCGGTGGCCTGCGTCAGCGCGTGATGATCGCGATCGCGATCGCAGGCGATCCCGAACTCATCGTCGCCGACGAGCCGACCACAGCCCTCGACGTCACCGTCCAGGCTCAGGTGCTTCGGCTACTCCAGCGGCTTCGCGACGAAATCGGTTGCAGCATTGTGCTAATCACCCACGACCTCGGCGTAGCGGCGCAGATCTCCGACCGGATCGCCGTGCTCTACGCGGGTCGCATCGCCGAAGTCGGCCCGACCGCGGACGTGCTCGGCACGCCCGCGCACCCCTACACCCACGGCCTGCTGCGTTCGCGGCTCACGCTGGACACCGCGCGCGACCAGCGCCTGGCCGCGTTGGCCGGGTCGGTGCCCAGCGCCATGACACCGCTGTCCGGTTGCGCGTTCGCGCCGAGGTGCGTGCTGGAGACCCCCGAGTGCTCCACGACGCCGCCCGAACCCGTCACCGTCGCCGAGGGACGGCTCAGCGCCTGCGTGCTCCCGTTCGACGAGGTGGTCGACCAGTTGGGCGGCGATGCCACCAACATGGGCGAGACGTTCGACGAGTTCGGGCCCGACGACTCCGTCCCACCGTCGGTGGTCATCCGCGACGTCACGAAGACGTTCGTGGTGAAGCGGCGCATCCTCGATCGCTCCGCCGACAATGGCGGGAAACTCCATGCCCTGCGCGGCATCTCGTTGACCGTTGGGCACGGTGAATCGCTGGCGCTGGTCGGGGAGAGCGGCTCGGGCAAGTCAACCCTGCTGCGGGTCATCGCCGGCCTGGAGAATCCGACCACCGGTACCGTCGAACTGGCGGGCGGGCAGAGCCCTCAAATGGTGTTCCAGGACGCCGGTGCGTCGCTGACGCCGTGGTTGTCGGTGGGCGAACTGATCACCGAACGGCTGCGAAGCGCGAAGCTGTCGCGCGCGGAGCGCGCCGACGCCGTGGCGAAAGTGCTTGACCGCGTCGGCCTTCCGGTGGAGATCGCCAAGTCGCGGGCCGGGCAGCTCTCCGGCGGACAGCGGCAGCGCGTCTCGCTGGCGCGCGCGACCGTCGTACCCCCGTCGGTGCTGTTGTGCGATGAGCCCACCAGTGCACTCGACGTATCGCTGGCGGCGTCGGTGCTCAACCTGATCGGCGATTTGCGCCGCAGCCTGGACATGTCGGTCGTCTTCGTCACCCATGACCTGTCGGTGGCCCGGGTGGTCGCCGACCGGATCGCCGTCATGTACCTGGGCCGGATCGTCGAACTCGGCCCAGCCGACGACGTCATCAACCGACCCACCCACCCATACACCCAAGCGCTGGTCGACTCGATACCGGACCTGGACCGCGAATCACGGGTGTTGGCAGGCGAACCCGCCAGCCCGTTGTCGCCGCCGACGGGCTGTGCGTTTCATCCGCGCTGCTCGATCGCAGTCGACACCTGCAGCGACAGGCAGCTCGACGTCCGGCTCGAGGGTGCGCCGGGAAATCCGCACCAGGTTGCGTGTATCGAGCGGAAGGCGAGCTGACATGGCGATTGCGGCCCCCGCGGGCACGCTCACGCGCGGCCGGATGCGGCTACCGTCGCTGCCGAAATCACCGTCCATGCTGCTCAATTGGGCAGCGGTCAGCTTGATCCTGGTCGTGACGATCGTCGCGGTGGCGGTCCCCGTGATCTCGCCGCACGATCCGTTGGTGCCGATCGGGATGCCGCTGCAGGCCCCTGGCAAGAATGGATTCCTGCTAGGCAGCGACAGTGTCGGGCGCGACATCCTGTCCCGGGTGCTCTACGGGGTGCAGTCGAGTTGGTTCGCGGCCCTGGTGGTCGTGGCCGTCGGGCTGTTCATCGGCGGGCTGGTCGGCCTCATCGCCGGTACGTTCGGCGGCTGGGTCGACGGAGTCTTGATGAGAATCACCGATGGGTTCCTGTCACTGCCTGCACCCGTGCTGGCGATCGCGGTGGTCGCCGCGCTTGGCCCCGGATTCATCCACACCCTGATCGCGGTGTCGATCGTCTGGTGGCCGTTCTACGCGCGGCTGGTGCGCGGCGAGGTAGCCCGGCTCGCCGCGCGTCCGCACGTCGAAGCCGCCAAACTGGCTGGCGTCGGCCAGATTCGGCTGGCCCTACGGCATCTGTTGCCGGGCGCGGTGCCCAACGCGTTGGTCGCAGCCAGCCTCGACATCGGTACTTTGATCCTTACGTTGGCTGCGCTGTCGTTCCTCGGGCTGGGCCAATCCGCGCCGGCGCCCGAGCTCGGCGCCGACGCCGCCCGAAATCTGACGTACTTCCTTCAGCAGTGGTGGGTCCCAGTGATGCCCGGCCTGGCCGTGCTCGTGCTCGCCCTGATCGCCAACATCGCGGGTGACGGCCTACGCAACCTGATGAAGACGAGCTAGGAGGCAGGCATGAGAAACTTCGTGCTGTCCCGACTGGGCGCCACGGTGGTGATCCTCATCGCTCTGACGGCGGTGATGTTCATCCTGCAGCACATTTCGCCGATGGATCCGGTGAAGGCTCAACTCGGCGCCAACGCATCCGCGGAGGCCGTCGCTGCCCGCCGGCAGGCGCTGGGACTGGATCAGCCAGTGATCAACCAGTTCTGGCGCTACCTCACCGGGGCGGTGCAGGGCGATCTCGGCTCCTCGTACCGCACCCGGCATCCGGTCAGCAGCGACCTGGGCGACTTCTTCCCGGCGACACTGGAATTGGCGTTGTACGGCATTGCGGTAGCGCTGATCCTTGCTGCGTTGCTGGCCTTCGGCATGACGCTGAAGTGGCCGGGTTCGCAGGTGCTGCGCGCCGTGTTGTTCACCGGCGCGGCAGCACCGATGTTCCTGCTGGGGATAGTCGGGCTGATCGTGTTCTACCAGAAGCTGGGCTGGGTGCCGGCGAACGGCCGGATCAGTGTGCCCAACCCGCCAGATGGGCCAACCGGGTTGCTGACCATCGACGGATTGCTCGCCGGTCGGTTCGACGTCGTCACCGACGCGCTGCATCACCTGATCCTCCCTGCCATCGTGATCGCGCTCGGCCCGGCGGTCGCGATCGGACGTGTGTTGCGCTCCAGCCTGTTGACCGACGAGGACAGCGACTACGCCAGGACCGCAAGGGCCAAGGGCCTTTCCGAGAGCCGAATCATGATCGGGCACGTGTTGCGCAACTGCGTGGGCGCCGCCATGTCGATGACGGGGCTACAGATCGGGTTGATGTTCTCCGGCGTGCTGGTGGTCGAGCAGGTATTCGGCTGGCCGGGCATCGGTCAGTACATCGCGCAAAGCATCCCGGTGGCCGACTTCCCCGCCATTGCCGGCGTCACGCTGATGCTCGGCGTGCTCTACGTCGTCATCAATACCGCCGTCGATCTGTTGCAGGCCGCGGCAGATCCCCGAATCGCAGTCACAGGAGGTTAGGTGCCAACGCAGCCACTCATCGTGGGCAATCCCGTACTGGTCGTCGTCGACATGCAAGAGGGCGGCGCAATGTCGGTGCAGGAAGCGGGAATTCCCGTGATGCCCGGCCATGCCGAACGCGTCGAGCGGGCCGAAAGGCTGCTCGCGGCGGCCCGCGCTGCCGGTGTGCCGGTGGTGTTCTTCCAAGAGGTGCACCGCCCCAGCGGCGTGGACTTCGGCCGTGAACTGGACGGCACCGAGGGCGTGCACTGCGTCGAGGGCCAGCCCGGTACCGATCTGGAGCCGTCACTGCGGCCGTTGGCCGACGAATTTCATATCGTGAAGCGGCGGTATTCCGGTTTCATCGGAACGGATTTCGAGATCGTGTTGCGCGGGCTGAAGGCCTCCACGCTGATCCTCGTGGGCGGGCTGACGGACGTGTGCGTCCACTACACCTTCGCCGACGCACACCAACGCGACTTCTACGTCCGCGTGGTGACCGACTGCGTCGGCGGCTCGTCTCAGTACCTCCACGACGCGGCGCTCGCCGCCATGGAGTACCTGCAGACCGGCGCCATGCGCACCACCGAGGAGATCCTCACCGCATTCGAACAACTCGAACGGACCGCCGGTCCCGTCCTCGAAGGAGCAGCACGATGAAGAACCGATTCAAGGCAATTGCCGTTGCCGGCGCCGTCGCGATGCTGACGCTTTCGGCCTGTAGTAGCTCGGATTCGGGCGGCGGCACGCCGAACGCCGCCCCCACGGACAAGGTGCTGCACCTGTCCTTCCTGCAGGACCCGGGCCAACCGCCGGACCCCGACGTGTACTACGCCGGGCAGGGTCTGCTGATGACCACCAACACCTATGAAGGCCTGCTGCAGTACAAGGGCGGCACGGACAAGCCCGAATTCGAGCCGCTGCTGGCCACGGAGTGGACCGCGTCGCCCGACAACAAGGTCTTCACGTTCAAACTGCGCGAAGGCGTGAAGTTCCACGACGGGACACCGTTCACCTCGGCCGCGATCAAGGCGTCCTTCGACCGGAGACTTGCCGTCGGCGGCGGACCTGCGTACATGGTCAAGGACGTCGAATCGGTGACCACCCAAGGGGATTACGCCGCGACCATCACGCTGAAGGCGCCCAATTCGGAGTTCCTGGCGATCCTCGCGTCGCCGTACGGGCCGCGGATGATGAGCCCAACGGGGTTGCAGAAGAACGGCGGCTCGGACTTCGCGCAGGGCTATCTGACCACCCACGACCTCGGCACCGGGCCTTACACGCTGACCGACGCACAGGTCGGCTCGCACTACGCGATGGCGGTGTTTCCCGAGTATTGGGGCCCGAAGCCGTATTTCGAGAAGGTCGAGATGCCGGTCATCACCGATGCGTCCGCCATGCAGCTGCAGTTCAACAACGGTCAGATCGCCGCGATCCTGCATGACCTGCCTTCATCGGCCGTTGAGCAGTACTTGAAGGACGACAAGTACTCGAACTACTCGTTGCCCACGATGATGTCGAGCTACTTCTACACCAACCCGAGCAAGGGCCTCATGAAGGATCAGGCCACCCGGGCGGCAGTGCTGCAGGCCCTCGACGTCGACGCGTTGGCCAAACAGGCCTTCTTCGGCCGGGGCAAGGTCGGCGCTCAGATGTATCCGCCCTACGTGCTCGCCTCGGAGTACGGAAAGCAGACGCTGACACACGATCCCGCTGCGCTGACCAAGATCGCCGCCGCGCTACCGGCCGATCAGAAGTCGGTGACCATCGGCTACGACACCAGCAACCCCGACAGCCAGTTGATCAGCAACATCGTTCAGACCCAGCTCGCCGCGGCCGGACTCACCGCGAAGGTGCAGGGTTACCCAACTTCTGAGATCTACGGCTGGATCGGTACCGACATGCAGGCGGCACCGGAGATCTACACCGGGATGGTGTGGCCGGATTCCCCGTCGCCGTACACCTGGGGTCACATCTCCTGGGACGCCGATGGCGGCATCAACTATCTGGGCTGCTCGTCGCCGCGGGTGTCCGCCGCGCTGGCGGCGGGACTGCCGACCGGTGACCCCAAGACGTTCTCGGAGGCGGGCACGGAGGCACAGGCCACCGGCTGCTGGCTGAACATCGCCGACATCGACGACTTCGTGGTCGCCCAGCCGTGGCTGAAGGGCGTCGAGCAGGCGCATGCGTTGTCGAATCCGAACTCGCTGCGCGTCGCGGCGCTTTCGGTGGGCTAGCCGGTGAACCTCGTTCGAAAGGGGAAGGTCCGCCGGATCATCCTGCTCACCCTCGGCTGGGAGGAGCTCCCGAAATCCGTTTCGGTGCATGGGGCTTCGCCCGAACTGCGGATGCGCGAGCCGGTGCCCGGTGTGCTGTTACAGACCGACGGCGGCTGGGTGTTGCTCGACACGGGATTCAACACCGCGCTCATCCGGGATCCGGCGCTGTACCGCCGGTTCTTCCCGACCGTCGAGTACATCCCGGTGCTGCCGGGTCCCGGTGAGCCCATTGAGGAGTCGTTGCACGACATCGGTGTCGACGTCGACGACATCCACACGGTCGCGGTCAGCCACCTGCACCACGATCACGCGGGTGGGCTGAAACTGTTCGCGGGCAAGGTCCCGGTGCACGCGCAGCGCCGGGAATTGGAGTACGGCCTGTCGAATCACCCCGAGCCGGAGAAGCATGCGATCGTGCGGGTCGACTTCGACGATCCCAACATCGATTGGCGGCTGGCCGACGGCGAGGCCGAGATCGCGCCAGGGATCACGGCCGTCCCCACGTACGGACACACGCCGGGGCACCAGAGCTTCGTCGTCGAACTCGACGAGTCCGTGGGCGGCGATGGGTTCGTCTTCGCGTTCGACGCCGCCGATCTGACCGAGAACATCGAGCACGAGTTGGCGATCGGCGGCTTCATCGACGTGGAGCCCGAGGAAACGATCGAACCGATCCGCAGGCTCAAGAAGTTGGCCAGCGACAAGGGCTACCAGTTGATCCCGGGCCACGATCCGCACGTGTGGCCAGAGCTGACTCAGCACTTCCACGAGCGCTTTGGCCCGGTGTCCGGGTAATGGACCTGGTGCTGCGCGCCGATCGAGCGTTGCTCGACGGCGAGTTGCGTCCGGCCGCAGTGGCAGTGCGCGACGGGCGGATCGCGTCGATCGGTCCCGTGGACGCCGACTACCGGGCGGCCGTCGACGTCACGGTGGCGGCGCACGCGGTGCTGCTTCCCGGTTTCGTCGACACCCACGTTCACGTAAACGAACCGGGCACCGACTGGGAGGGTTTCGCGTCGGCAACCTCCGCCGCGGCAGCGGGCGGCATCACCACGTTGGTGGACATGCCACTCGACTCCCACCCGGTGACCACCACGGTCGAGGCGTTGCGCGTCAAACAGGCGGTGGCCGAGGGCAACTGCGCAGTCGACGTCGCCTTCTGGGCCGGTGTGGTGCCCGAGAACGTCGACGTCCTCGGGCCACTGGCCGCGGCCGGGGTGGCCGGTTTCAAGTGCTTCCTTGCCGAGTCCGGGAACCCGAACTTCGGCCACCTGACCCCTGCGGAGTTCCGGCGCGCGATGGCGCACATCGCCGAGTTGGGCTCGGTGATGCTGGTACACGCCGAGAGTCACGAGGTCATCGATGGCAGCCCACGTCCGAGTGGCCGTGGCTACGCATCGTTTCTGGACTCCCGCCCCGATGCTGCCGAGCACGGCGCAGTGGCGCTGGTGCTCGACGCCGCGGCCGGCACGGGCGCCCGCGCGCACGTCGTGCACGTCTCGAGCGCCACCGTGCTGCCCGTGCTGGCCGAGGCGAAGCGGTCCGGGATACCCGTCACCGCCGAGACCTGTCCGCACTACCTGACGTTCGCCGCCGAGACGATCCCGGACGGGGGCACCGAGTTTGCGTCCTGCCCACCGATCCGCGGCGCGGCGAACCGAGACCTGTTGTGGGAGGCGCTCGGTGACGGAACGCTCGACATGATCGTGTCCGACCATTCGCCGTGTGCCCCGGAGTTCAAGGGCGACGGCGACTTCGGGCGCGCCTTCGGCGGCGTGAGCTCACTGCAGCTCGGGCCGCGGGCGGTGTGGACCCAGGCGGTTCGGCGCGGCTTCGGGCTCGAGGCGGTGAGTCGCTGGATGTCGGAGCGGCCCGCGGCGGTGGCCGGCCTGACCGACCGCGGACGCATCGCCGTCGGCCTGCGAGCCGACCTGTGCGTGCTCGACCCGGACGCCGAGCAGGTCGTCCGCGCCGCCGAGCTGCGGCACCGGCATCCCGTCGGTCCGTATGACGGTGCTCGGCTGCGTGGAGCGGTGCTGCAGACCTGGGTCGCCGGGAGGCTGGCGTTCGGCGAGGTGTGCCAACCGGTATGAGGATCCTGGTGCTCAACCCCAACACCTCGGACACGATGACCGCCGAGATCGCCACCGCGGCCCGGGCAGCCGCGCATGACGGAACGGAAATCGTCTGCCTGGCACCGCGGTTCGGTGCCGTTGCCATCGACTCGGCGGCCGAGAGCTACCTTTCCGCGGTCGGGGTGATGGACGTCGTCGCCGGCCTGCTCGACGTCGGCGACTTCGACTTCGACGCGGTGGTGCTCGCCGGCTTCGGTGAACACGGCAGGGACGCGTTGGCCGAGATGCTGTCGGTGCCCGTGCTCGACATCGCCGAATGTGCCGCGCACGTCGCACATCTCATCGGACGCCGGTTCTCCGTCGTAACCACGCTGGCCCGCTCGATCGCGCCGATCGAAGACCGGTTGATGCTGGCCGGCCTCGACGCGCACTGCGCGTCGGTGCGGGCCTGCGGACTGGGCACCGCCGAGGTGGACGCCGATCCGTCGGGTGCGGTCACGGCCATCGTCGAGGAGGCCGCCCGCGCCGTGCGCGACGACGGGGCCGACGTCATCTGTCTGGGCTGTGCGGGGATGGCCGGAGTGACCGACGCGATCTCGGCGAAACTCGGCGTACCCGCCGTCGATGGCGTCGCCGCCGCGGTCGCGCTGGCGCAAGCGCTCGTCGGACTCGGCCTGTCGACGAGCAAGGCCGGCGTGTACGCGCCGGGCCCGGACAACTCGCGCAGCCACTGGCCGCTATCCCGTGCCCTCGGTCTGGAGTCGTGACCGTGAACGGAAACGGCTCCAGCGACGTCGATCTGGCGTCGCGCACGCTTGGCGGCAGCGTCGTGGCGGCCAGCGACGAGTCCTTCGGCTTCAAGGAACGGCTCGTCGATGCGAAGGAACCCGCGTTCGTGCCAGGCACCTACGACGTCCGAGGTGAGGTGGTCGACGGTTGGGAAACCCGGCGGCACGCCGGTCGCGAAGGAGACTGGGCAATCGTCCGGCTCGGGGTGCCAGGCCGGTTGCACACCGTCGACGTGGATACGCGGTTCTTCTCGGGCAATCACCCCACCGGATGCCGGATCGATGCGTGCGTGCTCGACCTGACGTCGGACCCGACCGCGTCGGGGGTGGCGTGGACGCCACTGGTGAATCACACCGTCCTGAAACCGGATTCGCACAACCTGCTCCCGGTGCACGATCACCGACGTTGGACGCACCTGCGGCTGCGCCTGGACTCGGACGGGGGAGTCGCCCGGCTGCGGGCCTACGGCACTGTGATCCCCGACCCCGAGCTGTGGGAGAACGTCACCGTCGAAGTGTCCGGCGTCGAGCACGGCGGCCGCGTCGAATGGTGCAGCGACAGCTTCTATTCGCACGCGTGCGCGCTGATCTCACCGGATCGGCCGCGCAACATGGGGGACGGCTGGGAGACCCGACGCCGACGTGACGTCGGGCCCGAGACCCACGATGCGGTGATGATCTCGTTCGCCGTACCCACCGATCTGCGACGCCTGGAGATCGACACGTCCTGCTTCGTGTTCAACGCCTCGACCGAGATATCGGTGCTGGGCAGCCGGGACCGCCCCGACGATGAACGCGGTTGGGCGCTGGTGCCTTTCGACGTCCCCGTGCTCGATCGTATGCGGCTGGCTCCCGACGCTCGCCAAATGTTCGCCATCGACGTGCGGGGTGTCACGGCGCTTCGCGTACAGGCCTACCCCGACGGTGGGATTGCCAGGGTGCGCGCGCTGGGCACGCCAACCGAGGACGGGGTGGCGCAGCTGCACCGACAGTGGGAAGCCTCGACGGAGGCCGGACCGTGACCGCGCCATCGCTTCAGGAGTGCACCGGACTGTGGCGACGCACGCTGCTGATCGCCGCCGACGGGTCGCGCGACACTGGCACCGACGTGCTGTGGCTGCAGGGCATCCACGGCTACGTCGACTCCCGCGGTTTTGCGGGCACGCTGCACCAACGGGATGACGTCTTCGAGTGGCATCGCGACGTCGACCTGGAGCCGCCCGGCCCGTTCCCCGACGCGGGGTCGATGCGCTGGGACGGCGACGTGCTCGTCGAGGCCGGCGTTCACGAGCACTACGTCGAACACTGGGTCCGCGACGACGGGCCGAGCGCGCCCAGCGGAGCGGTGTTCCTGTCCGCACCCGACGGCGCAGCCGGGCTCCTGGTGCGCGTCGGCGACCTGTTCGGCTGGGCCGGCGCAGGCACGGTGCTGATCGACACCGTAGGAGGGCCGCGGTGGGACGCGCTGGCGATCGAGCTTTCCGATGACCAGGTGCGGGCCAACGGAGTGTGCTGGAACATCGAAGGAAGTGAAGGGAACGTGAATCCATGAGTGGCACAACGTCGTTCACGTCGATACCGGTCATCGACATCAGCGGGTTGCGCTCGCCCGACCGGACCGAGCGCGAGCGGGTCGCGGCCGAGATCGGCACGGCCGCACGCGAGATCGGATTCCTCTACATCAGCGGGTCGGGCATCGACGACGCGCTGTTCGACCGCATGCTGGCGGCGACCAAGGAGTTCTTCGCGTTGCCGGTCGAAGAGAAGATGCGCAGCTACATCGGCATGTCGCGTTGTCACCGCGGCTACGTGCCGGTCGGGGAGGAGGGCGTCGAGACCGGCACTCCCGACCTCAAGGAGGCCTTCGACACCGCGCTCGACCTGCCCGCCGACGATCCCGACTACGTCGCCGGCAACCCGATGCTCGGCCCCAACACGTGGCCGGACCTGCCGGGATTCGCCGACGCGGTGTCCGACTACTACGCCGCGGTGCTCGAGGTCGGGCACCAGCTGCTGTGGGCGTTCGCGGTGGCGCTTGGCGAGGACCCGGACGTGTTCTCCCGGCACGCCACCAAGACGCCGAGCCAGCTGCGGCTGGTGCACTACCCGTACAACCCCGACGCGCGAGACGGGCTCGGCATCGGCGCGCACACCGACTACGAGTGCTTCACGCTGCTCAAGCCGACCGCGCCGGGGCTCGAGGTGCTCAATGGAGCGGGGCAGTGGATCGACGTGCCGCCGATACCGGGCACCTTCGTCGTCAACATCGGCGACATGTTGGAACTGTGGACCAACGGCGCCTTCGTCGCCACCAGCCACCGGGTCCGCAAGGTCGTCGAGGAGCGGTATTCATTTCCGCTGTTCTTCAACGTCGACTATCACACCGAGGTGAAGCCGTTGCCGCAGTTCGCGTCTCACGGGGGTAAGGAGCGTCCGCCGCTGCGGGCCGGTGAGCACCTGTTCGCGCAGACGGCTCAGACGTTCGCGTACCTGCGCAACCGGATCGACAGCGGCGAATTGGTGCTGCCGGAGGGTTCGCTTGGCATGAACCAATTTGGGCAGCAGGCGTTGCAGAGCATCGACTAGCACCCAACGCCTCGCCGAGACTGCGCACAGATCGCTATTCGGCAAGAATTCGCGATCTCTCTGCAGTTTCGGCGCACGTTGACGCTGCGGCCGTGCGCATACTTGGGCGTCCGAACCTGTCACGGGGGTCAGCCATGCGCAAACTGTTCATTTCGTACGCCCGCGAGAACAAGCCGGTCGTCGAAGAGCTGGTGGACCACTTGGGGTTGGTCGGCTATCAGACGTGGGTCGATTCCTCGCTTCGCGGTGGGCAGGACTGGTGGCAGGAGATCCTGAGTCGGATCGCCGACTGCGACGTGTTCATCGCGATCGTCTCCCAAGAGGCGCTCAACTCCACCGCCTGCGGACGCGAACGCGAATGGGCTGCGGCCCTTGGCAAGCCGATGCTGCCGGTGGCCATCGAGCCCTTGTCGACGGCGCTGCCGAAGCACCTGTCGACGCTTCAGATCGTCGACTACTCCGACTCGGGGCTGCGGGACCGCGCCGCGCTGAAGCTCGCGGGCGCACTCGCTGCGTTGCCCGCCCCGCCCGCACCCCCGGACCCGCTGCCGCAGCCCCCCGAGGCGCCGTTGTCGTACCTCACCGACCTCGTCGACGAGGTCGCGCGACCCGATTCCATCGACCACCAGCGGCAGCGGCAGATCGTGTCACGGCTCGAGACGGCCCTTCGCTCGGTCGATCCCGAAGAGCGCCGCGGCGGGGTCGACATCCTTGCGCGGTTCCGAGGCCGCGGCGACCTGTATGCGGACGTAGACCGTGCGCTGACCCAACTCGCCGACGTGTATGCCGGCGCACCGTCCGTCGCCCCACAGAAGGCCGCAGCTGCGTCGCCACCCCCGACGAAACCCCCCGCCAAGCGCCTGGTTCTGAGCAAGGACACGCTCGCCGAACCCGCCCCTAAACCTAAACCCGAGCCGGCCACGCCTCGGCTCGTCCTGAGGAGGCCGCCAGCCGAGCGCATAGAGGCTCCGGAGAGGCGATCGTTCGTGGCGTCGACCGCTGCCGACGTGCCCGCAGAACCTACTTCGGAAGCGGTTCGGCTCGTCCGGATCTCGGGTGTCATGCTGATCGTCTTCGGTGCACTGAGCGTGGTCATGGCTGCGGTCGGGTGGTTCGGCAGCGAATATCTGTGGGCCTTGTATTCGGGTGACTGGGATCCGACATGGGTGATGGTCGGGAGGGCCATCACCTTGTTGCTGCTGGCCATCGCCTTCGGCACGCTGGCGCGAGCACTGCAGCTACTCACTTCCAACATCGCGGCTGCTGCCTGCTCGGCGGTGGTCGGCGCCGCGTTGGTCCTTCAGGTCGTCGTGAACCTCGCTGCGCCAGTGAGCTTTTCGTACGAAGGTGTGGGCGAGACCGTGTTGGCGCCACTGATCGTCGCGGTGGTGGTCTTCGTGGCGCTGATCGCGGACGGCGTCACGATGGCGTTGGCGCTGCGGCGGCGCTGG
>Ga0070668_100002276_pt1 | contig 14155 bp, 12 predicted proteins | sample KBSS43metaG_FD_64661 | JGI IMG/M metagenome (GOLD analysis project Ga0070668, IMG submission 64661) | Switchgrass rhizosphere microbial communities from Kellogg Biological Station, Michigan, USA - KBS S4-3 metaG | ecosystem: Host-associated > Plants > Roots > Rhizosphere > Soil ... | reverse complement strand
CTGGCTGGCCCGCGTCGAAAGCGTGGCGAAGCGCAGCCTGACCTTGCGCCTCGCCGAGCATCTCCGCCCGCGCGAGGCGGTGCCCGACCTCTGGCTGGTCGCGGCCCCGATCAAGAAGGGGCGCATCGACCTCGTCGCCGAAAAGGCCTGCGAACTCGGCGTCGACCGCTTCGTGCCGGTGATCACCCGCCGCACCGTCGTCGAACGGCCGAAGCTGGAACGGCTGCGCGCGCACATGGTCGAGGCGGCCGAGCAATGCGGGCGCAACGCGTTGCCCATCCTTGCCGAGCCGCAGCCGCTCGCCGCCCTCCTGCGCGACTGGCCGGCCGGCCGGGCGCTGTTCTTCGCCGACGAGACCGGCGGCGGCCCCGTGCTCGATGCGATGCGCGCAGCCGCGGATGCGGGGGCGGGTCCGGCGGCAATCCTGATCGGCCCCGAGGGCGGCTTCGATCCCGCCGAGCGCGCGGCGATCCGTGCCCTCCCCCAGGCCCGCGGCATCTCGCTCGGGCCGCGCATCCTGCGCGCCGAGACCGCGGCGATCGCGGCGGTCGCCTTGTGGATGGCCGCGGCGGGCGACTGGCAGGGGTGAACTTGTCCTCTGGCGAAGCGGCGCGACCGCCGCTAGAGGCCCGCCATGACGACCCGTACCGACACCAGCGCCACCCCGGAGATCACCGGCCGCGATGACCTCCTATCGGTCTTCGCCAAGGGCGAGAAGCCGCCGGAACGCTGGCGCATCGGCACCGAGCACGAGAAGTTCGTCTACCGCAAGGCGGACCACCGCGCACCGTCCTATGACGAGCCGGGGGGCATCCGCGATCTCCTGGCGGGGCTTACCGAATTCGGCTGGACCCCGGTCGAGGAGGGCGGCAACGTCATCGCGCTTGCCGGCAGCGACGGCAATGTCAGCCTGGAGCCCGCCGGCCAGCTCGAACTGTCGGGCGCGCCGCTGGAGAACCTGCACCAGACCTGCGCCGAGACCGGCCGCCATCTGGAGCAGGTGAAAGCGATCGGCGACAGGCTCGGCCTCGGCTTCCTCGGCCTCGGCATGTGGCCCGACAAGGCGCGCGCCGACCTGCCGGTGATGCCCAAGGGCCGCTACGCGATCATGCTCAACCATATGCCGAAGGTCGGCAGCATGGGCCTCGACATGATGCTGCGCACCTGCACGATCCAGGTGAACCTCGACTATCAGACCGAAGCCGACATGGTGAAGAAGTTCCGGGTCGGCCTGGCGCTGCAGCCGCTCGCCACCGCGCTCTTCGCCAATTCACCGTTCCTGGAGGGCAAGCCCAACGGCTATCTCTCCTACCGCAGCCATATCTGGACCGACACCGATCCCGGCCGCACCGGCATGCTGCCCTTCGTCTTCGACGAGGGCTTCGGTTACGAACGCTATGCCGATTACGCGCTCGACGTGCCGATGTACTTCGTGTTCCGCGACGGCAAGTATATCGACGCCGCCGGCCAGAATTTCCGCGATTTCCTCGATGGCAGGCTCCCCGCGCTGCCCGGCGAGAAGCCGACCATCGCCGACTGGACCGACCATCTTTCGACCGCCTTCCCCGAGGTGCGGCTGAAAAGCTTCCTCGAGATGCGCGGCGCCGATGGCGGCCCCTGGGGCCGGATCTGCGCGCTGCCGGCGTTCTGGGTCGGCCTGCTCTACGACCAGGGCGCGCTCGACGCCGCCTGGGACGAGGTCAAGCACTGGACGATCGAGGACCATCACCGCATCCGCGCCGAGGTGCCCAGCCTCGGCCTCAAGGCGCACGGCCCGCGCGGCCGCAACTTCCAGACGCTCGGCACCCAGATCCTCGACATCGCCGAGGCCGGGCTGAAGGCGCGCGCGCGCTTCAACATGGCCGGCGAGGACGAGAGCGGCTTCCTCCAGCCGCTCCGCGAGATCATCGCCCGCGGCAAGACCCCGGCGGAGACGCTGCTCGACCGCTATCACGGCGAATGGGGCGGCGACATCTCGCGGGTGTACGAGGCGAAGAGCTTTTAGCGCCGGCCACGCCCTCGCCTCGGTGGAGGTCGGCTGGGGCAGCCTGCAGGGTTCTGATCACCCGATGACGTGCGGGTGAAACGGAAAGGGGAAAGATTCACCCCTTGAACAGGCTGCCCAGGATCCCGCGCAGGATCCGCCCGCCCAGCGGTCCACCAAGCTGCCGCCCGATCGACGACGCGGCCGAGCGCGCCGCCGATTCGATCATGCGGTCGCTCAGGGTCGGCCGGGCAGCCTCGCGCGCGGCACGGCGCGCCTCCTCCGCCGCGGCCTTCTCGCGCAGCTTCGCCTCGGCGGCGGCGGCCTTGTCGGCCTCGGCGCGCGCCTTCTTCGCCTCCGCCTCGGTCGCCGCTGCGGTCGCCCGCGCCGCCAGCAGTTCCTCCGCCGATTCACGGTTCACGGGCGTGTCGTACTTGCCGGCGATCGCCGAACTTGCCCGCAGCACGCCGCGCTCCGTCGCGGTCAGCGGGCCGAGGCGCGAGGCCGGCGGGCGGATCAGCGTGCGCTCGACCGGCGCGGGCGATCCGTCGGGCTGGAGCAGCGAGACCAGCGCCTCGCCGACCCTGAGCTCGGTAATCGCGGTCGCGACATCGATCTCCGGGCTGGCGCGGAAGGTCTCGGCGGCCGCCTTCACCGCCTTCTGGTCGCGTGGGGTGAAGGCGCGCAGCGCATGCTGGATGCGGTTGCCGAGCTGGCCGGCGATGCTGTCGGGCACGTCGATCGGGTTCTGCGTCACGAACCAGACGCTCACCCCCTTCGACCGGATCAGCCGCACCACCTGCTCGATCCGGTCGAGCAGCGCCGGCGGCGCATCGTCGAACAGCAGATGCGCCTCGTCGAAGAAGAAGGCGATCACCGGCTTGTCGGGATCGCCGATCTCGGGGAGCACCTCGAACAGCTCGGACAGCAGCCACAGCAGGAAGCTGGCATAGAGCTTTGGCGCCGCCATCAGCTTGTCGGCGGCGAGCACCGAGACGATGCCCTTGCCAGCCTCGTCGCTGCGGATCAGGTCGCGGATGTCGAGTGCGGGCTCGCCGAAGAAGCGGTCGGCGCCCTGCCCTTCCAGCTGGAGCAGCGCGCGCTGGATCGCGCCGATGCTGGCCTTGGCGACATTTCCGTATTTGACGGTCAATTCGTCGGCATTCTCCGAGACCCAGCCGAGCATCGCGCGGAGATCGGCGAGGTCGAGCAGCAGCAGGCCCTGGTCGTCGGCGACCTTGAAGGTGATCGTGAGGACGCCCTCCTGCACGTCGGTCAGCCCCATCAGCCGCGACAGGAGCAGCGGCCCCATCTCGCTGATCGTGGTCCGCACCGGATCGCCCGCCTCGCCGAACACGTCCCACAGCTGGGCGGGGGTGGCGGCATAGCTGTAATCGGTCATGCCGATCTCGGCGGCGCGCGCGGTCACGATGGCGTGCGACTTGGCGAGCGGCGAGCCGGGCATGGCGATGCCGGCGAGATCGCCCTTCACGTCGGCGAGGAACACCGGCACGCCGGCATTGGAGAAGCCCTCGGCGAGGCCCTGCAGGGTCACCGTCTTGCCGGTGCCGGTGGCGCCCGCGATCAGGCCGTGGCGGTTGGCACGCCTGAGATCGAGGTAGAGCGGCCGGCCACCGCCCAGCCCGACGAAGATCCCGTCCGCACCATCCATCGCCGGCCTCTCCGCAGCAGTGTCACGGCCGCCTGATAGCCGCTTGCACGCTCGGGCAAAACCGGTGGCTGGCGGATCGTGGATATCGGCTCACCGAAGATCCTCCCCGGAACGGGAGGATCTATTCGTCCCGCACCAGCCGATCGCCCTCCAACCGCCGGTAGAAGCAGCTCCGCTCCCCCGTATGGCAGGCCGGCCCGGCGGCGTTCACCCGCAGCCACAGCGCGTCCTGGTCGCAATCGACCCGCATCTCGACGACGCTCAGGACATGGCCCGAGCTTTCGCCCTTCTTCCACAGCCGCCCGCGCGAGCGTGAGAAGAACCAGGCCTCGCCGGTCGCGATCGTCTTCGCCAGCGCCTCGGCGTTCATATGTGCGAGCATCAGCACCTCGCCACTGGCGGCGTCGGTCGCGACCGCGGTGACCAGCCCGTTGGCGTCGTATTTCGGCTGGAGGGTGCTGCCCTGCTCGCGGTCGTCGGTCATGCCGGGGCGTCTAGAGCCTGATCGCTCTGTGCGGAAGCGCTTTGCCTCTCCGCCGATGACGTGAATCAGGCGCCGGCGGGCGCCGGCATCCATCCCCTCAACGCTGCCCTTCGGCATAGATCTGGTCGAAGGTCGCGCCGTCGACGAAATGGGCGGCCTGCGCACGCCGCCAGCCGCCGAAATTGTGGTTGACGGTGAACAGCTTGATCGCGGGGAAGGTGCCCGCATAGCGCTTCAGGACCGCCGGGTCGCGCGGGCGGTAATAGTTCCGGGCGATGATGTCCTGCGCCGCGGGCGTGTAGAGAAAGCGCAGATAGGCGTCGGCGACCTTTGCCGTGCCCTTCTTCGCCACGACCGAATCGACCACCGCCACAGAGGGTTCGGCGAGGATCGAGACCGAGGGGTAGACGATCTGGAACTTGCCGCCGCCGGTCTCGCGCTGGGCGAGGATCGCCTCGTTCTCCCAGGTCAGCAGCACGTCCCCCTGTCCGCGCTGGATGAAGGTGGTGGCCGAGCCGCGTGCGCCGGAATCGAGGACCAGCACGTTCTTGTAGAGCTGCTTGACGAACGCCCGCGCCCTGGGCGCGCCGAGGGTCTTGGTCGCATAGCCCCAGGCGGCGAGATAGGTCCAGCGCGATGCGCCGCCGGTCTTGGGGTTGGGGGTGATGACGCCGACGCCGGGCTTCACCAGGTCGTTCCAGTCCTTGATGGCCTTCGGATTGCCCTTCCGCACCAGGAACACGATCGTCGAGTAATACGGCGTCGAATTGAGCGGCAGGCGCTTCTGCCAGGTCTTCGCCGTCAGCCCGCGATCGGCGATCGCGTCGATGTCGTTGGCGAGCGCGAGAGTGACGACATCGGCCTGCAACCCGTCGATCACCGATCGCGCCTGCTTGCCCGATCCGCCATGGCTCATCTTGATCTCGACCGCCTCGCCGGTCTTCGCCTGCCATTGCTTCGCGAAGGCGGCGTTGATGTCCTGGTAGAGTTCGCGCGTCGGGTCGTAGCTGACGTTGAGCAGGGTCACCGCTGCCGAGAGCGGGCTCGCCAGGATCAGGCCGATCGCGGCCGCGAGAACCAGTTTGCGCATGTTTCCTCCCATCGAAGGCGGGCCGTCTAACACCTCCGACGCGCGCGACAGGGATAGAGATTCATCGCCCCGGTTAAGCGGCGCCATAGTGTGGCTTCGCTGCCGTGCGATTGCCGGCGCTTGTCAAATCCCTGTCATGAACAGGCGACAAGCGGCGATTCGCCCCCTATATGGCCGCCATCGCGACATTTCCGGTGGGGTGGCCCTGTGCTTTCGACCAATCCCTTTGATCTTGTGGACGGCGACAAGCTCCACGAGGAATGCGGCGTTTTCGGCATTTGGGGGGCGGAAACCGCGTCCGCGATGGTGGCCCTGGGCCTCCACGCGCTCCAGCATCGCGGGCAGGAGGCGGCCGGCATCACCAGCTGGGACGGCCGCCAGTTCCACACCCATCGCGCCATGGGTCACGTCGCCGGCAATTTCGATCGCGACGACGTGATCCGCGGCCTGCCGGGCACCGTCGCCTGCGGCCATGTCCGCTATGCCACGACCGGCGACACCGCGCTCCGCAACGTCCAGCCGCTGTTCGCCGAGCTGGCCAGCGGCGGCTTCGCGGTGGCGCATAACGGCAACATCTCCAATGCGATGAAGCTGCGCCGCGACCTCAACCGCCGCGGATCGATCTTCCAGTCGACCAGCGATACCGAGGTCATCATCCACCTCGTCGCCACCTCCTCCTACCGGACCCTCATCGACAAGTTCATCGATGCGCTGAAGCAGGTCGAGGGCGCCTATTCGCTGGTCTGCATGACCCCCGAAGGGATGATCGCCTGCCGCGACCCGCTCGGCATCCGGCCGCTGGTCCTCGGCCGCGTCGGGGATGCCTATATCTTCGCCTCGGAGACGGTCGCCCTCGACGTGGTCGGCGCGACCTTCCTGCGTTCCGTGGAGCCGGGCGAGATCGTCATCGTCTCGAACCAGGGGCTGCGCTCGATCCGCCCGTTCGCGGCGGTGGCGCCACGGCCCTGCATCTTCGAGCACGTCTATTTCTCGCGCCCCGATTCGATCGTCGATGGCTCCTCGGTCTACTCGGTCCGCAAGCGGATCGGCGCCGAGCTCGCCAAGGAGAACCCGGTCGAGGCCGACATCGTCGTCCCGGTGCCCGATTCGGGCACCCCCGCCGCGATCGGTTACGCGCAGGAAAGCGGCATCCCTTTCGAGCTCGGCATCATCCGCTCGCACTATGTCGGCCGCACCTTCATCCAGCCCGGCGACCAGGTCCGCCATCTCGGCGTCAAGCTGAAGCACAACGCCAACAAGGCGCTGATCGACGGCAAGCGCCTGGTCCTGATCGACGATTCGATCGTGCGCGGCACCACCAGCCTCAAGATCGTGTCGATGCTGCGCGAGGCGGGCGCGCGTGAGATCCACATGCGCATCGCCAGCCCGCCGACCCGGCACAGCTGCTATTACGGCGTCGACACGCCCGAGCGCGCCAAGCTCCTTGCCGCGCAGATGTCGGTCGCGCAGATGGCCGATTACATCAATGTCGACAGCCTCTCCTTCCTGTCCATCGACGGCCTCTACCGCGCGCTCGGCGAGGACATGCGCGAGGAGGCCAAGCCGCAATATTGCGACGCCTGCTTCACCGGCGACTACCCGACCCGGCTGACCGACCAGGAGGAGGTCGCCCCGGTCGACCAGCTCATGCTGCTGTCGGAGCGCGTTGCCTGATGTCGAAGACCCTTGAGGGCAGGCTCGCCCTCGTCACCGGCGCCAGCCGCGGGATCGGCGCCGCGACCGCAACGGCGCTCGGTGAGGCCGGCGCCCATGTCATCCTCACCGCGCGCACCACCGCGGGGCTGGAAGAGGTCGAGGAGAAGATCCACGCCGCCGGCGGCACCGCCACCATCGCCCCGCTCGACCTGGTCGACGGCGACAGCATCGGCCGGCTGGCCGGGGCGATCGGAGGGCGCTGGCCGGCGCTCGACGTGCTCGTCCTCAACGCGGCGATGCTCGGCACGCTGGCGCCGGTCTCGCAGATCGATGCCAAGGAATTCTCTTCGCTGCTGACCCTGAACCTCGGCGCGCAGCAGGCGCTGCTCGCCGCCTTCGACCCGATGCTGCGCGCCTCGGCCGACGCGAAGGTGATCGGCCTGACCTCCTCGGTCGGTGCCCAGCCGCGCGCCTATTTCGGTGCCTATGGCGCGTCGAAGGCGGCGCTCGACACGCTGCTGCTGGCCTATGCCGCGGAGGTTGAGGCGATCAGCAAGATCCGGGTGGCGATCGTCGACCCCGGCGCGACGGCGACGCGCATGCGCGCCAAGGCTTTTCCCGGCGAGGATGCCAGCACGCTGAAAGGCCCCGAGGTGGTCGCCGCGCGGATCGCGGCACTGGCCGGCGAGGCGTTCGAGACAGGCACGCGGGTCCGGGTTTCAGCCTGACCAATCCTCCCCGGTACGGGGAGGGTTTCATTTTTTCCGCCCCGCCGCCAGCGCCCGCTCGCGCGCTTCGCGGTGGCCGATGATCTTTTCCGGATAGCCGTTCGGTCGCGCCTCCGGGTCGTGGATCGCCTCATCCGGCAGATCCGCCAGTTCGGGCACCCATTTCCGGATGTAATCCCCCGCGTCAAACTTCGCGCTTTGCGACAGCGGCGCCATGATCCGGCCGAACGGGTTCGAATCGATCCCCGTCCCCGCCACCCATTGCCAGTTCACCGCGTTGTTGCCGTAATCGGCGTCGACCAGAGTGTCCCAGAACCAGCGTTCGCCGCGCCGCCAGTCGATCAGCAGGTGCTTGATCAGGAAGGAGGCCGCGATCATCCGCACCCGGTTGTGCATCCAGCCGGTCGCCCACAGCTCACGCATGCCGGCGTCGACGATCGGATAGCCGGTCAGTCCCTTCGTCCAGGCGCGGAAGTCGCTGTCCGCGCGACGCCAGGGGAAGCGGTCATAGGCGTCGCGGCCGTTGCGCGATCCGTAGTCGGGGATGATGTCGACGACGTTCGAGGCGAAGTCGCGCCACGCCACCTCGCGCAGGAACGGCCAGGGGTCGCCCCCCGCGTCGCACAGCGCGTGCCAGACCGCCGCTGGCGAGACCTCGCCGAAGTGAAGATGCGGCGAGAGGCGGGAGGTTCCTTCGATGGCGGGCAGGTTGCGATCGACGTCGTAATCGTCGAGCCGCGCCCGAAAGCGATGGAGCGCGGCCCTGCCGCCGGCCTCGCCCGGCGTCCACACATCGAAGCCGCCTGCCCAGTCCGGCTTGGTCGGCAACAGCGACCAGTCGGCCAGCGCGTTCCCTGCGATCTGCTGACGCGCGCCCTCCAGCCCGCGCGGCACGCTCAGCGGCGGGGGCGGCGGCATCTGTTCGCGCAGCGCCCGCCAGAAGGCGGTGAACATGCGGTAGCGCCCGCCGCTGCCCGTGCGAATGCCGTCCGGGTCGGCCAACAGGCGGCCATCGTGGAGCCGCAGGTCGAGGCAGTCGGCCTTCGCCAGCGCCGCCTCCGCCTGCTTCCACCACGGCTCGTAATGATGAAGGGCATGGACGGCGCTGGCGCCGATCTCGCGCGCGACCGTGGCGACGACCTTTTCCGCACGGCCCCTGCGCAGGACCAGCGGCACGCCCATCTCCTTCAGCGCGGCGCCGAGGGCGGCGAGGCTGTGGTGCAGCCACCAGCGTTGCGCGCCGCCGATCCGCCAGTCGCCCGGGGTGTCGTCGTCGAGGACGTAGAGGCCGACCACCGGCCCGGCTTTCGCCGCGGCGGCGAGTGCGGGCTGGTCGGACAGGCGCAGGTCCTGGCGAAACCAGACGATCACGGGGTCGGCCATCGGGGGTCTCCGGTTCAGGCGAAGGCGGCGTTGGCTTGCGCCATCGTCAGCATCGAACGCACGTGACGCCGCGCGATGTCCACGCGCTCGGCGGCATAGCCGCCGCCGAGCGTGCTCGCGACCGGCACGCCGCGGCGACGCGCCTCCTCGATCACATAGGTGTCGCGCGCGGCCAGCCCCGCATCGCTCAGCTCCAGCCGGCCGAGCCGGTCGTCGCGATGCGGGTCGACGCCGGCCTGGTAGAGGACCATGTCCGGCGCGAAGCCGTCCAGCAGCGCAGGGAGATGTGCGGCGAGGATCGCGAGATATTCGTCATCCTCGACCCGGTCGGGCAGCGCCACGTCCAGGTCCGACTGTGCCTTGCGATGCGGGAAGTTCTTCTCGGCATGGATCGAGAAGGTGAACAGATCGCGCCGCCCGGCCAGCAGCGCGGCGGTGCCGTCGCCCTGATGGACGTCCAGGTCGACGATCAGCACGCGGCGGCGCACCCCTTCCGCCACCAGCCGGTGGGCGACGATCGCGAGGTCGTTGAACACGCAATAACCGGCGCCCGTCTCGTAAAGGGCATGGTGGCTGCCACCGGCGGCATTGGCGGCATGGCCATGTTCGATCGCACGCAGCGCGGCGAGCCACGTGCCGCCCGGCACATGCGCCGAACGGCGCGCGATCGGCTCGGTGATGGCGTAGCCGATCCGCCGCTCCTTCGCCGCCGGCACCGCGGCGGCGGCGACTTCGGCGACATAGGCGGGATCGTGGACCGCCTCGATCCACGCGCACGGCATCGGATCGGGACTGTGGACGGTGTAGGACGCACCGGACTCGGCGAGGGCGTGCATCACCAGGCCGTATTTGTCGGCGACCGGCTCGCCGCGCCACGGGACGACGTAATTGGGGTGGTGGACGACGTGGAGCATCTTGAACCGGCGTTCTACTTGTCCGAACGGGTGCCGTCGCGACCCACGCGAGGAGTGCTCATGACCATCGATCTTCCCTATCGCCCCGCCGCCGGCGTGATGCTGCTCAACGCACAGAACCAGGTTTTCGTAGCGCAGCGGCTCGATAGCACGCTCGAAGCCTGGCAGATGCCGCAGGGCGGGCTCGACCCCGGGGAGGATGCCCGCGCCGGCGCGCTGCGCGAACTGGAGGAGGAGACCGGCATCCCGCCGCACCTGACGGAGGAGATCGCCTGCGCCACCAGGGAGCTGTTCTACGACCTTCCGGACGATCTGGTCGGCAGGATGTGGAAGGGCAGGTACCGCGGCCAGCGCCAGATGTGGTTCCTGCTGCGCTTCACCGGCACCGACGCGGACATCGACCTGGACACCGCGCATCCCGAGTTCCGCGCCTGGAAATGGGCTGAACCGGGCGATCTTCCCGACATGATCGTGCCGTTCAAGCGGCGTTTATATGAGGATGTGCTAAGGGAATTCGCCGCATTTCTGTAACTTTCGAAAGGCTCCCGGTGCTGCGGTGGACCTGTGCGCTCTTCCTGGCAGCCTTCGCCGCGACGCCGGCGGCGGCCACCCTGCCGGATCCGATCCGTGCGATGGTGGAGAACGCCTTCGCCACCAATGACGCCGCCACCATCGCCGCGGTGGTGAAGGTCGCCAAGGCGACCAGCCCGGCCGATGCCGGCGAGATCGACGCGCTGGTCGGCGCACGGCAGAAGCGGCTGGACGAGCAGGCCGCGCTCAAGCGCGCCAGCACGCCCTTCCTGAAGAGCATCGACGGCGAGCTGGAATTCGGCGTGACCAACGTGACCGGCAACACCAGGAGCCTCGGCGCCTACGGATCGGTCAAGCTGACCCGCAACGGCCTGCGCTGGCAGCACCAGCTCACCGCGCGGGTCGACTATCTGCGCACCAACGGCGATACTACGACCGAGCGCGCCTCCGCCGCCTATGAGCCCAAGTACAAGTTCGACGAACGCCTGTTCGCCTATGGCCTGGCCCAGTACGAGCGGGACCCGATCCTCGGCTACAGCAGCCGCTACACCGCCGGCGGCGGCATCGGCTACGCGATCTTCAATACGCCGACGCTCCACATCGACCTTGCGGGCGGCCCGGCGCTGCGCCGGACGGACTTCGTCGACGAGCCGAACAAGTCGACCATCGCCGGACGCGGCTCGGTCGCGGTGCGCTGGCGGATCACGCCCACGATGACATTCACCCAGGACGGCGCGATCTATATCGAGGAAGGCGGCACCAATGCCAGCCTGGTCTCGGCGATCGACACCCGCCTGATCGGCCAGCTCAAGGCGCGCCTGTCCTACGACATCAAGTACGAACGCGACGCGCCGAACGGCAACGACCCGCTCGACACGGTGAGTCGGGTAACGCTGCTGTATAGTTTCTGAGGATCGCTTCTCCCCGCCCACCTGCCGGCGTGGGGCACGCGGATCGATGCTATTAACCAAATCGGTCGCCTCGCACTGGCGTGGATTTAGTCACCTCGCTAGAATGGCTCATGTCCTTGAGCAGCCCTGAATACGCGGCCCTGGAGGTTACTGCCGGCCAGCCGCTCCTGGCTCAGGTCGAACATTGGGCGGCGATCAACAGCGGATCGCGCAACCTGCCCGGCCTGGCCACGGTCGCGGGTCACCTCGCCGATGCCTTCTCTGTCCTGCCAGGCGATCTCGCGCTGCGCGATCCGGCGCCGGTCGATGCCATGGGCGCCGACGGCGTCGCGCGCCCGGTCGACCATGGTCGCAACCTGCATCTCGTCGTCCGCCCGCAAGCTCCGGTGCAGGTCTTGCTGACCGGCCACATGGACACCGTCTTCGGCGCCGACCACCCGTTCCAGAGCCTCGCCTGGCGCCAGGCGGGTGTGCTGAACGGCCCCGGCACCGCCGACATGAAGGGCGGCCTCGCCGTCATCCTCGCCGCACTTCGTGGCCTGGAGGCGAGCCCGCTCGCCCCCCGGATCGGTTACGAAGTGGTGGTCAACAGCGACGAGGAGGTCGGCTCGCCGGGCTCGGCCGCGCTGATCGCCGCCGCCGCGCGCGGCAAGGTCGCCGCCCTCACCTACGAGCCGGCGCTCCCCGACGGCACGCTTGCCGGCGCCCGGCCGGGCAGCGGCAATTTCTCGATCGTCGTCCGCGGCCGCGCCGCCCATGCCGGCCGCAACCCGGAGGAGGGCCGCAACGCCGTCCTCGCCGCCGCGGCGCTGGCCTTGCGGCTGGAGGCGCTGCGCCAGCCGGGGCTGACCGTCAACCCGGCGAAGATCGAGGGCGGCGCCCCCAACAACATGGTCCCCGATCTCGCCGTGCTGCGCGTCAACCTGCGCCCGGCGACCCCTGCGCTGGAGGCCTTCGCCCGCGACGCCATCGCCGCCGCGGTGGCCGGGGTCGCAGCCGAGCGCGAGGTCGACATCCACGTCCATGGCGGCTTCGGCCGGCCGCCCAAGCCGATCGACCCCGCCGCCGCGCGGCTGTTCGGCCTTGTCCGCAATTGCGGTGCCGAACTCGGCCTCGACATCGCGTGGCGGGCGACCGGCGGGGTCTGCGACGGCAACAACATCGCCGCCTGCGGCGTACCGGTGGTCGACACGATGGGCCCGCGTGGCGGCGCGATCCACACCGCGGACGAATTCCTGATCGTCGACAGCCTCGCCGAGCGGGCACGGCTTTCGACGCTGGTCCTGCTGCGCATCGCCGAAGGGGGACAGCCGTGACCTTCGTCATCCGGCCCTCGCGCGAGGACGACCTGCCCGCACTCTACGAGATGGCGAAGCTCACCGGCGGCGGATTCACCAACCTGCCACCCGACCGCGGCGCACTCGCCGAGAAGCTCGCGCGGTCGGCGCGCAGCTTCGCCGGCGCACATGACGATCCCGGCGACGATGTCTTCCTGCTGGTGCTGGAGAACAGCGAAACCGGCCAGGCCCGCGGTACCGCGCAGATCTTCGCGAAGATCGGCCACCGCGTGCCCTTCTACAGCTACCGCCTCGGCGCGATCAGCCAGACCTCGCGCGAGCTCGGCAGGACCTTTCGCGCCGAGATGCTGACCCTCACCACCGACCTCGAGGGCTCGTCGGAGGTCGGCGGCCTGTTCCTCCATCCCGCCGATCGCGCCGGCGGGGTCGGCGTGCTGCTGGCGCGCAGCCGCTACCTCTTCATCCGCCGCCACCGCGCGCTGTTCGCCGACCGCACCATCGCCGAGTTGCGCGGGCTGATCGACGAGGCCGGCAGCTCGCCCTTCTGGGACGGGATCGGCGCGAAGTTCTTCGGCATGGCGTTCCGCGATGCCGACGAGTTCAATGCCATGCACGGGCACCAGTTCATCGCCGACCTGATGCCCAAGCACCCCATCTACACCGCGATGCTGCCCGATGCCGCGCGCCTTGCGATCGGCGTGCCGCATTTCAGCGGGCGCGCGGCGATGCGGATGCTGGAGGACGAGGGCTTCCAGCACGACCGCTATGTCGACATCTTCGACGGCGGCCCGACCGTCGCCGTCGCCACCGACGCGATCCGCAGCGTCCGCGATGCCGTCACCGCGACGGTCACCCGCACCGACATCGCACCCGGAGAGACCCGGACGATCGTCTCGCGCGGCAGCCTGCTCGATTTCGTCGCCAGCTTCGGCACCGCCGAACCGGATGCCGCGGGCGTCGGCATCGATCCGGTCGCGGCCGAGGCGATCGGCGCGCGGATCGGCGACGACATCCTCTACATTCTCGGGCGGAGTTGAGGCGGACATGGCGCTGGTGGAGATCAACTTCGACGGCATCGTCGGCCCGACCCACAATTATGCCGGCCTCTCGCTCGGCAATCTCGCCTCCGCGCGCAATGCCGGCGCGGTCGCCTATCCCCGCGCCGCGGCGCTGCAGGGCCTCGCCAAGATGCGCGGCAACATGGCGCTGGGTCTGCGCCAGGGCGTGCTGCTGCCGCATCGCCGCCCCGATGGCGACTGGCTGGCGGCGATGGGCAGCACGATCGAGACCGCCGGCCCCGGCCTGCTCGCCGCGGCGTCCTCGGCCTCGGCGATGTGGGCGGCCAACGCCGCGACCGTCTCGCCAGCGCCCGATACGGCTGACGGGCGCTGCCACCTGACCGTCGCCAACCTCGTAACGATGCCGCATCGCAGCCACGAATGGTCCGACACGCTCGCGCAACTGCGCGTCGCCTTCGCCGACGACCGTCACTTCGCGGTCCACC
>Ga0070668_100002275_pt1 | contig 14156 bp, 11 predicted proteins | sample KBSS43metaG_FD_64661 | JGI IMG/M metagenome (GOLD analysis project Ga0070668, IMG submission 64661) | Switchgrass rhizosphere microbial communities from Kellogg Biological Station, Michigan, USA - KBS S4-3 metaG | ecosystem: Host-associated > Plants > Roots > Rhizosphere > Soil ... | reverse complement strand
ACGTAGACCATGATCTCGTCGGTCAGCTTGTAGTCGAGCGAAGCGAGCCAGGTGACCGCCGAGTCGGAGCGGCGGAAATGCGCCTCGCAAGTGACGCCGTCGTCGCGGACCGCGGGCGCCACCGTGCACCCGGCGGAGTTGTGGTTGCGGTTGATGAGTTCCTTAATTTCCTTCGACCAGCGGGCGCCCAGGGTGACCGTCAGACGATCAGTCAGCTGATAGTTGCCCTGCCCGAAGATCGAGTAGCTGCGGCTGGGGGCCACCCCCTCCACGCCGTTGGTAATGTTCCCATTGATGACGCGCAGCGAGACCGCGTTCTCCCAGGCCCGGCCCGTCTCGTCAGCGAAGTATCCGCCCGCTACCCAGCTGTGATTTGAGCCCGTGCCCAGCAGCTGTAGTTCCTGGCTGAAGAACTTGTCCTGCGTGGGCTGGTTCGACCGACTGATGTCAAAGGGCGTCGCTTCGTTGTCGTTGGCGTAGAAGCTGTGGATCTGACGGAATCCGGTCAGGGAGCGGACCGCCAGGTAGTCTGAGAACGTGTAGTGCAGGTCACCCAGCAGCGAGTAGCCTTCCGCCTTGGCCGCGCTCTCGCCTTCACCGTTGGTGGTGTAGAAGTCCCCGCGGTTGATGTAGCTCGCGAGGATGTTGCCCGCCTGCAGCAGGGCGGCCGGGCTGGTCCCGAGGCCGAGCTCCAGGGCGATTTCGCGGGCCGCGTTGCCGCCCGGTGTCGCCGTGCCCACGCCGTTGATCCCGGTCATGCGCACGATGTTTCCGCCGCTGTCCACGTGGAAGTAGTCGCCGCTCAGCGTGGCGCGGAAGCCTCCGTTCTCGTACTTGAACTTGGCGCGATAGTAGCGGTTCTCTTCACTCTGGAGTTCGCGGCCGGTGAACAGATTGTGGCCGTAGCCGTCGCGCTTGCTGAGCTGCGCGACCAGGCGCACCGCAGCATGCTCGCCCAACGGGGCGTTGATGATTCCGCCGCCGCTCCAACCGTCGTAGTTCTGCAGGCCGACGTTGACCTGGGCGCCGAGTTCGGAGGTCGGGTCGCGGGTGATAAAGTTGATCGCCCCGCCGGTGGTGTTGCGGCCGTAGAGCGTGCCTTGCGGGCCGTTCAGGATCTCGACCCGCTGGATGTCCACCAGAGAAGCCTGGTTGCCGTACGCCCGGGGCATCAGCAGGTTGTCGTAGTAGAGGCCGACGGCGGAATCGACGTTTACGATAATCGCCGGCTGAACTTGGCCGCGCAGCGCCATCTGGGTAGAGCCTGCGCCGGTATTGCCGGGCTGCAGGTTCAAGTTCGGCGACATTGACGAGAGATCGTAGATGTTGCGCACCGCCGATCGCTGCAGGGTCTCGCCGCTCATCGCGGTGATCGCCAGCGGAACGGACTGGACGTTCTCCTCCACGCGCCGAGCTGTCACGACTACCTCATCCACGGCGGCTCCATCCTGGGCGAACGCGTTCGCGGAAAGAGACATTGCCAACACGGCCAGGGACGAGCCGACCACCAAATCACGGCAGATCATCTTTGGTCTCCCCCCAATATTGCGAAGGTCGGCTCACCTGAGCCGCCGTCCATTAGTATGGTACTGTTATAGGGGCGGATGCCGGCGTCAACTGGATTCTCATGGCATTAGGTTTGATGCGCGGCCCGACCCACCGAAGCGCGGTCAGACCGCGCCGCCCAACCGTGAAGGCCTCTAAACTGCGGTTGCGTAGCAGGGGGAAGCGTCCAACAGTCCGTCAACGTATGCGCGTTGCATGGGGCCGCCGTCGGCCTGGCAGCGACATCGCAAATACTCAGATCATGCGCGCCGCCTCGCCCCCTCGGGACCTCCTTGTAATATGGTCCTAGTTCGATAGAATGAACTGGGTTTGGGCGGGTCGAACAATTTGCCTGATCGTGCGCCAAAACCAGGGTGGCGGTCACGCCTCGCGCGCCGCTACGCCGCTCCGCGCCACCAGGAAGGCTTCAACATGCGATTTGGCCTTAGCATGTATCCGTTCGACCGATATCCGACGCGCCGTTCGGTGCTGGAGACAGCTCGCCTGGTGGAAGGGCTCGGCTTTGACGCGATCACGATCGGCGAGCACGTCATCACGCCCAGGGCCTACATCGGCCAGGTCCCGGCGAAATGGTATGACAGCCTTACGTTGGGCGCGACGATCGCCGGAGCCACCGAGCGGGTGAAGATCCTCTTCAGCATACTGGTGGTCCCCTACTACAACCCTGTCCGCCTGGCGAAGGCGCTCTCCAGCCTGGACGTGCTTTCGGAAGGCCGGGTCATCGTCGGCGCAGGCGCGGGCTGGCTGAAGAGTGAGTTCGAGATCCTGGGCGCGTCGTTTGAAGAGCGCGGCGCCGTGTTCGACGAATACCTCGCCGCCATGAAGGAACTCTGGACGAGCAACGATCCGAGGTTCGACGGCCGTTGGGTGAAGTTCGGCGACCTCGTCTTCGATCCTCCCCCCTACCAGAAGCCGCACCCACCAATCTGGATCGGGGGTCATGGTCAGAACGCCATCAGGCGCGCCGTCGCCCTGGGGGACGGCCTCTATCCGGGCACTAATGGCCCGCTATCACGGATCATCGCCCGCAAACAGGAGACCGAGCGGCGGCTCGAGGCCGCAGGCCGTGATCCCGCCACGTTCACGTTCGCCCACGCCATCGACTACGGCGGCACGACGAAATCGAAGTACGACAAAGAGATGACCCCGATCGGCGGCCGCGAGCACATGGCGTTTGCGCTGGACGAGACCGAGCAGATGCTCGCGCACGTGGCCGAGGCCGACGCCGCCGGGATCAGCTACATCAGCGTCCGCTTCCCGGGCCGCGACCACCTCGAGGTCGGCGACAGCATCCGACGCTTCCACGCCGAGGTGATGCGGCCCGCCGCCGCCAAGCCCTGACCCGTTCGCGCACGGCCAAGGCCGCTCTGCAGCCGCCCCCCCCCGAAGAGGCAAGATGTCCAGTCAGAAGACCGCATTCGTCACAGGCGCCAGCCGCGGCATCGGCAAAGTCATCGCGATCTGGCTGGCCAAGGCCGGCTTCGACGTGGTCGTCACGGCGCGCAGCGTCAATCCCGGCGAACTTCGGGAACATTCGCCCACCGCGTCGAGCTCCGACACCTCGCCTTTGCCGGGAAGCCTGAGCGAGACCGTTGCCGAGATCAGGAAGCTGGGCCGCGAGGTGCTCATGCTGCCGGCCGACATCACCGATCCGACCTCGGTGACCAAGGCGGCGACTACGGCGCTGTCGCAGTGGGGCGCGCCGGACGTGCTGGTCAACTGCGCGCGCCACACCGGCCCAGGCCACATGGACAAGCTCGTCGACACGCCGGACTGGGGGCTCCGCTCGATCATGGAGGGCAACTTCTTCACCCCGCTGCTACTCTGCAAGATCTTCGCGCCGGGGATGCTCGCCCGAGGCTCAGGCGTTATCTTCAATCTCACCAGCATGAGCGCCTTTTCCGATCCGAAGACGCCAGCAGGCGATGGCGGATGGGGTGTCAGCTACGGCGCCAGCAAGGCGGCCATCCACCGTCTGGCCGGAATCCTGGCCGTGGAGCTTCCGGGCGTGCTCACCTTCAACATCGATCCTGGGTACACATGGACCGAGCGGATCGAGCAGGACATGGCGAAATTTGGGTTCAAGGCGGCCGGCCGCGTCCCCCCGGAGGTGACAGGCGCGGCGGTTGCCTGGCTGGCGACCGAGCCCGAAGCCGTCGCGTTCAACGGCCGCACGATCTTTACCCCGCAGTTCGCTGCGGACCGAAAGCTTTATCCCGGATGGGATTTGTCCCAGATCATGCCGATCAAGTCCCGGATCGATCGTGTGGGAGCTTCGCTGCTTGAAGGCAAGGCCGTGAGCGATTGAACGGGCAGTGTCAGCGCAACTCTGTCGGAGTGGCACTGTCTGCGCGAGGCACTGTCAGCCGAAATTGCCGGAGAGCGCGACGCAGTTTACCCGCGGCCTCATGGCCAAGCCTGACAATCCGTTTCGCTGGTTCGACTCCTCGCCCGAGGTGATCCGCCTCGTGGTGATGATGTACGTGAAATTCCCGTTGTCGCTCCGGAACGTGGAGGACCTGCTGGCCGAGCGCGGGATCGACATCTGCCACGAGACGGTGCGGTTCTGGTGGAACCGGTTTGGGCCGATGTTCGCCGCCGAGATCCGGCGCAAACGCGTTCAGCGCATGCGGGCGTTCACCCACTGGAAGTGGCATCTCGACGAGGTCTAGGTGAAGATCAACGGCGCGATGCACTACCAGTGAGGGCTGTAGATCACGAGGGCCAGGTGCTGGAATCCTTCGCCACCAAGGCGCGCGACAAGGATGCGGCGATCAAGTTCATGAAGCGGCTGATGAAGCGACACGGCAGCCCCAAGGCGGTGGTGACCGACGGGCTGCGTTCCTACAGCGCCGCCATGAAGGAGATCGGCGTCCTCGATCGACAGGAGGTGGGCCGACACCTCAACAACCGGGTCGAGAACTCCCACCTGCCGTTTCGACGACGAGAGCGGGCGATGAACCGCTTCCGCAGGATGAAGACCCTGCAGAAATTCAGTGCGGTTCACGCGTCCGTCCACAACCACTTCAACCAGGAGCGCCACCTCACCGGACGGGAAGTTGTCAAGGAACAACGCTCAGCCGCCCTGGCTGAGTGGCGGTCCCTCATGGCCTAGAGCCGGGCCTCCCCTGCCCTCACCGCGCCTAGCGGAGACGAGTTGCGGTTAGACTGACAGCACCAGCTCTGGCTATGAGGCGTCGTCCGCTCTATCCCAGCGTTCGCAATGGCGGAGACACTGTATTGAGCCCCCGATCAACCCTGACCAGGCTGACCGCAGACGTGGTCGCGGCCTATCTGGAAACCAACACGCTTACGCCGGGCGAGATCGCCCCGTTGATTCAGAGCGTTCACGGCGCGCTCCAGTCCCTCCGCGCGGGCGCAGCAGCCCTACCGCCGCCGGCCAAATTGACCGCCGCGCAGGTCCGCAAATCGATAACCTCAGATGGCCTGGTCAGCTTCGAGGACGGCCGACGGTACAAGCACCTCAGGCGGCACCTCACCGCGCGCGGGATGACGCCCGCAGAGTATCGCGCCAAGTGGGGCCTGCCGGCCGAATATCCTCTGGTGTCGCCCGACTACTCTGCGGCCCGCTCGGCGATCGCCAAAGCCGCCGGGTTGGGAAAGAACGCCAAGGCTCCCGCCCCTGCCAGCCCCGCTCAAGCCGAGCCGCCCAAGGCGCGAATTCGAGGTAAGCTCAGCCTTTTCGGCCAGAGCGCGAAGGCGGCGGAGTAGGAGTGAGCCTCCGGGCGAGCTGAAACCGTTCGCCTGACGCCGCTTGTCGGAAATTGCGGGCTACTATCGCCTGCGCGAATCGAGCCCAGGATTCAACGCGCATCGACAAGCGCCGATCGCGCAAGTGCAGCGCGGTTTTAGGCGCCAGCGAGCGCCCGCTCACGGGCTAACTGCTTCGGCAAAGGGATTCAACATATTGGGCTGCCCGGTGTGCGCCATCAGGCCGCCGTCCACGACCAGGGTCGCACCCGTGACATAACTCGCCTCCTTGCTCGCCAGAAAGGCTGCGACGTCCGCTATTTCGCTAGGGCTTGCACTCCGCTGCATTGGTATCCTCGCCAGAAATATCTCGTTCAAATCGGTCTCGCTCACCCTTTGCATCATCTGCGTTTGGACAAATCCAGGGCAAATTACATTCGCGCGGACACCCTTCGTGGCGTATTCTATCGCTACTGTCCGTGTGAAACTAATGACAGCGGCCTTCGAAGCACTGTAATTTGCCACGCCATAGTCCGCAGCCAGTCCTGATATAGAAGAGATATTCACAATAGCGCCACCACCATTCGCGCACATATATGGCAATGCGGCTCTGCAGCAAAAGTAGACTGAATTCAAGTTCGTCTCTAAGACCCGGGTCCAGGCCTCTGGAGACAATTCGGCCGCCGGCGCTGGTCCACCGCCGCCGACGCCCGCATTGTTGAATAGCAAGTCTACCGACCCCCAGATCCTCACACAATTGTCAACCAGGCTATTGACCTGCTCTATACGGCTAACATCGGTTTGTATGAACTTAAACCGGTCTTTTGCTTTTTCGGCAAATTCTGTGTCAGGCGCCGTCAGGTCGGCCCCCATTACAAGGGCGCCTTCGGATATCATCTTCGCTGCAATGGCCAGACCGATCCCGGAACTGGATCCCGTGACAATCGCAACCTTGTCGACGAATGTGCCCATGATTGTCACCGCCCTCTTAACACCTAGCCGTTCGCACGGCACATCCTACTTCGCGGTCGGATTTCCGATCGATGCCCAGTAGACACTCGAGGTGCGTTCCCGATCTACCGAGTCGCTTATACGCATTTCGCTCGAGCCGATGCGCGAACGCATCGCAGCCTTCGCAACTTCCAGATCATCGGTCTCGATCTGATATATTGTAAGATATCTATAGTTACTGCTCTCGCCCAGACCCAATTCAAATCGCTCGGCTGAAATAAACCCGGGACACCTCAAGACGTCTGCAACATGCGTATCGTACCACCTATTGAACTCTTGATCTTGTCCAGACCTCGCATTGTGCTGAGCAATTAACACAAATCTACCCATCCCACCCTTCATTTCCTATATAATCTCGCATGGCGTTTATCACGAACGCATTGTTCCGCGATAACGCAGAGCACAACTTCGCCGCTTCCTGGATCTTGGATGGTTGCTTTCGCGCCTACGTGTTTTTGGCTGTTGCGAGGAGCTTGGTTATCAGCTGGGTCAAGGCTGGCTTACGAATCTTGTTGCTAGGCGTAAGCGGCAGTTCGTCCAAGTCGATGAACAAAAATCGCTTCGGCACCTTGAAGCTCGACAGTTGGTGTCGCAGGCGGGCCTTCAACTCATGCTCGTCGATCCTGCGACCTGGCTTGGGCGCGACCACGGCGACGACCATCTCCCCCAGTTCCTCGTCCGGGAGTCCAATCACCGCGACGTCCACGACGGCGTCGTGGACGCGGATGGCGGCCTCCACTTCCTCCGGCGCAACGTTCGCCCCCGCGGTCTTAATCATCCCGCCTAAGCGACCTCGGTAGAATAGGTGGCCGTCGGCGTCGATCACGCCCTTGTCGCCGGTCGCGTAGAAGCCGTCAGGCTGAAATACCTCCCGGCGCTCGCGTTTATAGAAGCCATCCATGAGCCAGGGGCCGCGCACAAAGAGCTCCCCCTCATCCCCTGCCGCCAGCGGCGCTCTTGTGACGGGATCGACGATCTTCAGCTCCATCCCGCCTAATGCGAGACCGAACGAATTGGCTAGGCGGTGAGGCAGCACCTCCCCCGTGACCTGCCCGCTGTGCGGCCCGAAGGTTTCGGTCATACCCAATGAGTTGCAAAATTGGCTCGGGGCAATGGCAGGATCCTTGTTGAAGAACGGCCGTTGCACCGAGTTTTGAGGCTTCAGGCGCTCAAGGTCTCCCGGCTCGCACTGCGGGGAGCCGGCAAGCGCCCGAAGGCTGGGAACCTGGCCGCTGACCTGCGTTGCGCCCTCGCGACGAATGACATCGATCAGGGCCTCTGGCGCGTGCTCGTCGACACATAGCACAGTAGCGCCCACCGTCATTGTGCAGGCGAGAACTAGGAAACCCCCGATCCAGAAGAACGGGCTGGTGATGATGGGTCGGTCGTCGGGCGTGATATCCCACGGCGTCAACCAGCGGGCGCGGACCATGAACGCCACTTTGTCGACGATCGTCCCGTGGGTATGCAAGACCCCCTTGGGCTCAGAGGTGCTTCCTGAAGTGTAGATCAGCATCGCGCGATCCGCCGGAGAAACGAGGCGCTCGACGGCGGCAAGAAGGGCTTCGCTGAACGTTTCCGAAGCGACTCCTTCGTCCTCCAGATCCCCCAACCGGCCGCGTACCCAAGTTGGAGCCGCCGCTGTTCCCACCAACCACACCCCACGCAGGTAGGGGCACGCTGTTAGGGCGAGAGGCGCTTGTCCGTCGGCGCCCGTGAGCCCTGGGAGCGCCTCCTCCAAGCGCCCCAGGTAGTCGTGGCGAAGGTAGCGATCCGCCGAGAGCAAGATGGCGACGTCGGCGTGCTGGATTGCGTATCGCAGCTCTTCGGCGGCGAGGAAGGTGCTCAGGGTGACGGCGATGCCGCCGATCCGAGTAATGGCGAGGAAGCTCACAATCCAGTCAGCGCTATTGGGCATCAGGAGCCCGATACGCACCCCCTTTCCCGCACCTTCGGCCAGCAGGCCGCGGGCAAGGGCGGCTGAGCGCCGTTCAATTTCTTCGAAGGTGTCGCTTCGCCCCTCATGGCGGACAAGCGCCCGTTCCGAATGAAGTGCGGTCAGGCCTCGCCACCAGCCGGGGATCGTCCGCTCGAGAGGCTCAGGGCGGATGTCCGATGACCTCACTGTTGATCTCACTGCTTGCATGGAACGCGTCAAGGGGCTCTACCCGACCGTCGCTCCGACACGTAGGGCGTCGGCCTCAATGCGCCGGCCGGCGATGAAGAATGAGACGGCGGGAACGATCAGCATGATAGCAACCGCGTAGAGCGCGATTTGGAGGGAGTGATCGCCGTATGCCGGCCTGATCACGTCACTGATATACCCGACGATGGGAGGGCCTAAGCCGGCGCCGACCAAGTTCATGCAGAAATATAGGATCGCCGTCATGAACGCGCGCGCGCGCGCCTCGACGATAGCCAACCCCGCGGTCAAGGCCGTGCTCACGACGCCGCCACAAATTATCGCAAATCCAGTAAGAGCCGTCGCCATCGCCCAATGCGATTTCACATTCAGGAGCATAACGACAAGGGGCGCCCCGACCAGACAGGAGGCGCCAGCAAGATACAGGTACCAACGCACGCCGTTGCGCGCGAGCCTATCGCCAGCCAAGCCGCTAAGTCCGCTTCCAAGAAGCCCACCGACACCCATCGACACACCGAACAGCAATCCAGCTTGCGTGGTGCTGAAACCCTGGACCCGGATCAGCATAGTGGGCGTCCAGGTCAGAAAGCTGTAGAAGGCCATCTGCGAAACACATTCACCAATGAGGAGCGGTGTGAATGTCCTGATCCTGAACAGATGCCGCAACAGCTCACTGGTGCGCATGGTGCTGGTGGTGTCGCGTGCGCCGCGGTCATAGGCGCCGCGCATCGGCTCAGGCACAAGAAACCAGATCAGAAGGGCGAGGCACACGCCAGGCGCGCCCAGCAGGATGAACGCCGCCCGCCACCCATAGAGGTCATTGATCAAACCGCCGAGGTAGCTACCCGCAAACATGCCAATCGCGGTGGCGGCGAACATCAATCCAACCGCTCCACCTCTTCGGTTCGAGGGATATAGATCGCCGATCATCGACATGATCGCCGGATTTGCCGCCGACTCCCCCGCGGCGACGCCAATCCTGGCCAGCAGGAGGTGGACATAGCTGCCGGCCAGGCCACAAAGAGCGGTCGCGCCGCTCCAGATAGCAAAGGCAATCACCAGGAGATTTCGCCGATTGCCTCGATCAGCGAGGCGGGCGACAGGAATGGCCGCAGTGGCGTAGAAAACCGCGAAAGCGAGACCGCTGAGCACCCCCATAGCTGTGTCGCTGACGCCCAACTCACGTTGCACAGGCGCGAGGATCACCGAAAGCAGGTGGCGATCAATGATCGCGAACATGGGAACGATGGCCAGAAGACCAGTGACGAAAGCGCGTCGCCCGCCCAGGATGAGCGCGGGCGACGCAGCGCCACCTTCACCTATCGGTGGACCAACTCCGTCAGACTTCGAGGGTGAAAGTGACACTAAGACTCCTCGTTGGAATCGGTGGCCGGCGCCGATATTCGCTAGAAGCGGAAACGCAGACCCGCTGTATAATAGCGACCAACTACGTCATACACGTTGAACAACGTCGGATAGAACAACCCGGGCGCGGCCGCAGGTGAAAACAACGGCGGCTGTTGATCGAAGACATTGTTAACGGTTGCGAAGGCCTCGAAGTCCGCGCCAATGCCTTTGAATTTATGTGTGACGGTCGCGTCTGTGTAGGCAATGTCTGGAAGCTCTGGATCAGCAAAGACCGACGGAACGGCCGGCGTGCCCGGCCCCGTTTTCAGTTTGCCAATGTAACGAATGCGAAGCGCGACTGACCATGGGTCATTAATATAGGTAATGTTGAGCGACGCCTTCCATTTCGGTTGGGCGCTATCCGTCGTTCCGATATTCGAAATAATCGGTGACGAGGCCGACGCCTGGGTTTTCAGTTCTTTCGTGTAGTTTGCGAACAGGCGAAAATTGAGCGTCCCATTCGCTCCCAGCTCGTCCAACGGCTGTGCATAGCTCGCGTCGAAATCTAGCCCGCTTGTGGTGAGAAACGCGGCATTGATGCGCGTCGCAAAGATAGCTGTTGCTACATTCGCGGGGCTACGGTCGCTAAATGGCAGAGGTCGCGTAATATATGCGCAGACGGGACTAGTCCCCCCGCTGTCCTCGCAATCCTGATTAACTTGATTTATGGAAAGCAGCGACAGCGCCCCGGTCAATTTTATCTTATAATAATCTACTGAGAGCGTGAATCGCGAAATCGGTTGGATGACGGCGCCGACGGTCAACGTCTTCCCGATCTCCGGCACCAGATCCGGGTTCCCACCGCCAAGTTGAGCAATACCGTTAGGGGAGCGGCATTGGCAGTGAGCATCCGTGAAGGCGGCCGTCGTGGAAGTTCGTCCCGCGTATAGATCGAACAACGTCGGCGCGCGGATGTCGCGCGATTTGGCCACCCTTATGCGAATCTGCTCAATGGGGGCCCACGAACCGCCGAGCTTCCATGTTTCAACTCCACCACTGGTCGAGTAATGAGTGTAGCGGCCCGCCGCAGTCACCGACAAGGAATGTGCAAGAGGCATGTCCCGCGCCAGCGGGACTTCAATTTCCCCGTTGACCTCCCAGATATCATTGGAGCCGCGAGCGGTGCCCGTATTCGCCCTGATCCAGGGCGGAGCAGTCGCCAAAATGCCGCGAATTCCGGTCTTGGAATAGAGCGTCGTCGGGTCCGAATTTGTCGTCTGCTTGAGCAGACCAGTGCGGTATTCGCCGCCGATTGCGACCCCGATTGGGCCGGCCCAAGTGTGGAAAAGCTCTCCAGTGACGTTCGCCGTAAGATCGTTCGTCACATTCAAGATCTTATAGGTCGAATCTTGTCTGCCCTGAAAAGTATGCATCCAGTCCGCAAGCTGTTGGCTGGGTGCGCGAACGCCAAAGGGATTCCAAGGAACGCACCCCGGATAGAGGCCCGGATTTGTGAGCGCCACCCGGCACACAATGGCGCCAGTCGTTGGATCACGCACCGCATCAACTGAAGCGTATAGCGCTTGCTGGCTGATACCATTGAACTCCGTGAAACGAAGCTCCGCCTGTCCGAAGACGTAGGTGGCGTCGAAATGCCAAGATCCGCCCAAATCGGCCCTCAGACCAGCACGTGTTACAAACGCCTTGTTGATCTCCTTTTGGTAGGGTCGGCCAAAGTCTTCGGGGAAGGTGCCCTGGACTCCCAGACACGCTGCCGGGAGGAAGCCTCGACCACAACTCCCGACAGCCGCCGGCCATCCATTGACGGGGACGTTGCCCGGCGCCGCAATGATTGCTGCTCGGACGGACGCTGGAATGTATGGGTTCTCGGCGAAAATCGGGACGGTCCCGAAATTGTCGCCGGCGCCATAACGGTAAACTGATTTCTGCGCCTGTGCTTCGATAAATGTTTCCACGCGGTCTGTCAGATCAAAACTCGCCCGACCAAAGACCTGGTCCGTTCTGTACGGGGTTTGAAGGGTCCGGTCCTGCCCGAGTATACTTCCTGTGCCACCCACCTGCGCATTCAGAAGTGCGAACTGACCATTATCACGGACATAGGGAGTCGCTGAATCGTCGGCCGTAAACGCTATCCCTTGAACGCCGGGCGGGCCGATCTGCACATTGCTGCCGGCGGTCTGCGTCGAGCTTACGACATTGGGGCGCAGGTAATACGGGTTGCTCGCCGTCCCGAGATTTCCAGCGATCGTCCCGTCTGGAAGTCGTGTGCCGGCTGGGTAAAGCGCGACTGCGTCATACCGAAATTTGCTGTAAGGCCGGTCCTGAAGAGCGATCCCGCCAGCATCGTCGCGGCTGACGCTAAACAGCACATGGCCCCGTCCCTGAAGAAATCCAGCGCCGCCCGCCACCCCCACTCGGTAGGCGCCCATGTCGTTTCGATCGCTAACGCTGCCTGTAACCTCACCCCTTATGCCGGTGAATTTCTTATCGAGAATGAAGTTGACGACACCAGCTACGGCGTCGGAGCCATAGACGGCTGACACACCGCCAGTCACGACATCGACTCGTTGAACGAGCAGCTCGGGAATTACGTCTACGCTTACCTGCCCATCGGCGGTAGTGGGTGGCACCCGCACACCGTCTTGGAGGATCAGGGAGCGGTTGGAGCCGAGGTTGCGGAGATTGAGATAGTTTCCGTGCGCAAACGCCGCCGCCGGAGATCCAACTGCCCGTGGCGTTGTCGAGTTCGCGAACTGCGGCATCTCGACGAGCGCCTGGGCCACGCCAGCCGGCTGAGCTGAAGTTAGCTGCTGCGCAGAGACGACGGTGACCGGTGTCGCCCGCGCGTAGCCAGTTGATTGGATCCGCGAGCCGGTAACGACAACTTCTGACACCGCGCCTTGATCGGCCGAGGCGGCAGGGTTCGTTGCGGGGCTTGTTTGGGCGTATGCTTGCGGCGCAGCGACAAGTGGCATCAAGGCAACGCCCGCTAAGAGCGCTTGCCGGGTCAGTTCGGCCGAGCGGCTCAATACCATAAGTTTCATTTCAATCCCCCCTTAGTTGTTGTTGTGAAACCTACCGGATGTCGACTTTCGACCCTTATGGCCGTGGATGGGCGCCCGCGTTCAGGCCTGCGCCGAGGCCTAATCGAGCCTGCGACCACTCCGCTGCTAGACGACCGGGACTCTGACTCGGTCGCCGACTGACTGGACGGACGTCGGCGAAGGCCTGGGCCGCAGCCGCCAACTCGAAGGCGGGTCACCCTCCCCCTCGCATCGGACGATGATGCGATGCTGCGGAAAATGGTCTGTCAGGCCCCGGTGGTTCGTCGTGCGTTCATCCCAGATCGCGATGTCGTTTTGCTGCCATTTCCAGCGCACCTGAAGGTCGGGATTGTCGATCAGTCGATGCAAATAGAAGAGCAGCGCTTCACTCTCTTGGTCCGTTAGACCCACGATCTTCTTGGTAAAACGCTCACTGATGAACAGCGCCTTCCGCCCGGTCAGTGGATGCCTCAACACCAGAGGATGGGCCATGTCACCGAACGTCGTCTGCATTCGCGTGGCGGCCTCTTCGCCCTGACGCTTGCGGATTAGCTCAATCATGTCGTGGCCTGTGAAATGGACCACATCCAAGGTGTCGACAAACGCCTGCATCGTCGGAGAAAGGGCGTCATAAGCGCCGTACAGACTGGCCCACATCGTGTCGCCACCATAGGGCGGGATAACCACCGCCTTGAGCACCGCGATAGACGGCGGGTTGTCAGCGAAGGTCACATCACTATGCCAGCTGTCGCGGTCTGGGCGGTGCAGGCCGTCATCTTCGATCACCGACAACTGCTTTGTAATGCCGAAGCGTCGCGCCACGATGTTGACCACCGGCTGCGCAAAGATTCCGGATACCGAGATCTGCTGGTCTTCGTTCAGATCTTGGTTCCTGAAGAAAAGTACTTGGTGTTCAGCCAGCGCCATACGGAGCTTCTCGCGCACCGCGTCACTGAGTTCCCCGCGAAGGTCGAGCCCGCTGATTTCCGCGCCGATCACACCGGTAATCCGGCGAAGATCCATGGCTTCAGATTGATTGGTATGCATCGCCTTTTCCTCCGTTGGCCCCGTTGGTTCAGGCGCTTCAGCACCCGACCTGGACCATTGAGCCCAACCCTTAGCTACTGCCTGGGCGTAACATCCTAGTGTTTGGGCGTCAATTCAAAACCTAGGATCTTATGGCCTGGTAACGACCCAGCCTCGCCATTTCGTTAGAGCGTACAGCGGCGTTCGATAGCGACGGCATCCAAATACGCGGGTGTTTGCGCTCTTTTTGGCGCGACAGCCGACCTCAGACGCCTTGCGAGTTCACG
>Ga0070668_100002266_pt1 | contig 14175 bp, 18 predicted proteins | sample KBSS43metaG_FD_64661 | JGI IMG/M metagenome (GOLD analysis project Ga0070668, IMG submission 64661) | Switchgrass rhizosphere microbial communities from Kellogg Biological Station, Michigan, USA - KBS S4-3 metaG | ecosystem: Host-associated > Plants > Roots > Rhizosphere > Soil ... | reverse complement strand
CTTGATGCGTACGACACCCCATAAGAGTGTCCCCACAACGAAAAGGATTCGCGGCATGTCCGCGAGCCGAGCCAGGCAGGACAGCCGTCACGATCCGTAGCGAGCGGTTCGCGGCAAATCCGTGCAGCTCCGGCTTCTTGACGTCGCTATTCGCGTGCTTCTGTCCCTGGGCGCCCAGCACCCGCGCGGTCTGGCTTTCGAATCAGGTTGGCCCGCATGGGGATTTTCGGCGAGGTGCGGAGGATCGACGTCCACTGCACCGGCTACCTCGACTGTCGGCGTGCGGCGTAGACCTGCCGCGGCGGGCAGCAGCTGCCTACATTTCTTGCATGATCATCAGGTTGCGGGAACTGATCGTGGCGGGCGCCGGTCTGCTCGTGCTGGGCAGCGGATGGCTGCCTTGGTGGGTGGTCCGGGTCCAGGTGAGCGACGACAGCGGTACGCGGGTGGCGACATTCGTCGGGTCGGCGTGGCAGACGTCGTCCCGGTGGAGTGCCGCCACAACGATCGCCGCGACGGCGGTCGCCGTGTGGTTGATCTGGCGGGTTCGTGCGAGGACGGGTTCCGTCGCCGGTGTGGCTGACCGTCCTGTTGGCGCTGACGGTGTCGGTGTTCCTGACCCTTGATCAACGCAGCGATATCAAGCCCATCTCCGACTCGAAGACGACAACGATCACCACGACCATTGAGCTGGACTGGGCCCCGAAGCCAGAAGCCGAACCCGGCGCCGAGATCGCAGCGAGCTGGATGAAGCGCGACCACCTGGTGCCATTTCGCAGTTCTGGCCTCACCGCCGGTCTGGGATGGGCCTGTGGGCGGGACTCGCCGGCATGGTCCTGACGGTCTTGGCGTTGGCCGCGGCCAACCCTCGCGGCACCGATCCCAGTAGCGGCTCCGCGCCGTAGCGGACCCTCGACACCCGCCGAGCGGTTCTCCCCGTGCATCCACATATCAGAGGTCTGGCGGATCTGCCTCTACCTCTGGCGGACCTGCCGCTACACAGGGCTACCGCACTCAACGGATTGCCGGGTGAGAGGGGACCAGTTGACCGCGCTGCCGAGTCTTCGTCGCGGCGAATGAGGATGCGGTCCCCCCATCGAGTACCTGAAGACCATCGGCAGATTAAGGCCTGGTGACGAGTGGCCGATGGAGCGGCGCACCGCACCGCTTGCGGTAAGAGAGACGAGGGGGTGCTGGAGGCTACGAGGCCCGGACACCGGATGGCTGGAACTGGTAGTCGGCGACGGACGTGACCGGCGGTATCGACAAGCAGAGGAACACCATAGGTGAGTGCCATCGGTCGGTCGATTGCGCGAGAGTAACCCTCAGAGTTCGTCGGCGGTAAGAAGGCCGTCTTGGAGAGCTCGGGCGACGAGGGCAGCTTTTGTGGGCGCCGCTCGGCCAACGTTGGCGTATTTGATGCGTACCCGTTCAAGGCACGAGTTAACCCGGTGGACAGTGATGCCGAGGTGGCGGGCGACCATTTCCTTCGACTCGGCATGGAACCATTCGATCAATACTTGGTGCTCCCGGGCCGAGAGCTTCGGGCGGTGGGGGCGGTCGTCGGTACCGAAGGCACCGGACAGCACAGGTGGGACGTACGGGGTGCCGGCGGCTGCGGCTACGATCGCGGGGACGAGATGGTCCTCGCCCTCGGCCTTGGTCAGGTAGGCGAAGGCGCCGATGTCCAGGGTGTTGAGAACGGTCTCCCGGTCGGAGCGCATGCTATAGGCGACCACTTGGCGGCCCCCGTCGACGAGGCGTTTGAGGTCTCCGTAGGCGGGGCCGGTGGCGTCGAGTTGAAGGTCGAGTATCACAACGTCGGCCTTGTCGCCGGGATCGAGCCAGGCCGCGGCGATGGTGGGGCCGGCTGCCACTACCTTGATCGGTGGATCGGCGAGGGCGCACCAGGCGCGCACCCCGGCAATGACCACCGGATGATCGTCCACCACGACTACGGTGATCATTCGCCACCCCGCCATTCCGTCCGTACCCACACCCGTTCGTTGTCGGCCACGACCGATCGCCGGACTCCGTCGCCGTCGGCCAGCGGGGGCGGGGGCTGGCACATGGCGACGACGCTGACGGTGACTGTATCGAGACCGCCGACGACGGTGAGCCGGGCCTTGCCGCTGGCGGTGGCCAGGGCCTCGATGGCCGGTTCGAGCAGCCGGCGGCGTGCAGTTGGTGGTAGCTCGGGACGAGTTCCATATTCCGCGAAGGTCACGGCTACTCCGTTGTTCTCGGCCGACTCGATGCAGGCGCGCAGTTCGGCTGTCAGGGGGTCAGTGTCGTCGGCCTCGGCGATGAGCCGCCGCATCCGAATGGCTTCCTCGGTGCACATGTCGCGGACCGACTTCGCTCCCGGGTCGAGTGCGCCGGACGCCAGGCCCTCGAGTAACGGTACGGTCGTCGCGGTCAGCGCCGACCACCTCCTGCTGCGGTCCGCGTGCAGATGCACGGCGATCGCCTCGGAGGTGCGTAACCGTTCGGTGGCACGTATCTGGCGGGCCGACTCTGCCGCGATGTTCCGCAGCACTGTGGCGATCATCGCGGTCGAGAACTGAAAGGCGACGACGGTCCAGCTGGCGCTCACCGCACCGGTGACACTCAAGGCCGCATTACCGGCCAGGGCGGCCTGCCCGAAGGTCATGAAGTACTGAGCACCGAGTGCCGCGGCGAGGGCGGAGACCGGGGCGTCCATCATGAGCAGGACGACCTGCCATCCGGCATCGCCTTCGGACCAGTGCGCCCAGCCGAGCAGATAGGCCGGCCGGATCGACGCGGTCGCGAGGGCGGACAGCGCGAAGACGACGGCGAGCAGCGGCAGCCGCCACCGTCCTAAGGTACGGTCACGCCACGCGGCCACACCGGCAGTGACGGTCACCGCCAGCAGGCCGAGCCAGGCGACGAACTGGGGCCACTGGTCGACGTAGGCCGCCTGGCTGGTGAGTAGGTGCTGCAGGTCGAGTATGAGCAGGACAGCTGCGCTCAGCAGGACGACGGCCCTGCGCAGGCCGCGCTGGAACGACGCCACGATGACGGCCCGATCGTCGGTTGCCGGGTCCCGGCCAGCGCGGAAACAGGCCAATGTGACGGTGGTGCCGTGCCCAGGACGGCTCTCGATTTCAGCTAGGCCACCAGTGCGGATCATCCGTCCCCGCAGGGAGTGCCGCACACCGTACCGAAGTTCGGCGATTTCTGCCGGATTGAAGCCGCGGCCGCTGTCGGTGACTTCCACGCTGACCAGTTCGGCGTCGTGGGACACCCGGATTTCAGCGTTGTCGGTACCTGCGTGGCGAGCGACGTTTGTCAGGGCCTCACGGACGCCGCGGCTCAGCGCCACGGCATCCGCGGCGGGCAGGGTTACGGTGTCGGGCGTGCGCCAAGTGACCCGGACGTCGCCGGTCCGCGCCACCTCGCGCAACAGGGGGATCAAATCGGTCTCGCCGAGAGCCGCTTCGTCGGAACGGCGCAACTCCAGGAGATCTCGCCGGGCCTGTTCGGCGAGTCGGGTCTCCGGACGGGCGATGACCCCGCTGCCGACCATTAGCAGGGTCGCCGCCGCGGTGTCGTGCAGGCCAGCCACGTACTCGCGCTCCTCGGCCCGGCGGGCCGAGGCGATCTCGACCTCCCGGCGCAGTCGGGCGCCCCGCTCGATGATCAGGTCCGCTTTCCGCGCGCTGCGCAGAACGAAGCGGTGCAGCACCCATGACAGCGCCGCCTCGGCCGCGATCCAAGCGCTGATCGAGGGGTCGACCAGCCAACCGCCCGGGTCGGCCAACATGGTGCCAACGTGATAGGCCGTCACGATCGCGGCGTTGGCCGCGGTGAGCAACCGCCAACCGAACTGCCACGGGTACGTGACCGCGACAAGGTGGACGGCGACAAAGACCCAGGTCGCCCCGCCGCGCGGATCCGAGGTGACGGTCCACAGCTGGGCCAGGCAGACGCCGCACACCACGGCAACGTCTGCCACCGGTAGCCACCGTCGCGCCCCGGGCGCTCCGCGGACCATGCCGATCGCGTAGGCCAGGCTCCAGACGTTGAACGCGATTACGACTGCCGCGGCCACCGTCCGGTCGGGAATGGCGGCAAAGACGAGCGACACCGAACTGGACAGTCCGATCACGGCCAGCCGGAGGCCGAGCGCGTACTTGCGGACCTGAATGTGAAGTCGCTGCTCCACCGCCCCGATCACCGAATCATGGTACCGACGCGACGGTTGATTTGATCTATGGGTGGCCTCTCGGGTACCACGCGCAGCCGGCCGACCCCTGAGATATTCACGACACCTCCGGAGGGTGTCATGGGGGTTGAACGACCACCACCACGGCTCGGCCGGAGTGGATACCTTCAGCGCGACATCGGTTGCAGCGGCTAACACCGACTCGAGCGAAACATCCACATCGTGTCCACGGCCATCGAGCGACGACTCTCCGCACTACCGATGCCGTTCAAGACCGTCCATATCAGACAACCTGGAATGGACGTGCCCGTAGATCCGGCACATCAGCCGGTCACAGCTGAAAGGACCCGCAGTACATGAGGCGCATGCTCGTACGGACGGCGGCAGCGGCAACGCTGTCACTGTCCGTTCTTCTGACCGGGACAGCCCAGCCGGCGCAGGCCATCGACCCTGTCACCACCGGCCAGGTGATCACCGCCGCGGTGAAGGCGTACGAGGCGTGGAAGAGCAACCAGAGCACCGGCAAGGTCCTCGACGCGATCAATGAGGCGAAGACCGCCATCATCGCCCACGCCGACGCCCTCGCCGCAGCCGACGCAAAGGCGTGCACCCGCCACGCGGTCATCGAAGCGGAGGACGCCGCCCACTTCTCACCGGACGTTCTCGCGACGTGGGCGCAGCAGGTGACCGGCTGCGTCACGCTGATCGACAGCCTGCTCAACGCGGTCGCCGACAAGAACGCGATCAACGAGCTCGGGTTCGCGCTCGGCACGGTCGGCCCCATCGCCCTCGCGACCCGCAGGCAGGCCGGCCTGAGCACCGCCGGGGTGCAGGCGATCCTGATCGGCTCGCACACCCGCGTCAAGACCAAAGCTGCTCCGGCCTGTCACAACGATCGCAGTGCCAACTTCAACCGGGTGTTTGGGTGGAGCTACATCTATGAATGGGGATGCGCGGCCGCCGATGGAACGACGGATGGAGGCCGTGTGGTGTACGGGGACAACAACCTCCCTGGAGGCATGCTGGATGAACTGGCGCCGGCGGTAGACCTCCCGGCGATCGAGGCCAAGGTGGGTCAGAACACCAGTTGGAAGCTGGCGCAGGTGGTCCTGCCGGTGCTGCAGGCCGCCTGACCAAGCCCGGGCCCCGCTCGTCACCCGACGAGCGGGGCCTCACCACGTGCACGGCCAGCACCAGAATGCGCCTTTCACGCACCCTACCGATTCGGATCTCAAGGAACACGGTTTGCAGACGAGGCAATAGCAGTCTTCAAGAGCCCGATTCTGGATGGAAAGAGTAGCCGGCCACACCACTGTCGATTCATTGAAAATCTACGGCGGAAATCGGGCCTGAGGACATACGCCGCCCTCAGTCTTGAATCGGCGGATACTTGGACCAATTTCATTAGCAATCAATACAGAACGCGCATAATCATGCACTCAATTCGGCAAAGTGGTGCGCCGAGTTGGAGGCCAGGCTGGACGTGGTCCTCCACGGAGAGTGACGGTGACTGAGTCGTGGGTGAGACGCCTGGGCGGAGGACGCCCCCGGCCTCATCGCCCTTGCCGCCCGCGATCATCACCCTGATAGCAGCACGGCGCGGCCTGGACGAGAAGTAGCAGGCAGCGGGGTCAGGGGCATGTTGCGTGGACAAATGCCCCTGACCTGCGCCGAGCCTAGCTGTGACCGCCAGCCGACCGAGGGCTGGTCACGAGGTCACACCGTCCGGCGGCCAAGTCCCGAAGGCTGTCCGGGTCACCGACAGGCGCCAGACAGCCATCGCGGCTCATGCTGTTCACGACCTGCCATGCCGGTTGATCCGGACAGCCAGCCCACCATCCAGCCCAACTGATGCTTGTCGATCGGTCTAGCCAGGTTGGCCAAGTGCGCTACCGTCTGTGATCGCTTGGCCAAGTCGGCACGCGCGATCTCGCGTCAGGGAGCTCCGTTGCCGGTGCGAGCCGGGCCACCGAGGTGCCGAGGAGCTGCTGCGTTGTCTGTACGGTCTTGGTCCGCCGTGTTGGCGGCCGTTGTGCTGGTCGCCGGCTGCGACTCCGGGGACTTCGACGGCGACGGCGGTACTTCGGGCCTGCGCAAGGGCGAAAGCTGGGAGGAGCTACGCCAGCAGGCAGCAGCGTCGTTGGCTCGCTACGATCAGGCGACGGCTGGGTCCCCGTCGCAAACTCCTAACGCCGGCCCGTCCGCCTGGGATCCCACTGCCGTGCCGTACGGCATGTCCATCGACACCGCCGCTGTGAATGCTCAGGACACCCGCATGACGGTCACGTTCACCGGATCACCGTGGCCGGCTGCGGGCGGCGGATGCGGCACCGACTACGCCGCCGAGCCTGTCGAGTCAGACAAGGCAGTGGTCGTCATCGTGCTGCAGCAGCCGGGCGGATACACCGGCACATGCCCCATGATGGGCATGACCCGCACGGCCACGCTGAACCTCGCGTCACCTCTGGGTCGGCGAGCGGTTCTCGCAATCCGGGGCGAACCGGTGCCGGTCTCCCGCACAAAGTGAGCGCTGTGAGAATCACCTGAAGGTTGTTGTCCGGCAAGCGTCAGGGTTGGCGATAGGTGACTGCCGCAACCAGCGTCCCCGGTCAAGGCCGCCATCCGCCGGTATCAACGATCAAAGTCATGAGTACGGTGGTGGCGCCTGTCAGGGTGCCCAACACAACCCACAACGCCCATGGACGGGTACGCCGGGCTACCACCAGCCCAGCTGCGATCAGCAGCATTGCAGGAACGATGTACAGCGCGGGCGTGCCGTACGGGGCGAAGGGCACTCCGGTCGAGTCGACGGCAACTATCCAGCCCCAGTCGTCCCGGGGGAACCATCGGAAGTGCGCCAGGACGACAAGATGAGGTGCGGCGCCCAGGATGACGGCGAGCCACCAGCGACGGGGCCGGACGCTCCACGAGTGCGACAGGTCTGACACAAGATCAAAGTAACCGCTGGCGGGTTGGCCTGGGCACCCCGCAGGTCCAGTGACCGGGTGCGCCCACGCTGGGCGGGCCGTCGTTACGGCGGTTTACGGTGGGCCCGCGACGGTCACACCGGCGATGACCGCCACGAGCGAAGTCCGAAGCACAACACGCGACTCGCTACATCTTCGACGTCCTGCACCAGCACGAACGGTGACTACCGCTGACACAGGGCCCTCCGCGCGCCAGGATCGCGGCAAATGAGGTTGCCACGGGCGGCTGGGCGGTCGACGCTGAAACCCTAGACGTACGACGGCATCGTGTGTCCTGCGCCAGGATCGAGCCGTTCGCAGCGATAGGAGAGGGCGACTATGGCCCGGCAGCGCGTACGCCGTATCGTCGTCGATGAGCGAACCTACGTCTGGCGAGTGCGGCAGGCCGATGAGAGCTTCGTCAGCCTGCGGTTGTGGCGCGACGGCGACCGCGTCCCGATCGCCGACGTGCGGCTCCGCTTCGACGACCCGTGGCTGCGCTTCCCCGAGATGGCGTACGTCAACAGCACGACGCCGGATCGATTCCACGACCTGTTCGCGCCCGACCCGGTCCGGCCGCACCAGGTCGCCGAGCTGATCCGGGCGTGTGTCAGCCACGCCGACCCAGGGCGCGACTTCGAGCTTGTCGGCGGCCAGCTGCGGCCCGCGCAGCGGTAGGTCCCTGACGACCCTCATCGCGGCAGATGAGCGCACCCAAATGGGGCCGCATCGGGGATGGACTCGTGCCAGCATAGCTGCGTGACGACGACGAACAATGGCCGCCTACGCACCGCAACTGCACGCGATTGCGTCCGGTTGCTGCAGCTCTGGGCGCTGTTGTTCGACGAACACGACGCCGCGCCGCAGGAACCGTGGAGAAGCCACGCAGCCGAATGGTTCGCCCGCTTCGTTGACGATCCGGATCATGCTCGATTCCCTGTGATCGAGTTTGATGGTGCGATCGTCGCCACGGCGATTGGCACCCTCGAGCTCGGTGTGCCGAACCCCCAGTGCCCCAGAGGGCGAACTGTGCGGCTCGCGAACGTCATCACTTCGGCGAAACACCGCGGCCGTGGCTATGGGACGACGCTCGTCCTTGACGTGCTCGATTGGGCCAGGTCCGTGGACGCCGACCGCGTTGACCTGAGCGCCACCCCGGAGGGGCAGCGTCTCTACGAGAAGGTCGGGTTCACGATGACCTCGGCCCCACGGATGAAATTCGTTCTTTGACGCATCTGCCGCTGCCTGACTAACGGCCGGCCCCCAGCAGAGCCGCCTACCCATCGAGCGCCCCGCCGTCGCACTGGGTAACGCGCGACTTGCGGCAAATGAATGCGCAGCTTGCTGGCTCGGATGATGTCGATTGGTTGAGCGTGGAACCGGAAGATGACTTCGCGACAGAACTGCTGTGCTGCCCGACGCGTCGTTGTTCCGCTGGAAGAAACGACGGCTATTCCAGCGCGGTTAGAACGCGCAACAGTGCCGCGCGGTCATAGCCGGCCGTCGGCATCGTCGCAGCCTTGGTGTATTGGACTAGTCCGGTCCGGTCGATCACGATCGTGCCGGACTGTTGCATGGCGCCGAACACCGCGCGGGACAGGCCGACTGCCTCGTGCGCACTGCCGGCCGTCCCGGTCACCACCGGGAACGGCAGCCGCTGCCGGGCCGCCCACGCGCGGGCGACGGGCAAGCCCTCCGGCACGACCACCAGGATCTGCGCGCTGAGGGCTGCGTACTCGTCGGCATGCCGGACCAGGTCGCGTACGTGCCGGACGCACACCGGGCAGGTGGTGGCGCGCATGAAGTACAGCAGCACGTGCGAGTGTTCCAGGTGGTCGCGCAGCCGGACGGGGGCGCCGGTGGCGTCGACCAGGTCGAGATCGGGCGCGGCGCTACTGATTTCGAGCATGGTGAAACTCCCGAGGAGAAAGGGGGAGGAACAAGGAGAGGGGCGTTCAGCGCTACAACATCGCCTGGACGTTCGCGCGGGCCCGGTGCAACTGGGACTTCATCGCGGCGAGGCTCAACCCCAGACTGTCCGCGACCGCGCGGCCCGGAAGTCCCTGCACGTCACGCAGGATCAGTACGCGGCGCTGCACGTCGGGCAACGCGGCGATCGCCCGGGCCACCCGCTCGGCCTCCAGGTGCCGGATGACCTCGTCCTCGGGCGACTGCGTCACGCCGGTGTCGGGAAGCTCGTCCCACATCGGCCGGCGTAGCCGGCGCAGGCACTCGTTGCGCACTATGCGGAACATCCACGACGACAACGCGGTGATGGACCGCAGCGTGCCTACCTTGCGGAACAGGATGAGCATGGCCTCCTGCGCCGCGTCCTCGGCGTCCTGCCGCGACGCGCACAGGCTGTGCGCGAAGCGCATGACGTGCGGATGGGTGTTCGCGACCAGCGCGGTCAGCGACTCGACGTGGCCGTCCCGGGCGGCGGCGACCAGTTGCGCACTGGCCCACTCGGCACCGCTCATGCTCCACCCTCCCGTCCGGCTTGATGCGTACGACACCCCATAAGAGTGTCCCCACAACGAAAAGGATTCGCGGCATGTCCGCGAGCCGAGCCAGGCAGGACAGCCGTCACGATCCGTAGCGAGGTGTTCGCGGCTAGAAGAGGACGCGGCTCAGCCAGCAGTTGACCGGCTGCCCGGCCGGGCAGCTTACCCTCGGCAGAGCGGTCCGGGCCGTCTCTTCACGTCGGCGGCGGCCTGTCGGTCGATGGGTGGTCGGGCACGACGCTGATAGCGTCGCCGGATGGAGCGTGGTGAATTGTGGTGGGCTCAGTTCGACGAGAAGCGGCCTGTGGTGCTGCTGTCGGACGGTGTCGGGCCGGAGATCCGCGCCATGCAGATCGTTCCTCCCGCCACACCGGCTGAGAAGCGAGGCTTTGTGGTCATGTCCGGTGATCAGGCGCTCGACGCCGCCAACCGGCGTCGGACTGTCGAGGAGGCAGGCCGGGTACGCGCGGTCGGCATCGAGGTATTTTTCGGTGAACCGGAGGGCCTGGCCGCGGAGGGTGTCGTGCGGGTCGCGCTGCCCCAGGAGGGCGCGCGCTTCTGCACCTGGGCCGCGAGCCTGACCGAGGAATCACTGATCGAGCGAATCGGTGTCTGTTCCCCGGGAAAGCTGCACGAACTGGAGGTGGCCCTGGAACTGGCCGGGGCATGAGCCGTTGCGGTCGGCGCACCTGAGCGGCGTACGGCTTGCCGATGTCTCTTCTCGTCATGATGTCGAAGCCGGCACGGCAGCTTCGACGTCCCGGGCACAGAAGGGAGTCAGCCATGACCACGAACGAACCTTCCGGGCGGCCGCCGATCGTCGACCTGGACACCTGGCAGGCGGCCCGGGACGAGCTGCTGATCCGGGAGAAGGCGCACACCCGCGAGGGCGACGCGATCGCCGCGGCACGTCGCCGGCTGCCCATGGTCGAGATCGACGGCGGCGTCGAGGTCGTCGGCTCGGACGGCCCGGTGCCGTTCCGGGACCTGTTCCAGGGCCGCGATGAACTCCTGGTCTACCAGCACATGTGGCACGACGGCGCGCCACACCAGGGGCAGTGCGAGGGCTGCACGGTGTCGGCCTGGCATCACCGGGGCGCCGCGTACCTCAACGCGCGCGGGGTTTCCTTCGCCATTCTCACCCCCGGCCGGTGGGATGAGGTGGCCTCGTACGTCGAGTTCATGGGCTACACCCAGCCGTGGTATTCGGTGCGCGACGCGCCGGAGCCGATCGGCGGCGACATGGGCTATTTCAGTTGCTTCCTGCGCGACGGCGAGCGCGTGTTCCTCACCTATCGCACGACCGGCCGGGGCGTCGAGCCGGCCAACGGGTCGTTCGCCCTGCTCGACATGACGCCGTACGGCCGAGGCGAGGCTTGGCAGATCAGCCCGGAGGGATGGCCCAAGGGCGAGGCGCCGTGCTGGTATTGGCGCGCGGACGCGGAAGGCAAGCCTACGTGGGGCCCGACGAGCCGGCCGGTACCCCAGTGGACGCGTCCGGGCGCAACGCCGGAGACAACCCTCGGCCGAACCGGTGCGCACCACTGACCCGTGGTGATCAACGCGCGTCGGGGAAGGAGCCGTCGCCGAACAGGATTCGGGCTGCTGCTCTGCGGCCGGCACGACCGCGGAGTGTGGCCACCGCCGCCTCGGCTGCGGCCGCCGAGCGTACGCCGGCCAACACGCGCCGCAGCAGCAGCCGGCCACGGAACCGGGCTCGCAGCGCCCTGCCGTCGTAGCGGCGCAGTGCGTGCTCGTCGCCGTCGCAGAGGTACGCGACGATGACCGCCGCGGCGAGTTCGGACATGCGCAGGCAGGGGTCGAGCCCGCCGGCCGTCAGCGGCGAGACCGCGCCGGCCGCGTCGCCGATCAGTAGTCCGGCCGGGCTGGCCAGCCGGCGCAGCACGCCGCCGACCGGGATCGGGCCGCCGCGCCGTTCTATCGGGCCGGTGGCCACTGCGCGGCCGGGTGCGTCCGCGGCGAACGCGTCCAGCAGATGTCGTACGCCGGTGTGCATCGCCCGCGGATATCCGGCGACGCCGACATGCGCGACGTGGCCGTCGTCGATGACCCAGCCGAGGTATCCCGGGGCCACGCGCGGATCCAGGACACAGTGAAAGGCCGGCTCCGAGGCGCCCGACGCGACCGGGTGGACGATCTCGGCTCCGACAAGGAATCGGCGATTCTGGTCGAGGCCGAGGTCGCGGGCCACCCGGGAGCGGGCACCATCCGCGCCGACGAGGAACCGCGCCGCCACCGGATCGGTTCCGTCGAGCCGGACCACGCCGTTGCCGGCCCCGGCGTACCGCACCCCCAGGCGGACCTCGGCGCCGGCCGACTCCGCCGCGCGTCGGGCGTGCTGATAGACGGCCGCCATGTCGGCCACCCGATATTCGTCCCGGTCGCTGGTGAGCCGGATCGGTGCGCGGCGGGAGGGCGGGTACAGCAGCACATTTCGTACGCCCGGGCCGAGCAGACGCTCCGGCAGATCGAAGTCGTCGAGCGTGCGCCGTACAAAGATCCCGGTGGTACGAAGGCCCGTCGACAACGACCGGCGCCGCTCGACCAGCAGCACCTCCAGGCCCCGCTGGGCAAGCAGACGTCCGGTGTGCAGACCGGCGAGGCCGGCACCCACCACCACAACGTCTACTTCCCGCATGTTCTGCGACGCTAGGGCCAGCACCCGGCCACGGCGACGGATCGCACGCTACCCGCCCAGGGTCTCTACATTCTCACCACAGGATCGCCACTCCCGGGCGAGGAGCCCGAACAGCGCCTCGTCGAGGAACTCGCCCATCACCCAGGCCGCCGAGCGCCGCACCCCCTCGCGGACGAAACCGTTGCGTTCGGCGCAGCGCAGCATGGCGGCGTTGTCCGCCTCCAGGCCACGAGCCGGTCGCCTCCGTCGCGAGTACGAATCGGTGCGCCGCAGTAGATCGGGGTTTCCGGGGATCCGGCAGCATTGGCCCGGTGCCTCAACTCGTGATCCTCACCGGCCCGATCGCGGCCGGCAAGAACACCGTCGCTGACCGGCTCACCGAACGCCTGACCGGCTGCGGCAAGACCGTGGTGGTTGCGGACGTCGATGACGTCGCCGGGATGGTGGCGGCACCCGGCGCCGCCCGGGCCGGATTGTGGTTCGCAGCCCACGAGGCTCATGGCGCGCTCGTGGGCCAGTGGATGCGCTCGGGCGTGGACTACGTCGTGGTGGTCGGACCGATCTACGCCGCGGCGGAACAGGTGGCCCTCACCCGCACGCTTCCGGACGACGCGGCCGTCCTCTGGGTCGTCGTCGACGCCACCGTGTCGGCGACGCTCGCGCGTGCCCAGGCCGATCCCCGGCGCGGGTTGTCGCGCGACCCGGAGTTTCATCACGCCGCGCATCGTCGGTTCCGCGAGTTGCTGCCGGCGATCCCCGCGGACCGAGCGTTCGACTCCGAAGAAATGGACGCCGAACGGATCGCGGCTGCGATCGCGGCCACGATGGGCATTCCGTAGCCACCCTCGCTCGATTGCCGGATGGTCGGCCTCTTATCTCAGCACCGCCGGGACGCTCGCGCGCAGTCGTTCCCGGGACATTGCGTCATCGCCGGCCCCCTCGATCCACGCGCCGAAGTTGAGAGCCTCGGTAATACCTACACCGAACTCTTCGCGCAAGGCCGCCGCGGCCTGCGTGCTGCCGGATCCCCAGCCCTGCTGGCGTGCGGCCAGGGCGACGTCGACGATGTCACCGCCCGCATCCACAATTCCGCGGAACAGGGCCCGCATTTCCTCTCGATCGGCCACTGTTCTCCATTTTCTTCACGGATGGCGTCGTACTCGGAGCACCTCGCTACCGATGACCTTTCGGCAGCCACCTCATCCTCCCCGAGAGAAGATTCGCGTTCTTACTGCCCGGAGTGATCAGGTGGCCGCCATGCCAGTCACTCGACGGAGCGACTGAACCCGGCTCAGGCGAGAGTCTCGCAGAGGTTCTCCATTGTGCCGAGTCGAACCGGCACCTCGCGATTGCCATCGGGATGCCTGATCACCACGAAGTCGCCGTGAGTGATGTAGTCGCCGCCGGGGAAGCCCACGTTGGCCGCCTTGATCGGCAGGGCATTGTGGCCGTGAAGCTGCAGGATCCTGGTGCCGTCCGCCAGGTAGTACACGCGGATGGAGCCGGTGGCGTCGCGGATGACCTTCTTGTGATTGCTCGTGTTGGTGTAGCGGATCACCAGTACGCCCTCGAAGTCCTGAACCTTCGGCGACCCGTCCGGATAGGTGGCAGGGGTTCGCATCCGCTCGCGGTCCCGGACGATGTCGCCCTTGACCTCGAAGGGGCACACGTCCCCCGCCGGGATGACGAACGGCGGGGTGCTCGTCGGCTCCCATCCACCGCCGCCCGGGCCGGACGCGGACGCCGGCACCGCCGTCACCGCCACGATGGCCGCCGCCAGAACAAGCGCCTTCACCACGCGCATGTGGCCTCCCTCAAGTCCGTTGCACTGTCTCGGACATGGTGGGCTCAGCCGAT
>Ga0070668_100002262_pt1 | contig 14176 bp, 16 predicted proteins | sample KBSS43metaG_FD_64661 | JGI IMG/M metagenome (GOLD analysis project Ga0070668, IMG submission 64661) | Switchgrass rhizosphere microbial communities from Kellogg Biological Station, Michigan, USA - KBS S4-3 metaG | ecosystem: Host-associated > Plants > Roots > Rhizosphere > Soil ... | reverse complement strand
CGTCGCCGGAGAAGGCCTCCTGCGTGGGCGGGACGACCTCGGCCACCCGGGGCTCCGCGGACTCCGGCAGTCCGATGTGGAAGTCGGCGCCGAGCGGTTCGGCGATTTCCGCGCGGAACACCGTGCCGAGCGACCGGCCGGTGATCCGCCGGACGACCTCGCCGATCAGGAACCCTTGGGTGACCGCGTGGTAGCCGGATGCCGTACCAGGCTTCCAGAACGGTTCCTGGGCGGCCAGCGACTCGGTCACCTTCGCCCAGTCGTAGAGGTCCTCGGGCTGCAGCGGCTCACGCCAGCCGGACAGCCCGGCGGAGTGGCTCATCACCTGGGCGACCGTGATCTCGTCCTTGCCGCCGGCCGCGAACTCTGGCCAGTAGCGGGCCACCGGCGCATCGAAGTCGAGCTCGCCACGGTCGGCGACCAGCAGCGCGGTCAGCGCCGCCATCGTCTTGGTGATCGAGTAGACGTTGACAATCGTGTCCCGCTCCCAGAGCCGGGTGCGTGCCGCGTCGGCGTACCCACCCCAGAGGTCGGCGACCGTCTCGCCGTGCAGCGTGGCGCAGAAGGACGCGCCCACCTCCGCGCCCTCGAGGAAGTTTTTCTCGAACGCGGCGTGGACACCCGCCATGTCCGTACGAACCGATCCCTGCACGTCCCCGTCTGCCATCGCCGCAGTCTTCATGGTGCCCCGGCACCCGGCAACGGATTTCCGGCCGGAAGGAAGGTCGGAAAGAAGTCAGGTCCGGTATGGACGCTCCCGGTTTCGTGCCACCGCGAAGCAGGTTCCCGGTCCGGGCACCGACGGTCGATAGCGTCCAGACCACATCACCCGATCGAAAGGGATCCACGTGCAGTCAACCCGAGTTCTCCGGCGGACCGTCCTCGCCGCCGCCCTGGCCGGGGTCGCGGCCGCCACCACGGTGGGCGGTCCGGCGTTCGCCGCCGACCCGACCGGCAGCCTGGCCGGCGTCGTCCGGGACACCCACGGCGCGGTCGTCCCCGACGCCGTCATCTCCGTCTACCTCGACCCGTCCAGCGACCCGGTCCAGGCACTGCAGGCCGACGACCACGGCCGGTTCAGCGTGTCCGGCCTGAAGGCCGCCAGTTACAAGATCCAGATTGGCATGTCGGGCTGGTCGGAGTGGGCACCGGGCCGCACCAATGATCCCGGCCTCGCCAAGAGCTACCGGGTGACGGCGAACCACACCACGGTCGCCAACAGCGTCGTCACCGCGGCCGGGATCATCAGCGGCCGGTTCCTCCTGCCGGACGGCACGCCGAACGCGAACGCGGGCGTCCACGTGACGAACGCGAACACCGCCTCGGAGACCGGCGGCGTCACCGCGGCCGACGGCACCTACCGGATCCGGGTTCAGCCGAATCAGAGCTTCATCGTCGGCTACTCGGTGGGCCCGTTCACCGAGTACGTGCCGCACACCTTCAACCCGGAGGCGGCCACCAAGTACTTCGTCCGGTCCGGGCGGACCGTCCGGGTCAACGACCGGGCCATCGACCTCGCCGGGATGTCCGGCCGGCTGACCGACGCCGCGGGGGCGCCGGCCGGCGGTGCGTACATCACCTTCATGAACGTGGACACCACGGTCGAGTCGGAGACCACCACGCGGGCGGACGGCACGTACGACTTCAGCCGCCTGCTGGTGCCGGGCCGGTACAAGGTTCGCTTCACGGCCGGCGGCCGCAGCCAGTACTCGCACCAGAAACCCGACTACGACTCGGCCGACGTCATCACCGTGACCTCGGGCGCAACGACCGTCTTGGACGAGCAGCTCCGCTGGGTGCCGACCCCGCAGTGACCGGGAGCTGAAACCGGGCCCGGCCGGATCCGGGGCTGTTGCGTGCCGCCGGAGGGATGGCACGCTGGTGCAATGCCCATGACCAACGGGATAGAGGCCTACCGCAGGGCGCGCGACCAGTTGCTCGCCCTGCGGGGGCAGCACGATCGGGCGGTCGCCGAGTTCGAGTGGCCGGACGTGGGGGACCGCTTCAACTGGGCCCACGACTGGTTCGACGCGTTCGCCCGCGGCAACCCCGCTCCGGGCCTGGTGATCGTCGAGGAGGACGGCGCGGCCGCGTCCTACTCGTTCGCCGAGCTGGTCGACGCTTCCGACCGGGTCGCCACCTGGCTGGCCGGCCACGGCGTCGGCCGGGGCGACTCGGTGATCGTGATGCTCGGCAACCAGCTGGAGCTTTGGCAGACGATGCTCGCGGTGATGAAGCTCGGCGCGGTCATCATGCCCACCACGACCGCCGTCGGCCCGGCCGACCTGGCCGACCGCATCGACCGGGGCAACGCGCGGTTCGTGGTGTGCAACCCGGCCGACGAGCCGAAGTTCGCCGACGTGCCGGGCGACTACCGGGTGTTCACGACGGCGTCGTTCGCCGAGGCGGCGGCGCTGCCCGCGGCGCCCGTCGACCATCCCGGTACCCGGCCGGGCGACCGGCTGCTGCTCTACTTCACCAGCGGGACGACGAGCCGCCCCAAGCTGGTCGAGCACACCCAGGTGTCGTACCCGGTGGGCCATCTGTCCACGATGTACTGGATCGGCCTGCGGCCGGGTGACGTGCACCTCAACATCTCGTCGCCGGGCTGGGCGAAGCACGCCTGGTCGTGCTTCTTCGCGCCGTGGCTGGCCGAGGCGACCGTGCTGGTGTTCAACTACGCGCGGTTCGACGCCTCGACGTTGCTGCGGGTGCTGCGCGAGCACCATGTCACCACGTTCTGCGCCCCGCCGACCGTGTGGCGCATGCTGATAAATGCGGATCTGTCGGGTGGGGCGGGCAAGTTGCGCGAGCTGGTCGGGGCCGGCGAACCGCTCAACCCCGAGGTGATCGAGCAGGTCCGCAAGGCATGGGGCATGACCCTGCGGGACGGGTACGGCCAGACCGAGACCACCGCACAGATCGGCAACACGGCCGGATCGGTGGTCAAACCCGGCTCGATGGGCCGGCCGCTGCCCGGCGTGCCGGTCGTCCTGCTCGACCCGGTGACCGGCGAGCCGGCCGGCCGCGGTGAGGGCGAGATCTGCCTCGACCTGTCCGGCGGGCCGGTCAACCTGATGACCGGATACCAGGGCGACCGGCAGCGCAACGACGAGGCGATGGCCGGAGGCTATTACCGTACGGGGGATGTCGCGTCCGTCGACGAGGACGGCTACATCACCTTCATCGGCCGCACCGACGACGTGTTCAAGGCCAGCGACTACAAGATTTCCCCGTTCGAGCTCGAATCGGTGCTGATCGAGCACCCGGCGGTGGCCGAGGCCGCGGTGGTACCGGCGCCCGACCCGGTGCGGCTGGCGGTCCCCAAGGCGTACGTCGCGCTCGCCCCCGGCCACGAGCCGACCCGGGAGACGGCTTTCGAGATCCTCCGGTACGCGCGTGAGCACCTCGCGCCGTACCTGCGGATCCGGCGACTGGAGTTCTTCGAGCTGCCCAAGACGATCAGCGGCAAGATCCGCCGGGTCGAGTTGCGGCAGCGCGAGGAGAAGCAGGCCGGCACGGCCAACGACAGCGAGTGGCGGGACAGCGACTTCCCGGAGCTGGCGGCCTCGCCGCACGGACCCGTGGAGTAGCCCGAAGATCTCGCCTCTATGGTGGTCTGATGGCGTCGGTACGGCAGGTTCAGATCACGTTCGACTGTGCGGAGCCCGAGCGGGTCGCTCGTTTCTGGTGCGAGGTGCTGGGCTACGTCGTGCCGCCGCCACCGGAGGAGTTCGCCGGCTGGGACGACTACGAGCGGTCGCTGCCGCCCGGCCGGCAGGGTGCGTCATTCGCCTGCATGGATCCCACCGGGGTCGGCCCGCGGCTGTATTTCCAGCGCGTTCCCGAGGGCAAGGTGGTCAAGAATCGGGTGCACGTCGACGTACGGGTCGCCACCGGTCTGGTGGGCGAGGAGCGCGTCGCCGCCCTCGAAGCGGAGTGCGCCCGGCTGGTCGCGCTCGGCGCGGTACGCGTACGGCTGCTGCTCGCCGACGAGGAAAACGAGTCGTGCCTGCTGATGCAGGACGTCGAGGGCAACGAGTTCTGCCTCGACTAGCACCTGACGGGATGCCGATCGCGCGGTGCCTACGTGCCGGGCGGGCGCGGTAGCCGGCAGTGCCAGCCGCCGGCCCACCGCTCGCCGGCTTCGAGGTCGTCGCTCTCGTCGTCGAGGTCGGGCCGCCACCGCATGCCGGTGCCGTCGATGTCGCTGATCGTGTCGGCGCCCCGGTGGGTGGGGACGCAGTCGTCGGAGCAGTAGGCCGAGCCGGGCCGGGCCACCGCCCCACAGGGGCAAAGATCGTCGGTGCGCACTGGCCACCGCCAATCGGAACTGGGTCGTACCTCCGTTGTAGCAACCACGCGACAGGTCAGGCGATGGCGTAGCCGGCGAGCGCCGCGGGCCGGCCAGGGCGGTGACCCGGCCGGCGGTCGCGGGATGGAGGCCCGATGCAGCGGCGGTCAGAGGACCTTGGTGCCGTACATCTCGCCGAGCGGGTCGGCCAGGAGTTCGAGGCGGGCGCCGTCGGGGTCGCGGAAGTAGATCGAGGTGCCGCTCTCCTCGGTGTACTCCACTCCGGCGGCGTCGAGCCTGCCCCGCAGGTGCCGCCATCGTTCCGGGGTCACCGAGATCGCCAGGTGGTGCAGGCCGCCCAGGACCTCGGCGTACGGGCCCAGGTCGAGACCCGGCAGGTCGAAGAAGGCCAGCAGGTTGCCGTTGCCGATGTCGAAGAAGAAGTGGTTGGAGCCCGGATAGTCGCGATTCTCGAAGATCTCGGTGAGCGGGAACTCGAGCACGTTCTGGTAGAACTCGATGGTCCGGCGCACGTCGGCGCAGATCAGCGCGAAATGGTGCAGGCCGCGGGCGCTCGACGGCGGCCGCTCGGGCGCCTCGTACAGGTAGTCGTTGCGGATCCGTTCGCGTTCGGCCGCGATGGCGGCCAGGTCGATGCCCACTACACGTCTCTCCTAGATCCGGAAGAACCCACCGAGGAACCGGTGCGCCAGGTCACGGTCGCCTCGGGCGGTCCCGGCATTCGTCCGACCGTACGCGGTAAGCACGAAGCTACCCGGGTCGAACTCGATCACGCAGGTCAGGTCGTCGATCGGGTCCGGGGAGGTCGCCGCGCCCTCGGGGCCGATCCGGACGCGGGTGTCGCCGGCGTTCGCGCCCGAGGTGACCCGGATCCCGAGCTCGATCGGCGGCGTGTCCGGCCCGACGACCGGGGTGGCCGACCAGAGCACGAAGCAGAGCGGGACCAGCAGGTCGGCCGAGCGGGCCTCCAGCGCGTGCGGCCGGCCGATGCCCTGCCGGATGTCCCAGCTGTGCACCGCATAGTCGACCAGTTGGAACACCGGGTAGAAGAAGGCGGGCAACGGACCCATGTACTTGTGCGGCACCTGCAGCCCGGCCCAGTCCTCCTCGGTCAGGTCCTCGGTGATGCCGAGCATCCGGTCGAGGGCGGCTCGGAGGCGGTCGAGTGCGGCCTGCCGGTCGAGCGTGCGGAACTGCTGGGCACCCCGGTCGACGTGCGTCGCCATGTCACGCAACGGCGCTGATTCGGGGGGATTCGTGCCCTTGCGGGCCGCGTCGAAGCCGACGAAATAGGTCTCGGTGGTGTCGATCAGGTGCCCGAACACGTCGCGCACCTGCCAGTCGCCGGCGCCGGTCGGGGCCATCCAGGTCTCCGGCTCCTCGGCGAGGGCGAACATGCCGGCCGACTCCCGCCGTACGGCCTCAAGCAGGTTGCCTTTGCTCTCGTAGCTCATGAAGTTCCACGCGCTCATCGACACCCTCCCCGGTCAAGCGGCACCTCAAATGGTTGCCATGGCAACCACATTCCTCGCAACCGGTGGCCACGTCAACCACTGCCCGTAGCATGTTTTCGGTGACCACCGACGTGCGCTGGCTCGACGCCACCCAACAGCGGGCCTGGCGGGGCTTCCTCGACCTGCACGCCCGGCTCGCGGCGAAACTCAACCGCGAACTGCAACGGACGTCCGGGCTCACGCTCTCCGACTACGACGTGCTGGTCCACCTGACCGACGTGCCCGAGGGCCGGCTGCGCGCCTTCGAACTGGGCGAGGGCCTGCAGTGGGACAAGAGCCGGGTCTCGAAACAGGTCGCCCGGCTGGCCGCCCGCGACCTGGTGGCCAAAGAGGAGTGCGAGTCGGACCGGCGCGGGGCGTACGTGGTGATCACCCCGACCGGCCGCCGGGCGATCGAGGCGGCCGCGCCGGCCCACGTCGAGCTCGTCCACCAGCTCATCTTCGACACGATCACGCCGGCCCAGGTGCGCGAGTGGGCCACGATCAGCGCCGCCATCCTGCGGCGGATCGAGGCGGGTTAGCTCTGCGGGAGCAACCAGCCACGCCGCGTATTGATCTGTGATCTCGCGCACATAGCAGGTCTTCGCGGTTCTTCCGCCCATCCGGAGGCGGTGGCGGCTTCGTATGTACGAGTGCCGGCGGTCGCCACGGCAACCGACCGCCGGCCACTCTGTTCGACGCTCCTGCTCCCGGAGGCCGCGTGCTCAGCTCCTATGAACGTCGCCAGTTCAACGAAATCGTGTCGGGCCTGATCGCCGAGGATCCAGGCATCGTGACCAGGCACCAGCCCCGGAGCCTGCCGCGCCGGCCGGCCGTCGCCGTGCTGCTGTGGCTCTCCATGCCGTTCATCTGCGCCGCGGGCGGCGCGACCGGCGTGCTGGTCGCCCTGGTGGCCGGCGGCTACGGCCTCCACCTGTGGTTCCGCGGCATGCCCCCCGTGCCCGCGAGGCCGGCCTCACCACCGCCGGCCTGACCACCGCGGACCGGGGAAGGCCGGCCACGCCACCGCCGGCCTGACGACCGCGGACCGGGGAAGGCCGGCCACGCCCTCCCCGTGTCCCGTCACGTCGTGGCCAGCGCCTCCGTCGGCGCCAGCCGGGCCGCCCGGATCGCCGGGTACCAACCGGCGATCGCCCCGATCAGCACGGTCGCGCCGACCCCGCCGGCCAGCACCCACAACGGCACCACCGTCGGCCACGTCTGCGTCGTCGCGTACGTGCCGGTCACCAGGTAGCCGAGGAACACCCCGGCCGCGCCGCCGAGCAGCGACAGCAACAGCGACTCGGCGACGAACTGGGTACGGATCTGGCCGCGGGTCGCGCCCAGCGAGCGGCGCAGGCCGATCTCGGCCCGTCTCTCCAACACCGAGATCACCATCGTGTTGGCCACGCCGATGCCGCCGACCAGCAGCGCCACCGCGCCCAGGCCGAGCAGCAACGCCGTGAAGGTGTCGTTGGTCGCCCGCCGCGCGGCCAGCGCGTCGGACGGCTTGGACACCTTGACCTCGTTGGGGTTCTCCGGGTTCGCGGTCGGCCCCAGCACCTGCCGGACCGCCTCCACCTGGGCGTCCACCGATCGCGTGTAGACGGTCGTCGGGTGCCCGTCGAAACCCAGGTAGGTCCGCGCCGCCGGCCAGCCGACCAGCACCGCCTGGTCCAGTTCGGGCGCCAGCGGCACGGGGTTGAGCACGCCGACCACGGTCCACCAGCGGCCGGCCAGATAGACGGTGGGCACGTTGCCGAGCCGGCGAGCCGCCACCGAGCCGAGGACCACCGCGGGATAGCGGCCGGTCGCCGCGTTCAGCCAGGTGCCGGACGCCATCGTGCCGCCCACCGTGTCGAGCAGCTCCCGCTCCGCCGCGAGAACCGAGAGGCCCCCCGTCTCCGCCTCCGGAATCTTGTCGGTGCGGTACACCGCGGTGTCGTCCACCGCGCCGGTAGCGGTGGCCTTCCGGACCGGGCCGATCCGGCGGATCATCGAGACCGACTCGTCCGGCAGCACCGCGGCCTTGCCGAACATGGTTTGGCCCGGCGTGACGGTCAGCAGGTTGGTGCCGAGCGCGGCCAGCTCGCGGTCCAGGTCGGCCCGGCTGGACGAGGAGATCCCGACGACGGCGGTCATCGCGGCGATACCGATCGCGATGCCCAGCGCGGAAAGCACCGCGCGCAGCGGGCGGGCGCGCAGCCCGTACCCGCCGAGGCGGAACAGATCCGCCGGGCGCAACCGGGCCGGCGACGGCGGGCCCGCGGGCCGGTCCACGGGGAGCATCTCAGACCACCTCGCCGTCGCGCATCGGCACCTGCCGGGGCATGTCGTCGGCGATCTCGTGGTCGTGCGTGATGACCAGGACCGTGGTGCCGGCGTCGTGCAGTTCGCGGAGCAGCTCCACCACGCCGGCGCCGGCCACCGAGTCGAGATTGCCGGTCGGCTCGTCGGCGAGCAGCACCGCCGGGTCGCCGGCCACCGCCCGGGCGATGGCGACCCGCTGGCGTTCGCCGCCGGAGAGCTGGTGCGGCCGGTGCGTGAGCCGGTCGCCGAGGCCGACCCGGACCAGGGCGGCCTCGGCGCGCCACTCCCGCTCCTTGCGGGGTACGCCCGTGTACAGCAGGCCGTCGGCGACGTTGGCGATCGCGTCCCGGCCCGGTGCGAGATGGAACTGCTGGAACACGAAGCCGATCCGGCGGGCACGCAGCGCGGACAGCTGCCGGTCGGTGAGCGTCGCCACGTCGTGCCCGTCGATCTTCACGGTGCCCTGCGACGGGCGGTCCAGCGTGCCGATCAGGTGCAGCATCGTGGACTTGCCGGATCCCGACGGGCCGACGATCGCGACCAGTTCGCCGTACTCGACGACCAGGTCGACCGAGCGGACCGCGGTGACCCCGCCGGGGTACGACTTCGTGACGCCGGACAACTCGATCACGTTGCTCACGACGGCATCCCCACCCGCATCCCGGCGGTCAGGCCGGTGCCGGACACCTCGACCTTGCCGTCGGCGAACAGGCCGGTCCGCACCGCGATGATGCGCGTGCTGCCGCCCTCGACAAGTTGCAGGCCGTACCCGCCCTCGGCGAGCGCCAGCAGCGCCGACACCGGGACGGTGAGCACGCCCTTGCGCTCCGACGCGGTGAAGTCGACCGTCACCGACGCCGCGTCCCAGCCGCGCGGCACCGCGCCGAACCCGATGGTCACGGCGAGCCGGGTGGTGTCCTCCTCGTCGCCCTGGCCGGACTCCACCACGGTCTCCACGGCCGTGATCTTTCCCGGCACGACCTTGCCGTCCGGCATCGTGACCCGCACGGTCGCGCCCTTGCGGGCCAGCCGTTGGGCATCCATGTCCAGTTTCACGGTGGCCACCAGCGTGGTGCCGGTGATCTTGAACAGCTCCGTGCCGGGCTGCACCACGGCTCCGGTCTCGGCGCTGTGCGAGTCGATCCGCACCGGCCCGGCCGCGTACGCGATCTGGCTCGTCGTGACCGTGCCGGTCTCGCGGAGCCCGAGATCGTCCTGCCAGTCCTCGACCGCGTCGGCGGTCGCCGAGGTGTACTCGTCGTCGACGGTGAACCCGCGGTAGCCGAGCGCCCACAGGTTCTTTTCGAACTGGGTCACGTCGGCGCCCTCGACCCCGGGCCGCAGCGTCCGGTACGCGGGCAGCGAGCCGTACAGCAGGGTGACCGGTTTGTTGTCGAGGCGGTAGAGCGGCTTGCCCCGGGTGACGGTCGAGCCGGCCGCCGGGAGCCGGGTCACCGTGCCGCTGTCGCGCGCCGCGACCTTGGTGGTGTCGCCGTGCCCGAGGGTGCCGTCGTGGCTCTCGGTGTCGACCAGCGTCTCCTTGGTGACCTCGGCGGTCTCCGACGGCACCGTGCTCGCCGAGCCGTCGCCGCTCTCCGCCTGCGGCAGGTTGAACAGGGTGACCGCCGCGGCGACCGCCCCGACCGACAGCACGCCGGCCACCAGCGTGGTGGTTCGCCGCCGGGTCATGTCCGTGCTCCGCCGGCGCCGTCGGAGCGGGTCTGTGGCCCGGACCCGCCGTCCGGCCTCGGCATGTACTTCGAGCACTTCTGCTCGGCCTTGTCGAACGTCGGGTCGCCCGGGCCCATGCCGACCTTGTCGCCGTCGATCCGGATGCCGCCGCCGCCCGGTTCCGGATCGGGGAACTTGGGCACCCCGTTCGCCCGCATGCACTTCGCCATCTGGCGCATGTTTTCGAGCATCTGGGGATCTGGCTTGGCGTCCCCGTCCATGCCTGGGGCGTACTGCTTGCACGCCTCATGGGCAGCGTCCATCTTCTTGGGGTCGACCCCGTTCGGCACCTTGATCGCCATGCCGCCGTTGGGGTCCGGGTCGGGGAACCAGGTGAGTCCCTGCTCGCGCATGCACTTGGCGAACTTCAGCGGCGCGTCCGGGTCCCGGGTCGGTTTCGTGGTCGGGCCCGCGGAGGCGGTCGCCGCGCCGTTCTGCGCGGTGGCCACCCCCGTCCCGTCGTCGCGCTTGCCCCCGCAGCCCGCCGACACGAGCGTCAGCATGAGGCCGAGCGCGAGAACCTTGGCGGTTCGCATCGTCGTCTCCTCCACCGGCGGCCGGGCGGCCGCCACGAGAGGAAGTAGAGCGATTGCCGGGTTTCCCGGCCGTCACGGAAAAACGTGACGCCGAATTGACGCGGCCACGGGTCACCATGGGAGGCATGCGGATCCTGGTGGTCGAGGACGAACCGCTGCTCGCCGACGCGGTGGCGCAGGGTTTACGGCATGAGGCGCACGCGGTGGACGTCGCCTATGACGGGGCGTCCGCCCTGGAGCGGGTGGATGTCAACGAGTACGACGTGGTGGTGCTCGACCGCGACCTGCCGGCCGTGCACGGCGACGACGTGTGCCGGCTGCTCGTCGAGCGCAACGGCGAGACCCGGGTGCTGATGCTGACCGCGGCGGCCGGGATCGACGACCGGGTCACCGGGCTGTCCCTGGGCGCCGACGACTACCTGCCGAAGCCGTTCGCGTTCCGCGAGCTGTCCGCCCGGGTGGCCGCGCTGGGCCGGCGGTCCCGGCCGGCCGCGCCGCCGGTGCTGCGCCGGGCTGGGATCAGCCTCGACCCGTACCGCCGGGAGGTGTACCGCGACGGACGGTACGTTCCGTTGTCCCGCAAGGAGTTCGCGGTGCTGGCCGAGTTGCTGCGGGCGGACGGTACGGCGGTGTCGGCCGAGTCCCTGCTGGAGAAGGCGTGGGACGAAAACGCGGATCCGTTCACCCACGCCGTACGGATGACGATCTTGAAGTTGCGGCGGAAGCTCGGCGATCCGCCGGTGGTGCTCACCGAACCGGGAGTGGGGTATCGGATCCCATGAGACTCACCGTCCGCGGCCGGCTCACCCTCGTGTACGGCGGCCTGTTCGTGCTCGCCGGCCTGGTGCTGCTCGGCGCCACCTACATCCTGGTCTCGCACCGGTTGCCGACGGTGGTGGGCGGCCGGACGGCGTTGTTCGCCGAGGAGGCCGGGGTCGCGGGGCCCGGCGACCAGCTGCAGGTGCAGAAGTTCGTCGAGGGCACCAAGGACAGCGCCCTGCACACGCTGCTGACCCAGGGCGGGATCGCGCTGATCGTGGTGAGCGCCGCGGCGATCGCGCTGGGCTGGCTGGTGGCCGGGCGGATGCTGCAGCCGCTGCACCAGATCACCGCGACGGCCCGGCGGATCGCCGAGGCCCCGGACGCCGACCGCGGCCTGCACGAACGGATCGCGCTGACCGGGCCGCCGGACGAGATCAAGGAACTGGCCGACACGTTCGACGTCATGCTGGCCCGGCTGGACCACTCGTTCGACGGCCAACGGCGCTTCATCGCGAGCGCGTCGCACGAGCTGCGCACGCCGCTCACGCTCAATCGCACGCTGCTGGAGGTCGCGCTCGCGCCGGAGTCGGCCTCCGCCGAGGTACGGCAGCTCGGCACCACCCTGCTCGCCATCAACGACCGGCACGGCCGCCTCATCGACGGGCTGCTCCTGCTGGCCCAGTCGGACCGGCCGGTCACCGAGCGCGCCTACGTCGACCTCGCCGACATCGTCGACCACGTCGCGGTGTCGGACACGGTCAAGGTGATCACCGAGCCGCACGAGGCGACCGTCGCGGGAAATCCGGTGCTGCTGGAACGCCTGGTGCAGAACCTGGTCGAGAACGGGGTCCGGCACAACGTGCCGGACAACGGCTGGGTGCTGGTGCGCACCGGCACGAGGCCGGACGGCTGGGTGGTGCTCGAGGTGGTCAACACCGGCCCGGTGATCCCCCGGTACGAGGTGCCGGGCCTGTTCGAGCCGTTCCACCGGTACGGCGCCGAGCGGCTGCACTCGCCCGGCGCCGGGCTGGGCCTGTCCATCGTGCGGGCGGTGGCCCGGGCCCACGGCGGGGACGCGCGCGCCGACGCCCGAGACGAGGGCGGCCTGATCGTGACGGTCACCCTGCCACGGGCGCTGTGAGCCTCGCGGGCTCCGCCCAGTCGATCGCGTAGCGGTGGATCCAGCCGGACATCTTCTCCTGGTTGTAGAAGGTCTTCATCGCGATCGGGAAGGCGAGGTCGCGCAGGATCCGGCCGACCCGGCCGGGAGCCTTGTCGTGGTTGACCCGCGCGGTCTGCGCGATCACCCGCTCGACCCGGGCGCGGCGCAGCGTCTCGTAGGCGCCGAACGCCCGCGGGACCGGCAGGTCGCGCAGGCAGCGGGCCAGCTCGACGGCGCTCTCGATGGCCAGCGACGCGCCCTGGCCCGAGCTGGGCGAGGTCGCGTGCGCGGCGTCGCCGGTCAGCACCACCCGCCCGCGGTGCCACACCGGCACCGGCGGCATGTCGTGCATGGCGCCCACGTTCACCAACTCCCCCGGAGCGACCCGGTCGAGCATGCCGAAGGCGGGCAGCTTCTCCCCCGCGAACAGGTCGCGCAGCCGGCGCAGCCACTCCTCGTCCGGTATGGCCCGCGCCTCGGCCGTGGTCAGCGGCGTCGGCCAGCCGAGGTTGGCGAACCAGCCGGCCCGGTCGCCGGCCACCAGGTAGCCGAGGAAGGCCCGCTTCCCGAAGGCGAGATGCATGGCGCCACCGGTCGAGGGCAGGCCGTCGGGCGACATCCAGCCGCCGAAGCCGAGCAGCCCGACGTAGCGGGGCCCGGGCGCGGCCGGGTCGAGCAGCGTGCGCACCGTCGACCGGATCCCGTCCGCGCCGACCAGCACGTCGGCCGTGGCGGTCGAGCCGTCGGCGAAGGTGGCCACCACCCCGTCGGGCCGGTCGTCGTAGCCGACCAGCCGCTTGCCGTGGACGACCTCGACGCCGGCGTCGCGGGCGGCCTGCCACAGCGCGGCGTACAGCTCGGAGCGGGCGAAGGTGCGGCTGGTGGGCAGCCCGGGCAGATCCTCGAAGGCACCGAGGCGCCGGCCGGACCCGGTCTCCATCACCATGCGCGGCGTCGGCAGCCCGGCCGCCGCGACCGCCGGCCCGATCCCGATCGTGTCGAGCGCGGCCAGCCCGTTGGGCGCGAGCATCAGTGCGCCGCCGATCCCGTCCGCCGTCGCGGGGTAGGCCTCGTAGACCGTCGCCCGGATCCCCGCCTTGCGCAGCGCGATCGCCGCGACCGGCCCCGCGATACCGCCACCGATCACCATCGCCGTGCGTGCCCGTTCCATGTCAGGTGCCTCCCACCCGTGAGAAAATCCCTCGTCCAGGCAATTATCTCGGCTACACGAGATACTAGCGATGGCGAGATACTCGTGTCCACAAGTAATTCCGCTACGCCCGTACGCAGCGAGTTGGAGAACGGCATCGTCGACGCCACCCGGCGGATGATCGCCGGCGCGATCCTCTTCAGCCATCAGGTCGCCGAGCAGCTGAAACTCGGGCCCAGCGACGCCCAGTTCATGACCCTGCTGGACGTGCACGGGCCGCTCACGCCCGGCCGGCTGGCCGAGCTCACCGGCCTCAAGACCGGCACGGTCACCGGGGTGCTCGACCGCCTGGAGAGCAATCAACTGGTACGCCGTGATCGCGACCCGCACGACCGCCGGAAGGTGATCGTCTCCCCCAACGAGCCGGAGATCCGCAGACGGGTGGCACCGCACTACGCCGGCCAGGCGGAGGGGATGCTCGGCGTGCTCCGCCGTTACGACGATGACCAGTTGGCCGTGATCGCCGACTTCATGCAGACCGTGGCCGGCGGCCAGTGGCCGGTGCGCAGCGGCGACACGCACTAGACCGGCGCCTCCGCGGATTTTTGGCGCTTGCCGGCTGCTTTGGCGCTTGCCGGCTGCTTTGGCGCTTGCCGGCTGCTTTGGCGCTTGCCGGCTGCTTTGGCGCTTGCCGGCTGCTTTGGCGCTTGCCGGCTG
>Ga0070668_100002260_pt1 | contig 14185 bp, 11 predicted proteins | sample KBSS43metaG_FD_64661 | JGI IMG/M metagenome (GOLD analysis project Ga0070668, IMG submission 64661) | Switchgrass rhizosphere microbial communities from Kellogg Biological Station, Michigan, USA - KBS S4-3 metaG | ecosystem: Host-associated > Plants > Roots > Rhizosphere > Soil ... | reverse complement strand
GTTCTTCGCGAGCCATGGCGGCTATATCGGCGCAGGCGCGAACGGCGCCGCCTTCCTGACCAGCGCGGCGCAGGTCGCCGGCCTTACGGCAGCGAGCCGCGGCGGTAACGGCAGGAGTGGAATCGTCTACTGGGACAACCTCGGCGGGGCGAGCAGCCCGGTCGTAGGGACGTACCCGGCCCAGGACACGGCGATCATGGACCCGCCGACCTGGTTCACCTCCACCGGCCCGCTGAGCGTGGACGCCCGGTTCCCGAACTCGGGCTTCTTCGCGGCCGGCCTGTGGCTGCTCGACGCGCAGTCGGCGACCGCCCCGGGCTCGGCGGTGATCGCGCACGGCACGAATACCTCGGGCTCCGCCAGGGTGACCGTCTACGCGATGAACCCGCTCTACCGGGCCGACCCGGAACGTGAGTGGCCGTCGATCTCAACGGCCGCCTACTGGTCGGACCAGTAACGCGGTCCCTTGCGAGGGGCGGGGAGCCCACCCCGCCCCTCGCTACGATCCTCGGGTGCCGCCGGAGCCCCTCGATCTGCGCCATCTCGGCCGTGAGCGCGTGATCGGCTCGTACCTCGTCGAGACCGAAGACGGGCCCGCGCTGTTCGACTGCGGGCCCACCACCTGCGTCGACGAGCTGAAGACGCGCCTGGCCGAGCGCGGTCTCGAGCTGCGCGACCTCCGGCACCTGCTCCTCTCGCACATCCACCTCGACCACGCAGGCGCCGCCGGCGTTCTCGTGCGGGAACACCCGGAGCTGACGGTGCACATCTCCGCCATCGGCGCGCCGCACCTGGTCGATCCCTCGCGGCTCGAAGCGAGCGCGCGGCGTCTCTACGGGGACGAGTTCGACAGGCTGTGGGGCGAGCTCGCGCCCGTGCCGGAGGAGAACGTCGCCGTCGTCGGCGACGAGGTCGTCGGGCTGGAGTGCTTCCCGACCCCCGGCCATGCCTCGCACCACGTCTGCTACCTGAGTCACGACGGAACCCTCTACGCCGGGGACGCGGCCGGCGTTCGGATCCTCCCGAGCACCTTCGTGCTGCCTCCGACGCCGCCGCCCGAGGTCGACCTCGAGGCCTGGGGCTCGACCATCGACGCGATCCTCGAGCGCGCGCCCGAGCGGCTCGCGCTGATCCATTTCGGCGTCGCCGAGGACACGCAACGCCACCTCGAGGAACTGCGAGAGCGCCTCGCGACCTGGTCTGCGCGCGTACGTGAGGGTGCAGGCGAAGCCGAGTTCGAGCAGCTCGCGGAAGCCGACCTCGGCCCCGACCGCGAGGCGTACGAGCAGGCGATGCCGTTCTGGCAGTCGTACGCCGGCCTGAAACGCTACTGGGAAAAGCGCGCTGAAGCTGCGTGACGTCGGGCCGCTCGGGCCGCTCGCCGAGCGCGAGTTCCGGCTTCTGTTCACCGGTCAGCTCGTCTCCCTGCTGGGGACGGCGGTGGCGCCGATAGCACTCGCCTTCGCGGTCCTCGACCTGACCGGCTCGAAGACCGACCTCGGCCTGGTGCTGACCGCGATGTGGGTTCCTCAGCTCCTGCTCGTGCTCTTCGGGGGCGTCTTCGCCGACCGGCTGCCGCGCAACCTGGTGATGGTCGGCTCCAACCTCCTGAGCGGCGTGGCTCAGGGGACGATCGCGCTCCTGATCCTGACCAACCACGCGGAGCTCTGGCAGCTGATCGTGCTCCAGGTCTTCCGCGGGATCTCGATGGCCTTCTTCTTCCCCGCCTCCCAGGGGCTCATCCCGGAGACCGTGCGACCGGGCCTGCTCCAGCAGGCGAACGCGCTGCTCGGGATGACGAAGAACGGCGCGAACATCCTCGGCGCGGGTCTGGGCGGAGTGCTCGTCGCGACCGCCGGGCCGGGGTGGGCGCTCGCGTTCGACGGGGCGACCTACGTCGCGAGCGCGGCAGTCCTCGCCTTCATGCGGCTGCACCGAGCCCACCGCCTCGAGACGCCGAGCGTGCTGCACGAGCTCGCCGAGGGCTGGAGTGAGTTCGCCTCGCGCACGTGGCTCTGGGTGGTCGTCGCCGCAGCCGCCGTCGGCAACACCGTGTGGATGGGAGCGACGATGGTGCTCGGCCCGCTCGTGGCCAAGCAGTACCTCGGCGGCGCGGCGTCCTGGGGCCTGATCATGGCCTCGCAGGGAGCAGGGCTCCTCGCCGGGGGCCTGCTGCTCCTGCGCTTCCGCCCGCAGCGGCTCCTGCTCGTCGGGATGGGCGCGTTTTCGTTGGCGGCGCTGCCGATCGTCTTCCTCGCGAGCATCCGCTCGACGCCCGTGATCGCGCTGGGCTACTTCGTCGCCGGCATGACGCTGGAGATCTTCAGCATCATGTGGGCGATCGCGCTCCAGCAGTACGTCCCGCTCGAGAAGCTCTCGCGGGTGTCGGCTTACGACGCCCTGGGCTCGATCGTCTTCGTCCCGCTGGGGCTCTCGCTCGCGGGCCCCCTTGCCGACGCGATCGGCCTGACGGAGGCGCTGTGGCTGGCCGCCGCCCTTGCCACCGCGTCGACGCTCGCGGCGCTTTGCGTGCGCGATGTGCGCGACCTTCGCCGGCGCGACCAGGCGCCGATCGTGGCCGAGCCGATGCTGGAGGCCGTGCCGTGACGACGGGGGCGGCCGACTAGCGGCAGGGCGTGATTCGGCGCAGGCCGGTTCCGTCTGCCCGGGCCACGAACACGCTCGACGACGCGCACGAACGTCGCTGAACGAACGCGATCCGCGAGCCGTCCGGCGACCACGCCGGGTCGCTGCCTGGGCCGAGCCGGACGACCGAGCTGCCGTCGGCCGCGGCCACATCGAGGCGGCAGGCGCCGAAGGCGCCGCAGACCGTCACCAGCAGCCTCGACCCGTCGGGCGACCAGCGCGGCGCGCGGCTGAAGGCAGCGAACGTCCTCGTCACCGTTCTCACCTGTGCGTCGGCGAAGCGGTACACGGCCAGCACGACTCCCTCTGTGTTCCGCTGCCAGAACGCTAGCGAGCGGCCGTCCGGGGACCAGGAAGGCGACGATCCCTGCGGACCGAGCGCCAGAAGGCCGGTTCCGCCGGCGCCGACGAGGTAGATGCTCTCGACCCCGCCGATCGTGGTCGCGCGGGAGAACGCGATCCGGCTTCCGTCGGGCGACCAGGCCGGCCCGTGGTCGTACCGCCCGCTGGTGAGCTTCCTCCGATTGGTGCCGCTCACGTCGACGCCGACGATCGGCCCTCCCAGCGCGCTCTGGACGACTGCGAGCCTCGCGCCGTCGGGAGACCAGCCGACCTCCACCCCCGGCCCCACCGTATGACGCTGCTTCCCGTCGCTGCGGATCACGAAGACTCGGCTGTGCGAAACGTAGGCGATCCGCAGGCCTCGTGGAGACCAGACGACCTGCGAGAGCGCGTCGGTGCGGGACAGGCTGCGGAGCGAGCCGCCGACGGCGGCTGCGGTGACGACCGCGCCGCGCGCCCCGGTCGCCGAGGCGAAGACGAGCCGCAGTCCGTCCGGCGACCACGAGGGAAGGGCGTAGCTCGGCGGGGACACCCGCGCCGCGGCTCCTCCGGCGCCGAGCGCCAAGGCCGCGACGAGGCCGGCCGCGATCCTCACGCGCCGATGGCCTCCCGGTAGGCGCGCACGTAGTCGCCGACCATCCGCTCGGGCGCGAAGCGCTCCTCGGCGTAGCGCCGGCAGTCGAGCGGGTCGAGCGCGTCCGCCTGCTCGAGCGCCTCGGGGATCTGCCGATAGTGCTCGACGATCACGCCGCCCTGGCCCTGGTCGATCACCTCGGACACGGCGCCGTGGCGGGTGGCGATGACCGGCGTTCCGCACGCCATCGACTCGATCATGACGAGACCGAACGGCTCCTCCCACTCGATTGGGAACAGCGTCGCGCGGGCGTCCTGGAGCAACTCCACCTTCGTGCCGTGGTTGACCTCGCCGAGGTACTCGATGCCGTTCCTGCCGAGGTGCGGCTCCACGAACTCTGCAAAGTACTCCTGTTCCTTCTGTTCCCGCACCTTGCCGGCCAGCTTTAGCGGCAGTCCGAGCTCCATCGCGACCGCGATCGCACGGTGAGCGCCCTTCTCGTGGTTCATGCGCCCGAGGAAGAGCAGGTAGTCCCCGCGGTGCGGGTTGCAGGGGTAGTGCTCGAGGTCGAGCGCGTTGGGGACGTTCGCAGCCCAGTTCAGGTCCGGCTTCGGCCGGCGCTGGTTCAGCGAGACCGAGATCAGCCCCACCCCCGGAGCGAGGCGCCCGATCGACTCGTAGACGTGACCGGGCTCGCCGTCGAGCGGACCGTGAACCGTGTGTAGGACGGGCGTGTCGACGAGCCCGCCGAGCACGGCGCCGAGTGGCCCAGTGTGGTCGTTGATCACGTCGAACTCACCGGCCCGCTCCAGTGCGGCCAGCGTATGCCGCATCTCAGGCAGCGTCCGGCCGATCAGCTCGCTGGGCGCATGCTCGTAGACCCACGCGAGCGTCGCCTTGGAGCGCGAGTCCCCCGAGGCGAAGATCGTCACCTCGTGGCCGTCGTCGGTCAGCCCGTCGGCGAGCAGTGAGACGATCCACTCGATCCCGCCGTAGCCTGTCGGCGGGACGGGGAACCAGGGCGGGCTCAGGATCGCGATGCGGAGAGGCTGCTCGCTCATGTGGTGACGGTCATTCTTCCTCCACCGTCACCCGTCCGTGGTCGACGCGCACGTCCCACTGACGGTCGAAGGCGCGCAGACCGCTGAGGCGCAGCGAGCGCCCGGCCCAGGAGGGGAGCTCTTCCTCCGCGCGGGTCTCGAGCCGGTGGCGCCTGCGGTCCGGCTCGAGACCGAGCAGCACTTGAAGCAGGAGCACCGGCGTGCCCGCCGCCCACGCCTGCGGCCGGGCCGCGGTCGGGTAGGCGATCGGGAACGGCGTCTCGGCGCGCGGGAGGCCCGCGAAGACCTCCGGCAGCTGGTAGTCGAAGTGCTGCGAGGCGCCCAGCATCCGGCGGACGATCCGAAGGGCCTCGGGCCAGCGGGCCTGGCGGGCGAGCCCGTGCGCGATCACGGAGTTGTCGTGGGGCCAGACGGTGCCGTTGTGGTACGAGAGCGGGTTGTAGCCCGCATCGCCGGTCGACATCGTCCGGACGCCCCAGCCCGACCAGAGGTCCTCGCCCATCAGCGCGTCCACGACGGCGTCCACCCGGTCGTCCGGCACGATCCCGCTCCAGAGCAGGTGCCCGATGTTGGAGCAGAGCGAGTCCACCTGTCGCTTCTCGCCGTCGAGGGCCAGGACGTAGTAGCCGCCGCGAGCCTCGGTCCAGAATTGCTCGTTGAAGGCCCGCTTGAGCTCCGCGGCTTCCCGCTCGAGCCTCTCGGCGAGCGGACGGTCGCGCCAGACCTCACGCGCGAGCTCGGCCGTCCGCAGCTTCGCGTCGTAGACGTAGCCCTGCACCTCGACGGGCGCGATCGGCGCACGGGCGATCGAGCCGTCGTGGAAGCGTTGGGAGTCGCCCGAGTCCTTCCAGGACTGATTCTCGAGCCCGCGCGGAGTGCGGCGCTGGTACTCGAGGAAGCCGTCGCCGTCCCGGTCGCCGTACTCGTCGATCCAGGCGAGCGCCTTCAGCGCCGGGTCCCTGAGCGAGCGCACGAACGAGGAGTCGTCGGTCCAGCGCCAGACCTCCGAGAGCAGTACCAGGTAGAGCGGCGTCGCATCGGCGGTCCCGTAGTACGTGCGGAACCAGTTCTTCGCGGCCTTGCCGGCACGCAGCTCGTGGACGATCTTGCCGGGCTCGGCATCCACGTCGGCGTTGTCCTCGCGGGCCTGCAGCTCCGCGAGCACCTCCAGTGCCGTGCGCGCCAGCTCGGGGCCGAAGATCAGCGTCTGGAGGCAGGTGATGATCGTGTCTCGCCCGAAGACGGTCATGAACCACGGCATCCCCGCCGCGGGCATGCGCCCCGTGCGCCCGGCGCCGCGCATCCGTAGTGACGCGAGGTCGGAGACGGACTGGAAGAACGAGCGCCCGATCAGATCCCAGTCGGCTCGGATCTGGGGCACCCGCAACTGCCACGCGGCCAGCGACTCGCGCACGCGCGTCAGCTCTTCACCAAAGCGCCGCTCGGCCGTGCGCGGCGCGATCACGTCGCCGTCGATTGAGGCGAGGATGTCGACCCGGAGCTCCCAGCTCTCGCGCGGCGCCAGGTCGAGCCGATAGACGACCTTGCCCTCCTCGACATCTCCGCGCTGGGACAGGATCACCTGGGTGCTGGCGCTACCTTCGCCGTCCGGCTCCTCGAGAACGAACTGATTGTGCTCCTCGTGGTACCGGCCCTGAATCGGCGCCGGCAGCGCTCGCGCGCGCGCCGGGTCGCCAAGTGCGAAGTCGTGCTCCTTGACCGAGAGGATGTCCGCGAAGTCGGTAGCCAGCTCGAGCGCGAGCTCGAACGAGAGCGGCTCCATCGACTGGTTCTGGACGACGATCCGGTCCTGCATGCCCTCGCCGACGAAACGGTGGCGGATGATCGAGACCGAGTCCTGTGGCAGCCCGCCGGTGAGCGGATTGCGCAGGTAGAACGCCGCGGAGAAGTACTCGACCTTGCCGAACGACAGGAGCAGCGGCTTGTCGCCTTCGACGGTCAGACGCAGCAGCGAGAGGAAGCGCGTGTCGTCCGCGAACAGGCCCTGGGTCTCGCCGTCGATGTCGCCGCGCTCGTCGCAGATGCAGAAGGTCGAGCCTTCGAGGATCGTGATGGGCACTAGGCGTCCCGGACGATGCGAACCGGGCTCGATTGGGCGAGGGCTTTGACCACGAGCTCGTCGACGTTGACGTGCGGGGGCCGCGTCAGTGCGAACAGGACGCACTCGGCCACGTCTTCGGGGCGGAGCGGCTCGACATTGGCGTAGACCGCGCCGGCCTTCTCCTCGTCGCCGCGGAAGCGCACGCGCGAGAAGTTCGACTCGACCAGGCCCGGGTCGACCGTGGTGAGACGGATCGGGCGGCCCAGGAGGTCCTCGCGCAACGCGTAGGTGAACCCGCGCACCGCGTACTTCGAGGCCACGTAGACCGCAGCGTTCTCGTACGCCTGGCGGCCCGCGATCGAGCCCATGTTCACGATGTGCCCGCCGTCGCGCAGATGCGGCAGGCAGAGCCGAGTCATCCGCAGGAGCCCGTGCACGTTCGTCTCGAGCACGACTTCCTCGTCTTCCTCGTTGCTCGCGTCGAAGGAGTCGCGGCCGAGCCCTAGACCGGCGTTGTTGACCAGGATGTCGAGCCCGCCGAGCGCTCCCACGGCCTCCCCGACGAAGCGCTCGCAGCTCGCGCGATCTGTCACGTCGAGCTCGAGGGCGATCTCGGTCTCGAGCTGCCCACTCCTCCTGGCGCCTCCCGCGACGCGCACGCCTGCCCCGGCAAGGGCACGGGCGATGGCGGCACCGATCCCGCTCGAGGCGCCGGTGACGATCGCGGTCTTGCCCTCGAGCCCCGCCACGACAGGGACTCTAACGTGAGGCCAATGGCAGGTTGCCCTGGGGCACCTTGGCCGGTGCGTGCTCGACCTGGAGGGTCGAGTGGCCGAGCTCGAACCGCTCGCGGAGGACGGTCGCCAGCTGCAGGCGGATGGCGTGGCAGTCCGAGCCGGGCTCGACGAGCACGTGCGCGGAGACCGACGGGAAGCCGCTTCCGACCGTCCAGACATGCAGGTCGTGCACCTCGACCACCTCGGGCACGTCGAGCATCGCCTCCGCCACCTCACGCGGCTCGCTCGGAGCGACGTCGAGCAGGATGCGCGTGGACTCGCGCAGCAGGTTCCAGCTCGACCAGAAGATCAGCCCGGCCACGACGAGGCTCGCGACAGGGTCGGCCCGGTTCCAGCCGGTCGCGAGGATGATCCCGCCCGCAATTGCAGTGCCGGCAAAGGCGGCCAGGTCGGTGGCCACGTGCAGGAAAGCCCCACGGACGTTCAGGCTCTCGCGGCTCGGACGCGCAAGCAGCGCGGCGGCGATGAGGTTGACGGCGATCCCCGCCAGCGCGACGCCCAGAACCAGCCCGCCCCGCACGTCGACGGGATTCAGGAGCCGCCGGATCGCCCCGTAGACGATCAGCACGCCGACGACCAGCAGCGTGATCCCGTTCACGTGCGCCGCGAGGATCTCGAGCCGGCGGAACCCGAAGGTCCAGCGCCCCCGGGCCGGCCGGCCGGCGTACGTCGCCGCACCGAGAGCCAGAGCAAGCGCGGCGGCGTCGGTGAGCATGTGGCCCGCGTCGGCGAAGAGCGCGAGAGAGCCGGCGACGAACGCGGCGGCGACCTCGGCCACCATCAGGCCGAGGATCAGCGTCAGGGCGATCGCGAGAGGACGGCGCGCGGTCGTGTGCTCGTGCTGGTGGCTCATCGGCTCATTCTGGCTGCCGCGATCCGCTCCGGCGGCGTCGGATGGGTGAAGAGGAGCGCATAGAGGAGCGGCGGCGGGTCGAGATCGGCGAGGTTCGCGAGTGCGAGGCGGCGGTGCATCTGCTCCAGGGCGTCGCCGTCGCCGGTCAACTCGAGGGCGAAGCGATCCGCGGTGCGCTCCCAGCGGCGCGAGATCCAGGTCTCGAAAGGAAGGGCCACCAGCTCGAGGACCCAGAGCACGAGCAGGACGAGCGGCACCACGCGCGGATCGCCCGGTCCAGAGGCACCGGCCTGCGCGAGCAGCCAGGGCCAGGAGAGGAGGCCCCACAGGATCAGGACCGCAGCCGCGGCGCCGGCCATCCCGAGCGCGGTCCCGGCGGCGACGTGCCGGAAGCGCCGGTGGCCGAGCTCGTGGGCGACCACGCCACGGAGCTCGCCCGCGGGGGCGTCCTCGAGCAGCGTGTCGTAGAGGACGAGGCGCCTCGTGGGCCCGAGGCCCGAGACGTACGCGTTGTGCTTCCGCGTCCGCCTGCTCGCGTCGGCGACCAGCATCGTCCGCACGGGCACGCCCGCCCGCACCGAGAGGTCGTGCAGCTCGCGGGCCAGCTCGGCGTCGGGCAGCGGCCAGAAGCGGTTGAAGAGCCGCTCGAAGAGGAGCGGCGCGAACAGGCTGAGCGCCAGCGCGAGCAGCGCCGCGCCGGGCGCGGCCACGAGCGGCCACCAGCCCGGCCATGCGCGGGCCGAGCCGATCAGCGCCACAAGGCCGATGCCGGTGACGACGGCACCAACCGCCAGGCCCTTGACCACGTCCCAGAGCCAGCTCCGCAGCCGCTGGGTCGAGAAGCCCCAGCGGCGCTCATAGGCCCAGCCGCGCCAGGCCGAGAGTGGCAGCCGGACGAGCGCGCCCGCCGCGAGCACGAGCGCCGTCAGCTCGAGCGTGCGCGCCCACCAGGGCCCCGAGGTCGCGTCCCAGAGCCAATCTCCGGGAGCAGCGAACGCGATCGCCCCGAGCACCGCGAGCTGGAGCACGAGGTCGACTCCGAGCGCCAGGTAGAGCGGACGGTGGTACCGCCGCGCCCGCTCGATGTCGCCGGCGGCAAACAGATCCGAAGCGTTCACGTCGAAGTACGTGAGCTTAGTGACATCTACACTGCGCAAATGACGGCTGGGCCGGTTGCCCCTGCGCTCGCTTCGAGCGAGCAGTCGCGGGAGCTCTCCGAGCAGTGGCGCGCGCTGAGGCGCGCCGCAACCGCAGTCGCCGTCCTCTCCAGCCCCGCCCTCTTCGTCTGGCTCAACAAGCACGAAAGCTGGTCGGTCGGCTGGTCGCTGCTCTCGACTGCCCTGGCGGTCTGCGCCTTCCGCGGCGGCTTCGACCTGCTCTTCCGCCGCTTCATCCAGTGGCCGAGCCTGTTCGGGATCGACAGCCCGGAGCTGCGCGAGGAAGACGTCGTCGCCCGCCGCCGCGTCTGGTTCTGGCGCTTCTGGTACCGGATCGCCTGGGCGGTCGTGCTGGTGATCCTCGCGATCTACTTCGTGCGCGTCCTCAAGTACGGCTTCGCCGACGCCAGCATGCTCGGCACGGCCGGGGACGTCTACCACGGGATCATCCACGCGATCCAGAAGATCCCGGCCTTCGTGCCGATCGGGCTCTACTTCTTCGCGTTTTTCATCTTCAACTTCCTGATCCTGATGGGCCCCCTGATGCTGATGGGGATCACCCAGATCCGCGGCTTCGAGCCGGGCGACGCCGACTGGGGCGTGAAGCTTGACGACGTCCGCGGCCAGGCGGAGGCGAAGGAGGAGGTGCGGCGCGTCGTCTCGCTCTGGCAGTCGGGCGAGGCCTTCGAGCGCGCGGGTGGCAAGCGGGAGCGCGGGCTGCTCTTCCTGGGCGCGCCGGGCACCGGCAAGACGATGCTGGCCAAGGCGATCGCAACCGGGTTCAACTCGCCGATCGTGACCATCCCCGGCTCCGGCTTCGCGCAGACCTTCATGGGCATGGACGCGGTGATCGTGCGCTGGCTGGCGCACAAGGCCAAGAAGCTCGCGCGCAAGTGGGGCGGCCAGTGCATCGTCTTCATCGACGAGATCGACGCGGTCGGGATGCGCCGGCAGGCGCTCGGCGGCGGCGGCGTCGGCGGGATGAGCACGCCCAGGCCGATGAGCTTCCACGACCTCTGCTTCTACGGCCCGAACGGCGCGCTCAACCCGAGCGAGGACCTCATCCTCGAGTCACGGGCCTGGCGCGAGCGCGTCTTTGCGCAGCGGGCGGACGAGCCCCCGGTTCCCCACACGCTGGTGACGCGCCTCGGCGGCCTCGTCAACCAGGCGATACCCGGCATGTTCGGCGGCGGCGGGCAGCTGGCTCTGAACCAGCTCCTCGTCGTGATGGACGGAATCGACAATCCGCCGTTCTTCAAGCGGATGTGGGTCAACCGCCTCAACACCTTCCTGGACGCGACCTACGTCATCCCCCGCCGGATCGGCGGCCGCTCGATGCGGATCCCGCAGTCGAAGCCGAGCGGCAACCAGATCTACTTCATCGGGGCCACGAACGTTCCCATGGAGATGCTCGACCCGGCTCTGACGCGGGCTGGGCGGATGGGGCGCCACGTCTGGTTCCGCACTCCGACCAAGACCGACCGGCTCGACATCTTCGACCTCTACCTCGCGAAGGTCGCGCACGCGGAGGACCTCGACAGCGAGAAGCGGCGTGACGAGCTCGCGCGCGTGACCAACGGGTACTCGCCGGCGATGATCGAGCAGGTTTGCTCGATGGCGCTCACCTTTGCCCACCACGACGGGCGACTCCAATTCGGCTGGGACGACATCGTCGAAGCGATGACCACCGTCGAGTCCGGAACCGCGATCGGGACCGAGTACGTCCCGGAGGAGACGCGTGCCGTCGCGCTCCACGAGGCCGGCCACGCCGCCACCGCCCACGTCTACATGAAGGGCGCGGAGTCGACGCGGCTCTCGATCCGCCGCCGCGGCGCCGCCCTCGGCCATCACCAGGCACGCGAGAAGGAGGAGCGCTTCAGCTCCTGGCGCACGGAGGAGATCGCGCAGCTGATCTGGGCGCTCGGCGCGATGGCTGCCGAGCGAGTCTTCTACGGCGAGAACTCGACGGGCGTCGGAGGCGATGTACAGAGCGCGACCGCCCGGGCGGCCTGGATGGTCGGCGCCTGCGGGATGGCGCCCGAGCGGCCCGAGCTGAACGCCGGCTCGAACGGGACGGTTCGCCGCGCGACGAAGGCGGCCGAGACGAAGCGAGACGAGATCATGCAGCGCTTCGAGCAGATCGGGCTCCAGATCATGAACCGCACCGGAAGCGGCGACGCCCTCGGGCACGACCCACTGGCGGGCGTCCTCGGCGACCACGACAAGCGCGCGCTGGCCGCTCAACTGCTCGGGCAGGCCTACGTCACCGCCTACGCCCTGATCGCACACAACAAGCGGGCGGTCGAGAAGATCGCCGACGCGCTGATCGAGAAGCGCGAGCTCTTCGGCGACGAGCTGGTCGAGATCCTCGAGTCCGCGAAGCTGAGGATCCCGAGGATCGACTTGACTCAGGAGAAGTCGTGGCTCGCGGTCTGAGCACGCGTAGCCGGTTCCTGATGGCGTATCTCGTGCTGGGTGCGGCGGTCGGCACCGGGATCGGTGTCTTCATCGTCCTGGTCGAGCGCCCCGGTCCGACGCCGCCGGCGGCGTGGTCGAGCTGGACGCCGCCTGCGACGACCACCGTTCTTCGCACGCAGCAGATCGCCACACACGTAGGCAGCGGCTACCGGCTCCCGAGCGGCCGCCCACTGAACCGGATCGTGATCGGCGCCCCCGGCCAGGCGAAGAACACCGTGCGCGCGATCGGGATCCAGAAGACCCTCCAGGCGAAGAGCCTCGACGACTTCGATCTCTACGACCAGAGCAAGAGCGTGATGTACGTGCTCTGCGGCGCGGGCAAGAGCTGCAAGATCAGCGAGGGCAAGGCCAGCGTCGCGCGCGGCACCGTTTTGCGGCGTGAGGCGCTCGAGCTGGCGCTCTACACGCTCAAGTACACGAGCTCGATCGACAACGTCGTCGTGTTCGTTCCACCCGGCCCGGAGGAGACGAAGCTCTCGAACGCGCTCTTCTTCCGCCGCCAGGACCTCTCGTCAGAGCTCGACCACCCGCTGAAGTCCACGCTCCCTCAGAGTCGACCGCCGCTCCCGGGCCAGATCACCGCCAGGGAGAAGGCGACGGTGAACACCCTCACCATCGATCGCCTCTACCGGTACCTCGGCCTCGCCAACGCGACCAACTTCGGTCAGGTCGTCGTGCTTCAGCCCGCCTAGCGCGGACTTCATCAGCTCAGGTGGAGATCAGGAACGCGCAGGGCCGCGACTCGTCCGGAACCGGCGCACGGCCAACCTTCTGGACGAGAAAGAGCCCGCTCAGGTCCGGAACCTCGAGCTCGGCGCCGGGCTCGGGCGGAGCTCCGTCGCGCTCGACCAGCAGGTAGCGCTCGGGGGTCGGAACGAAGAGCAGATGCGACGAGGGAGGCTCGGGCGACTCGGGCGCCTCGACGAGCTTCAGCTTCGTGAACTCGCCGCGCAGGTGCTCGATCTCGTCCTGCAGCCGGCGGTTCTCGACCCTGAGGCGGTCGAGCTGGGGATCCGGCTCGGGCGTGGGAGCCACGACGGCGGCCAGCTTCACCGGTTCGATCCGGAGGACGTTGTCCTCGCCCTCTCCTTCGCGCTCTTCGGCTTCATCCTCCACCCCGCGCCCCTGGCGGTGGCGCCGGTCGATCTCGGCCCAGAGGCCGGTGCCGAAGCCGCGCTCGGTCTTGAGCTCGACTCCGCACTGCTCGGCGAGGGCTACCGCCAACGTGGGACCGGAGACGTAGCCGCGCTCGACGAGGATGGCCCCCAGCAACCGGCCGGTGTCGGCCTGCTCCGTGAGCGCGAGCTCGAGCTCATCGTGTTTCACAAGCCCCTTGTCGACTAGCAACTCGCCGAGGGGTCGCCAAACGTTCTCCGCAGCTTCCACGCCGTTCTTATCGGTCGGAAAGCTGTCATCCGAAAGGGTGAAATCACTCCGGTCGGGTCAAGTCATGCCTCGTTCGTCGTTGGGTCCGGTGTGATAGACGGACGCGATGAGCGAGCCACCGCTCAACGGTCTCCGCGTCCTCGACCTGTCTCGCGTGCTCGCGGGGCCGTACTGCACGATGGTGCTGGCGGACCTCGGCGCGGCCGTCGTCAAGGTCGAGCGGCCCGGGGTCGGCGACGAGACGCGGACCTGGGGGCCGCCGTTCGTCGGGGGCGAGTCGGCGTACTTCCTCGCCGTCAACCGGGGCAAGCGGAGCATCGCGCTCGACCTCAGCAGCGAGCCGGGGCGCACCGCGTTCCTGCGGCTCGCCGCGAGTGCGGACGTCGTCGTCGAGAACTTCCGTGCAGGCGGCGCGGAGGTGCTCGGGGTCGGATACGAGCAGGTGCGTGCTGTCAACCCACGCCTGGTGTACTGCTCCATCACGGGCTTCGGCGACCGCGAACCGGCCGGCCGCCTCGGCTACGACTTCGTCATCCAGGCCGAGTCGGGGCTGATGAGCATCACGGGCGAGCCCGGCGGGGAGCCGTCGAAGGTGGGGGTCGCGGTCGTGGACGTGCTCGCGGGCCTGAACGCGGCGATCGCGATTCTCGCCGGACTGCGTCGTCGGGACCGCAGGGGAAACGGCGAGCACGTCGAGGTGTCGCTCCTGGACAGCGCGCTGAGCGGGCTCGTGAACGTGGCCCAGAACGTGCTCGTCACCGGCGAGGAGGCGGGGAAGTACGGCAACGCGCATCGGAGCGTTGCCCCGTATCAACCGCTCCGGGCGAAG
>Ga0070668_100002258_pt1 | contig 14193 bp, 12 predicted proteins | sample KBSS43metaG_FD_64661 | JGI IMG/M metagenome (GOLD analysis project Ga0070668, IMG submission 64661) | Switchgrass rhizosphere microbial communities from Kellogg Biological Station, Michigan, USA - KBS S4-3 metaG | ecosystem: Host-associated > Plants > Roots > Rhizosphere > Soil ... | reverse complement strand
CACCACCACCAGCGCGGCCGGAGCCGCCGTCGCGGGCGACGGCAGCAGCGTGCCCAAAGGCGCGCCGGTCTCCCTGCTCGACCTGCCGCTCACGAACAACGAATGGCACGCCCAGCACGGAGATCACGACGTGCAGCTGACGCAGTACCCGAATTCCCTGTGGACCATGCTGGCGACGTGCAACAGCAGCGCGTACCACGGCGAACAGCAATTCCGCCTGAAGAACTTCACCCGGCTGGAAGTCAAGGCGGTGGGCACCGATTCGACCGCGTCGCCGGATCTCGCCGTGAAGTTCGAGGTGTTCCTGAACGACGATGGGGTCAACGCGAAGCAGACGGTCGTGGTGAATCCGGGGGAAGCCAAACCGTTGACCGTCGATCTCCCGGCCAACGTCTTCGCGGTGAAACTCCGGACCTCGTTCACCACGGCCACGGGGAGGCCCTGCCGGAGCGGGAACGCGGTTTGGGGATCGCCCTACGTTGTCGCCGCCGGGCGCTGACGACCACCCGAACGGAGGCCGGACCATCGATACCGTCTTCATCAACTTCCGCGTCGGTGACGGCCAGGACACCGCCGTGCTGATCGACCAGAAACTGTGCCGGGTGTTCGGCACCGACACCGTCTTTCGTTCGAGCCGGACGATTCCCAAGGGGGTCGCGTTCGACCCGGTGCTGATCGAGGCCGTCACGGGCTGCTCGGTCTTCCTGGCGGTGATCGGGCCGAACTGGCTCAGCCGGGACGGCGAGGGCAGGCGGCGGATCGACGCACCCGCCGACTGGGTGCGCACGGAGATCGAACTGGCCATCGCCGGTGCCAAGCCGATCATCCCGGTCCTGGTCGGCGACCGCGCGATGCCCGCCGCGGACGACCTGCCCGCGACCATCGCCGACCTGGCCCGGCGGCAGTACCTCCGGCTGCACCACCGCTCGGCGGAGTACGACCTGAAGCACCTCGTGGACTCGGTGCGGGAGCACTTCGGGCCGTCGAGGGGCGTCCCGCTGCCCGAGGTCCCGGACTCGACCTTCGTGGCCACGCTGCCCCCCGCCGGCCGGACGTCCGACGTGCGCATCGGCCCGGTCACCATCGACAACCGCCTGTTCAGCGACAGCGTCATCCACCGCTGCCGCGATTTCGCGCAGAGTCCCCGCGGCTCGATCAGCTTCAACCTCGGCCGGAGCTACCGGCGGTTCGAGTCGACCGTCGGTGTCCTCGACGACGCGGCGGACGCGGACCAGGTCGGCGTCTTCCAGGTCGTCCTGGACGGCCGGCCGGGCGAGGAGGTGACCGCCAAGCAGGGACGATCCCGGGTGCTCAGGGCGGACGTCACCGATGTGCTGCGGCTGGAGCTGCGTTCGTACCGGCCGGGCACCACCGCGAGCCCGCTGCTCGCCGGTGCCCGGATGGCGGGTGGGTTGTCGAACTACCTGCCGGAGCTGGGCTGGGGCAATCCGGTGGTGCATTCCTGAGCCGGCGGCACGGAATCAGACCACCCGGATGCCGTCCTTCCAGACCTCGCGGATGTTCGACGCCAGCGCCGGGAAGTCGTACGGATCGCCCGACACCACCACCACGTCCGCCCGCATCCCCGGGGCCAGCCGGCCCAGCTCGCCGTCCAGTCCCATCAACCGGGCCGCCGACGAGGTCGTCGCCTCCAGGACGTGTGCCTGGGTCATGCCGCACGCCGCCATCAGCGCCAGTTCCTCGAGGTTCGTCCCGTGCGGGCCGACGCCGCTGTCCGTGCCCATCGCGATCCGGACCCCCGCCGCGTACGCCCGGCGGACCGAGTCGCGGTGGGCCTCCACCACTTCGCGGGCCTTCGCCACCACCGCCGCCGGGAGGTCGACGCCCGCGTCGGCCGCCCGGACCACGTTGACCGGGGCGATCAGCGTCGGCACCAGCCACGTGCCGTGGCCGAGCATCAGCTCGATCGCCTCGTCGTCGAGGTAGATGCCGTGCTCGATCGAGCGCGCCCCGGCCCGGATCGCGTTCTTGATGCCCGCCGCGCCCTGGGCGTGCGCCATCACCGGACGGCCCTGCATCGCCGCCTCGGTGACCAGGACGTCCAGCTCCTCCGGCGTGAACTGGGAGTGCCGCGGGTCGTCGCGCGGGGACAGGACCCCGCCGGTCGTGCACACCTTGAGGACGTCGGCGCCCGCACGCAGCAGCGTCCTGGCCACCCGGCGGACCTCCTCGGGGCCGTCGGCCGTCGCGTCCGGCCGGCCCGGGTGCGGGAGCAGCAGCGGCACGCACAGGCCCGACGGGTGCCAGCTGTCGCCGTGACCGCCGGTCGGGCTGATCAGCCCGATCGAGATCTGCAGCCGCGGCCCGGGGATCAGCCCGTCGTCCACCGCCTGCTTGATGCCGAGGTCCGCGCCGGCGGCGTCGCGGACCGTCGTGATGCCCAGCCCGAGCGTGGCCCACAGGTTCCGCGCGGCTTCGTAGAACTGGTAGGAGAACGGCTTCTGCACCCGGGCGAGCAGCCCGATGTCCGACACCGTGACGTGCACGTGGCAGTCGAACAGGCCGGGCAGGAGAACGGTGCCGGCGCAGTCGACGCCCTCGTCGCCGTCCAGGTCCGGGCCGACGTCGACGATCCGGCCGTGCTCGACCACGACGTCCGCCGGGGCCGGGTCCGCGCCCGTGCCGTCGAACACCGAGCCGCCGGTGAAGATCGTGCGCGTCACGCCGCCCCCTCGGAAGAAGCCGGAACAGCCGGCCGGTCCAGCCGGAAGATGCCGAGCACGAGGGCAAGAGTACTCGCGAGCACAACCGTGGCCGGGATGATCCACGATCTCCATCACCCACCCGGGCGAGGTGTCCTTCGAGAGGGACAGCAACCCGCCGTTCGGGTCAATTCTCTTCGCACCGCCGGACATATGGCCGCGGTCCCCGTGCCGGAGCACGGGGACCGCAGCGTTGACCGGTCCGGGGGATGAGGGGGGTGAGGTGGAGGGAAGCATCCACCGGACCGGGGTCTTCGGGGAGTGGTGCGCAGGAGCGGGGAACCGGCCCGGTGATCGAGGGGCGGTCACCGGGCGGTCCGGGGCGGATCTCGCGTGATCAGGGACGAATCTCGCGTGCCCGGAGGGTCGGTTCGTGTACCTGGAGGGTCGGTTCGCGTACCTGGAGAGTCGGTTCGCGTACCTGGAAGGTCGGTTCGCGTGATTGAGGGGGCATCTCGCGTGGTGGGGAAGGTTCCGGCGCGGTGGACGTGGGGGGTGAGGTGGAGGGAAGACGTCCACCGGGCCGGAACTCGCGGGCGGGAGCGACTCCCGCCGTCTCCTCCTTCGCTGACCCGGCTGGGCCGGATCGGTGTGGGGAATCCCGGCCCGGTGGACATTGGGGGGGTGAGGTGGAGGGAAGACGTCCACCGGGCCGGGGCTCGGGGCGCGGGACGGGGGTCCCGCGGTTCTTGCGGTGGAGCAACCGGCCCGGCGGACTGGGGGGGTGAGGTGGAGGGAAGTGTCCGCCGGGCCGGGGTTCGTGGGGCGGGTCAGTACCCGCCGGAGGAAGACGCCGTGATCGCCTGCCGGGCGTCGGGCCGGCGCGCGGGGTCGACCTTGCAGCCGTTGGGTTCCATGGCGTACCAGGTGTTCCCGACGCCGTGGCCGGTCGCCTCGCCGGGCGCGCCGTCCTGGCTGTAGGTGTAGACGGCCCAGCCGCCGACGGTCACCTGCATGGTGCCGTCCGTCCGGCGGACCTGGCCGATCAGGCCGGTGTCGATGCTTTCGGCGACGGTGATCCGGCCGTCGACCAGGACGGGCGGCCACTTCTGCGCGCACGCGCCGTCGCAAGTGGACTTACCGGAATCCTTGCCGTCCTTGGTGAAGAGGTAGAGCGTGCGACCGTCCTTGTCGGTCAGCACCGGGCCGAGCCCGCCGACGTCGGTGGTGCCGACGGTGGTGGGCGCGGCCGCGGCGGGCTGCTCCGCGGAGGACTGCGTGGCCCCGTCGGCCGAGCCCGTCGCCTTGGCCCCCGACGGCGTGATCGCCGCCCAGTCCTTGCTGACGTTCCGGCCGAGCGCGATGCCGGCACCGGTGTCCTTGGCGTACCGGTAGACCGGCCAGCCGTCGACGGTCACCTGCGTCCGGCCGTCCGGCCGGGTGACCAGGCTGACGAGCTGCGGGTCGACCCCGGCGAGGAGCGCCGGGAGGTTCGTGACCAGCGGGGGCCACATTTCCGCGCAGGTGTCCACGCAGACGGCCTTCGGGGGCTTGGCGCCGTCCTTCGCGTAGCGGTAAAGCGTGTGTCCTTCGGCATCGGTCAGGACCTCGCCCAGACCTTCCACCGTGGACGCGATCAGCTGGGCCTGCCCGGCCCCGGAGCCGTCCGGAACCGTGCTCACCGGTTGCTGCTGGGCGCCGAGCGCCACCGGCTGGACGGCACCGGCCGTGGCGTACGGGTTGGTCCCGCAGGCCGCGACGAGCGCGAGTCCGGCGACGGTGAGCACGACGGCAGCGACCGGGTGAGCACGGTTCATCGGAAGTTTCTCCCTCCTGGACTGGCTGGGCTGGATCAGCTGAATCAGGTGAATTGTTCGACCGGCCGGACGGTTATTCCGCGCAGGCCTTCCCGGAGTTGACGCAATTGACCAGGCGACCCATGATCTGGTTGCTCATCACGTTCGCGAAGTCGTCGTGGTCGGACCGCGGGTTGTGCTTTTCCTGGGCGAAGGCGTCCACCTTGTACTGGCCCTTCTGCTGGACGTCCTGCGGGACGTCGTAGACCAGGGTCACCTGCAGCTGGGGCACGTTCTTGAACCCCTGGGGGCACTTGCCCTGCTGGTTGGCGAACACGATGTGCGTGCGGTGGTTCTCGCTGTCGGTGTTCTTGCCGTCCCAGCAGTTCGGGAAGGCGTGGATGCGCTCGACCTTGCTGCCCTGCGGGCAGACCGGGTAGAGGTCCGTCAGCCGGTCTTCGAACCCGGTGCAGGTCCAGCTGGGCCGGGCGTTGGCCGGGCCGTTGGTGCTCTGCTTGGCGTCACCGTAGAGGACGCGCAGGCCGAGCGGCATCGCGACGACCTGCTCGGCGCCGCCGCCGATGAACTTCAGCTCCGCGGACTCCGGCTCGATGATCTCGCCGTCGTTGTCGCCGACTTCTTCGTTCTCGCCCTGCGGACCGCCCAGCTCTTCCTGCTGGGCCTGGTCCTGGTTCTGCTTGTTCTGATCCTGCTGCTTGTTCTGGTCCTGCTGCTTGTTCTGACCCTGCTGGTTCTGCTTGTTCTGCTGGTTGTTCTGGTCCTGCTGCTGGTTGTTCTGGTCCTGGTTGCGCTGACGACGCTGGCCGTCCTGCTGCTGACCGTCCTGGTTCTGGTCGCCCTGCTGCTGAGCGTTCTGGCCCGCCTGGCCACCGCCCTGGCCGCTGCGTTGGCGCCGGTTCTGATCCTGCGCGTCCTTGGCGTCCTTGGCGCTCTGGTCCTGCTGGACGTCGCCGGTCTTGCCCTTCTGCTCCTGCTGGGCCTTCTGGTTCTTGCTCTCGTTGGCCGCTTCGTCTTCCTTGTCGATGCGGATGACCGGCCAGAAGTACGCCGACTGGTCGCCGTTCTTGCAGGTGGTGTCACCGGCGAGCAGGCTCTTGAGGCTCGAGTCCGCGTCGGTGGTCACGTTGCCGACGTAGTCGTGCAGGTGCTGAGCACCGTTCTTGATCCCGGGCTGGGCAATGAAGTTGTCCGGGTTGTGGTGCGCGCCGTCCGCGTTCGTTCCGCAGTCGACGGTGAAGGAACCCTGCGCGCCCTTCTTCTTCAAGGCCGCGTTGACGTTGTTGCCGGCGGGAACCTTGTTGATGTCGATGAAGAACGACGGGTCCGCGGCGTCCGCGCTGGCCTCTCCCGTGCGGCCCGTGCCGACCGCGACGGCGAGGGCGCCGACGGCGATCGCCAGGCCGATCGCGCCCATCGCGATCTTGGTACGACGGGCGACGCGATGCTTGCCCGTCACGGAGGACCGAGACTGGTTCCGGGCCATAGACTAGTTCACCTCGTTCGTTATTCCGGGCGCGCCGAACAGCGCAACAGCCCGGGCAAGAACTACCGATAATTGAGGTCGTAATTGCGCGGAACCTGCGGGGATGCGTTTACCGGGGCCGTCCGCCGGGTGTTCCGGCGCCGCCGCCCGGTGCCGCTGGTTCCGGCGTCGGGATGCATCGGGGGATGCATTGGGGGATACGGACCCCAGCGCCCCGAGGTTCAAAAGCGACCGGCCCGTTATCTGTTCGTTATCAAGCGGAACGCAACCGGACAGCATTCACCCAGGTCACCGCGTTCTGGCCGGGAAAGAAAGATTCAGCGCTGCACGACGACGAGGACCGTGCCGTCGTCGCCGCGGACCTCGAACCGGCCGATCCGGTCCATCGACAGGGAGATGGAACCCTCCAGCCGCAACGGCTCGGGCGAGCCGGGAATGCCGTACCCCTTGGGCGACACCGACCAGCTGGAGACGACGCGGTCCTCCCCCGCCGTCGAAACGGCGACCAGCTGGCAGTTGATCGGCCCGACGATCCCGCGCAGCTCGAGTTCGACGCGGCTGCCCCAATCCACCGGCGAGACGGTGACGAGGGCGCTGACCGCCGACCCGCCGCTGCCACTGCCGCGGCCGTAGGTCTGGCCGCCACCGGGGGCGCGCGGCGTGGCGGAGGGCGGCGGGGTGGACGTCGCCGGGACACTCGTCGCCGGCGGCTGCTTGCTGCTCGGAGCGGCCAGCGAGGCGGGCGGGACGGCGTCGGCCGGCCGGACCGCGAGGGTCACGAGCGGGCCGGCCACGACGAGCGCGGCGGCCGCGGCACCGGCGAGGATGCCGATCCGGCGACGGCGGCGACGCTTGACGGTGGCCTCTTCCATGAGGCCGCGCAGCACGCGGGGCCCCGGAGACAGGGTGCGCGGGCCGGGCGCGGGCATCGGGGGCTCCGGCCAGCTGCGCTTCACCAGGTCGAGGACGTCCGGCAGCTGGTAGAGCTCGATCAGGTCGAGCTGGCAGTTCGGACAGTTCATCAGGTGGGCCTCGAACTGGGTGTTCTCGGCCTCGCTGAGGACGCCGAGCACGTACGCGGCGACATCGGTGTGTGCGGACCCGGCCACCCTCAGTTCACCCCCGCTCGCGCAAGGCCCGGCGCAGCGCGCGGACGGCGTGGTGGATGCGGGACTTGACGGTGCCCGGAGGCACGCCGAGGGTCGCCGCGACCTCGTTGACGGTCCGATCGCGCAGGTAGGTCTGCTGGATGGCCTCCCGCTGCTCGGGCGAAAGGCCCTGCAGCGCCTCGTAAACGATCATCGCGGCGAGCGTGCGGTCCGACTCGTCGGGCACACAGATCGCGTCGGATTCGATCTCCTCGATCTCCTGGGGACGGGCACTGCGGCTGCGCCAGCCGTCGATCACGGTACGCCGGGCCACCGTGAACAACCAGGCACGCAGCATCTCCGGGCGGCGGTCGAGCTTGTCGGCGTTGCGCCACGCCTTGATCAGGGTCTCCTGCACGACGTCTTCGGCCCACTGCCGGTCGTGACCGGTCAGCCGCAGGGCGAACGCCATCAGCGCGCCGCCGAACTCCTGGTAAAGCGCCTTCGCCAGATCGTCATGGGCGTCGTTGGGCTCGACAACGACTTCCTGATCTTCGAGGGGTCTCAGCGCTCGGGTGTGCCGTCCCACGCGGGACATCCTGGTGGGCCGGACGGCCTACGTCTAGTACCCAATGCGACATCACAGGTGGCAAAACTTTTTTGAACCGTTTCCGGACCGTGTCCGTATCCCCTACCGAAGACCCCCGACAAGGCGTTGTCCCCGCAACGCTCCGCAGCCACTCCGGACCGAATGTCCACAGTGGATCCTTCGCGCGCTTTTTCGTTGCATCCCCGGCAACAGCGCGTAGTCATGCCCCACGGAGGAGCAGTGATCCGCATTCCCCGACCGGTGGTCCCCGCCGCCGTGTGCCTCACCGCACTCGCCCTGCTCACCGCCTGCACCGCGGGCGCCGCGACCACCTCCGGTGGTTACGGCGCGGGCGGTGCCGGCATGCAGATGCCTGGCATGCAGGCGCCGATGACCCTCCCGATGCCGCAGTCCATCACCGGCGACCCGAACAATCCGGCGAAGAGCCAGCTCAGGGCGGCCAAGACGTTCGATCTCGGGCTCCTGCTCGTCGACGGGACCGGCTACACGATCTACCGCTACGACCGCGATTCGACCAACCCGTCCCGGTCGAACTGCAACGGTGCGTGCGCCGCCAAGTGGATCCCGGTCAAGGCCGGTGGCAACCTGGCGCCGATCGACGTCGACCAGTCCCTGATCGGGCAGATCACCCGCGCCGACGGCATCCAGCAGCTCACCCTCGCCGGCTGGCCGCTGTACCACTACACCGGCGACAGCGAACCGGCCGACACGTCCGGCCAGGGCCTCGACGAGGCGTGGTACCCCATCGCGCCGGACGGCAAGAAGATCACCATGACCCAGGACCAGTGGAGGGAAAATGCTTTCGGCCTCTGAGCTGACCGGGCTGGAATTCGACCCGCCGTCGGTCCTCGATCGCTCCCGGCCGCTGGTCCGGATCCTGTTCGTCGTGCTCACGGTGCTGGCGCTGCTCGCCCCCGGGTCGGCGTCGACCGCCCAGACCACCGCGGTCTCGGACACCGACGCGGTGCTGCTGACCAAGGTCCGCCAGGCCGGACTGTGGGAAATGCCCTCCGGCATGATGGCGATGGAGAAGGGCAGCCCGCTGGTCCAGAAGGTCGGCTTCGCGATCATGATGGACCACGGCCGGCTCGACGTGGCGACCCGCGCGCTGTCGGCGAAGCTGAACTCGCCGGTGCCCGACCAGCCCTCCGAGGAGCAACGCGGCTGGCTCGCCGAACAGGTGGCCGCCGCCCCCGGCCCGGCGTTCGACCGCGTCTTCGCCAACCGGCTGCGCGCGGCGCACGGCGCGGTGTTCGCCGTCCTGGCGCAGCTGCGGGCCGGGACCCGCAACGACGAGGTCCGGGCGTTCGCGACCGTCGGCAACCAGGCCGTGATGCGGCACATGACGATGCTCGAGAGCACCGGCATGGTCGACTACACCGCGCTGCCCACTCCGGCCGTCTCGACCACCGCGGCGCCCGTCGGCGAGCCGCTCGGCCTCGACACGTCCCAGATCGCCGTGGTGGGGGCGCTGTTCCTCCTGGTCGGCGGTGGCCTGTTCTACGTGCTGCGCCAGATCAAGGGCAACCGTGGCCGTGCCAGGGCGACGGCCCGGCCGGCCACCGCGAGAACCGGGGGTAGTCATGGTTGAGACCTGGCACGACGCGACGATCCTCATCACCCAGCAGTTCCAGCCGAAGACCGACCCGGCGGCCCGCGGTCTCGCGGCCTTCGCCGCCCGGGCGTCCTACGCGGCGATGATGCTGACCCTCACCTGGGGCGTGCTCACCGCCACCGGCTGGGTGCGCTCGGTCACCGGCCGCAAGGCACTGCGCAGCTCGCACATGGTGCTGGCGACCGGGACGCTGATCTTCGGCGGTATCCACGCACTCGGGTTCTTCTACCTGACGATCCAGCCCTACAGCCTGCAGTACCTGTTCCTGCCCTTCCTGTCCGGGCAGGAGACCCGGCACAGCGTCGGCATCGTCGGCTTCGAGGTCATGCTGGCCATCGCGCTCACCGCCGGCCTGCAGCGGTTCACCTCCTACCGCCGCTGGCTGTGGCTGCACCGCTGCGCGTACCCGGCGGTCGCGCTGACCGCGCTGCACGCGTGGTTCGGCTCGATCGCCAACGGTCACCTCTCGGTCGTCTGGCTGGGCGGCATCACGTTGCTCATCCCCGCGGCCACGGTGTCGTTGCTCCGGTTCATGCCGGCCCGCACCCTCGAACGCATCGGACTCGTGGAAGAGCAGGTGGCCTGACATGCCCCTCCGTTTGCCCGGCAGCGGACCTCGGATCAGCGTGGACAACGACCGCTGCGAGCTTTACGGCATCTGTGCCATGGAGGCGCCGGACGTGTTCGACCTCGGCCAGGACGGCCGCCTGCGCTTCCACACGCGGCTGCTGGACGAAACCACCCTGGAACAGGCGAAGATGGCCGCCCGCTGCTGCCCGATGCAGGCGGTCGTGATGAGAGGGGACCTCGATGGCTGACGGCGACCGGATCGTCATCGTCGGCGCGGGCGTCGCCGGGCTGCGCGCCGCGGAACGCCTGCGGGAACAGAAGTTCGACGGCGAGATCGTGCTCATCGGCGACGAGGCCCGGCGCCCGTACCACCGGCCGATGGTCTCCAAGGCACTGGTGATGGGCACCGAACGGCCCAGCGACGTAGGCCTTTCGCACTACTTGCCGGACCTGGACGTGCACTGGCGCCTCGGCGCGCGGGTCACGCACCTCGACACCGTCGAGCGGGTCGTGCACCTGCCCGGTGGCGAATCCCTCTGGTACGACGGCCTGATCGCCGCGACCGGCGTCTACCCGCGGCACCTGCCGGGGTCGCCGCGGCACGACCCGCGCGTGCGGATCCTGCGCACGGTCGAGGACTCGATGGCGGTGCGGCGCTGCCTCAACGCCAGCAAGAAGCCGGCCGTCGTGATCGGCGCCGGCCTGATCGGCAACGAGTTCGCCGCGAGCATGCGGCACATCGGCCGGGACGTCACCCTGGTCGGGCACGCGAAGGCGCCGCTGCACCGCTTCGGCGACCGCGTCTCGAGCGGCATCGTCGAGGCGCACCACGAGCACCGGGCGAAACTCGCGATGAAGAGCGAGGTCCGGCACTGGATCAGCACGAAGGACACCGTCGGGCTGCACCTGACGAACAACCAGCTGCTGGTCGCCAGCGTCGTCGTGCTCGCCATCGGCAGCGTCCCGTCGGTCGACTGGATGCGCGGCTCCGGCCTCGACATCAGCGACGGCGTGCTGTGCGACTCGAAGCTGTTCGCCGAGGGCGCGTCGGACGTCGTCATCGCCGGCGACATCGCGCGCTGGCCGAACCTGCGGTTCGACGAGACCCCGCGGCGGGTCGAGCACTGGATCAACGCCGTCGAGTCGGCCCGGCACGCGGCGGACAACCTGCTGCTGGGGCACTCGAGCGCGGTGCCGTTCACCCCGCTCCCCCGTGCGTGGTCGACGCTGTACGACACGCGGCTGCAGATGTGCGGCATGCCGTCGCTGGCCGAGGACACGGTCACGCTGGCGGACGGCATCACCGGCTTCGTCCGCGACGGCAGGCTCGTCGGCGTCTCCTGTTGGGACAAGCCGCGGGCCATGCTCGACTGGATGGCCGAGCTCGACCGCCGGCTGCCCGCGCCCGACTACGTGCCGGAGCCGGAGCCCGCTCCCGCGGCGGAGGTCCCGACCGTCGAACCGGCACTCGCCGGGTTGTCGGCCGAGGTGCCGCCGGAGTTCGAGAGCGGCTTCGACGCGCAGGCCTTCGAGCGCGAGTTCGAGAGCGAGTTCGCCAACGACATCCCGACGACGGCGTTCCCCGCGCAGTCCCCGCCCACGACGGCGCTGCAGGCGCAGTCGCTGCCCGCGGGAGCGCTGCCGACCATGGCCATCCCCATGGGGAGGTAAGAGCCGGGACGGGGCTGCGCGCGGCGGTCCCCGTCCCTTTGCCGGTCACCACACCCCCTCCGCGGCTGGGCGGTGTGGTGACCGGCCCCAAGCGTCCCCCTGCCCGCCTCGCGTCCGGAACGGACCGAGCGCCCGGCGGGCCAGGAGAGGGCCATCCCGAGGGAACCCGACGCCCCCGGGATGGTCTTCTTCCGGCGCACCGGGCGGGGGCTCGGGGTCGGACGCGCCGGCGGTTCGCCGCCGGGGCGTGCACGCCGTGGAGACCTTCCCGGCGGACGGGTATGCCGCCGGGAAGGTCGTCACGGCCGGCGCGGAATCGGGGTTGCACGAGCTGAAGGCCGTTGCGAGGGAATCGGGAACCCACGGAGCGGCCTTCACCTCGTGCGCCGGGACACCCGTGACTCCGCGACCACGAGCACCCCGAGGACGAGGACGGCCACGCCGATCGCCCGCAGCCCGGCGTCCGTGCCGGCGACGAAGGCCGCGACGACGTCGTGGGCCCGGCCGGTCCTGGCGAGGGCTTCGGCCACCGTGTGCGCCCCACGGACGTCCGGTGGCAGCGCGGCGGCGAACCGGGCGGTCAGCACCGTGCCGATGACGGCGACGCCGAGCGCGCTGCCGAACTCGCGGGTGGTGGCCTGCAACCCGGTGCCGACGCCGGCCCGGTCCGGCGGCAGCGCGCCCGCGATGACCCCCGACAGCGTCGGCAGCGCCAGCGTCACGCCGATCCCGGTCACGACCAGCCACGCCGCGTAGGACGCGTACGGCGTCTGCGCGTCGCTCGTGGACAGTCCGAGCAGGCCGCCACCGACGAACGCGAAGGCCGCCGCGACCGTGGCGTCGAGGCCGATCCGGCGGGTCACCAGGCCGACGTGCCGGCCGCCGAGGATGATCGGGACGGTCAGCGGGACGATCCCGAGCCCGGTGCCCAGCACGCCGAACCCCTTGGCGTACTGCAGGAACGACGCGTTGACGTAGAACAGCGCGAACATGCCGAAGAAGACCGTCGTCATGCCGAGGCAGGCGCTGCGCAGGCCCGCGATCCGGAACAGCCGGGGATCCAGCAGGGGGTGCTCGGCCCGCAGCTCGACGAACGTCCACGCCGTGAACAGCACGGCGGCGCCGGCGAACCCGGTCACGACGACCGCGCTGCCCCAGCCCGCTTCCGGGCCCTGGACGATCCCGACGAGCAGCGCGACCGACGCGCCGACGAGCAGCACCGCGGCCAGGGGGTCGAGCCGGCGGTCGTGGCGCGACGACACCGGCGCGAACCGGGCCACCAGCGCGGCTCCGGCGAGCGCGACCGGCACGGCGGCGGCGAACAGCCAGCGCCACGAGCCGGCCGTCAGGACCAGTCCCCCGCCGACGTTGCCGGCGACGCCGCCGATGCCGGTCATCGACGCCCAGGTGGCGATCGTCGCCGGCTTCCGGTCCGCCGGCACGGCGTGCAGCAGGACGGCGAGCGAGTTGGGCAGCACCGCGGCGGCACCGACCCCGGTGAGCGCCCGGCCGGCGAGCAGGAGCACGACGTCCGGCGCCACCGCCGACAGCGCCGCGCCGGCGGCGAACAGCCCGAGCCCGGCCAGCAGGACGCCCTTGCGGCCGAACCGGTCGCCCGCCGCCCCGCCCGGGATCACCAGGCAGGCGAACACGATCACGTAGGTGTCGACGATCCAGACCAGCGCCGGGGCGGACGGGTGCAGCGTGCTCGCGGCGAGCATCGGGACGGCGAGGTTGATCGCGGCGACCATGCCGACGACGAGCACGACGCACGCGCACATGAGGGTGAGCAGGCCGCGGTGGCTCGTTCGTTCCTCGAGGCTTTCCTTGAGATGCATGAGCCCGACGGTAAGAAGGGCTTGCTGCTCCACGCCACGCAACTTTGGCAAGAGATCTTTGCGTACGCTGCAACTATGTCCGACGTGCTCGACCTGAACCTCCTGCGCGTGTTCGACGCGCTCCTGCGGGACGGGAGCGTCACGGCCGCGGCCGAGCGCCTCCACCTGTCGATCCCGGCGACCAGCCGGGCGCTCGGCAGGCTGCGGCGCGCGATGAACGACCCGATCCTGGTGCGGGCCGGCCGTGGGATGGCGCCGACACCGTTCGCGCTCCGCACGGCCCCGCGGGTGCGGTCGCTGCTGGACGAGGCGTCGGCGCTGGTCAACGCCGAGTTCGCGCTCGCCGACCTGAAGCGCACCTTCACGATCCGGAGCAACGACGGCGTGGCGGCGACCCTCGCGACGGCGGCGGTCGAGGCCGCGGCGGCGGCCGCGCCGGGCGTCACGCTGCGCTTCGTCGCGGAGGGGACCGAAAGCACCGAGGCCCTCCGCGACGGCTCGGTCGACCTGGACATCGGCGTCGGCGACGTGCCGGCGCCGGACATCCGGACCGCGGTGCTGTACCGCGAACGGCTGGTCGGCGTCGTCCGCGCCGACAGCCCGCTGGGCCGCGGCCGCCGGCCGACCCTGGCCCAGCTGTGCCGGCACCCGCACGTCTCGGCGTCCCGGCGTGGCCGCGCCCGCGGGCCGCTGGACGACGTCCTGGCCGCCGAGGGCCTGCGGCGCCACGTCGCCGCCGTCGTGCCCACCTACGCGGTGGCCGCGCTGCTGGTCGCGTCCGGCGGGCACGTCGGGCTCCTCCCGCAGCGCCTGGCCGAACAGCACGGCGCGGCCCTCG
>Ga0070668_100002252_pt1 | contig 14202 bp, 10 predicted proteins | sample KBSS43metaG_FD_64661 | JGI IMG/M metagenome (GOLD analysis project Ga0070668, IMG submission 64661) | Switchgrass rhizosphere microbial communities from Kellogg Biological Station, Michigan, USA - KBS S4-3 metaG | ecosystem: Host-associated > Plants > Roots > Rhizosphere > Soil ... | reverse complement strand
ATCACAATTCCTTCGCGCACCGCCCCTAAGCATGGCGTTCCAGGCTGCGTGAACCGGTATGGCCAAGCGAATCCCACGACTTGAGGTCATCGAAGCGTTCATCGAGGCGGCGGGCGCGCCCAGCTTCCGCATCGCCGCGGAACGGTGCGCGCTCAGCCCCGCCGCCTTCTCCCGCCGCATCCAGGCCTTCACCGCCTTCGTCGGCCACGACGTCTTCGAACGTCACGCCCGCGGCGTGCGGCTGACCGAGGCGGGTCGCGCCTGCCTGGTCGCCGTCGAGCCGTCCTATCGCAACATGCGCCGCGCCGCCCTGGAGATCAGCTCGGGCGCCTTCGCCCGGAAGGTGACCATATCCCTGTCCCACTCGCTGAGCGTCGGTTGGCTGATCCCGCGTCTGGACCGGTTCCACGCCTGTCATCCCAACATCGAGGTGTCGATCCAGACGCTGCGGACAGCCGAGGGCGTCCGCTCCGGCGACGTCGACCTGGGCGTCTGCGCGAGTGACGTGGACACGACAGGGCTGCACGTGGAGCACCTGCTGGACATCCACATCACGCCCGTGGCCTGCCCGCGGATCGCGGCCGAGTTCCAGTCCGGGCGAGGCCGGTTGGAGCGGCATCGGCTCCTGGCCCTGCAGCAGCCGCCGGACCTCTGGGCCTGGTGGGCGAGCGAGGCCGGGGTGGACGACAGCCGGCTGCAGATCGGCCCCAGGTTCGACGTCGTCCACGCCGCCTACGAGGCGGCCGCCAGCGGCCTGGGCGTCGCCGCCGGCATGCACGCCACCGTCGGCCTGCACCTGGCCTCCGGGCGGCTGGTCGACCTCGGCTTGCCTTCGGCGCGCTATCCGGGCGCGTACCGGCTGGCGGCCAGGTCCAGCCGGCTGCGCAACCCGGCCGTGCTGGCGCTGTGGAGCTGGATGATCGGCGAGGGCCGCGACACCCTGCCGGCGGATAGGCCGCCGCCGGCCTACCGCGACCCGTCCATCGCCAGGATGACCAGCTCGGCCATGCGGTAGCCGGCCAGGGCGACCCGCCGCTCCGAGATGCGGCGCACCTCGTCCCAGTACGGGCCGGGAACGGGCGGGGCGGCCTGCGGCGAGGGGCTCGTGGGGGCGCCCGCGCCGAAGGCGGCGGCGACGGCCAGCGGGTAGCTTTCCTCCCGCGCCCAGGCGGCGAACTGTTGCGGGCCGGGGGGCGCGCCGAGCTCCCTCAGGGACGCGCGGGGCAGCCGGGCGGCGATCTCCCGGCCGCGGGCGTCCGCCTCTGCAGCGAGCCCCGAACGGTGGATGCTGTCGTCCCACAGCCAGTGCAGGGCGATGGGCTCGCCGGTGACCGGGTCCTTCACGTACTGGCGCGCGCCGCCGCCGTCGCCGTCGGGATAGGCCGATGAGAACAGTTCGGCGGTGTGCAGCGGCTGGTGGATGTCGCCCACCAGGTGCAGGACCCAGCACAGGGCGACCGCCCGCTCTGCCGCCGGCGCACGCGAGTCCGACAGCACCCGGTAGTTCAGGGCGAACGCCTCCAGCGCCTCGCCGGAGGGCCCGCCGTGTCGAGTCGCCCGCGTCCGGGTCGCGGCGTCCGCGTCGGCGGCGACCACCGGCGACAACGCCGAGTGCCAGGACGGATGATCGTAGGCGGTCAGCCGCGCGTCGTCGGGCCAGCGCGCGCATTCCAGGAACATGCGCCGGCGCCGCTCCGCGCCGGTCGACCGGTCGATGGCCACCTGGAACGGGCCACGGTCCGGATGGGCTTCGAGCAGGCCGCCGAGCGCCTCCAGCAACGCCGGCCGGGTGCGCTCGATCTCGTCATAGGCGATGGCCGCGGTCACCATGTGCGCGGGACGGGTCCATGCCCCGGCCGGGACGGGCGCCGCCGCCGCGGCCAGGGCGCCGAGGAGAAGGCCGATCAGGCTTCGCATGCCCTAGAACTCCGCGGAGAGGCGCAGGAAGTACTCGCGCCCGTTGACGCCCAGGGGGTCGAACTCGCTGTAGGGCCGTCCCGTCCCCTCCCCGATCAACCGGTCGGGATACTCATCCGTCGCGTTGGTCACCCCGGCCATGAGCGTGAACCGGTCCGGGAACCGGTAGGCCGCCGAAAGGTCCAGGGACGTCGCCCCCTTCATCGGCTGGTTGGCGCCCGCCAGGGGGGAGGAGGCGCGATGCACGCCGAACGCCGTCACGTCCGCCACCGCCCGCCAGGACCCCCAGGTCAGCTCGGCGTTCAGCACCGCCTTGTTGCGCGGCTGCCCGTCGGTCATCAGGTCGATGGACCCCGCGCCCAGCAGGGGGCTGGCGGGCAGCACGCGGTTGGTCGCCTTCCGGCGTACGTCGGTGTCGAACGCCCCATAGCCGAAGGTCAGGGCCAGCCGCGCCTCCGGACCCAGCCTGCGGTCCCAGCGCAGGGTCGCCTCCCATCCCTTGCTGCGGGTGTCGGCGGCGTTGGTGAAGAAGCGCGCCACCGCGGCGTTGGTGACGCCGTTGGCCCGCAGGATGGCCGCCACCTGCGGTCCCTGGAGGTTCTCGCTCAGCGCGATGCGGTCGTCGATGTCCACCTGGTAGACGTCCACGCTCAAGGTCAGCCCGTGGCCCGGCGTAAGCACCACCCCCGCCGAATAGCTGGTCGAGGTCTCGGCCTTCAGCGGGCTGGAGCCCAGGGCGATGGAGATCGGGTCGTTCACCGCGAAGGTGCCGACGTTCTGCAGCTGGCCGGCGTTGATCTGGCTCGTCACCGTGGAGAAGAACTGTTGCTGCAGCGACGGCGCGCGGATGCCGGTGCTGGCGGTGGCGCGCAGGGCGACCGCGCCCAGGGGCCGCCAGAAGGCCGAGGCCTTGCCGCTCGTGGCGTCTCCGAAATCGCTGTAGTCTTCGTAGCGCGCCGCCAGGCCGAGGTCCAAGCCGCCGGCCAGGCTCAGTTCGCCGTCGACGAAGGCGCTGACGGCCTGGCGATCCGCGTCCACCGGCGTCGGCGGGTTGAAGCCGGGAAAGCCCTGCGCGCCGGCCTGGGCGTAGGAGGCCGGCTCGCCCGACACCAGTTCGTAGCGCTCGTAGCGGTGCTCCAGGCCGGCCGCCAGATGGGCCCCCGCCCCCAGGTCGAACCCGCGCCCGACAGTGAGGTTGACGACGTTCTGCGCATAGCGCGCCCCGCCGCCATCGAAGGCCCGCGGGCTGGCGGCGCCCAGCGAGGTGTTGATGGTGTTGGAGACCCGGTAGTCGCCTTTCGAATAGCCCAGGGTGTCGGAGACGTCCCAGTCCCAGCCGGCGGCCTCGCCGCGCACGCCGAGGTTGGCGCCTACGTCCACCAGGTCGAGATTGATCACCGGCAGGAAGCCGTCGGGGTAGGCGGCCGGCGCCACCGACGGGGCGCGGAACAGCGGGCTCATCTCGGAATCCCGGTCCGCCACGGACAGGAAGCCGTAGGCTTCCGCCCCGCCCAGTGGCAGGCTGGCGTTCAAGGTCAGGTCCAGGTCCGTGGTCTGGGGGTCGCCGAACGTCGAGGTCACGCGGCCGAACCGGGGGTCGACCTCGGCGGCGTTGGTGTCGTTGCGGTCCCGCGCCTCCCCGGAGATCGTCAGGAAGCCGCCATCGCCAAGGCTGAACCCCCGGCGCCCGGCCACGATCGTGGTCTGTCCGTCGCCGCGCTGGGTCTGGCCATACTGGACGGACGCCAGCCCGCCGTCGGCCTCGCCCTTCAGGACGATGTTGATCACGCCGGCGATGGCGTCGGATCCGTACTGGGCGCCAGCCCCGTCCCGCAGGATCTCGATCCGCTCGACCGCGGTCACCGGGATGGTGTTGTAGTCTACCGGGACCGAGCCCCGGTACGCGCCGTTGTTGAACGTGATGATCGCCGAGGCGTGGCGTCGGCGGCCGTTGACCAGCACCAGCACCTGATCCGGTCCAAGGCCCCTGAGCGTCGCCGGACGCGCGCCGGCCACCGAGGGCCCCGACGATGAGCGCGGGTAATTGAACGACGGCGACAGGAACTCCAGCACCTTCGTCAGGTCGTTGTAGCCTCGCGCCGCCAGCTCGTCCCCGCGCAGCACGTCGACGGGAGCCGCGGTCTCCGTCGCCAGGCGCGGCGCCCCCCGGCTGCCGACCACCACCAGCTCTTCGACCGGCGCTGACTCCTGCGCCCACGTCGGCCCCGCCATGGCCGCCCATCCCGCCGCGCTCAGCAGCAGACGCCTGCTCGCCATATTGTCCCCCGATCCGTTTCGGGGGCGCTTATCCGTCGTGGTTCACGACGCGGTCGAACGCAAAGGCGGCAAATGGGATTGCGTCGTGTGGAACGCCGTCGAAGTCCGTCTGGAAGCCGGCAGGGCCGGGACGCCTCCCCGCGCGCCGAGACGTTTGCGACACCACGCCGCCCCAACGTCGCCACAGCGCAGAGCTATCCTCTACAGCTCGACGAATCCCTGTTACGAATCCACACGTTCAGCGTCACCGCGCCACGCTTGCGCCGCAATAGCCGGCCTGTTACCAGCCGCGCTCGCCGGCCGGAGTCTCGATGGAAGTCGCCACTTACATGTTGCGGACCGGACGGCGCGGTCTGCCGTTCGAGTTCACCATGGCGCTGCGCGACCTGCGCATGTCCTTCGAGCGGATCGACCTGGCCTGGGCGCTGGCCCGCCACGACCTCGTCTCGCGCTATCGCGGCTCGATCCTGGGGCCTTTCTGGATCACGCTCTCCATGGCGATCATGGTGGCAGGCATCAGCGCGGTCTATTCGAAGCTCTTCCACCTGAGCCTGCACGACTACGTGCCCTACGTGGCGATCGGCATCGTGCTGTTCGGCTTCATCTCCGGCGTGATGAACGAGGGCTGCGACACCTTCGTCCAGGCCGCCGGCATGCTGTCGCAGACGTCGCTGCCGATGTTCACGTTCGTCTGGCGCACGCTGATCCGCAACCTCTTGAACCTCGCCCACCACTTGATCATCGTGGTGGCTGTGCTCATCGTTCCGCTTCCGCCGGCCGCCGAGAGCTACTGGCGCGATTCGAACGTGCCGCTCGCGGCCCTGGGCTTCTTCCTTGTCGCTCTCAACGCCGGCTGGACGAGCCTTCTGGTGGGCGTGGCCTCGGCGCGGTTCCGCGACATCCCGCAGGTCATCATCTCGATCACCCAGTTCGCCATGCTCATGACCCCGGTGTTCTGGTTCGCGGGCCAGTTCCCGAGCCGGCATGCCGTGCTGTTGTTCAATCCCTTCTACCACATGCTGGAGGCGGTGCGCGCGCCCCTGCTCGGCAAGGCCGTGGAGCCGCATACCTGGGCGATCCTGGCGGTCATGGCCGTGGTCGGCTGGGCGTTGGCCCTCACCGTCTTCACCCTCACCCGCCGCCGGATCGTCCACTACCTATGAAGCCGTCCCCGGTCTCCATTTCGGTGCGCGGCCTGACCCTGCGCTTCCCCGTCTATGGCGTCGACGCCAAGTCGCTGAAGAAGCACCTGGCGCGCGTCACCGTCGGCGGGCGCCTGGGCTCTTCCCACGGGGCCCACGGCGCCACCGAGGTCACCGCGCTCACCAAACTGGATCTTGAATTGCGGGCCGGCGACCGCCTGGGGCTGATCGGCCACAACGGCTCGGGCAAGACCAGCCTGCTGCGCGCGCTCTCCGGCGCCTATGAGCCGGACGAGGGCGAGGTCGAGGTGCGCGGCCGCATCGCCGCCCTGCTGGACCTCAACCTCGGCATCGACCCCTCGGCCACCGGCATCGACAACATCCGCCTGCGCGGCCGCATCGCCGGCATGAGCTCCAAGGAGATCGAGGACCGGCTCGAGGACATCGGCCGGTTCACCGGCCTGGGGCCGTTCCTGGCCATGCCGATGAAGACCTATTCCGCCGGCATGCAGGCCCGCCTCGCCTTCGCCGCCGCCACCTCGGTGGAGGCCGACGTCCTCCTGATGGACGAGTGGATCGCGGTCGGCGACGCCGAGTTCCAGAAGATCGCCCACAAGCGCTTGCTGGGCCTGGTGGAGCGCGCCGGCATCCTCGTGCTGGCCTCGCACGAGGTCGACCTCTTGCGTCTCTACTGCAACAAGGTCATGCGGCTGGAGGGCGGCGTCGCCTCTCCGGTCACCGACATCCGCAAGCTCGACGAGCTGCTGGCGGCCTGACCAGGCTGGCGCGCGCGCACCGGAAGGGCGGAATCAGCTTGGACGTCATCTTCACCATCGTGTCGCGCAACTACGCGGCCCAGGCGGCGACGCTCATGGAGAGCCTCGCCGTCGCCGAGCCGAACGCTCGCCGGGTTGTGGTGGCCGCCGACGGGCCGATCCCGCACCTGGCCGGCCGGGCCGAGGTGATCGAGGCTCAGGACCTGGGCGCGCCTGTCGCGGCCATGAGCGTCTATTACGAGGCCCTGGAGCTCAACACCGCGGTCAAGCCCTTCGTCTTCAGGCGCCTGCTCACCGAGCCGGGCGTGACCTCGGCCACCTACCTCGACCCCGACATCTTCGTCTTCCGCCCCCTGGACGCCGTGCGCGAGGGGCTGGCCGAGGCCGAGCTGGTGCTCACGCCGCACACCACCCGTCCGCTGCTGGGCGACGCGCTGCCGGGCGACCGCGACCTGCTGCAGTCGGGGACCTACAACCTCGGATTCGCGTCCATGCGCCGGTCCGACAAGACGCTGGCCCTGCTTGACTGGTGGGCCGAACGCTGCCGTTTCGACTGCCGGGTGGACCTCGCGAACGGCCTGTTCACCGACCAGAAATGGATGAACCTGGCCCCCGGCTTCGTCGACAGCTGCCACCTGATCCGCGATCCCGGCCTCAACCTCGCCTACTGGAACCTGGAAGGCCGCACCCTGGCGCAGACCGACGACGGCTGGACCATCGACGGCCGCCCGCTGGTCTTCTTCCACTTCTCCGGCTTCGACCCCAACCGGCCGCAGATCCTTTCCAAGCACCAGAACCGCCTGGCGGTGGAGTCCGGTTCGCCCCTCGACACCCTGCTCTGCGACTTCGCCAAGGCGATGCTGCGGAACGGGCACAACGAGACCAGCCCGGTCCCCTACGCCCACGACCGCTTCGCCTCCGGGCGCAGGATGACGCGGCCCATGCGCCGGGCCGCCCTGGCCGCCGCCCGCCGCGGCGAGGACTTCAGCACGGGCCTCTCCCCCGCCGTCTCGGACTGGTTCGACGCCGCCTCGCCCGAGGCCGCCGAGCCCGGCCTGCCGGACATCACCCGGCTGATGGACGCCGTCTGGCGCGAGACCCCCGCCGCCGACCCGTTCGACCGCACCACCGAGGACGGCCGCCTGGGCTTCCACCGCTGGTTCGCCGACAACGCCGAGACCCTGGGCGTCGACCAGATCTCCACGGCCGCGGCCGGGCGCCTGCTGGCCGCGGCCGGCGATGCGCGCAAGCCCGACCCCTCGGTCTGGGGCGACGCCGCCCCCTGGACGGGCCCCGCGAAACAAGCCGTCGCCTGGCTGCGGGCGCCGGGGTCCGACGGCCCGCCCCGTGCGGTGACCGCCCTGCTGGCCGCCCGCCACGACCTGCGCCGCCGGTTTGGCCAGGACCAGGCCGCGCTGCTGGCCTGGTGCCTGGGGCCGGAGGCCGCCGCCGGCCGCTTCGCCCCGGCCCTGCTGCCGTCCGCGGTGATCGAGGAGCTCGCCCGCGAGCCCGGGCCGCTGGTCGCCGCCGCGCGCTACGCCGACGCCGCCTGCGGCCCGAACGACCTGCACCGGCGCCTGTTCGCCGGCTTCGGCCTGGCCACCCGGGCGAAGTGGCCGGCGGCCCTCGCCGCGCCCCTGCGCGGGGCCTGGCTCGCCCCGGCCGACAAGCTGCCCGCGCCCTTCGTCCAGCTGTTCACCGCCATCCGCGACAGCCGCCCGGACCTGGCGCGCCTGTTCCCGCTCGACACCTTCGCCCAGCGCGTGCGCTACCTGCGCTGGCTGGTCGGGGGCGGCCTGACCGAATACGGCGTGGCGTTCGAAACCCTGCCCGCCGCCGTGCGCGACCATCCGGCCATGCGCCTGGCCCGCCTCAGCGTGCGCCGCCCGCCCGGTCCGGTCCGTCCGCAGCCCCGCGGCTACGCCGCGCACCTCCTGGTGCTGGAGCGCAGCCCCGCCGCCCTCGCCCTTCCCGCCGACGCCATGATCTATGACGTCGCCGCCGGCCGCTTCCGCGACGCCGCGGGCGCCGAGGCCCCGCCCCCGCGGGAGGCCGCCACCGTCTACTTCCTCACCGCCCCGTCCCTGGTCCCCGCCGACGCCATCGCCCTGCACGCCCGCGGCGTGACCTGGCCCCGGGCGCTCGGCGTCTGGGATCCGGCCGTGATCGAGGCCGCCGGCGCCGAAGAACCCGGGTTCGGCTTCGTGGACGAGATCTGGTCGGTCCGCCCGCTCGCCGCGGCGCCACGGCCCACCGGGGTGCTGAATCCCGCGCAACCGCTGCAGGCGACCCTGGCCGAGCTCGCCGCCGCCCACGCGGCCTGATGGGCGGCTTCGACGCGGCCCGCGGGCTCTGGCGGCTGGCCGCGCCGCAGGCCCTGCGCCGACGGGCCGCGCCTGCGGTGCGCGGCTTCGTCCGCCGCTGGGTCGGCGCCCGCCTGCCCGCCGCCCGCACGACGCCCGCCGCCGGCCCGATCCGCGTGGTCGGCTTCCACGCCGGCTCGCACGGCATGGCCGCCTCCGCCCAGCTGTTCGCCCGCGCGCTGGAGGCCCTGGGCGCGCCCGTCGAGCGCGTCGCCATCGCCGAGGGCTACGACCGCGCCGCCCGCCTGCCGCGGCCCACCGCCGCCGCCGCCTGGATCTTCAACCTCAATCCGCCCGAGTTGCCCCTGGCCCTGGCCAGCCTCGGGCCGTCGCGCATCCTCGGGCCCCGCTACGGCGTCTGGGGCTGGGAGCTGCCGGCCGCGCCCGTCGACTGGCTGCGCGACGCGGCCCTGCTCACCGAGGTCTGGCCGCCCAGCCGCTACACCGCCGACGCCCTGGCCGGCGCCGCGTCCCCGGTCCGCGTCGTCTGGCAGCCGCTGATCCTGGCGGACTACGAAGGAATCCCCCCCGCGCCGCGCACCCACGCCTTCCAGGCGGTGGCCCTGGCGGACTTCAATTCCTCCCTGGCCCGCAAGAACCCGTTGGGCGCCATCGAGGCCTTCGCCCGCGCCTTCGGCGACGATCCCGCCGCGCGTCTGACCCTCAAGACCCAGAACGGCGCCCGTTTCCCCGAAGCCCTGGCCGCCCTGCGCGCCGCCGCCCCGGCCAATGTGGAGGTCGTCGACGCCGTCTGGCCCTACGCCCGGGTGATGTCGCTGATCGCCGGGGCCGACGCCCTGGTCTCGCTGCATCGGGCGGAGGGCTTCGGCCTGCCGATGGCCGAGGCCATGGCCCTGGGGACCCCGGTGGTCGCCACCGCCTTCTCCGGCAACCTCGACTTCATGGATGACAGCACGGCCCTGCTGGTCCCGGCCGGCCGCACCGCGGTGGAGGACCCCCAGGGGGTCTACGCCGGCCAGGCCTGGGCCGAGCCGGACCTGGCCGCCGCCGCCGCCGCCCTGACCCGCCTGCGGTTCGATCCGGCGCTCGGCCGCCGCCTCGCCGCCGCGGCCCGCATCCGCGTCGCCGAACAGCTCTCCCCCGAGGCCTGGCTGCTCTCGCTCCCGGAAGATCTGCAGGCCGCCGTGGTCCGCGCCGCCGCCGCCGCGGCCTGAGAGGTCACGCCTCCTCCGGCGGGCGCACCTGGCGGAACATCGCCAGCAGCAGCAGGTCGTAGGCGATCTTCAACCCGCCGCCGAGCGCCAGCGGCCAGGGGAAGACCGCCGCCGCATAGAGCAGGCCCGCGAGCGAGGGGCTGGCCGCCGCGGCCAGGCTGCGGGGAACGTTGGTCAACCCCGCCGCCGCGGCCCGTTCGGCCGGCGTGACCACCGCCATGACGTAGGAGGTGCGCGCGGGCACATCCATCGACGACAGCAGCGCGCGCACCGACAGCAGCGCCAGCGTCCCGCCGACGCCCGGCGCGAAGGCCGCGCCGATGGCGCACAGGTTGGCCGGGATGTGGGTGAAGACCATGGTGTTGATCAGGCCGATCCGCCGCGCCAGCGGCGCCGAGGCGAGCTGCGAGCCGGCGGTGAGCAGGCCGGTCCAGAAGAAGAACGCCCCGGCGCTGGCCAGCGACAGGTCGAACCGCTGGAACAGCCACAGCGCCAGCAGCGACTGGACCAGGAAGCCGCCGCCGAAGGAGTCCAGGCTGAACAGCGCCGCCAGCGCCAGCACGCGCGGTCGCGAGGGTCCCAGCGGCGCCGGCGCCTCGGCTGTCACCGGCGCGTTCGGCAGCCGCAGGTACAGGGCGAACGAGGCCACGCCGAGCAGTCCATAGAGCGCGAAGGCGGCCTGCATCAGCGCCGGCGCCGGTGCGCCCGTCATCGTCCGCAGCGGCTCGATCGCCCCGGCCGCCAGCGCGCCCACCGATCCCATGAGCGCCCCGGTCAGGCTGTAGCGGGCGAACAGCGCCGTGCGTCGGGCCGGCGCGGCGGTCTGCGCCAGCATCGCCTGCTCCACCGGCAGGAAGACGCTGACGTCCCCGCCCGAGGGGTTGAGCGTGCCCAGGAAGCCGGCCACCACCAGCGGCCAGAAGGCGTGCAACTGCGAGAACGCCAGCCCCGTAGCCAGCATCAGGCCGCAGGCCGCCAGCAGGATCCGCCGCGCCACCAGCCGCCAGCCCGCCTGGCTCACCGCCAGCGTCAGGGCCGCCGAGCCCAGCAGGGTGGCGGTGGTGAGCAGGCCCACCTTGAACGGTCCCAGCCCCAGGCTGATCAGATAGGCTGGCAGCAGCAGGGCGGTCAGGCCGTCGCCGAACCCCCGCACCCCCCGCGCGCTGATCAGGATCGCCGCCGTCGACCGCATGCCTCACCCTGGCATGCGCCGTGGCCTGGCCCTAGGGGAGCCTGGCGCCCGAAAGCGTGCGGGTTCGGCGCCCGTCAGACGGTATTTTCTAAAGAGACGCCGGGCGCGTCGCCGGGCGCGCAGCCTGCGCCGACAGGGTCGCCCGCCGCCGCCGCTCGCGCCGCGGGACGGCGCGCAGCCGCTCCAGCCAGATCGGCGCCAGCACCGCGAACGCGCCCGCCGCGTCGGCCGCCACGTCGCCCAGCTCGGCGTCGCGCCCGGTGACCTGCTGGGCCACCTCGATTCCGCAGCCGATCAGCACCGCGATCATCGCCAGGTCGAATCGCCGCCGCTCCGGAAACGCCGCGAACATCGCGATCGTCAGGCCCCAGAAGGCGATGAAGTGCGCCGCCTTGTCCCACGGCACGATCGCCGACTCGAATCCTTGCGGCGCGATGGTGGTCCCCCAGACACAGACGAGAGCGCCTGCGGCGAGGACGAAACGCGCAGCGAATTTGAGGCGAACGGGACCCATGGCCGCATCATGGCGCGGGCCTGTGAACACTCCCTTGACGCGCCCATCGCCGCACGTGGTTATCGATCCATTGACACATGGCTGGGCAATGAGTGGAATCCGCTCGTCGCAAGGGGGGCCGCTTGCGAATCTGCAGCCGCGACAGTCGTCAACCGAGGCCATGTCCGGAGTGTAAGCGTGCATCTTAAGGTATCCGCCGCGGCGACCAGCGGCCTCATGGCCCTCGCCCTCGCCTCCGGCTCGGCGCGTGCGCAGGACACGACGGTCGGCGACTTTCCGGCCGGCCTGGACGAACAGAACCTGCGCGCCTGGCTCGCGGTGCGCACCAACCTGCCGCCGCAGGCGGTGGTCTCCATCGGCTCCAACAGCATCATCGGGCTTCGCAACGTGGTCGCCGAGCCCGGCGTCCCGGGCCTCTTCCGCGTGCAGATCCGGGCCGAGGTGGTCAACGCCCGCACCGCCGCCGCGGGCGGCTACATGTCCTGGTCCTCCGACATCAACGTCGACTGCAACAGCCGCCGCAGCCGCGCCATGGGCATCGTCAACTACCCCGCGCGCGACCTGATGGGCGTGGGCACGGTGGCCGGCGGGCCCAGCGCCAACTGGGTCACCCCCACCATCGGCACCCAGCTCTACAGCCTGGTCTCGGCCGTCTGCGACCAGGGCTTCCAGCGTCCCCTGGCGCCGCGCCAGGTCGCCGAGGCCCCGCCTCCGCCCGCCCCGGTCGCCGCCCCGCCGCCGCCCGTCGCCCAGGCCGCGCCGAAACCGCCGGTGGTCGTGGCCCAGGCCCCGCCGCCGGCCGCCAAGCCGACGCCCGCGCCCGTCGTGGTCGCCGAGGCGCCCAAGCCGCCCCCTGCCCCCGTCGCTCAGCCGGCGCCGAAGCCCGCGCCGCCGCCCGTGGTGGTCGCCGAAGCCCCGCCCCGACCGCCGGAGCCCCCGAGGTCCGCCGCCGTCGCCGAGGCGCCGCCCAGGCCGCCCGAAGCCCCGAAGCCGGCGACCGTCGTCGCCCAGGCGCCGCCGCCGGCCCCCAAGCCGACGCCTGCGCCCGCGCCCGTCGTGATCGCCGAGGCTCCCAAGCCGCCCCCCGCCCCTGTGGCGCAACCGGCGCCGAAGCCTGCGCCGCCGCCCGTGGTCGTCGCCGAGACGCCGCGCGAGCCGCCCGCCCCGCCGCCGGCCAAGCCGGCCGAGCCCCCGCTCGTCCTGGCCCAGGTCGCGCCGCCGCCATCGCCCGCATCCGCGCCCGCGCCGGTCGTGGCCCGTCCGCCCGAGAAGCCGCCTGAGAAGCCGGAAAAGCCCGAGAAGCCCGAACCGCCCAAGATGCAGGTGGCCGTCGCCGCCGCCCTGCCGCCCGACTCGAACGCGCCCGGCCCCGCAGCCCCGCCGCAGCCGCCGCCCGCGGCCACCTTCTCGCCGCCGCCGCCGCCGATGGTCGTAGCCAGCGCGCCGCCGGCGCCGCGGCCGGTCGCGCCCCGCCCACGGCCGAAGACCTTCAGCAACGTCGCCGTGCAGGTGGCGGCCGCCGAGACCGAGGCCGCCGCCCGCGACGCCCTGGCCAACGCCCGCCGGCTGCTGCCGGAGACCTCGGATCTCTCCAGCGAGGTGGTGCGCGCCGACCTCGGCGGCCGCGTGCTCTACCGCGCGCTGCTGCACGACTTCGCCGCCAAGCCCGAGGCGGTGGAGATGTGCGAGCGCCTGAAGGCCAGGGGCGGGGCATGCTTCATCCGCTTCGGCTGGGGCGCCGAAGCCCAGCGCTGAGGGATCGCGCAAGAACCGGACACCAAGCGTGTTTTGGCGCGCGTGCGGCTCACGTGGCATATGGCGCCTTGCATCCGATCGCAGGCCCGCCCCATGCCCATTCCCTTCATCGACCTCCAGGCCCAGCGCCGCCGGCTCGGCCAGCCGCTGGAGGACGCCATCCTCGAGGTGGTCCGCTCCGGCGCCTATGTCATGGGCCCGCAGATCGCCGCCCTGGAAGCCGAACTCGCCCGCTTCGGCCACGCGCCCCACGCCCTCACCTGCGGCAGCGGCACCGAGGCGCTGATCCTGCCTCTGATGGCCTGGGGGATCGGCCCGGGCGACGCGGTCTTCTGCCCGTCGTTCACCTTCGCCGCCACCGCGGAGGTGATACCGCTGGTGGGCGCGACCCCGGTGTTCGTGGACATCCGCCCCGACACCTACAACATCGACCCTGAGCGCCTCACCGCCGCCATCGGCGCCGTGGAACGCGAGGGCAGGCTCAAGCCCAAGGCGATCATCGCCGTCGACCTGTTCGGCCAGCCGGCGGACTATCCCTCGCTGCACCACGTCGCCCAGGTCCACGGGCTGAAGCTGATCGCCGATTCCGCCCAGGGCTTCGGCTGCGCCCTGGACGAGAAGCAGCCCATCCACTGGGCCGACGTGACCGCCACCTCCTTCTTCCCGGCCAAGCCGCTGGGCTGCTACGGCGACGGCGGGGCGGTGCTGTCCAAGGACCCGGCCCTGCACGAGCGCATGGTCTCCCTGCGCGTGCACGGCCAGGCCGTCGCCTCGGACCTGGAGGGCCGGGCCTTCGGCCACGACGCCAAATACCTGAACATGCGGGTCGGCCTGAATGCGCGCATGGACACCCTGCAGGCCGCCGTCCTGCTGCAGAAGCTCACCATCTTCGAAGACGAGATCGCGGCGCGCAATCGCGTCGCCGACCGCTACGCCGAACACCTCGCCGGGACCGTCGTGACCCCGGCGGTGATCGACGGCGGCGTCAGCGTCTGGGCCCAGTACACGATCGAGACCCCGGACCGCGACGGCCTGGCCGCGGCCCTGCGCGAAAAGGGCGTGCCTACCGCCGTCTACTATCCGGTCCCCAT
>Ga0070668_100002250_pt1 | contig 14210 bp, 8 predicted proteins | sample KBSS43metaG_FD_64661 | JGI IMG/M metagenome (GOLD analysis project Ga0070668, IMG submission 64661) | Switchgrass rhizosphere microbial communities from Kellogg Biological Station, Michigan, USA - KBS S4-3 metaG | ecosystem: Host-associated > Plants > Roots > Rhizosphere > Soil ... | reverse complement strand
CAGCCATCCACTGTGGACCGAACCGGTCGCTTCGGGTGCCGGTGACCTGCCGCGGGAGCTGAGCCTGATCTCGGTCGAGCCGGCGCAGGTCCTGCTGACCGCGCTCAAGCCGGCGGGCAACCCGCTGGCGGCGGGGGAGCCTGCCTCGCGGGGGACGGCGCTCACGCTCCGGATCTACGACACCGCGGGGACTCCGGTGACGGCGACGATCGCGGTGCACGGCGGGGTGCGCTCGGCCGCCAGGACCGATCTGCTGGAGGAAGGCGACGGCCTGCCGTTGGCGCTCGACGACGACCGGCCGCGGATCGACCTCGGCGCGGCCGACGTGGCGACGCTGCGGCTCGACCCGGCCCGCCGGCTTCCGGGCTCCAGCACGGCTCTCGCCCGGACCCGGGAGCCCGTGGAGCCGGTCTTCACGCGTTATTGGCTCCACAACGCGGGTCCGGCGCCGCTCGGCAACCTGCCGGTGAGCGTGCACGTCACGCCCACCCGCAGCCGGCTGGCGGAGAACGGCTCCGCCGAGCTGGGTGTCACGGTGAGCTGCAGCGGCCGCGCGGCGAAGGGCACGGTCGAGCTGGTGGTGCCGCCCGGCTGGCGAGCGGAACAGCCGGCGGACCTCGGCTACCGGCTCGAGCCCGGCGAGCACGCCCGGTTCACCGTTCCCCTTCGCGCGCCGGACGCGCCCGGGCAGTTCGTGCTCGCCGCCCGGATCCGGGACGATCTCGGCCAGACGCTCGAAGACACCGCGGAATTCGTCGTCGGCGAGCGGGCGGCGGGCGACCTCTTCGAAGTCGGCCTCGGCGTGGAAGCCGTCGACCTCATGCCCGGTGGGACTGTGTTCGTCCCGGTGTTCCTGAACAATCCGGCGCACAGCGAGGTCCACGGCGAGGTGACTCTCGTCAGCCCGTACGGTACGTGGGGCGCCCCGGTTTCGGCGGGCCCGCGCACCCAGCCGTTCACCGTCGCGGCGGGCACCCGGACCACGGTTTCCCTGTGGCTGGCCGCGGCGGCCACCGCCAGGGCAGGCGCGCACTGGTGGGCACTCGTCCGGGTCGCCGCGCACGGGCGGCTGCACTACAGCCGGGCCGTGGCCATCCGCGTCGTGGGTCCGTCCGGCGACGTTGGGCCGAACAGCCCTATCAATCGTGAATAAGATTCATATTATAGGCCTGTTCATCGGCTGGACACGACTCCTGCACTCGCCGGCCACCGAGGGATCGCAAGATCCCAGCGATCATTCAGAAAACGCTTACCGGCACGCTGCCGGTCTCAATTTCCCGGGAGCGGATGTGCGGAATCGGCAGGAACTGGACCGAAGGGACTTCCTTCGCTGGTCGGCGATCGTCCCGGCCGGACTGGTCGCGGCACCCGTGGTGCCGGCGCTGCTGGCCGGCCCGGCCGCCGCGGCCACGACCACGGCCACCCCGGCGTTCGCGTTCGTGGATCTGTACCGGACCAACCAGCCGGCCAACCTGACCCCGGAGACCAACGCGGCCGTCCGGATCCTGAGCGGGTTCCAGCGGGTGTGGAAGACCGGGGCGAGCTGGAACGGCGGGGTCGTCCTCGACCCGCGGGTGCTGCACGCGAACGTGCAGCACTGCGTGCGGGTCACCCGCTCCCGCACGGACGCCGAGGCGCGGCGGGCGTTCGTGTGCGACCGGCAGCACCAGAGCTATTCGTCGATCGGCGGGCTCGGCCCGCTGGCCGACCTCTACCGCGCCGGGGCGAAGGCCGTCACGAGCATCACCTCGGCGCCGGACGGCACCCCGCCCGCCAAGATCGACGACGCGATCCCCGCCGGCGCCCCGGCCGGGTCGGACATCGGTGCCGGTTCCGTGGATTCGGAGCTGGGACAGGTCGTCCGGCTGGTGAACACCGTGCGCGGGAACTTCGCTTCGGGCAACCCCAGCAAGTACGCCTACCAGTACCCGCGGCCCTGGCGGATGACCGCCGACAGCCGGGTCGTGGACACGGGGAAGGTCGACGCGCTCGGGTTCCCGGTCTACGCCTCCGACGTGGTGGTCGCGCCGCAGCTGCTGCGCCAGCGCAGCACCAGCCCGGTCGACGACGGCGGCTTCCCGAGCGGGCACACCAACGCGTTCCACCTGGCCTGCCTGGCCTACGCCTACGCCGTCCCGGAGCGGTTCCAGGAACTGGTCACCCGGGCGTTCGACCTGAGTGACACCCGCATCGTCGCCGGCATGCACTCGCCGGTCGACGTCATCGGCGGGCGGATCCTCGCCACCGCGCTGGCCGCGGCCACGCTGGCCGACCCGGAGAACGCGGCCCTCAAGCAGGCCGCCCGTACCCAGGCGGCGACCTACTTCCAGCAGAAGCTGGGCGCCACCGCGGACACGCTGTTCGCCCGCGCGCACACCGGCGCCGATCCCTACGCGGACCGCCGCGCGAACGCCGCGCTGGTCGCGGGCCGGCTCACCTACGGGCTGCCGCGCGAGGGGAAGCACGTGCCGATGGTGGTGCCGAAGGGCGCCGAGGTCCTGCTGGAGACGCGGCAGCCGTACCTGGACGCGGCCCAGCGCCGGGAGGTCCTGCGGACGACCGCGCTGCCGTCGGGGTACGCGCTCCTGGACGGGCCGGAGCAGTGGGGCCGGCTGAACCTGTTCGCGGCGGCCGACGGCTTCGGGGCCTTCGACACCGACGTCCGGGTCGTGCTGGACGCCGGGCGCGGCGGGTTCAACGCCGCCGACACGTGGCACAACGACATCGCGGGCGCCGGCGGCCTGGTGAAGGCCGGCACCGGCGTGCTGACCCTGACCGGGGCGAACCGGTACCGCGGCGGCACCCGGCTGGAGTCCGGCGGCCTCGTCGCGGCCTCCCCGGACGCGCTCGGCCGCGGCGACGTGACGGTGCAGGGCGGCGTCCTCGACGCGGCTGCCGGTGTCCGGGTGGCCGGGGCGTACCGCCAGGCCGCGGGCTCGACGCTGGTGGTCACCCTTCGCCCGCACGGCCCGGCGTTCGAGGTTTCCCGATCGGCCACTGTGGACCGTGGCACGGCCTTGAAGATCCGGCTGGCCCCGGGCTGCGCGCCCGGGAACGGCGACGTCCTGCAGGTGCTGACCGCACACGGGCTGCGGGGCACGTTCGCCACGATCACCGTCGAGGCGGCCGGGTACGACGTCGTGCCGCGCTACACCGCCACCGGCCTCTCGGTCCGGCTCCGGCGCCACCACGGCTAGCCGGGCTCATGCGCCCCAATGTGGCGTTGGGTGCGTTGGACGCACCGAACGCCACATTGGGTGCGTTGGACGCAACCAACGCCACATTGGGGCGTTACCCCCGGCCGGCACACAAGTTCGATCCGAAGTTCCATGAATCCTTTGGGAGCATCAGTGTGGAAGCGTAGACGCATCGCCGCGATCGTCGCCCCGGTTCTCGTCTTGTGCGCGGGAACCGTCGCCCTCTCGCCCGCGACCGCGCAGGCGGCCGACAGCGGGTCCTTCTCCGTGCTGGCCGTCAACGTGGCGGGGTTGCCGGAGGGCATTTCGAGTGCGCCCACCCCGCGCGGGCCGGCCACGACGGCGATCGGCCAGCGGATCGCGGCCTACGACGTCGTCCACGCCCAGGAGGACTTCAACTACCACGCCGCCCTCTACGCGGCGGACACGCACGCCTACCGGACGCCGACCAGCGGCGGCGCGGGCATCGGCAGCGGCCTGAACACGATGTCCGGGTTCCCTTACGACACCGACGACTTCGAGCGGGTGCGCTGGAACTCGTGCCAGTTCGACTCGGGTGACTGCCTGACGCCCAAGGGCTTCACGTTCATGCGGGTCCGCCTCGCCGAGGGCGTCTACGTCGACTTCTACAACCTGCACACCAACGCCGGGACCAACGACGGCGACGAGGCGTCGCGGGCGTCGAACCTGTCCCAGCTGTCCGGGTTCATCGCGTCGCACTCGGCGGGCAACGCCGTGGTGGTCATGGGTGACACGAACACCCGCTACACCCGCGCGGCCGACACGATCGCCGGGTTCACCGCGGCGAACGGCCTGACCGACGCCTGGGTGAAGCTGATCCGCGGCGGGGTGGCCCCGGCACCGGGGACGCCGGCGCTGGTCTGCGACCCGGCCGCGGTCACCAACGACTGCGAGGTCGTGGACAAGGTCCTCTACCGCAGCAGCAACCTGGTGACGCTGCAGGCGACTTCGTACAACAACGAGCACGCGAAGTTCCTCGACGACTCCGGCGCGATGCTGTCCGACCACGACCCGATCAGCACCCGGTTCAGCTGGACCCGCAACCCCGAGTTCCAGCTGTCGGACCAGTACGGCGGCCCGCACGGCGACTACTTCACCGACGTGGCCACGGTTCCCGCCGGTGCCAAGGCCCGGTCGATCTCGCTGCGCGGCGGGTCCCGGATCGACCAGGTCGGGATCACCCTGACCACCGGCGCCACGTGGACGCACGGGGGCGGCGGCGGCACGGCGTCGACACTGACCTTGGGCAGCGGCGAGTCCGTGACGTCCGCGACGCTGTGCCAGGGCAGCTACGGCGGGCACACCCGGATCTTCTCGGCCAAGTTCGTGACCAACCTCGGCCGCGCGCTCACCGGCGGCTCGACGACGTCCGACTGCGTGACCCGCACGGCTCCGGCGGGCTGGCAGATCGCCGGGTTCCACGGCCGCTCCGGGGACGAGGTCGACAAGCTCGGCTTCGTCTACACCCGGAGCTGACCGGTTTCTGATGCCGTGAAGGGCACCTTCAGGGATTTGGAGTCCCTGAAGGTGCCCTTCACGGCTTAATTGGTGAACGGGGTGCGGTAGGACGGGAACCGGACGCGCAGGGCGAGGGTGAGGGTGAGCCGGATCCGGGTGCCTGCCGGCAGGCGCACCGTGAGCCAGGGGCCGTCGCCGTCCACTGTGGATTCGTCGACCTCGGGCTCGCCGTGTCCGTAGTCGTAGAGGTCGCCGATCCAGGACCGGTCCGGGCAGCAGGTGTAGCGGACCGCGGTGATGTCGTGCTCGGCGAAGGCGCCGGCCTGGACGACGACCGTGCGGTCGGCGTCCGGGGCGAGGTTGACCAGCTCGACGACCGTCGCCGCGGGGTCGATGCCGGAGACGAGCGCGGCGACCGAGTCCGGCAGCCCCGGCCGGGCGGCGTCGGCGTCGTAGTAGCGGACGCGGGCCTGCTGCAACCCTCCATTGTAGACGACCTGGGGGCCGCCCCAGGTGAGCTGCACCAACGCTTCGGTGACCACCGGGTTCGACTGCTGCCACAGGTGGATGTCCGGCTCGCGGACGTCGGTGTCGCGGTAGCGGTCCATCCGGGCGAGCCGGTGGCGCACCTGGGCCTGGGCGGCCGCGAGGATCCGCTCCGGGTAGTCCGGGTTGTCCCCGGCCAGGTAGGCGAACCACGGTTCCTCGTGCCCCGACTCCTCCTTCGTCCGGAACGGGCGCACGGTCCGCCAGTCGTACCCGCTGGCCGCGCGGAGCTTTTCCAGCCGCACGCGGTCGGCGTCGGCGGCCGTGTGGTGCCACAACGCCATCGGCACCGCCATCAGCATCGGGTTGAAGTCGAACCAGCCGTCGTCGTTGTGCCGGAACGGGACGTGGAGGGTGGGGGTTTCGACGTCGTCGCCGAGCTGGGCCAGCCACCGCGACTGCAGGCTGGAGTCGGCGCTGGCGAACGGGATGACCTTGCCGTGGCGGATCACCTTGTCCAGGGCGGGGGTCACGAGTTCGAGGAAGCCCTCGTCCCCGGTGACCGCCACGGCGGCCTGCGCGGCGATCAGCGCCGCCTGGCCGACGCTGTACCAGCCGTGCGGCCATGACCAGCCGTAGTGCCCGCCGTACCAGCGGCCGTCGAGACGGCTGCCGACCACGCCGTCGGGCCCGACGTTGTCGGGGACCACTCCGTCGTTGGCCGCGGCGCGCTCCCGCCACGCGCCGACGTACTCGGTGATCCACGTCCGGTAGCGCTCTTCGCCGGAGAGGATCAGCGCGTTGAGGACGAGCCCGGCCGCGGCCAGGTTCACCGCGGTGTCGCCGACGCCGATCCGCTCGCGCATCTCCTTGCCCAGCCGGGGATCCCGGGTCAGGTCGGCTACCGGCGCCCCGGTCGGCCCCAGCCAGTCCAGCGGCAGGCCGTACGCCTGCTCCTCCTGACGCAGCCACGGGTAGGCCTCGCCGTCGAAGAGCCCTTCGCGGTCCGGGTCGCTGCCGTTGTGCGCGCGGGTGATGATGCGGCGTCCGGCGTCGTAGTTGCCGTGCGCCGGATCGACGTACAGGTCGGCGAACCGCTGGGCCCGCCCGGCCCACCGCTCGGGCGCGGCCATCGACAGGAAGTAGAGCAGCAGCAGGCTTTCGCCCTGGTGGAACCAGTCGTAGCCGCGCTCGTACTCGTCGGCGAGCATGCCCAGCTCGGTGAGCTGCCGGGTGACGCCTTCCCAGTGCCGCTCCGACTCGGGCAGCAGGTCGTCGGCGCCGCCGAGCAGGTAGAGCTGGGGCCAGTTGAAGAAGACCTCGTAGAAGTCGTCGACGCCGTCGCGGGAGGTGAGCCGGTCGCGGTAGCGCAGGCGGCCGTCGTCGTCGGTGAACTCGCGGGCGAAGCGCCGCCACGCGTGGTCGAGCAGGTCGAACAGCTGGCGTTGCGCGAGGGCCCAGCCCGGGGGCTCGAGCAGCGGCACCGACGCGATGACCACGGGTGTCCTGGGCGCGGGCGTGTCCATGGGGAGCTCCGTTTCGGCAGGGCGTTTCAGTGTTTGACCGAGCCTGCGAGCATTCCGGCGATCAGGAACCGTTGGGAGAACAGGAAGACCGCGAGCACCGGGGTGATGGCGACCAGGGTGGCCAGCGCCAGCTCGGGGCGTTCGACGGCGGCGGTGGTGGCCGTCGGGTTGAACGAGGGCACGTTGTTGAGCAGCGTGCCCAGGCCGACCTGGACCGGCAGCTGGTCGTCCTGCGGGAGCAGCACGTAGGGCAGGAAGTAGTTCGTCCAGTTGGTGACGAAGCTGAAGAACCCGACCAGGGCCACGACCGGCAGCGCCAGGGGCAGCGCGACCCGCCGGAACACCCCGAACTCCGAGCAGCCGTCGAGGCGGGCCGCGTCCAGCAGCTCCCGGGGCACGGTCGTGCTGAAGTAGATGTAGGTCAGGTACACGCCGAAGGGGTAGAACGCGAACGGCAGGATGATCGACCACATCGAGCCGATCAGCCCGACGGCGTTGGTCTCGAGGAAGATCGGCACGACGAGCGTCGCGTTGGGCATCAGCATCACCACGAGGGTGAGGATCAGCAGGGCCCGGCGACCGGCGAACTCGGTCATCGCGAGCCCGTACCCGGCGGGGACCGCCACGGCCAGCGTGAGCACCAGCGCGAGCGAGGAGTACGTCAGCGAGTTGCCCAGCCAGCGGAAGATGGCGTTGTCCTGGAAGGAGGCCAGCGCCTCCCAGTTCGCCTTCAGCGCGGTCCAGGACCCGAACGACAGCGGGCTGCCGTGCACGAGCTGGTCGTCGGTCTTGGTGGCGGCCAGCAGCAGCCAGAGCAACGGGAGCGCGAAGAAGACCAGGAACAGGGCGAGGACGACGAAGGCGGGCACCGCCGGCGCGTGCCGGCGCAGGGGCGAGGGCCGCCGGGGCGCGGCCCGCCGCGGTACCGTGGTGACGGGTGTGCCCTGGTCAGTCAGCATCGAAGAACCCCGACCGTGCGATGAAGAGGGTGGCGACCACGACGCTCACGACGAGCAGCTCGACCGAGATCGCGGCGGCGCCGTTCACGTTGTTCAGCTCGAAGGCGAAGGTGTAGGAGAGCTGGTTGGGCGAGTAGTTGCGGCCGGCGACGCCGACGCTGGCCTGGGACAGCAGCTGCGGTTCGACGAACAGCTGGGCGCCGCCGGCGAACGCGATGATCGCCATGTAGACGATCCACTTGCGCAGCAGGGGGATCTGGATGCGCCAGGCGGTCTGCCAGACGCCGGCGCCGTCGATCCGGGCGGCCTCGATGATGTCCGGCGGGATGTTGTTCAGCGCGCCGTGCATCACCACGATCCAGCCGCCCGCGCCGGTCCAGAACGCGATGAGCGTGAACAGCACCGGCAGGTGGCCGGGGTCGATGACCTGGCCGAAGGTCTCGAACCCGAACTGCCGCAACAGGAAGCTGACCGGGCTGACCGTCGGGTCGAGCATGAACAGCCAGACCATGACGCTCGCCGCCCCCGCCAGCGCGCCGGGAACGTAGTAGACGAACCGCAGGCCCTTGCCCACACCGCGGGCCGCGACGTGGTGCAGGACCAGCGACAGCCCGACCACCACGACGACCAGGGTCACCAGCCAGCACAGCAGGTACAGCGCGACGTGCCCGATCGCGTCGGCGAAGCGGAAGTCCGCGGCGACGTCGGCGAAGTTCGCGAACCCCGAGAACCCGCCGTCGGCGTCGGTGAAGGCGAAGTAGATCGCGTACGCCGTGGGCAGGATCCCGAAGGCGACGAGCAGGACGAGGTAGCCGGCGACGAAGGAAAGACCGGTCAGGTTCCGCCGGGACCCGCGGGCCCTGGCGGAACCTGACCGGAGGGCGCCACTGGTCACCGGGTGACCTCGTAGCCGGCGGCCTTCGCGTGGTCGCTGATGGCGTCGGCCCAGGACGGCAGCATCGAGACGATGGTCTTGCCCCCGGTGAGTCCCGGCTTCACGGTCGCCGCCCACACCGCTTCCTGGCTGAACTGGCCGTACCCCCAGCCGGACCACACCTGGTTCGCCGCGGCCTGCATCGGACCGGTGACGTCGTTGGCGTAGTAGCCGCTGGCCTTCTGCTTCGCCAGCCAGGTCGTCGCCACCGGGCCGTAGGCGGGGTAGCCCGGGGCGAGGGCGCCCTGGTAGTCCTCGGACGTGGTGACCCAGGTCAGGAAGTCGACCGCGGCCTTGAGGTGCGCGGAATGCGCCGAGACCAGCCAGGTGCCGCCGCCGACGTTGCCGGTCGAGGGTGCCGGGTCGCCCGCCCACTGCGGCAGGGGTGCCGCGGCGATCTGCCCGGCGGGGATCTTGAAGGTGTCCTTGAAGACCGCCCCGCCGTACCAGGCCGGGCCGGGCATCGCCAGGATCTTGTCGGCCTTGTTCTTGCCGAAGTCGGTGCTGAACACCCCGCTGACCGACATCGACCCGTTCTTGATCAGGGTGTCCATCAGCGTCGCCATGCGGGTGCAGTTCGCGCTGGTCGTGTCGACCTTCACCGCCTTGGCGCCGGTGATCTGGTTCGCGCCGCACTTGCCCGCCCACAGGAAGATCTCGGGCGTGAACGTGTCCCCGGCGTCCCCGACCAGGTAGCCGGGGTGCTCGGCGGCGACCTTCTCCCCGAGCGCCTGGTAGTCCTCCCAGGTGGCCGGGACCTGGTAACCGAACTGGTCCAGCAGCGTCTTGTTGTACCAGAGCACGACCTGGGAGAGGTCGTTGCGCAGGCAGTACAGTGTTCCGTCCACAGTGCACGGATCGTTCGAGCCGGGCGTGAACTTGTCCAGGGTGTCCTTCGGGACCAGGCCCTTGTTCAGCGGCGCGGTGAACGAGAACGCCTTCGTCGCGGCCCAGCTCGTTTCGTTGTTCTGCGAGCTGAACACGACGTCGGGCCAGCCCTTGCCGGTGCGGTTGAACAGCCCGACCTTCGTCTGCAGGTAGTTGGAGCCGTTCGCGTCGCCGTCGTAGGTGACGATGTCCAGCTTCGTCTCCGGGTGCTGCTTCTCGTAGAGCTGCGCCGCGGGGAGCCGGCTCGAATCGACCCACACGGTGAGCGGGCCGTCGGTCTGCGGGGCCTGCGCGAAGCCGTCCTTCGTCGTGGTGTCGCCGCCGCCGCTCCCGCCGCACGCGGTGAGGGCGAGGGCCAGCGCGCCCCCGAGGGCCAGGCCGGCGCGGCGGCGCCAGGACTTCCGAGGACCGGGGGTGGTTCGGAACATCGAGGTCATGGGGGCTCCACTGCGTCGTGGGATCTTGCCCGGCCGGCCCGGGCGGGTTCGATGTGTCGTACTCATGTGCTGCGGCAGGACCCGGGACGCGCACGCCGTCAGGGGGCGTTGTCCAGGGAGTCACCAGGTCGAACGCTTCAAGGCTGTTAGTGCGGTATTAGGTCACCCGGCCCGGCGAGCTGTCAAGGGTTAAGCCTGCTTATCCAGGGTGCGGAGCGTGATGAACGGCGGTCCGATGGGCTCTTCGGCGGCCGCGATACCGCCGTTCGGCCCGCCCGGCGCTGAAATAAGTACTACTCATCTTTCGAGCGCTACCCGAAGAGCGGGCTCTTCGCGGGGGAGTAAGGCATACTAGGGGGACACTAGACGAGGAGGGACGCCGGTGGACGGTCTCGCCACACCCCCGAACGCCGCGACGCCACCACCGCCGGTGGCCGAAAGCACCTACCGGCCCCGCTACGAGCTGGTCGCCGAGCAGGTGCTCCAGCTGATCGCCGAGCGTGGGCTGCGTCCCGGCGACCGGATGCCCACCGAGAACGAGCTGGCCGCGCACCTCGAAACGAGCCGGACGGTGGTGCGCGAGGCGGTCAAGATCCTCTCCGCGATCGGCCGGGTCAAGGCCCAGAAGGGCCGCGGGCTCTACGTCGCCGACGACGAGGGCATGCTCGGCGCCGGCCGCTGGGGCGGGTTCTTCCTGCCCACCGACCTCGAGCACATCTACATGCTCTTCGAGTTCCGCCGGGTCCAGGAGATGGAGGCGGCGCGGCTGGCCGCCACCCGGGCCACCCCCGCCGAGCTGAAGACGATCGAGGGCGCGGTCGAGACCTGCCGCCACGCGCACCTGACCGACCGGATCGAGCTCTTCGGCCAGGGCGACGACGACTTCCACATCGGCATCGCCACCGCGTCGCACAACTTCTTCCTGGTCACCGCGGTCCGCGAGGCGCGAAGGCTCCAGCAGCAGTCGAGCACGATCGCACTGCACGGCACGCTCGGCGGTCACGCGGCCGCGGCCGTCGAGGAGCACGCGGCGATCTACCGGGCCATCCGGAGCGGGGAGCCCGAGGTGGCGGCGCAGGCGACGGCCACCCACCTCGACAACACCCTCGACGACTACCGCCGTGAGATCCAGCGGAGGGTCTTCGGCTGACCGGACGGCCCGGGCGCTGGTCATCCGCGGACTGCTGTGGCGTCGCCACGGCGACGCGGGGGCGGAGTCCCGGCCAAGTCTCGTAGTCAGGGCTCCGTCGAGATTTTCGGGTCGCGAATGACTCATTCGCGACCTCCCCGGTCCCGAATGAGTCATTCGCGACACCACACCGGGTGGTGAAGTCACCGCCGCACCCCGTACCGGTGCTCCCGGCTCACGGCCCCGCTCACCGGGGCAGGCCGAAGGCCGCCAGGTCGATGGCCTCGCCCAGGACCCGGTCGCCTTCGGCGTTCGGGTGGTAGCAGTCGCTCCGCCAGTCCGCGCGGATCACCGTCGGGTCGGCCGGGTCGCGCAGGACCGCGTCGAAGTCGAGGACCGCGTCGAACGTGCGGGACGTGCGGATCCACTCGTTGACGGCCAGCCGGGCCGTTTCCTTGTCACTGCCGCCGGTGTTGCACATCGGCAGGACGGTCGCGCCGACGATCTTGCGGCCGGTCGCGTGGACCCGCCGGGCGATGGTCCGCATGGCGTCGATCACCTGGGCCGCGGGCGCGGGCGGCGCGTAGGTGCCGCCCCCGAGGTCGTTGGTGCCCTCCAGGAGCAGCACGTAGCGGACTCCGGGCAGGGACAGCACGTCCCGGTCGAGCCGCAGCGGCGCGGGCGGGCCGCAGCACTGGCCCGTCGGGTCGTACGGGTTCGGCTGCACGCTCACCGTGTTGCCGCTGATCCCGGCGTTGGCCACGGAAAGCCGTTGCCCCGGCGGCAGTTTCGCGATGCGCCCGGCGAGCACGTCGGTCCAGCGCGGGCCGCCGCCGAACGCGTTGTAGCCGTCGGTGATCGAGTCGCCGAGGGCGACGATGGTGCCGCGGGCCGCGGACACGGCGCTGATCGCGTCCACCCACCACAGCGTGCCCGGTGCGAAGGGACCGTAGGCCGCGCCGGACTCGTCCGCGCCGGCGTCGCCCGCGGTGGAGGTGAACGAGCCCGGTGTGTCCGTCGCCGGTGGCGGGAAGACGTGGTCGTCCACCGGCGCGCCCGGCGCGTAGACGCTCACCGAGACGTGGTCGCCCCGCCGCACGGTCAGCGGCAGGGGGTCGCTCCAGGCGCTGCCGCCGGCCGCGATGGTGATCCCGCGCCGGAAGCCGAACGTGGCCCGGTGGTTCGAGCCGGGCTTGAGCGCGGGGGAGTCCGTCGACGGCTGGAGGCCGACCCACACCGAGCGCACCGTCATGGCGCTGCCGCCGAACGGGTTGCTCAGCCGCACCCGCAGCGCCGCCCCGCCGTCGGTGACCGTGAGGACGTTGCGGACGGTGGTGTCGGGCGACGTGCCGTGGACGCCCTCGAGCGCGGACTCCGTCAGCGTGACCGAGTGCGGCCAGGAGTCTTGCGCGGCCTGGGCGGGCGTGGCCGTGAGCAACAGCGTGGCGAGGGCGAGAACGGCGGGTGTCCGGCGCATGCGCGACTCCTCGGGGTGGTGTTTCCGGCGGGTGGCGGCGGCCGGTCAGCACCGCCCGGTGACGAAGGCGGCGACCCAGGCGAGCGCCGAGTTCCAGTTGAGCGCGTTCTCGTTGGTGGACCAGGACTGGATGTCGTCGATGTAGCAGAACTGGCCGACGCACCCCTGTAGCTTGCCCTGGGCGTAGGGATCTTGCAGGCTGGTGTTGGCGCCACCGGCGAGCGTGCCGGGCGGCGGGCTCGGCAGCGACGGGTCGAGCTGGTGGGCGTACCAGCGGCTGTGCTGGTTGTGCGAGCTGACTTCGCCGTAGCCGGTCACGTACGACTGGTTCAGCGCGTTGCGGCCCAGCACGTAGTCGAGGCCGCCGAACGCGGCGTCGCGGTAGCCGGTCTTCCCGGTGATGTCGTAGGCCTCGGCGATCACCATGGCGTTGTTGAGGATCTGGCTGTTGGAACCCCAGTCGTACCGGTCGCCGGCCGGGGCGTACGGCACGCCGTAGGGGTGGGCGTCACGGGCGGCGACGTACTTGTCCGCGCCGCTGACGACCGAGCGGCGGACGCGGTCGCGGTCCGGCAGCCGGTTCGGCACGGTCGCCAGGTCGAGCCGCCCGGGCACCGCGGTGTTGCCCCAGTCGAAGCCGGTCGCGCCGAAGATGTCCGCGGTGTGCAACGGCGAGGCGAGGACGTAGTCGGCGTAGCGCTTTTCGCCGGTGGTGATGAACAGCTCGGCCGCCGCCCAGTAGAACTCGTCGGTGGCGTTGGCGTCGTAGTAGGTGCCGCCGCCGTTCCCGTCGGCTTCCGAGGGGTAGCGCGCGGGGTTCGCCACCGCGGCGGCCCACGCCGACTTCGCCGCGGCCAGCGCCTTGTCCGCGAAGGCGCGGTCGAACCGGCGGTAGATCCGGCTCGCCTGCGCGGCCGTCGCGGCGAGGTTGAGGGTCGCCTGGGTCGTCGGGACGTGCAGTTCACGCTTCTGCGGGTCGAGGTGGGGCAGCAGCGGCAGCCCGGTCCAGTTCTCGTCGTGGATCTTGCTGTGCGCCATCCCCGCCAGGGGCCGGCCCGAGGGGACCTGCATCTTCAGCAGGAACTCGAGTTCCCAGCGCGCCTCGTCGAGGATGTCGGGAACCGCGTTCGCGCTCTCCGGGATCGCCAGGCTGTCGCTCGCGTGCCCGGCGCGTTCGTATTCGCTGAGCAGCTGCCAGGTCGCGAGCCCGCCGTTGATGACGTACTTGCCGTGGTCCCCGGCGTCGTACCAGCCGCCGGAGACGTCGAGCGAGTAGTCGCACACCCCGGGCTGGCACGGAACGGCGCGATCGCCCTGGTTCGGCGCGACGCCGACGTGACCGGCGGGCCGCGCGTAGCCGGGCCGCAGCGAGCCGAGGATTTCGATCCCGCTCCGCTGGGTGTAGTAGTACTTCAGCGCGTCGGCGCGCAGGTTCTCGTACGGCGCCGGGTCGATGTCGAACGGCCGGCTGGTCTCGCCGTCGGCGACCAGGGTGTAGCCCTGGCCGCGGGTGCGGTAGGACCCGAAGTCGATCGACTGCACGTTCTGGCCCGACGAGCTGTCCACGCCGCGCGGAACGGTCTTCCCGGCGGCGACGGTCTTGCCCTTGGCGTTCTTCAGCTGCCACGCGAGCGGTTCCGTGGCCTCGGTGACCACCGTGGCGCCCTTCGGGCCCTGCGGGAGGTAGCCGACCTGGTT
>Ga0070668_100002248_pt1 | contig 14211 bp, 13 predicted proteins | sample KBSS43metaG_FD_64661 | JGI IMG/M metagenome (GOLD analysis project Ga0070668, IMG submission 64661) | Switchgrass rhizosphere microbial communities from Kellogg Biological Station, Michigan, USA - KBS S4-3 metaG | ecosystem: Host-associated > Plants > Roots > Rhizosphere > Soil ... | reverse complement strand
GCCGGCCGTGAATGCGTAATCGTCTGCAACGATGCGACGGTCAAGGGCGGCACCTACTATCCGGTCACCGTCAAGAAGCATCTGCGCGCGCAGGAGATCGCTCGCGAGAACCGGATGCCGTGCATCTACCTCGTCGATTCCGGCGGTGCCAACCTGCCGAACCAGACCGACGTGTTTCCGGATCGCGACCACTTCGGCCGCATCTTCTACAACCAGGCGACGATGTCGGCGGAGGGCATACCGCAGATCGCGGTCGTCATGGGCTCGTGCACGGCCGGCGGCGCGTACGTTCCGGCGATGTCGGACGAATCGATCATCGTCCGCGAGCAGGGAACGATCTTTCTCGGCGGGCCGCCCCTGGTGAAGGCGGCGACCGGCGAGATCGTGACCGCCGAGGATCTCGGCGGCGGCGACGTGCACACGCGAGTTTCCGGTGTGGCCGATCACCTGGCGCACGACGATCACCACGCGCTCGCGATCGCCCGGCGCATCGTCGGCAAGCTGAATCGGCAGAAGCACGTGACGCTCGAGATCGCACCGCCCGTTCCGCCGCGCTTCGCCCCCGACGAGCTGTATGGCGTCATCAACGCCGACATCCGCAAGCCGTACGACGTTCGCGAGGTGATCGCGCGCATCGTCGACGACAGCGACCTCGACGAGTTCAAGGCGCGTTATGGCTCGACGCTCGTCACCGGGTTTGCGCGGCTGCATGGCTATCCGGTCGGCATCATCGCCAACAATGGCGTGCTGTTCTCGGAATCCGCGCTGAAGGGCGCGCACTTCATCGAATTGTGCACGCAGCGAGGCATCCCGCTGGTCTTCCTGCAGAACATCACCGGCTTCATGGTCGGGAAGAAGTACGAAGCAGGCGGCATCGCGAAGGATGGCGCGAAGCTGGTGATGGCGGTGTCGTGCGCGCAGGTGCCGAAGTTCACCATCATCATCGGCGGCAGCTATGGCGCCGGCAACTACGGCATGTGCGGCCGCGCATTCAACCCGCGCTTCCTGTGGATGTGGCCGAACGCGCGTATTTCCGTCATGGGCGGTGAACAGGCGGCGACCGTGCTCGCGACCGTGCGCCGCGACGGAATCGAAGCGCGGGGCGGCGCGTGGAGCGCCGAGGACGAGGAGGCGTTCCGCGCGCCGATCCGCGAGCAGTACGAGCGCGAGGGCCATCCGTACTACGCCAGCGCCCGGTTGTGGGACGACGGCGTGATCGATCCCGCCGATACGCGGCGCGTCCTTGGCCTCGCCATTTCGGCATCGCTCAATCGCCCGATCGACAAGACGACATTCGGCGTTTTCCGGATGTAACCGAAGGTATCCAGCGCATGCCCAGAAAGAAAAGTCCCGCGATCGCAACGGAAAGTGCCAGCCCGGCGTACGGAACGCTGACGGTCGCGCGTCGCCACGGCGTTGCCCTCGTCGGGCTCAACCGGCCCGACGTCCACAATGCGTTCGACGAAACGCTGATCGCCGAGATCACCGCGTGCCTGACGGCACTCGACACCGACCCGACCGTGCGCGCAGTCGTTCTCTACGGTGAAGGAAAGAGCTTCTGCGCGGGAGCGGATCTGGGCTGGATGCGGCGGATGGCCAACTACAGCTACGACGAGAACATCGCCGATGCCGGCGCACTGGCGCGTATGCTGCACACGCTGCACCGGTTGTCGAAACCCACGGTCGCCTGCGTTCAAGGCGCCGCGTATGGCGGCGGTGTCGGCCTGATCGCGTGCTGTGACATTGCCATCGCGTCGACAGCGGCCACGTTCGCATTTTCGGAGGCCAAGCTCGGGTTGATTCCGGCCACGATCGGCCCGTACGTCGTCCAGGCGATCGGCGCGCGCTACGCGCACCGCTATTTCCTGACCGGCGAGCGGTTCGACGCCGCCGAGGCCTACCGGATTGGTCTGGTGCATGACATCGCACCCCCCGACGAGCTCGACGCCAAGGTCAACGAAATGCTCGGGACGCTGCTGGTCGCCGGCCCGAATGCGCAGGCGGCGGCGAAAGCGTTGATCCGTTCGGTCGCAAACCGGCCGATCGACGAGAAAGTGATGGCCGATACCGCCGAGCGCATCGCCTTCGCGCGCGCTTCGGACGAGGGCAAGGAAGGCGTGTCCGCGTTTCTCGGGCGCCGGTCGCCGGCGTGGGTTCCCGCCAGCCTGCGCGACACCGGCCGAAAGCCGAAGGGCTAGTACCTTCGCGGTGAGCTGACGCAATGAGCGCCCTCCCGTCGTTCGACACCTGGCAGCTGATCGCGCTCGCCGCTGCGCTCGGCTGGGCCAGCGGCGTGCGGCTGTACGCGGTGCTGTTCATTGTGGGCGGTCTTGGCTATCTCGGCTGGATTGAACTGCCTGGCGGGCTCACCACGCTCGCGCATCCATACGTACTGGCGGCGTCCGGGTTCATGTTCGTCGTCGAGTTTTGGGCCGACAAGATCCCCGGCGTCGATTCGGCGTGGGACTTCGTGCAGACGTTCGTGCGCATCCCGGCCGGCGCGGCGCTGGCCGCCAGCGTATTCGGTGACGCCGGCGCAGCGACGACGCTGGCGGCGGCGATTCTCGGCGGCTCGCTGGCCGCCGGCAGCCACGTCGCCAAAGCCGGTACGCGGATGGTGATCAACACATCGCCGGAACCGTTCTCCAATTGGGCTGCGTCATTCGGCGAGGATCTCGCCGTCGGCGTCGTGCTGTACCTCGCCTTCGCTTACCCCTTCGCGGCGCTGGTCGTGCTGGTGCTGCTGGTCGTGCTGATGATCTGGTTGATCCCGAAAGTGTGGCGGATGATCCGCGCGATCGGGCGCAAGCTGGTCGCGTTGTTCGGGCGCGAGACATCGTCCGCGCGGGAAGGGCCGCGATGAACGACCGCGCCATCCTCTTTCCGCTGCTCGGGCAGGTGCTGCTCGCCTACATCATCGCCGTGGTCCTGCTGCGTCGGCGGGTCGCCGAAATGCGGGCGAAGCGTGTCCATCCGCAAGCGGTGGCGCAGGCACGCGACATGGCGTCGCGGCTGGACGACCAGCGCGCGTCCGACTCGTTCCGCAACCAGTTCGAGACGCCGGTGCTGTTCTTCGTTGCGGTACTCGTCATCCATGTAGCGAAGCTTGCCGATCCGACGTACGTCGCGCTCGCCTGGGTCTATGTGGCGTTGCGTTACGGGCACGCGGGCATCCACTGCACGTACAACAAGGTTATGCACCGCTTCGCGGTGTTCCTGGCCGGGTTTTTCGCGCTCGCGCTGATCTGGGCACGACTGGCTTTCGACCTCGTCTACGCGGGACTTCGCTGACGTGTTCACCAAGATCCTGATCGCCAACCGCGGCGAAATCGCCTGCCGGGTCGCACGCACCGCCAGGCGAATGGGCATCCGCACGGTCGCCGTCTATTCGGATGCCGATGTCGGTGCGCTGCACGTCGCCGCCTGCGACGAGGCGTATCGACTGGGACCGGCGCCGCCGCGCGACAGTTACCTCGACGGCGCGCGGATACTTGCGATCGCGACCGCGACCGGCGCACAGGCCATTCACCCGGGCTACGGCTTCCTGTCCGAGAACGAGGATTTCGCGGCCGCGTGCGCGGCCGCCGGCGTCGTGTTCATCGGGCCTCCACCTGCGGCCATTGCGGCGATGGGATCGAAGTCGGCGGCGAAGCGGATCATGGCCGAGGCCGACGTACCGCTGGTTCCGGGCTACCACGGCGACGACCAGGACCCCGAGTTGCTGGCGCGCGAGGCGCAGAAAATCGGCTACCCGGTGTTGATCAAGGCGACGGCGGGCGGCGGCGGCAAGGGGATGAAGATCGTCACCCGGCCGGACGAATTCGCCGCGCAACTCGCATCGGCGCGCCGCGAGGCCAAGGCAGGCTTCGGCGACGATCGCGTGCTGATCGAACGTTACCTGACATCGCCGCGGCACATCGAGATCCAGGTGTTCGCCGACACGCAGGGCGGGACCGTGTATCTGTTCGAACGCGACTGCTCGGTCCAGCGGCGCCACCAGAAAGTGCTGGAGGAAGCGCCGGCACCGGGGATGACCGACGACCGCCGCCGCGCGATGGGCGAGGCGGCAACCGCCGCCGCCCGCAAGATCGGCTACGTCGGTGCCGGCACTGTCGAGTTCATCGCCGAGCAGGACGGCCGCTTCTACTTCATGGAAATGAACACGCGGCTGCAGGTCGAGCATCCGGTCACCGAAATGATCACCGGCCAGGACCTCGTCGAGTGGCAACTGAAGGTCGCCGCCGGCGAGCCGCTCCCGATGACGCAGGAACAACTGGCGATCAGCGGCCATGCGCTCGAGGCGCGGATCTATGCCGAGGATCCGGAGCGAGGTTTCCTGCCGTCGATCGGGCGGCTCGCGCATTGGCGGATGCCCACGACGTCGACGCACGTTCGCGTCGACACCGGCGTGCAGGCCGGCGACGAAGTATCGCCGTTCTACGATCCGATGCTCGCCAAGCTGATCGTGTGGGGCGCCGACCGCTCTGCCGCGCTCGCGCAGATGCAGGCGGCGCTCCGCGAATGCGAAATCGTCGGCGTCGCCACCAACGTTGCGTTCCTCGAACGCGTGATCGCGCACGACGCGTTCGCGTCGGGACGGATCGACACCGGCCTGATCGACCGTCACCGCGATGCGCTGTTTCCGGTGCCGGCGAGCGCGCCGGAGGCCGTGCTGGTCGCCGCGGCGCTCGCCGAGTATTGCGGCTTCGGAGAGACCGTCGCGGACCGCGCGCGCGGTTCCGGCGAGCCGCAATCGCCGTGGAACGCACTCGACGCATGGTGGCCGAACAGCACGAATCATGCGATCGACCTCGCGTTCGCCGATGGAGACGTCCGCCACCACGTCGCGCTGCGGCCGCAGACGGACGGCACGATACCGATCGATCTCCCGTCGCGCTCGCTCACGGCGACGGTGACCGAGCGCGACGGCCGCCTGTTCGTGAACACCGGCGATACGCGGTACGAGGCAACGGTGGTTGCGGCTGGCGACGAACGCCATGTGTTCGCGGCCGGTGCACGAGGCCGGCTCACGCGCATCGACCCGCTCGCCCATGCCGGCGAGGACGTCGAGCACGCCGGCCACCTGATGGCACCGATGTCCGGCACCGTCGTCGCGGTGCTGGTAAAGCCTGGGGACGTGGTGGAGAAGGGGGCTGCGCTGGTCGTGCTCGAGGCGATGAAAATGGAACTCACGATCGCCGCGCCTGCACGCGGTGTCGTGACCGCCGTCAACTTCGCGGCCGGCGATCGCGTGGCCGAGGGCGCCGACCTCGTCGACCTCGAGGAAGCGTGACGGCCGTCCTGGCCGATTAGCCATGCACGTCGTCGTCACCCTGTCGACTGCCGAAGAGCATCCGTGGATGGCGCTGTTCCGGGCCGCGCTTCCGGGCGCGCGCGTCGATCGGCGCGAGCCGGGGCAGTCCGTGGACGCCAATGAATCGCGTGCCGACTACGTGGTGATGGCAGAGCCGTGCCGGACGGTGTTCGACGCGCAACCGGCGCCGAAGGCGGTCTTCACGGCCAGCGCCGGCGTCGCGCATCTGTTCCGGCTGCCCAATCTGCCCGTCGGGGTGCCATTGGTGCGCATCGAGGATGCCGGAATGGCGCAGCCCATGAGCCGCTACGTGCTGGCCGCGGCGCTGCGCTTTGCCCTGCACTTCGACCGCTACGCGCAAATGCAGCGGGAGGCGCGCTGGGAACAGCTGCGCGAGTGCGCGCCGGGCACGCTGCGCACGGGAGTGCTCGGGCTGGGCATCATCGGGTCCGCGGTGGCGCGGACACTGGCCGCGCAAGGATTCGCCGTACGCGGGTTTGCGCAGTCGCACAAGGAGATTGCGGGTGTGGTCTGCTACGCTGGGGCGCATCGCTTTGATGCTTTCCTGTCCGGCGTGGAGTTCCTGGTCAACGTCCTGCCGGTCACACCGGCTACGAAGGGGCTGCTCGATGCGCGCGCGTTCGCACTGCTGGCGCCTGGGGCCCACGTGGTCAACATCGGTCGCGGCGTGACGCTGGTCGACGCGGACCTCCTCGCAGCGCTCGACAGTGGCCAGGTCTCCGGAGCCACGCTCGACGTGTTCGGCGAGGAGCCTCTGCCGCCCGAACACCGGTACTGGCATCATCCACGCGTCGTGGTCACGCCGCACGTGTCAGGGCTCACGGTGCCGGAGGAGGCGGTCGCGCAGATCGCCGCGAAAATCACTCGGTTCGAGCGCGGCGAAGCCGTCACCGGCATCGTCGACATGCAGCGCGGTTACTGATGAGCCTGCCTCCACATGTGCGCCTGGTCGAGGTCGGCCCGCGCGACGGCTTGCAGAACGAGAAGGCGATGGTTCCGACCGACGTCAAGGTCGCGCTGATCGACCTGCTGGCCGATGCCGGGCTGCCGACGATCGAGACGACGTCGTTCGTGTCGCCGAAATGGGTTCCGCAGATGGGCGACGCGGCTGACGTGATGGCACGCATCCGGCGCAAGGAGGGCGTTTCGTATCCGGTGCTGGTGCCGAACGAGAAGGGATTCGAGGGCGCTCTGGCCGCAGGCGCCGACACGATCGCCGTGTTTGTCGCCGCCACCGAGGCGTTCTCGCGCAAGAACATCAATTGCTCGATCGCCGAAAGCCTCGCCCGCGCGCAACCGGTTTTCACCGCCGCGAAGGCCAACGGCATCCGCGTGCGCGGCTACGTTTCGTGCGTGCTGGGTTGCCCGTACGAGGGCGATGTCGACCCGGCGCGCGTGCGCGACGTTGCCGAAGCGCTGTACGCGATGGGGTCGTACGAGGTCTCGCTCGGCGACACGATCGGCACCGGCACTGCCGGCCGGACGAAACGGCTGATCGCCACGGTGGCCGAGCGGGTGCCGCTGCCGGCGCTGGCCGGGCATTTTCACGACACGTACGGGCAGGCGATCGCCAATGTGTACGCGGCGCTCGAGATGGGTGTCGCGACGTTCGACTGCTCGGTCGCCGGGCTCGGTGGCTGCCCGTACGCGAAAGGCGCGACCGGCAACGTCGCCAGCGAGGACGTCGTGTACCTGATGGAGGGGCTCGGCATCGACACCGGTGTCGACATGACGCGGCTCCGCCGCGCCGGACAGTACATCTCCGATTTTCTCGGTCGCGAGCCGGTGTCGCGCGTGGCGCGCGCGCTGAACGCGAAGGAACCGCTGGTCGCGACGGACGGAGGGACCCGGTGAGCGCGTCGTCACCGGCGACAATCGCCGAGACCGACGTGCCGTCGCCGTGCATCAGCGTCTGCACGCTCGATGCCCGCGGACAGGTTTGCACCGGGTGTTTCCGTACGCTCGACGAGATCGCCGGCTGGATCGAGTTCTCGGCGGCGGAAAAGCGCGCGATCGTCGCTTCTCTTCCCGCGCGCCGCGCAGCGGCCCAACGATCATGACGATCGCCGACTGGTACTTCGATTTCGTATCGCCGTTCTCGTATCTGCAGTGTGAACGGTTGCCATTGCTCGAACCGCGGCTCTCCGTGCGCTGCAAGCCGGTGGTGTTCGGCGCGATTCTCGCCGCCCACGGCCACAAGGGGCCGGCCGAAATCGTCGCCAAGCGAAAGTTCACCTATCGAATGGTGATCTGGCAGGCACGGCAACTCGGGATTCCTTTCAAGTTTCCGCCCGTGCATCCATTCAACCCACTGCCGCTGTTGCGGCTCGCCGTCGCATGCGACTCGCGCTTCGACGCCGTGCAGCGAATCTTCCGCTTCGTGTGGCGCGACGGGCGTTTGCCCGATCTTCCGATCGAATGGGCCGAACTGGCGCACGAACTGGGGATGCCCGACGCGCAAGCGCGTATTGTGTTGCCCGACGTCAAGGACGAATTGCGCCGCAACACCGACGAAGCGATCGCTCGCGGTGTTTTCGGCGTGCCCACGCTGGCGTTCGGCGGAGAACTATTCTGGGGCGCCGACGCCACCGACATGGCGCTCGACTTCCTGGACGCCGGCTGCCGGCTCGACGATCCCGAGTACGCTCGCGTCGACGCACTGCCGGTGGGCGTGGTCCGCACCGCAGCCAAGCCGGCCCGCGGCGGCTGACAAGCGCGTCAGTTGCGAACGCCGACGACGCCGGCGGCGATCAGCGCGGCGATCGCTTCAGCGTCAAATCCCGCTTCGCGCAGGACGTCCGCGCTGTGCTCGCCCTGCGCGGGCGCGTCACGGCGCACGCCGAACGACACGTCCGACAGCTTGAAGGACGGCGCGTATTCGCGCGAGCCATCGCTGCGGGTCGCGACCATGCCGCGGGCGGCGAACTGCGGATCGGCGAGTGCCTCGCCGAGTGTCAGCACCGGCGTCACGCAGCAGTCGACGGGCCCAAGCGTCGCCGTCCAGTGCGCGAGCGGATGCGCGACGAATGTCGCCGCCAGCTCGGCGCGCACGCGGTCGCCTTCGGTGCCGGTCGCGATCCGGCCCGGTATGAGATCGGCGCGACCGACGGCGCTGCACAACGCGCGCCAGAATTTGTCCTCGAGTGCACCAACGGCGAGCCAGCGGCCGTCGGACGTCGCATACACGCCGTAGCACGGCACGCCGCCGGTCAGGAGGTCGGCCCCGCGCGGTGGCACCGCGCCCCATTGCTCGAGCGCGTGCAACGCGAAGATGTTGTGGGCGAGCGAGGCATCGGCCATTGCGACATCGATGTAGCGTCCACGCCCGCTGCGCTGCGCGCCCACCAGTGCCGCAAGGATCGCGATCGCCGCGCTGGCGGCACCCCCCAGCAGGTCGGCGATCTGCAGGTTCGACAACGCGGGCGCGCCGCCGCGGGTGCCGGTCTGGTCGAGCACGCCGGCGAAGCCCAGGTAGTTGATGTCGTGTCCGGCCATGGCCGCGCGCGGCCCGTGCTGCCCGTAGCCGCTGATCGCCGCATAAACGACCTGCGGATTGGCGGCGGCGACGCTCGCGTAGTCGACGCCGAGACTCGCAACGACGCCGGGACGAAAGCTTTCCACAACGACGTCGGCCGTCTCGGCAAGGCGAATGAAGACGTCTCGGCCGCGGGCCGACTTGAGATCGATCGCCAGCGAGCGCTTGTTGCCGTTGACGTTCCGGTAGAACGCACTGACGGCGCCCGGACGGTTGCCGAGCGTGCGGGCGTAGTCGCCGGCGCCGGTGTCTTCGACCTTGACCACGTCGGCGCCGAGATCGGCTAGATACAGCGTGCAGACGGGTCCCGGCAGCAGCCGCGTCAGGTCGAGCACGCGGATGCCGGCGAGCGGCAGACCGCTCACAGCGCGTCCGCGCCCGGGATGCCGAGATCGCGCTTGATCGACCGCGCCACCGCCAACGCCGCTTCATGGGTCGGCGCGAGGCACGTCACATGGCCCATCTTGCGGCCGCGCCGCGGCTCCGCCTTCCCATACAGGTGCAGCTTCGCCTGCGGATGCCGGAGCACGAGCGTCCAGTCGGGTTCGCGCGGCGTCGCGCGTTCGGACTCGAACCAGATGTCGCCGAGCAGGTTGATCATCACCGCCGGCTCGTGCTGACGAGTGTCGCCCAGCGGCAGTCCGGCCAGCACGCGCGCCTGCTGCTCGAACTGCGACGTGATGCAGGCGTCGATCGTGTAGTGGCCGCTGTTGTGCGGTCGGGGCGCGATCTCGTTGACCAGCAGCGCTCCCTCGCGCGTGACGAACATCTCGACGCACAGGACGCCTCGATAGTCGAGCGCGGCCGCGACGACGGTGGCGATCCGTTGCGCTTCGTCGATGACGACGCGATCGACGCGCGCCGGGCTGATCGAGACGTCGAGGATGCCGTCGCGGTGGCGATTCTCGGCCACTGGCCAGGCGGTCGTTGCGCCGGCATCGGTGCGCGCGACGATCACCGAAACTTCGCACGCCAGATCGACGAAATGCTCGAGCACGCAGGGCACGCCGCCCATCGCGGCGAACGCGGCGATCACGGCGTCCTGCGTCGCGACGCGGATCTGGCCCTTGCCGTCGTACCCCAGCCGCGCGCTTTTGACGATACCCGGCAGCAACGCCGGCGATACGTCGCGAGCGTCGGAGTCGCTGCGCAGCACGGCGAACGGCGCGAGCGCGACGCCGTGGCCGGCGAGGAATGTCTTCTCGCTGATCCGATCCTGCGCGATGGCGACGCTGGTCGCCGACGGCGTCACCCGCACGCTGCGCGCCAGGAATTCGAGCGCGGCAGAGGGGACGTTCTCGAATTCGGTCGTCGCCGCGCGGGCGAGCCCCGCGAGGCGCGCCAATCCAGCAGCGTCAAGGTAGTCGGCGTGGATATGCCGGTCGGCGACGCTTGCGGCCGGGCCGTCGGCGCCCGGATCGAGGACGGCAACCTTGTAGCCGAGGCTTTGCGCCGCCATGCAGAACATCCGGCCCAACTGTCCGCCGCCCAACAGGCCGAGCCATGCGCCCGGCGGTATCGGAGCATTCATTTCGCTTCTTGTGTCAGCGCATCCGACCGATCCGACGTTGAGCGGCGTATGCGTGTGAAGTTCGCACGCAGGTGGCGCACGCGCCGCCCCGAGGTCTCAGCCAGGTTTGGGGATTGGCGGCACGATCATCGCCCGTGCGTTTGCCGTCTGCTTGACCCTGAAGGCGGCGAGCTTCTTCGCAACCGCGGGGTCGGTTGCAGCCAGCAGCGCTACGGCAAACAGGCCGGCATTGGCCGCGCCCGCCTCGCCGATCGCAAACGTGGCCACCGGAATGCCTTTCGGCATTTGCACGATGGAGAACAATGAATCCTCGCCGCGCATGTACTTCGAGGGCACCGGCACGCCGAGCACCGGGACCGTGGTCTTGGCCGCCAGCATGCCGGGAAGGTGCGCAGCACCGCCGGCCCCCGCGACGATGCAGCGCAGTCCGCGTGGCAGTGCATCCTCCGCGTACTCGAACATGTCGTCCGGCATCCGGTGTGCCGACAGCACACGCGCTTCGTAGGCAACGCCGAACGCGTCGAGCTGCGCCGCCGCGTGCTTCATCGTGTCCCAGTCGCTTTCGCTGCCCATGACGACGCCCACCAGCGGCGCTGCAGACTTGCGCTGTACCATCGAATCCCCTCCCGGCGCTGCCGGCGCTCGTCGGGCGCTGGTCCGGCCCGATCGGGCTTGCGCGCAGTGGTGCGATTTTAGCCTGAACCGATGCGCCGCCGCGCGGTCGGAAGGCTGGGATGTACGGGTTGCGGCCCGTGGCCGTCGTCACCGACAATGATCGTCATGACTATTCGTCGCTTGTTCACCTGCTGCCTGGTCGCAGCCGCCACGGTGGCCGCTCCGGGAACGCCCGTCGCGCAGGGTACCGACGCCGATTTCCTGCTCGCCAAGGCCGCGTTCGACAAGGGCGACTCCAGCGCACTCGCGAGCTTGGCACCGAGTCTCCGCGGCCATGTCCTCGAGCCCTACGTCGCGTACTGGCAACTCAAGTTCCGAATCGACATCGCCGGCGTCGAGCCGGACGCGGTCCGTGCGTACTACACGGCGTGGCCCAACACACCGTTGGCGGATCGCGTACGCGTCGACGCGCTGAAGGCATGGGGGCGGCGCGGCGAATGGAATCGGTTCGCCTCCGACTATCCGGCCGCGGTTGCCGAGGATCCGGAACTCGCGTGCTATGGCATCCAGTACCGTCGCCAGCGCGACGGCAGTACCGCACTCGCTGCGGTCAGGCCGCAGTGGCTGTCGGGCCAGGCAACGCCCGACGCCTGCGAACCGTTGTTCGCTGCGCTGATCGCCAACGGCGAACTCACGCCGGCCGACCGTATCGCGCGCTTCCGCCTGGCGAGCGAGGCCGGCAACGTGCGGCTCGCGCAGGCGGTGGCGATGGACCTGCCCGGCCAGTGGCGCATCACGGCGCGCCAGTTCACGCACGTCGACCGCGACCCGCTGAGCGCCCTCGCCAAAGGTGAATTCAGCTGGACGCAGCCAGGCGACCGGGAGCTTGCACTTTATGCGCTGGAGCGCGCCGCGCGAAACGATGCCGGCGCCTCGCGCGCCGCATGGGTCAAATGGCGCGATCGGCTGCCGGATCCTGATCGACTGTACGGCAACGGGCGCCTGGCATTCCACGCGGCGCGGCAACTGCACGCGGATGCCAACGGATGGTATCGGGAAGCCGCCGGTGCGTCGTTGAACGCCGAACAGCAGGCGTGGCGGGTCCGGGCTGCGCTGCGGGCGCTGGCATGGCGCGACGTGCTCGCGGCAGTCGACGGAATGCCGCCGCCTGTGGCGCAGGATCCGGCGTGGCGCTTCTGGCGCGCCCGCGCGCTCGCTGCCACCGGGCGTGCACCCGATGCCGAGGTGCAGTATTCGGCGCTCGCCGGTGACGTAAGTTTCTATGGCCAACTCGCGGCCGAGGCGCTCGGCCGGCAGATCGAACCTGCGAGTCGCCCGCTGCCGGCGCCAGCGGAGTGGCGCGCGGCATTCGGTGCGCGGCCCGAAGTGCGGCGCGTGCTGAAGCTGACGGAGCTCGGGCTCCGCGCCGAGGCGCAGCGCGAGTGGCTCTACATCGTGCGCGATCTGGACGACGATGCGCTGCTGATGGCGGCGGATTACGCGCAGCGCGCGGGACTGATCGATCGGTCAATCAACACCGCCGAGCGCACGCAGGCACGACATGATTTTGCGCTGCGCTACCCCATGCCGTATCGCGGCGAGTTTGCCGCTGCCGCCCGCGAGAACGACGTGGAGCTGGAATTCCTGTACGGCATCGCGCGCCAGGAATCGCGGTTCTCCGCCGATATCGTGTCGTCGGCCGGCGCCGTGGGCCTGATGCAGCTGATGCCCGGCACCGCGCGCTGGGTGGCGAAGCAGACCAACCGCACCGATTACCGGCCGACCCAAATCGGCAACGTCGACCTCAACGCTCAATTCGGCGCGTACTACTTCAAGTACTGGTTCGACCGCCTCGATCGGCGGCCGGCGCTGACTGCCGCTGCGTATAATGCCGGGCCGGGTCGCGCGCAGGCATGGCGGCCGCCGGCGGCGCTCGAAGGCGCCATCTGGGTCGAGACGATTCCGTTCAATGAAACGCGCGACTACGTGAAAAAAGTGCTCGCCAACTCGACGCTCTACGCGCGCGCGCTCGACCGGCCGCCGGTCACCCTGACCGAGCGGCTGGGCACGATTCTTCCACGCAGTCCAGCAGCCGCCGTCGCGAAGGTCGAATGACGATGGCCGAGCGCGCGATCGTCGTGCTCGGCGGCAGCGGGTTCGTCGGCCGGCATATCGTCGCGAAGCTCGTGGCGGCCGGGCACCGCGTCACCGTTCCCACGCGCAGCCGCGAACGGGCACGGCACCTGATCCTGCTGCCGACCGTCAACGTCATCGAGGCCGACATCCACGATGCCGCGACACTCGGGCGCCTGACGCGGGGCGCCGATGCCGTCGTCAACCTCGTCGGCATCCTGAACGAAACCGGTCGCGAGACATTTGCCCGCGCGCACGTTGCCCTGGCGCAATCGGTCGTCGCCGCGTGCAAGTCCTCCGGCGTGCGCCGGCTCGTGCACATGAGCGCGCTCAATGCCGATCCCGCGGGACCGTCGCTGTACCTGCGCTCGAAAGGCGAAGCGGAGGCCGCGGTCGCGGCGTCCGGCCTCGCGTGGACGATCTTCCGGCCGAGCGTGATCTTCGGCCGTGGGGACGCGTTCCTCAACATGTTCGCGAGCCTGGCGCGGGTGCTGCCGGTGATCGCGCTGGCGGCGCCGTCGGCGCGTTTCCAGCCAGTATGGATCGGCGACGTCGCTCACTGCTTCGTGCATGCGGTCGGCGACGATGCGACGATCGGCCAGCGCTATGACCTTTGCGGGCCGAAGGCGTACACGTTGCGCGAGCTCGTCGCGTGGACCGCCGAGACCGCGGGAACCGTGCGGCCGATCATTCCGCTCGGACCCGGGTTGTCGAGGTTCCAGGCGTTCGTCCTCGAGCATCTGCCGGGCAAGCTGATGAGCCGCGACAACCTGGCGTCGATGACGCGTGACAACGTATGCGATCGCCCGTTTCCGGCGATCTTCGGCATCGAGCCCGCGGCGCTCGAAGCGCTGGCGCCGGACTGGCTCGCCCCCGACCGGAACCGCAGTCGCTTCGACCAGTTCCGCGCGCATGGCGGGCGCTAGCGCGCGCCAGCGGACTTCCGGCCGCGCACCGGTCGCGTTGCGCGAAGTGACCGCCGGCACCGTCCGTGACGTGTGTCGCCTTGCCGTGACGACCGACCAGTCGTCGTACGTCGCGCCCAACGCGATCTCGATCGCT
>Ga0070668_100002245_pt1 | contig 14217 bp, 11 predicted proteins | sample KBSS43metaG_FD_64661 | JGI IMG/M metagenome (GOLD analysis project Ga0070668, IMG submission 64661) | Switchgrass rhizosphere microbial communities from Kellogg Biological Station, Michigan, USA - KBS S4-3 metaG | ecosystem: Host-associated > Plants > Roots > Rhizosphere > Soil ... | reverse complement strand
CCGGCTCGCCGCGCTCAGCGACGACCTGGTCGGCCGCGACCCTTCGGTGACCTACGAACTGCCGGGCGACAACCTGCTCGACATGGCGTACGCCTACAAGACCCACAGCGAATTCCAGGACTACGCCAACGAGGGCTGGACCGGCCGCCACCCGGCGCCGATGGGCGAAAGCCGGATCTACGAGCGGGTCACCCCGACGCCCACCGCCCTGGCCGACGCCTACCGGCGCGTGACGAGTGCGGGCTGGCGGGCCGGCGCCCGCAGCCCCGGCGCGTTCTGGGCCTACCGCGACGGCGTGCTGCTGCGCGTGTCCGGTTCCGGCGAGCAGACCGGCATGCGGGTGAGCGCCTATCCGATAGAGCCGCGCGGCGTGCTCGCCGGCGCGATCGCCGGATTCGTCCTCGGACTGATCGTGGCGTCGCAGGCGATGACCTGGCTGGCTCACCGGGTCGCCCGCACCCCGCTGCCCACCCGGCGGCTGATCGTCCTGCTCGGCCTGCCGGCCCTGGTCGCCTCCGCGGTGAACACCCTCGACTGCGTGCTCAGCATGCTCCCCGACCCGGGCACAGCCAATGTGCTGTTCGCCGCCGACTACATGTATCCGCTGGCCAACCAGCTAGCCAACCCGCTGGCGGCCGGCGTCATCGCGCTCACGCTGACCGCCGTCGTGGCCCTGACCGCGCGGGCGGCCCGGCGTCGCCCTGCGAACGCCGCCGCACTCGCCGACAGCTGAGGCCGGACCACCGCCGGCCCCGCGGTCGCGGGGTGCGGCTCCGCCGTCGTCGGCCCGGCGTTCGCGGGGGTGTGGCTCCGTCGTCGTCGGCCTGGCGTTCGCGGGGTGCGGCTCCGCCGTCGGACCGGCGTAATCTCGATCCGGCGGCCCGGCTGCAGCGGCCGGCCGTCGCCCTGACCGCTAGCCAGGGACGTGCCGATGACCGACCAAGCGCGCTTCCGCGACGAGCTGCGCCGCCTCAAGCAGCAGCGCGGGCTCAGCTATCGCGCCCTCGCGAGCCGGTCCAACTACAGCCCGAGCTACCTCCAAGAGCTCGTGAATGGCGACAAGCCGCCGAACGAGGCGATCGCCGAGCAGCTCGACATCGCGCTGAACGCCGGCGGCCGGCTCGTCGCCCTGCTGCGCCCGGCCGCGGACGGCAGCGACGACGAAATCGAAGCCGCCGAGCTCACCCGGCGGGTGACCACGTCCGATGTCGGCGCGGAGACCCTCGATCAGCTTCAGCAGGCCGCCGATCGCCTGGCAATGGCCTATTCGACGACGCCCCCGGTCATTCTGCTGCCGCGCGTGCGTCGGCACCTGGGCTACGTCGCCTCGCTGATCGACGCCCGCAAGACCCTGGCCCAGCAGCGGCGCCTGTTCGTCGTCGGCGGGTGGCTGTCACTGCTGCGCGCCACGCTGCACATCGACCTGCGGCAGGCCGGCGCGGCCGCGGCGTACCTGCGGACCGCGGCCCGGCTCGCCGAGGACGTCGAGGACCGCGAGATCGCCGCCTGGTGCCTGGAGACTCGCGCCTGGGAGCTGCTCACCGACGGCGAGTACCGGCAGGCCATCCAGCTGTCCCAGCACGCCCAGGCGATCGCGCCGGCCCGGGGTTCGGCGATCGTCCAGGCCACCGCCCAGGAGGGCCGCGCATGGGCTCGGCTCGGTGACCGGGCAAGAACGGGTGCGGTCCTCAACCGGGTCGAGCGGATGGCCGGCCGCCGAACGCAGCCGGCCGAGCCGGAGCACCACTACCGGTATGACCCGGCAAAGGCGCACGCCTACGCCGCCACAACCCTCGCGTGGGCCGGTGATCCGGCCGCCGCAACGGTGGCCCGTGCGGTGATCGCCGAGTTGACGGGCGAGGGCGTCCGGCCGCGCCGGATCGCGTCTGCCCGGCTCGATCTCGGCCTGGCGCTCCTCGGAGCGGGCCGGCCGGACGAGGCCGCCCACGAGGCACGGCAGGCGATCGAGTCGGGCCGGATCGTCCCGTCGAACTGGTGGCGAGCCGCCGAGGTGATCGACGGCGTGGCCGGCGCGGGCCTTCCCGAGGCCGAGGATCTGCGCGCCTTGGCAGCCGAATTCAAGCCCCGGATCGGCTGACCCCAGTCCGCCGATTGCGGACACCCGGCCGTCGTTGGCGGACACCGCCCTACTCCTTCCGCAGCGATCGAGCGCGCACGATCAGAGCGCGCCGGGACGTTCCCGGCCTGCCGGCAGTGCGCCGACGGCATCGACGCGAGAGGCGATCCCATGCGAACGCACAACAATTGCCACGGGCGGCGCCGATACCAGCGGTGGCTCGGAGCCGGGCGGTGCCACGTCGGGCCGGCGGTGCGGCGCGGGCGGGCCCGGCCGCGCAACTTGTTGGGCGCCGGGCGGTGAGTCAGCGGTTGCACCAGCCGGTGCGGCCGGGCTGGACATGCGAGGACTGTGGGCGGGACTGGCCGTGCGAGGCGGCCCGGTCCCGGTTGACTGCGGAGACCGGCGGTGGCACGCGCTTGGCCGTGTTGATGTGGTGCTATCTCGAAGATTTCTGCGGCGACGATCTCGGCCGGTCGGCTGGAACGTTCGACAGGTTCGTCGGCTGGACGCGCCGGCCGTGCTGACGCGCCGCGCCGTTCCTCTCGCAGCCAGCCGGACCCGCCTACCGCACCGCCACCGCCCCGACGGCGGCGATCAAGTACGGTGTGGGGCCGTTCGGGAGGGTGTGACAGATGTCCTGGGACTGAGGAGCTTGGTCGGGTGCGCGGATCCGGCGCCTCGGCGATGGTGTCAGGATTGTCGACGGACGGCTGTGGGGAGTCGATGCCGCGGCACTGGTTGTCCAGAACGGCTTGGCATGGCCTTCCGTGGCCGGTTCGGTGGTGGCCACGGATGTGCGTCGGTGTCGCCGGAGGCGATGCTGGCGGCAGTTCCTGACCGCCACCGAAACCTGGAGGGGTTCCGTGACCGCCGCCGAGGCCCGTGAAGCCAACCAGTCCTACCGGCAGGTGCTGCGCAACCGGCGGGTGGCCGGCCTGCTGCTGGGTGATCTGCTCGGCAATGTCGGCACCGGCATGATCCTGGTGGCGATGCCGGTGCAGACGCTCGCCATCCACGGTGACGTCCCGAAGGCGATCGCCATCGGCCTGGTGGAGGCGGCGCCGTTCGTGCTGTCCACCGTCCTGGCGCTGGCCGTCGGCCTGGGGCGGGTGCGGATGCCGCCGCGTACGCTGCTGATCGCCGACTGCGTGCTGCGCTCCCTGACCTTCGGCTGCCTCGGCCTGCTCGCGGTCACCGGTCGCCTCACGCTGCCGGTGCTCATCGTGGGGCTGCTCGTGGGCGCGACCTTCCGGATGGCCGGGTCGAGCAGCCGGCGGGTCCTGGCCACGTCGATGGTGGCGGACACCGGGCGGTTCGCCGTGAACGGTCTGCTCGGGCTCAACGCCATGTTCGCGTTGTACATCGTCGGGCCGGTGCTGGGCGGGGTCATCGTCGCGGCCACGAGCCCCGGCGTCGCGCTCTTCTTCGACGCGGGCGGCGCGCTGATCCTGCTGGCCGCGGTCGTCGTATCGGTCCCACCGGCCATCAAGGACGACGAGGACGCGGGCCGGCGCCCACGGGCCGGCGAGTCCGGCTGGCGGATCCTGCGCCGGCGACCGGTGGCCGCCCGGCTGCTGGTGGTCGAGTTCTTCTTCAACTTTCTCTACATGCCGGTCGAGATCGCTCTGCCGCTTTACGTACGGCAGACGCTCGACGCCGACGCGACCAGCCTCGGCCTCATGTGGGGTGCGTGCGGTGTGGGCGCGTTCGCCGGTGCCGCCCTGGTCAACCAGTTGCGGAACCTGCCGCAACGGCACCTGCTCATCGCGATCATCGCGTTGTGGGCGCTGTGCCCGATCGCGCTCGCTTTCGTCGGCAGCCTGACCATCGCGATGATCGTCTTCGGGCTCGGCGGCCTGGTGTGGGCGCCGTTCACCCCGGTCGCCTACAGCTTCCTGCAGGCGGGCCTGGCGGCGGACGAACAGCAGCAGGTGGTGACGCTCTGGACTACCGGCTCGATGGTGGCCGCGCCGCTCGGCCTGGCGATCGGCGGGCCGCTGATCGAGCTGGCTGGGACCAACGGAGGGTTGGTGTTGTCCGGCGGGCTGACCCTGCTCCTCGTGCCGATCGCGGCCTGGGCAGTGCTGCGCCGGACCCCGCAGACGGACGCGGCCGCCGCCACCCGCCCGTGAGGGGCGGGTCCGGGCCGCGCCGGCGAGCAGGTCCGGACCCTGGGTCGCGCGGGTGAAAGGGGTTCGGGCCCGTGGGGACGTCGTTCCTGGGCCGCGCGGGTTACCGACAGTTCGGAATCGAGGTCTCCGGAGTCGCCCGCGGTGGATATCGAGCCGAAAATGTCAGACCCGGATGCTTCACTGACGCCCCACCCACAGGGGTGGGGGAGGGCATGGGGAGGGCATCTGGGGCGCGGCAGACCTCGATGAGGAAGGTTCAGTAAGGGTCCGGGCGCTACCTGCCCGTGAGGGCGGGCTCGAGCTCCGCGGCCCGAGACGCCGGCGGCTGTGCGTCGTCGTGCCGCCGGACCAGCGGGCTCGGCCACCACATCCACCGCCCCACGTCCAGGGTCAGGGCGGTGACCAGTACTGACCGTACGATCATGGTGTCCAGCAGGACGCCGAACGCCACGGCGAACCCGAGTTGGGCCGCGAAGACCAGCGGCAGCGAGCCCAGCGCCGCGAACGTCCCGGCCAGCACGAGCCCGGCCGACGTGATCACGCCGCCGGTGGCGGACAGGCCGGCCAGCGCGCCGCGCCGGGTGCCGTGCCGGGACGCCTCCTCGCGCACCCGGGTGACCAGGAAGATGTTGTAGTCGATGCCCAGCGCGACCAGGAACACGAACGCCAGCAGCGGGAACGCGGCGTCCGCCCCGCCGAAGTGGAACACGTGGTTGAACACCAGGCTGCTCACCCCGAGCGCCGCGCCGAACGACAGCACGACCGTGGCCATCAGCAGCAGCGGCGCGACGATCGCCCGCAGCAGCAGCGCGAGGATGAGGAACACCACGAGCAGGACGATCGGGATGATCACCCGGTTGTCCCGGGCGGCCGCCCGCTGGATGTCGAGGGTGATCGCCGTGCTGCCGCCGACCTTGGCGCCGGCGCCCTCGACCTGGTGCACCGCGTCGCGGGCGCGTTCGACCGTACGCATCGCCGCCTTGCTGCTCGGCGCGTCCCGCAGCGTGCCCACGATGAAGGCCGCACCGTCCTTGACCACCGGCGGGGCGACGCTCGCCACCCCGGGCACGCCGGCCAGCGCGGTCCGCACCTGGTCGGCCCGCTCGGCCGCGGCCACCACGTAGACGGGGTCCCCGGACCCGGCCGGGAAGTGCCGGGCCTGGATCTCCTCACCGGCGACCGCGCCGGGTTCCGTGACGAACTGGTCCCGGCTGGAGATGCCGTCGGCCTTGAGCCCGGCCACCCCCATGGCCATGACGCCGAGGACGAGCGCGGTGCCGATCCACACGGTCCGCGGCCGGCGGGCGACCGCGGTACCCACCCGGGTCCAGACGTTCGTCTGGGCCGGCCCGGCCGACCCGAACGACGGGCGTGCCGGCCAGAAGATCCACCGGCCGCAGATGACCAGCAGGGCCGGCATCAGGGTGACCATCGCGAACAGCCCGACGAGGATGCCGATGGCGCCGGCCGGGCCCATGCCCTTGGTCGAGTTGAGGGTGGCCAGCAGCAGCACGAGCAGGCTGACCGCGACGGTCGCGGCGCTGGCCACGATCGCCGGCCCGGAGCGGCGCAGCGCCACCGCCATCGCCTCGTGCCGGTCCTCGTGCCGCCGCAACTCCTCCCGGTACCGCGAGGTGAGCAGCAGCGCGTAGTCGGTGGCGGCGCCGAACACCAGCACGGTCAGGATGAAGCTGGTCTGCGTGTTGACGGTGAGCCCGGCGTGCTTCGCCAGCAGATAGATCACCGCTTCGGACAGGACCAGGGCGCCGCCCGCGGTGAGCAGCGGCAGCAGCGGCAGCACCGGGCTGCGGTAGGTGAACAGCAGGATGACGACCACGACCAGTGCGGTGATCGTGCCCAGCGCGCCGCCGGAGCCGAACGCCTTCGACGAGTCGGCGGCGTAACCGGCCGGCCCGGTGACGTGGAAGCCGAGACCGCCGGCGTTCCGCTCGCCGACCGCCGTCATGGCGTCGACGACCGTACGGATGCCGCTCCACCCGTCCGTACCGGACCGCACCTGGACGATCGTCTGGAGGGCCTGGCCGTCCTGGGCCCGCACCGGCCCCTCGGGCCGGCCCACCACACCGTCGATCGTCGCGAACGTGGCGGCGTCGGCCTGGGCCTTGGCCAGGTCGGCGGGCGTGAGGCCGGCCGCCCGGTCGTAGATCACGATCGCCGGGACCGCCTGGACCGGCTGGAAGCCGACGACCTCGGTCGATTCCGCGTTGCCGGGCAGCCAGGCCGAGTTGTCGTTCTTCTCGACGTCACCGAGCTTGCCGGCCAGCATGAAGGCCGGGACGAGCAGGGCGATCCAGAGGGCCGCGATGACCCACTTCGCCACCCGGCCGGCCGGCAGGGACACAATTTTGCGCAGCACGGGATTCCTCGGGTTTCAGTCGACGCGGGAGAGCTTGTCGGGGTTGGCGACGACATAGATGCCGCACACCTGGCTGCCGTCCGGGGTGAGATCGAGGACCACGACGGCGTACGGCGTGTCCCCGGCCAGGAGCAGGACGGACGGGTCGCCGTTGACGCTGCGGTAGGCGATCTCGAAGCCGCCGCCGGAACCGGGGCCCAGGGCGGTGAGCAGCCGGGCCACCCTGTCCCGGCCCTGGATCGGCCGCAGGCCCCCGGCTCCGGCCCGGCCGCCGCCGTCGCCCCACAGGGTCACGTCCGGGGCCAGGATCCGCAGCAGGTCGTCCAGGTCACCGCCGAGCGCGGCGGCCAGGAACCGCTCGGTCACCTGTTGCCGGACGTGCGGGTCGGGGCGGTATCGGGGCCGCCGGGCGTGCACGTGCTCGCGGGCCCGGTGGGCCAGCTGGCGGACCGCCGTGGCGTTGCGGCCGAGGATCTCCGCGATCTCGGTGTGGGCGTACCCGAACACCTCGTGCAGGACGAACACGGCCCGTTCCAGCGGCGTGAGGGTTTCGAGCACCACCAGCAACGCCATCGACAACGACTCGGCCCGTTCCGCCGGGTCGGGGGTGTCGGCGGTGAGCGGGCCGACGATCGGTTCGGGCAGCCACGGCCCGATGTAGGTCTCCCGGCGCCGGCTGATCGTGGCCTGTTGGGCCAGGGCCCGGTTCACCGCGATCCGCACCAGGTAGGCGCGCGGGTTCTCGATCTGGTCCGCGCCGGTGGCCTGGTTGCGGCCGGCCCATGACAGCCACGTCTCCTGCAGCACGTCCTCGGTGTCGGCGACGCTGCCGAGCATGTTGTAGACGATCGAGAACAGCAGCTCACGATGGTCGTGGAAGACCTGGGTGGCGGTGTCCGGGTCGGGCATGGCGGGGGCCTCCTGTCGCAGTCGCCCCCTGAGAGTGGTGCCGGCGCCCGGAGCGTGACATCCGCCCGGCCGGATGTGACCGGCCTCTCAGCCCGCGGTACGGGCCGGCTGCGGCAGCGGGCGTCCCGGCCCGTACGTGCTGCCCGCCCGGTCGCGCTCCAGCCAGCCGGTCTCGACGAGCATCCGCCGCACCCCGGCCACGTCATCGGTGATCGCGGCCAGCCGGCGGTTGATCTCGTCTTCGGTGTGCAGGCCGTCCAGCGCCAGGTAGCGGGCCACCAGCTCGCCGATCAGCGCGTACCGGTCGCTCAGCGTGGGCGGCAGGGCGGTGAGCCGGCCGTGCGCGAAGTTGCCGCGCAGCTGCGGGTACTCGGCCAGCAGGGCGGCGATCGGCTGGAGCCGGTCGACCGCGGCGGCGGCCTCGCGCAGCACGGCGGGCTGGGCGCGGTAGAAGCCGTTGCCGGTGCCGGTCGCGATGCCGCCGGCGACCAGCCGGGCGCAGGCCTCGCCGGCCGTCTGCAGCGGCGCGTCCATCGCGTAGGCGATCTCGGCGAGCGAGGCACCTTCCTGGCCGCGGCGGGCCAGCTCGGCGAAGGCGATCAGCCGGTCGCGGCTGGACAGCAGGCTGAGGATCTCGGCGGCACGGGCGGCGTCAATGGACATGCGGGCCACGGTAGGAAACCGTGGCCCGCATCGCATCGCATTTATCGCCGACCGCGCGCGGTCAGCCCTGGCCCTGTTCCACCACGAAGGCGGCGATCCGGGCCAGCGGGGCGTTCCAGTTGATGGTCAGCTCGTTCGTCGACCAGGACTGGATGTCGTCGATGTAGCAGAACTGCGCCACGCAGCCGGTGAGCTTGCTCTGCGCGTACGGGTCCTGGATCGACGAGTTGGCGCCGCCGGCCAGCGAGCCGATCGGCGGGTTGGGCAGTGCCGGGTCGAGCTGGTGGGCGTACCACCGGCTGTGCTGGTTGTGCGAGTTCACCTCGCCGTACCCGGTCACGTAGGACATGTTCAGCGCGTTGCGGCCGAACAGGTAGTCCAGGCCGGTGAGTACGGCTTCGGCGTACCTTTCCCGGTCGGTCAGCTCGTACGCCGAGGCGAGCACCACCATGTTGTTGAGGATGATGCTGTTGGAACCCCAGTCCCACCGGTTCTCCGGCGGAGCGTAGGGCACGCCGTACGGCTGGTTGCGCTGGATGGCCAGGTACTTGTCCGCACCGCGCACCACCGACGCCCGCACCGCGGCAAGGCCGGGCAGCCGGTTGGGGATCAGCGCCAGGTCGATCCGGGCGGCCGCGGCGGTGGCCGCCCAGTCGAACGCGACCGGGCCGAACACGTCGGCGGTGTGCTCCGGCGAGGCGAGCACGTCGGCGGCGTACTGCTGCTCCCCGGTGGTCAGGTAGAGCTCGGCGGCCGCCCAGTAGAACTCGTCGCTGACCTTCGCGTCGTTGTAGGCGCCGCCGCCGGTGCCGTCGGACTCCGGCGCGAGCCGGTTCGGGTTGGCCTTGGCAGCGGTGTACGCGGTGCGCGCCGCGGCCAGCGCCCGCCGGGCGAAGGCCGCGTCGTACGGCCGGTAGACCCGGGCCGCCTGGGCGGCTGTCGCGGCCAGGTTGAGGGTCGCGGCGGTGGAGACCGGGTGCAGCTCGCGCGGCTGCGGATCGAGGTTCGGCAGCAGCGGCAGGCCGGTCCAGTTCTGGTCGTGGATCTTGTGGTGGGCCATGCCGGCGAACGGCCGGCCGGCCGGCACCTGCATCTTCAGCAGGAATTCCAGCTCCCACCGGGCCTCGTCGAGCACGTCCGGTACGCGGTTGCCGCTCTCCGGGATGGCGAGGCCGACCTGCCGGACGGGCTTTGAGCTCTCGTACGTGTTCAGCAGCCCCCACACCGAGATGCCGCCGTTGACCACGTACTTGCCGTGGTCGCCCGCGTCGTACCAGCCGCCGCGGACGTCGAGCCGGTAGTCGCAGACGCCCGGCTGGCAGGGCACGTTGCCGTCACCCTGGTTGGGCGGCACGTCCACGTGCCCGGCCGGGCGGGCGTAGCCGGGCCGCAGCGAGTCGAGGATCTCGATGCCGCTGCGCTGGGTGTAGAAGAACTTCAGGGCGTCGGCGCGCAGCTTCGTGTACGCCTGCGTGCCGATGTCGAACGGGCGGCTGGTCTGGCCGTCGGCGGTCAGCGTGAAACCGGTGCCGGCCCGGTGGTATTCGGAGAAGTCGATCGTGTGGACGTTCTGCCCGGACGAGACGTCGACGCCGCGCGGGGTGGTGCGGCCCTGGGCCACGACCGTGCCGGCGGCGTTCTTGAGCTGCCACGGCAACCGGGTCGTCGCCGCAGTGACGACGGTGGCCGCCTTGGGCCCGCGCGGCAGGTAGGCGACCTGGTTGACCCGGACCCGGGGGCCGGTGTCCGGGACGTACACGTCCGGCGGCACGCCACCGACCAGCGAGACGTTGTCCACGCAGAACCGCCACGGGTCGGGGCTGCCGCCGACCTGGAAGGCGACCTGGCCCTGCGCGGTGCTCACCCGCGCGGTGAAGGTGAACTCGTAGTGCTGCACGTCGCCGAGCACCGGCGACTGCTCGAAGTAGGTGTCGTAGGGGCTGACCGCGAGTCCGACGATGGCCCGGGCGATGTGCCCGGCGTCGCCGCTCGCGTCGAAGCTGAACCGGTAGGACTCCCCGGCCACGAGGTCGATGTCGTTCTGGCCGACCGCGGCGTCCCACCGGTTGGTGGTGCCACCCGGGACGTTGACGCAGGCGCGGCCGTCGGTGAGGGCGATCGCCCCGGCCGTCGACCAGAACGGGTCGCTGGTGCCGTCGAAGCCGCCGTTGACCACCTGCTCGACTTCGGCGGCGGCGGCGTTCGCCGGAGCGGCGGCTCCGGCGAACAGAAGTGCGGTCACGCCGAGAACGGCGATGCAACTTTTGCGGGAGCGCTCCCATAGAGGCATGCAGACATATCTATCGGGTGGGTGACGCCCTGTCAACGCGCTGGAAACAGCCTGTTCATCCGGCCGTCGCGGCGGGCGGGCAGCCGCCGCCGGCGGGCAGGCCGCGGGTCAGCGGTCCCGTTCGTCCCAGCGGCGGAGTCCGGCGTCGATCTCGCGCTGGTCGGCGGCGCGATCCCGCTCGTCCGCGGCCCGTTCCCGCAGATCGGCGACGCGCTCCGCGGCCAGGGTGTCCCGTGGCGCGGAGTCCGTGTCGCGCGCGTCGGCCTCCGCCGCCCGCCGGTCGAGCCACTGATCGCGGGTGTCGGCCAGGGCGGCCCGCCGGTCGAGCCGCTTCTCGCGGTCGTCGGCCAGGCTCGCCCGGGTCTCGAAGTCGATCTCGCGCTGGTCGGCCAGCGCGTCGCGCGCGGCGGCGTCGGCCTCCCGTTGCACGGCGAGTCTTTCCCGCTCGGTCAGGCGTTGCTCGCGGCGAGCCAGGTCGGCCTCTTCTTCGCTGCGGTCCACGACCTGATGCTAGGCCGTGCGAGGTGCCCGCCGGACGTACGGTCAGGCAGCTTTTCCGGTGAAGTTCGCTCGGCCTCGGGTGCCCGTCACCGAGCCGGTGGAGACCACCGTGCGGGTCCGGCGGGACGAGCCGCGCATCGAGCGTGAGCCGATCACCGAGTCCAACCGGGACGCCGCCGTGGCCGGCCCCGACATCACCGAGTCCGAGCACGAGGTCACCCTGCACGCCGAACGGCCGGTCGTGGCGAAGGAGACCGTGCCGGTGGAGCGGGTCCGGCTCACCAAGGAGACGGTGACCGACGAGCAGACCGTCGGCGACGAGGTGCGCAAGGAACAGATCGACACCGACACGCCGGAGCGGTGAGCGGACCGGGCGGTGGCCGGCACCCCGGCCACCGCCCTCGGCGCGGCCTCGATCGAGAAGGCCTCGGTCGAGAAGGGAGGGACTGGCGATGACGACCCCGGAGCAGATGCGGATATCGCCGGGCGCGCAGGTGTACGACGCGTCCGGCGACCCGGTGGGCACGGTCGGCGCCGTCTATGCCGACGCCGACACCGGCGAGGCGCTGTGGATCCGGCTGGGCCCCGGGCTGTTCCGTACCCGGCCCGCCGTGGCCCCGCTGCACGGCGCCCAGGTGACACCCGGGAAGATCACCCTCGGGGTGGACAAGCGGCAGACCGAGGCCGCGCCGGCCCCGCCGGACCTGGACCAGCCGATGCCGGGCACCCTGATCGACGACCTGTACCGGCACTTCGGGCTAGCCACCGGAAAAGAAGCCCACCCGACAGGCGCAGACCCGGACGACGCCGACGCGATGACCCGTTCCGAGGAGCGGCTGCGCGTCGGCACCGAGCGCCAGGTCACCGGCCGGGTCCGGCTACGCAGATACGTCGAGACCGAATACGTCCAGGTCGAGGTGCCGATCCGGCGGGAACGGGTCCGCCTCGAGGAGGTGCCGGCGTCCGCGGACGAGCCGCCACCCGCCGCTGAGCCGGACGACGCGGCGATGACCCTGCACGAGGAACGACCGGTGATCGGCAAGCAGACCGTGCCCGTCGAACGGGTCCGCCTGGCCAAGCAGACCGTCACCGGCGAGGAGGCCGTCCGCGACCAGGTCCGCACCGAGCACATCGAGGCCGATCTGCCCGGCGACGAACCTCGGCGGCTCTCCTGAGCCGCACCGGGGGTCACCGGTTGGTGAGGCTGAAGTGCATGTAGTCCTTCAGGCTGCGCCACGTGCCGCCCCAATGGAAGCCGTTCCACAGGAACGCCCGCGCCGCCCCCTCCGCGTGCAGCATGCCGATCAGATACCGCCGCCGGTCAAGGTAGAAGGATCCGGCCGCCGGGTCGATCAGCTGGCCGCGGATCATCGGGTTCTGCAGGGGATTGATGTCGATCGCCACGCCGTAGGCGTGCTCCGACCAGACCTTGGTGCCGGCCACCGGCCGGCATTGGAAGCCGGCGGTCACGATGCTCATGTCGGTCTGGCCGGGCATGTTCACCGACATCGGGGCCATCGCCATGATCCGGAAACGCCACCGGTAGAGGGTCTGGAAGATCCGCTGGGTACGGGCGGCGACGTCGGCCCGGACGATGATGCTGCCGTCGTGGTACGCCCCGGTGAAGTCGATGTACGACACCCAGACCCGCCGCAGCATGGCCGGTGCCACCGGGCATTTGCGCAGCGGGTTCCAGCCGACCGAGGCCGCGGTGACCGGCTCGACCCGGGTGCGCCACGCGGGCAGCGGCAGCGGCGGCGGGTTGAGCCGCAGCGTCTCGTCCACCTGCACCGGGTAGGGCGGCGGCACCTGGTTCCAGTCGGCGAGGTCGGCGGCGGACAGCCCGAAGTCGGCCGCGATGCTCGCCATGGTCTCGCCGGGCCGCACGACATGCCAGACGGAGCCCGCCGCCGCGGCCGGCCGGACGGCACCGGCCGCCGCGGCCGGCCGCACCGGCATGAGGACCAGCGCGGCGACCACGGCGGCCAGCAGTCTCTTCAGCACGGTTACCGACCGTACGAAGCAAACCGCCCCAATCGCAGCGAAAACGCGAAAATGCCTCAGTCGGCCAGGGTGACCGGCACCGGCCGCAGCGTCACCCGCACGCGGGTGCCCGCGGTCAGCTCGCCGAGGCGCCCGCTGGCCACCTGGGCGACCACCAGCACGTCCCCGACGGTCACCGTGACCTTGCTGATCGGGCCGAGGAAGCTGGTGGTGAGCACCTGCCCGGCGCCGTCCGGGTCGGCCGCCAGGTCGACCGACTCGGGCCGCACGAGGGCGGTCACCGACGACCCGGAAGCGGGCGTGAGCAGTGGTAACCGGGCACCGAGCACCTCCACCTCCGAGCCGGTGGCGGTACCGGGCAGCCGGTTGCTGAGGCCGACGAAATCCGCCACGAACGGGGTCGACGGCTGCAGGTAGACCTCGGCCGGCGAGGCCAGCTGTTCGAGCCGGCCGGCCCGCATCACGCCGACCCGGTCGGCGACCGCGAGGGCCTCCTCCTGGTCGTGCGTCACGAACAGCGTGGTGGTGCCCACCGACGTCTGGATCCGCCGGATCTCGTCGCGCAACTGCACCCGTACCTTGGCGTCCAGCGCCGACAGCGGCTCGTCGAGCAGCAACACGCTCGGCTCGATGGCCAGGGCCCGGGCCAGCGCGACCCGCTGCTGCTGGCCGCCGGAGAGCTGGTGCGGGTAGCGGCCGGCGAACGCCTCGATGCCGACCAGTTCGAGCATCTCCCGGGCCCGGCCGGCGGCCTTGCGGCGGCCGCGCAGGCGCATCCCGAACTCGACGTTGTCCAGGGCGGTGAGGTGCGGGAAGAGGCTGTACGCCTGGAACACCATGCCCATGTCGCGCCGGTTGGCCGGCAGCCCGGTGACGTCCTTGCCGCCGACCAGCACCTGCCCGCCGTCGGCGTCCTCCAGGCCGGCGAGCACCCGCAGCGCCGTTGTCTTGCCGCAGCCGGACGGGCCGAGCAGGGCGATCAGCTCGCCCGGCTCGATCGACAGGTCCAGGTCGTCCAGGGCGTGGACCGTGCCGAACGTGCGGCGCAGCCCGGTGAGTTGTACGGCGACGCCGGTCATGGGCGGGGCTCCTTGGTCAACACGGCCGCGGCCCCGCCGCGGCGCCGATCACCGATCAGGGACAGCAGCAGGAGCAGGACGAACGCGAGCAGCAGCGCGGCCAGCGACACCGCGACCGACACGGTGGCGCTGCTCTTGCCGAGCAACTCGATGGCGACCTGCAGGTTGGTGCGGTTGAGCAG
>Ga0070668_100002244_pt1 | contig 14221 bp, 11 predicted proteins | sample KBSS43metaG_FD_64661 | JGI IMG/M metagenome (GOLD analysis project Ga0070668, IMG submission 64661) | Switchgrass rhizosphere microbial communities from Kellogg Biological Station, Michigan, USA - KBS S4-3 metaG | ecosystem: Host-associated > Plants > Roots > Rhizosphere > Soil ... | reverse complement strand
TTCGCGCTGGCCCTCGTGCGGTCCGGCCGCGAGCGGATCGGCGAAACGCTCTACGTGCCGGTCGGCGACCAGGTCGTGCCGGTGACCGTGACCGAATCCGTGCTCTTCGACAAGGAAGGAGCCCGCCGTGACGGTTGACGCGGTCGAAGAACCGTTCCGCACCCAGCTCACCGTGCGCCTCCGAGAGGGGCGCGCCCTGCTCGGCGCCGACCTGCCCGAGCCGTGCACCTTCACCAGTGGCGACACCTTCGACCTGCTGTGGATGGGCCCGGACGAGTACCTCGTGCTGGGCCCGCCACTTTCACGTGAAAGTGGCGACCTGGAGGCGGAGCTTTCACGTGAAAGTGGCGTTTTGGCCGTCACCGACGTCTCGGCGCAGCGCGTCACCGTGCAGCTCACCGGGTCGCACGCGCGGGACGTCCTGGCCCACGGCTGCTCGATCGACCTCGATCCGTCCGTGTCGCCGCCCGGCACCTGCGTCCAGACCCTGTTCGCGCGGACCGGGATCGTCCTCATGGTCCGGGAAGAAGGCTTCACGATCCTCGTGCGCCAGTCGTTCGCGAACTACTTCACGGCCTGGCTGGCCGACGCGAGCCTGGAGTACGTCTCGTGACCTTCACCTTGACCCTCAAGTGCCCCGAGCGTTCGGGCATCGTGCACGCCGTCACGACGTTCCTCGTCGGGCAGGGCTGCGACATCGTCGAGCACCAGCAGTTCGACGACGACGTCCGCGGCTCGCTGTTCCTGCGCACGTCGTTCACCTGCTCCGGAACGGCCACAGTGGACGACCTGACGCGGGCGTTCGCGCCGGTGGCCGGGGACTTCGGGATGGAGTTCGGGTTCTCCGACGGGACGCCGCCGCGGATCCTCGTGATGGTGTCCAAGTTCGGGCACTGCCTCAACGACCTGCTCTTCCGCTGGCGCGCGGGCGGGCTCGGTGCCGAGATCGCGGTGGTCGTTTCCAACCACGAGGACCTGCGGCCGATGGCCGAGGCGGCCGGCGTCCCGTTCGTGCACGTCCCGGTCACTCCCGAGACCAAGCCGGAGGCCGAGCAGCGGCTGCTCGACCTGGTCGGGGAGTACGAAGTGGACTTGATCGTGCTCGCTCGGTACATGCAGGTGCTGTCCAACGAGCTGTGCCAGAAGCTCGAAGGCCGCGCGATCAACATCCACCACTCGTTCCTGCCCGGGTTCAAGGGCGCCAAGCCCTACCACCAGGCCTACGACCGGGGCGTGAAGTACGTCGGCGCGACCGCGCACTACGTCACGCCCGATCTCGACGAGGGCCCGATCATCGAGCAGGAAGTCCAGCGCGTCGATCACACCTACTCGCCACGCGAACTGGTGACTGTCGGCCGCGACGCCGAAGCGCTCGCTCTCTCCCGCGCGGTGCGCTGGCACTGCGAACGCCGCATCCTGCTCAACGGCAACAGCACTGTTGTGTTCAGGTAAGCCGTCTTCCGTGAGGAGTTCCGCCATGACCGCACCGCGAGTCGTGATCATCGGCGCCGGCATCGTCGGCGCGAACCTGGCCGACGAGCTGACCGCCCGCGGCTGGACCGACGTCACCGTGCTCGACCAGGGCCCGCTGCCGCGCACCGGCGGGTCGACGTCGCACGCGCCCGGCCTGGTCTTCCAGACCAACCCGTCGAAGACGATGACCGAGTTCGCCCGGTACACCGTCGAGAAGTTCCTGGAGCTGGACTGCTTCAACCAGGTCGGCGGCATGGAGGTGGCGACCACCCCGGCGCGCTGGGAGGACCTCAAGCGCAAGCACGGCTGGGCGACGTCGTGGGGTGTCGACGGTTCGCTCATCGACGCCGAGGAGTGCGTCCGCCGCTGGCCGCTCCTGGACGGTTCGCAGATCTTCGGGGCGCTGCACGTCCCGACCGACGGGCTCGCACGAGCCGCCAAGGCGGTCGAGGTGCTGGCCGCGCGGGCGGGATCGCGAGGCGCCCGGTTCGTCGGCTCGACCCGCGTGACCGACGTGCTGCAGGAGGGTGGGCGCGTCACCGGCGTCCGGACCGACCAGGGTGACTTCCCGGCCGACGTCGTCGTGTCGTGCGCCGGGTTCTGGGGCCGCGAGGTCGGCGCGATGGTGGGCATGGACGTGCCGCTGCTGCCGCTGGCCCACCAGTACGCGAAGACCGGGCAGGTCGCGGAGCTGGTCGGCCGCAACACCGAGGTCATCGAAGCGAGCCTGCCGATCCTGCGTCACCAGGATCAGGACCTGTACTTCCGCGAGCACGTCGACCGGCTCGGCATCGGCTCGTACGCGCACCGGCCGATGCCGGTCGACGAGTCCACATTGGACCCGGCGGTGAGCGAGACGGCCATGCCGTCGATGCTGCCGTTCACCGAGGAGGACTTCGCGCCGTCGTGGGAGCAGAGCAAGCTGCTGCTGCCCGCGCTGCGGCAGACCAAGGTGGAGGAGGGGTTCAACGGGATCTTCTCGTTCACCCCGGACGGCCAGTCGCTGGTCGGTGAATCGGCCGACGTCCGCGGGTTCTGGCTCGCCGAAGCGGTGTGGGTGACGCACTCCGCGGGCATCGCCAAAGCCGTCGCGGAGCTGCTGGTCGACGGCCGGTCGGAGACCGACCTGCACGAGGTCGACGTCCACCGCTTCGAGGAGGTCCAGCTCGCGCCGGCGTATGTGCACGAGACGGCGCAGCAGAACTTCGTCGAGGTCTACGACATCCTGCACCCCTTGCAGCCCAAGCTTTCCCCGCGTGGGCTGCGGGTGACGCCGTTCCACGCGCGGCAGCGCGAACTGGGCGCGGTGTTCCTGGAGGCGGGCGGCTGGGAACGGCCGCACTGGTTCGAGGCCAACGCGCCGCTGCTGAAGCAGCTCCCGCACGACTGGCTGCCGCCCGCGCGGGACTCGTGGTCGGCGCAGTTCCATTCGCCGATCGCGGCGGCCGAGGCGTGGCACACGCGCAACGGCGTCGCGCTGTACGACATGACGCCGTTGAAGCGCGTCGAGATCAGCGGGCCGGGCGCGCTGGAGTTCCTGCAGTCGCTGACCACCAACCAGCTCGACAAGTCCGTCGGCTCGGTCACCTACACGCTCATGCTGGACTCCGCGGGCGGAGTGCGCAGCGACGTCACCGTGGCGCGGCTGGAGCCGGAGGTGTTCCAGGTCGGCATCAACGGGAACCTCGACGTCGACCACTTCCGGCGGCACCGGCCCGACGGCGTGCAGGTCCGGGACATCACGGGCGGGACCTGCTGCGTCGGCGTGTGGGGTCCGCTGGCGCGCGACCTCGTGCAGCCGCTGAGCCGGGAGGACTTTTCGCACACCGGCCTGAAGTACTTCCGGGCTCGTCAGGCGCGGATCGCCGGGGTGCCGGTGACCGCGATGCGCCTGTCGTACGTGGGCGAACTCGGCTGGGAGATCTACACGAGCGCGGACAACGGCCTGCGGCTGTGGGACGCGCTGTGGGCGGCCGGGCGCGAGCTGGGTGTCATCGCGGCCGGGCGGGCGGCGTTCAACAGCCTGCGGCTGGAGAAGGGCTACCGGCTGTGGGGCACCGACATGACCACCGAGCACGACCCGTACGAAGCCGGCGTCGGGTTCGCGGTGCGTCCCGCCAAGGGGCCGTTCATCGGGCGGGAGGCTCTTGACGGTCGCAGCGAGGAGACGGCGTCGCGAAGGTTGCGGTGCCTGACGATCGACGACGGCCGGACGGTCGTGCTGGGCAAGGAACCGGTGTTCGTCGACGGCGTCGCTTCGGGGTACGTCACCAGTGCCGCGTACGGGTACACGATCGGGAAGCCGATCGCCTACGCCTGGCTCCCGGCGTCGGCGGACGTCGGCAGCGGTGTGGAGATCGAGTACTTCGGCCGCCGGGTCCCCGCCACCGTGACCGCCGAGCCACTGGTCGACCCCGGCATGGACCGCATCCGGCGGTGAGTCGTGCGTCACGTCGGCTCGGCTCAGCAGCGGAAACCGGGTAGTTCCACAGCAAGTCCATGGAACCGGACAAGGAAATTCTCAGGAACGAGGCGTTTCCTGGATGGGCCGGAGGCTTGCTGAGGGTTGGAGCTGTGCATGAGCGAGTACGACCGAGGGTCGCGAGGCGGCGGCGAGTACCCGCACGGCTACGGCCAGGGCTACTACCAGCAGCCTTACGACCAGCAGCCTTACGAGCAGCCCCAGAGCCAGTACTACGACCAGGCCCGTGACCAGTGGGGACGCCCGTACCCGCCGCAGTCGCCGTACACCGAGCCGATCTACAGCCAGGAGGGTGCGCCTTACGGCGGCTACGGCCAGGAAGGCGCCCCTCACGGCTACGCCTACCCGCAGCCTGCCTACCAGCCGCCGCCGCGCAAGCGTCACCCGCTTCGCGCGCTGACGATCGCGGTGGTCGCGATCGCGCTGGCGGTGGTCGCCGGGCTCGGCATCGGGAACTACCTCTCCGCCTCGAACAGCCCCACCGCGAGCGGCAACCAGAACTTCGGCTTCTCCGGGCAGCCCAGTGCGGCGAAGACGGTCCTCGACGTCGACGCCGTGTCCGCGAAGGTCAACCCGGCCATCGTCAACATCAACACCGAACTCGGGCTGCAGGGCGCCGCCGCGGCGGGCACCGGCATCGTGCTGACCGCGGACGGCCAGATCCTCACCAACAACCACGTCGTCGCCGGGGCGACCAGCATCAAGGTCACCAGCATCGGCACCGGGGACACGTACAAGGCCGAAGTCGTCGGCTACGACCGGAGCGAGGACGTCGCGGTCCTGCGGCTGCAGGGCGCGTCCGGGCTGCCCACGGCGACCATCGGCGACTCGTCGAAGGTCGCGGTCGGCGACCAGATCCTCGGGCTCGGCAACGCCGGCGGCCGCGGCGGCGACCCGGTGCCCGCGCCGGGCACAGTGACCGCGCTGGACCAGTCCATCACCGCCTCCGACGAGTCCAGCGGGGCGTCCGAGCAGCTCACCGGCCTGATCCAGGTCCGGGCGAACATCGAGTCGGGCGACTCCGGCGGCCCGCTGGTGAACGCGGACGCGCAGGTCATCGGCGTCAACACCGCCGCGTCCACCGGCTACCAGCTGAACGGGCGCCGCAGCGGCGGGGCCGGCCAGGGCTTCGCCATCCCGATCGACCAGGCCGTCGACATCGCCCACCGGATCGTCGCGGGCACCGCGTCGGACAAGGTCCACATCGGCAAGACGGCGTTCATCGGCGTTTCGGTGGCGGACGCGCAAGGCCGGGGCGCCCAGATCCGCGAGGTCGTCTCGCGCGGGCCGGCGCAGCAGGCGGGCCTCGCGGCCGGGGACGTCATCACCGCCATCGACGGCAGGCGGATCGACTCGGCGACGACGCTGACCGCGGTGATGGACACCCACCACCCGGGCGATCAGCTGACGTTGACGGTGTCCAACGCCGCCGGCGCGCAGCGGCAGATCCAGGTGAAAGCCATCGAAGGACCGGTGGGCTGAGCCTCAGCGCAGGGTTTCGTTGAGCACTTCGCGGTGCGTCTGCTTCGCCGCGAGGTAGCGCTCACGGCCGGCGTCGGTGAGGGTGACGAAGATGCCGCGCCGGTCCATTTCGCACAGCGCGCGCTCGACCAGCCCTTCCTTCTCCAGGCGGGCGACCAGCCGGGACGTCGCACTCTGGCTGAGGTGGACGGCCCCGGTGAGGTCGGCCGAGCGGCACTTGAAATCGCAGGTCGCCAGCCGTTCCAGGGCTTCGAACTCGTTCGCGCCGATGCCGTGGCGCTCCTGCAGGCGGCACTCGAGCTTGCCGAACACGGCCGAGTAGCGAGCCAACAGCTCATGCCACTCCCGCACCAAGGTCTGCTCAGCGACGTCGCTCACGACGAGCAACTTACCATGCACGGGCATCTGATGCAACTACATTAATTGCGTGGACATTAGATGCGCATGCATGTAACGTCGCCGCCATGAGTTCTTCCGCGGTTTTGTCCACCACTTCGACCCGGTGGGACGCACGTCTCTGGGGTGTCCTGCTCACCGTCTCGATCGTCGTCGGTCTCGACGCGCTCGACGTGTCGATGGTCGGGGTCGCGCTCCCCGCCATCCAGGCCGACCTCGGCCTGTCCACCAACGCGCTGCAGTGGGTCGTCAGCGGATACGTGCTCGGCTACGGCGGGCTGCTGCTGCTCGGCGGGCGCACCGCCGACCTGCTCGGCCGCCGCCGGGTGTTCCTCGTCGCCGTCGCCGTGTTCGCGCTGGCCTCGCTGCTCGGCGGCCTCGTCGACGACGGCGCGCTGCTCATCGCGAGCCGCTTCATCAAGGGCCTGGCGGCCGCGTTCACGGCGCCGGCCGCGCTGTCCATCATCACCACGACGTTCCACGAGGGCCCCGCCCGCAACAAGGCGATCAGCATCTTCGCGGTGTTCGGCGCCAGCGGGTACTCCGCCGGGCTCGTGTTCTCCGGCCTGCTGACCGAGGTCGGCTGGCGCTGGACGTTCCTGCTGCCCGCACCGATCGCGCTCGTCGCGCTGGTCGCGGCCTGGAAGCTGATCCCGTCCTACCGCGCCGAAGAGGGCCGCGGCTACGACTTCCCGGGCGCCATCACCGGTGCCATCGGCTCACTGCTGCTGGTGTTCGGCGTGGTCGAAGCGCCCGAGGTCGGCTGGGCCGCGCCGCGCACGCTGATCACGTTCGCCGTCGCTCTCGCCCTGCTGGTGACGTTCGTGGTCATCGAGAAGCGCAGCAGTCACCCGCTGCTGCGGCTGGGCATCTTCCGCTCCGGGCCGCTGGCGCGGGCGAACCTCGGCGGCGCGCTGTTCTTCGGCGCGTACATCGGCTTCCAGTTCGTCGTGATGCTGTACCTGCAGCGGGTGCTCGGCTGGTCCGCGCTGGAGACCGCGCTCGGCTTCCTGCCGGCGGCGCTGATCGTGGCGTTCGGCTCGCCTCGCATCGAGCCGCTGATCGACCGGGTCGGCACGCCGCGCACGATCTTCGCGGGCGTCGTCGCGCACGTCATCGGGTACGCGCTGTTCCTGCGGATCGACGAGCACTCGGGCTACGCGGGCAGCGTCCTGCCCAGCATGATCCTGCTCGGCATCGGCTTCACGCTGGCGTTCTCGTCGCTCAACATCCAGGCCACGGCCGGGATCGCGGACGACGAGCAGGGCCTGGCCGGCGGCCTGCTCAACACGTCGCTGCAGGTCGGCGGCGCGATCGGGCTCGCGGTGGTGACCGCGGTGCTGACCGCCAACGGCGGCCGTGAAGCCTCGCCCGCCGCGCTGCTCACCGGGCTGACCCCGGCGCTGAGCGTGGTCACCGGGATCGCGGTGCTGGGCCTGCTGATCGCGGCGTCCGGCCTGGTGGCCCGCCGCCGCGTCGAGGCCCCGGCCCCGGCCGCCGAGCCGGAACTGGCCGCGGTCGCCGACTGACCCATGCGCCCCAATGTGGCGTTCGGTGCGTTGGACGCACCGAACGCCACATTGGGTGCGTTGGACGCACCCAACGCCACATTGGGGCGCTTTACCCGGCCACACGTTCGTCGGTGCCGGGCACCTTGGCCGTGGCGATCGCGAGGCGGTTCCACGTGTTGATGGTGAAGATCAGCGCGAGCAGCTGGGCCAGTTCTTCCTCGCCGAACTCCTCGAGAGCCCGGGCGTAGACGTCGTCAGGAACACCTGACGACACCAGCGTGACGGCTTCGGTCAATGCCAGCGCCGCTTGCTCCTTCGCGCTGAAGAAGCCGGCGGCCTCGTGCCACACCGCGACCATGTGCAGCCGCTCCTCGCTTTCGCCGGCCTTGCGGGCGTCCGAGGTGTGGATGTGCAGGCAGTACGCGCAGCGGTTCAGCTGCGACGCGCGGATCTGGACCAGCTCGACCAGCGCGGGGTCCAGGCCGGCGCGGGCGGCGGCGTCGAAGCCGATCAGGGCCTTGAAGGCCTTCGGGGCGGTCTTGGCGAAGTTGAGGCGGGAGTTCGTCATGACCAGAAATCTACGGTCCGGTTGACGTACCTGTATGGTGCATTTCCGTGCCGGAATCATGGGTCAATTCAGGGGTCGACCTGCACCTCGACCTCCGCGGCGCCGGGGGTAAGCGGGCCGCGCTCATCACCGCGCTGCGGGACGCCGTCCGCGACGGGCGGCTCGCCACGGGGACCCGGCTGCCGCCCTACCGGTCGCTGGCCGCCGATCTGGGGCTGGCGCGCAACACCGTCGCCGACGCCTACGCCGAGCTGGTCGCCGAAGGCTGGCTCACCGCCGTGCAAGGCTCCGGCACCCGCGTCGCCGAGCGTGCCGAGCCCCTCAAGACGGCCAGGACGCCGAAAAAAGCCCCGAAAACCGCGGGACCGCGACACAACCTCAGGCAGGGCCAGCCGGACGCGACGTCGTTCCCGCGCACCGAATGGCTCGCCGCCGCGCGCCGCGCGCTGAACGTCGCTCCGCACGACGCCTTCGGCCCCGGCGATCCGCGCGGCCGCCCGGAACTGCGGGAGGCGCTGGCGCGGTACCTCGCACGGGCCCGCGGGGTGCGGACGTCGCCGGACCGGATCGTCGTGTGCTCGGGGTTCGCCCACGCGCTCCGGCTGCTGTTCCCGGCGGTGCTGCCCGGACCGCTCGCCGTCGAGGCGTACGGCCTCGCGTTCCACCGCTCGATCTTCGCCGCGGCGAAGATCTCCACGATTCCCTTGGCACTGGACGAACACGGCGCGCGGGTCGAGGACCTGTCCGTGCCGTCCGTCCTGCTCACGCCCGCGCACCAGTTCCCGACCGGCGGCCCGTTGCACCACGACCGCCGTGCCGCGGTCGTCGGCCACGTCCGCGCGACCGGCGGCCTGCTGATCGAAGACGACTACGACGGCGAGTTCCGCTACGACCGCAAGCCGGTCGGCGCGGTACAGGGCCTCGACCCCGAACACGTCGTCTACGCCGGTTCGGTGAGCAAGAGCCTGTCACCCGCGCTGCGGCTCGGCTGGCTGGTGCTGCCCGAGCGCCTCGTCGACGCCGTGCTGGCCGTGAAGGGCGAGCGCGAGGCGTGGGCGGGCGCGCTCGACCAGCTGACCCTGGCCGAGTTCATCACCGCCGGCGCGTACGACCGGCACATCCGGCGGATGCGCCAGCGCTACCGGCGCCGCCGCGACCTGCTCGTGGCCGCGCTCGCCGAGCACGCGCCGCACGTCGTGCCCACCGGCATCGCCGCCGGCCTGCACGCGGTGCTGCGGCTGCCGCCGGGCACCGAGAAATCCGCGCTGAAGGCCGCGGCGTGGCAGGGGCTCGCGCTCGACGGCCTGGCCGCCTTCCGGCACCCGGACAGCGAGATGTCCACAATGGACGGATTGGTCGTCGGGTACGCGACCCCGCCCGAACACGCCTACCCGGCGGCCGTCGACGCGCTGTGCCGCGCGCTGCCGCCCGCGTGAGCGCTATCCGACGATGTCGATCTCGAACGCGTCGGCCGCGCTGTAGTTGATGTCGGCCCACACCGCGCCGGGCAGGTCGTAGCGCCGGTGCGAGGTCAGCCTCGGGTCGTAGCCGGCGTTCTGCTTCGGGTTGTGGCCGATGCCGTTGTGGTCGTTGCCCCAGGCGAAGATGTCGCCGACCCACATCGGCTTCGCGAACCCGTCGCCGCCGATCCGCGGCCGGACGATGACGGCCGCGGCGGCGCTGCCGGACAGGAACACCCGCACGCTGTTCTCGTTGGCGTCCGGCGGGGTGATGGTGATGCGTTCCATGATCTCCACTCCAGTCGAGGCGGAACCCCCGTCGTCCACTCCGGGCCAGTAGTCGGCGACCGACGAGACGTCGTAGCCAGGGGCGACGTTCCCGCGGTACTGCTTCGCGACGGCGCCTGCCGGGATCGCGGGATCGCCGTTGTAGTGGGCGATCCAGTAGTGCGGCTCGGCGACGCCGGCGGACGAGAACGCCGACCGCACCGAGGGCCAGGTCGAGAGGTTGCAGTAGATCGTCGGGTCCGCGCCCGCCGCGCGGCGCATCCGGACCCAGCCCGGCGCCTGCGCCGGGGTGGCGTCCCCGGGTTCGACGTCGAGCACGTGGCCGTCGTTCGTGCTCGCCTTCTTGACGATGGTGACCTTGACCGCGGCGGGGAACCGGGCCCAGTCGGCGGCCGACCAGGGTTCCAGCTTGATCTTGTCGATGTAGCCGGCGACCATCCGGGCGCCGGCGGGGATGTTCGCGGCCGTGACCGCGTCGTACATCGTGCGCACGGTTCCGTTCTCCGTTCGGTTTCCGTATCGCCGTTCGGGGACGGCGAAATAGTCTCCGCGGTCCGCCATGGTGCAGTTACCCACGTGGGACGGACGTCAAGCCGCAAATGTTTCGCAGTTCTTTGAGGTCACCGATTTGGCTGAATCACCTGTTCCTTCACCGTGGTCTCATGCGCCGTCGGTGACGTTCTGCTCCCGGTACTGGCTTCCCGGTCACCCGGCTGGCAAGCTGCTAGCTCTTCACGAGGGAAGGTAAGTGCATGGCGGCACACCCGGCGCGGGCCCGGCGGATCGACGCGCGGGTCGTCGTCCTGAGCGTGCTGCTCGTCGTCGCCCTGCTCGCGTGGCTCGGCGTCGACTACCTCAGGGACCGGCTGGCCGGCGGTGGCTGCGACACCACGACGCCGGTGCACATCACGGCCGCGCCGGACATCGCGCCGGTGCTCACCACGCTCACCCGGACCGTCCCGGAGCAGGACTGTTACGCCGTCGAGGTCACCGCGAGCGCGTCGCCCGCCACCGCGGCGGCCCTCGAAGCCAACGGCGCGAACGGCCCCGACGTCTGGGTGCCGGAGTCGAGCACCTGGCTGCTGCAGGCCCGCGACGGCGGCGCGTGGAACCTGCCCGAGTCCGGTCAGCCGGTGGCGAGCTCGCCGGTGGTGCTGGCGCTGACCGACGAGGTCGCCGGGAAGGCCGGCTGGCCGGGGAAGTCGCCGAGCTGGGCGGACGTCCTCGCCGGCAGTCCGGTCGGGCTGCCGGACCCGGAACGCGACCCGGCCGGGATCGCCGCGCTGATCGGCCTGCAGCAGCTGACCAAGGACGCGCCCGACCCGGCTGCCGCCTTCACCGAGGAGATCCGGAAGCTGTCGGCGGTGAAGGAGCCGTACACCGCGTCGCCGGCGTCCGAGCAGTCCGTGCTGGCCAGGAAACTCGTCGCGGCCTACCCGGCGGCGGGGGTGCCGAGCTTCGACTACCCGTACGTCGTGCTGCCGCGTGCTTCGGAAGCCTCGCGGTCGGCGGCCGAACGGTTCCTGCGGCTGCTGCTCGACCAGACCGCCACGAAGACGTTCGGCGACGCCGGGTTCCGGACCCCGGCCGGGCAGCTGCTCGGCGACCGGACGTCGGACACCCGCACGGACGCGGCGTCGCGCCCGGCGGGCCCGCCCGCGCCCGAAGCGATGTACGGCGTGCTCCAGGCGTGGGCCGGGGCGAACCTCAGCGCCCGCGTCCAGGTGCTGCTCGACGTGTCCGGCTCGATGGCCGCCACCGTCCCCGGCACCGGCAAGAGCCGGATGGCGCTCACGCTGGAGGCCGCGACGCAGGGGCTCGGGCTGTTCAAGACGACCACCGAACTCGGCCTCTGGTTGTTCTCCACCAAGCTCGACGGCAACAAGGACTACAAGGAACTGCTGCCGGTGCGGTCGATCGGCGCGCAGCTCGCGGCGGGCGGCCTGGAGACACTGCAGGCGGTCAAGCCGAAGCCCGGCGGCGCGACCGGGCTGTACGACTCGATCCTCGCCGCGTACCAGAACGCCCGGCAGAACTGGCAGCTCGGCCGGATCAACGTCGTCGTCGTGCTCACCGACGGCCGCAACGAGGACAGCGACTCGGTCGGGCTGCCCGGCCTGCTCTCCGAGCTCGGCAGGCTGCAGGACCCGCGGAAGCCGCTGCCGGTGATCGGGATCGGCATCGGTCCCGACATCGACGCCGGCGAGCTGCGGCAGGTCTCGGCCGCGACCGGCGGCGAGTCCTTCACCACGCCGGACCCGCGCAAGATCTCCGACGTCTTCTACCAGGCACTGAGCAAGCTCGTGTGCCAGCCGCCCGCCTGCAAGAAGTGAGGACACCCGTGTTGCTGGATACCGAAAAGCCCGCACCGCGGACGATCCGAAGACCGTCCGCGGTGGTGCTCGCGGCGTTCGTCGCCGGCCTGGTGCCGTTCGCGCTGCACGCGTGGGCGGCGCTGCACGGGAACCTCGCGCAGGACGACTTCGTCATGACCTACCGGGCCGCCCTCGCCGGGCCGTTCGACCTCGGCTACCTCTTCCAGGATTACCACGGGCACCTGATGCCCGGCGGGTTCTTCCTCGCGGCCGTGATGACTTGGTGGGCGCCGCTGAACTTCCCGCTGATGGTGGCGCCGCTGCTCCTGATGAGGGCCGTGGCGACCGTGTTGTTCTGGTGCCTGCTGGTGCGTTGCTTCGGCCGTCGCTGGGCGATCCTGGTGCCGTTCACCGTGTTCACGGCCTCGACGCTGCTGCTGGTCCCGCCGCTGTGGTGGGCCTACGGTTCCCAGATCGTCCCGGTGGTGCTGGCGGCCACCGGCGCGCTGTACTGGCACGTCCGGTACCTGCGCGACGGCGGCCGGTGGTGGATCGGCACGTATCTTTGGACACTCTTCGGGCTGGCGTTCTACGAGAAGGCCGTGGTGGTCCCGGTGCTGCTGGCCGGGGTGACCGTCCTGCTCGGACAGTCCTTCCGGGACCGGTGGCGCTACTGGGCGGGTCACGCGGTGCTGCTCGCCGCGTTCGTCGCGGGCTACCTCGCGCTGACGTCGAGCCAGGTGGCTCCCGGTGGCCCGCCGATGACCGTCGGCACCGTCGCCGACCTGACCGGCCGGATGCTCGGCGACACGTTCCTGCCCGGGCTGGCCGGCGGGCCGTGGTCGGGGCCCGGGCCGGGCGCGACCTGGGCGCCGTCGCCGTTCGCGGTCGTGGTCCTGCTGTTCGCCGCGGCCGTGGCGCTGCTGGTGGCCGGCGCGCGCGTGGGCGGCCGCCGGGCCTGGCGGGCGTGGGCGCTGCTCGGGCTGCTGTTCGCGGTGGACGTCGGGTTGCTGGCGCTGACGCGGCTGCGCGAAGTCGGCCCGGCCGCCGGTGACGACCCGAGGTACCTCGCCGAGCTGGCGTTCGTGGCCGCGCTGTGCGGAGCGTTCGCTTTCCTGACACCGGACGGGATTGCGCCATCCGGAGTCACGCGTGAGCGGCCGATCGCGCTAATCGCGTGCGTACTCCTGCTCGCCAGTTCCGTGATCGGGTTTTCCCGGCTTGCCCCGGCGATGCGGTTCGACCATTCCGGCGAATACCTCGGAAATGTGCGCGCGGCCGTCGCGGAGGATCCGGACCTGGTTTTCTACGACACGTTCGTGCCGTCCGATGTGGTCCACGAGTGGTTCGGCGCGGACTCGCAGGCGTCCCGGGTCGCCGGCCTGGTGCCCGGCACGCACTTCGACCAGCCGACGAACCGGATGCACCTGCTCGACGCCACCGGCACACCGCACCTGATCACCGGCGTGGCCGCGGAGTCCCGCGGCGTGCCGGGGCCGCTGGCGGACTGCGGGTACGCGGTCGGCGAAACGCCGCTCAGCATCCCGCTCGACACGCCGATGCTCGGCCGGCACCTGCTGAAGATCGACTACTTCACCCGCGACGGCGGCGAAGGCCTGGTCGACCGAACACCGGTGTGGTTCCAGGCCGGGCTGCACTCGCTGTACCTGCCGGTGGACGGCCTGTTCGACCACATCGGCGTGCAGCTGTCGAGCTCGGGCGCACCCGTGTGCGTCCCCAGAGTCGAGGTCGGGAAGCCGGTGACTCAGTAGGGGTCGTACGGGCTGTCGTGGCCCAGCACCCGGGCGACCGGCCGCAACCGCAGGCGCAGCAGCACCTTGACCACCACGTTGCGCAGGAACCACGGCAGCTGCGCCAGCACGCGCAGCCGGTCGGCCGCGGACGGTGGCGCCAGCCGGAACCGCGCCAGCGACGTCGCCCGGTCCACATAGGTGTACCGGCGTCCGAAGAGGACTTTCGCGATCGTGCCGAGCGTGACGCCGATCGAGGAAAAGCAGTCGTGGACCAGGATTTCCGCACCCGGCGGCAGGTGCGCCGACCAGCGCAGGTCGTCGGTGTAGGTCCAGTAGTCGTGCTTGCCGTCGATGTAAAGCAGCTGTATGGGCCGGTCCCAGTCAGGACGCAGTTCCGTGCTGTAGCCGGCCACGAGCTCGACGACGTCGTCCAGCCCGGCCTGGCGGATGTTGCGCTCGAACAGCTGCCGCGTCGGCGATCCGCCGAACAAC
>Ga0070668_100002242_pt1 | contig 14228 bp, 13 predicted proteins | sample KBSS43metaG_FD_64661 | JGI IMG/M metagenome (GOLD analysis project Ga0070668, IMG submission 64661) | Switchgrass rhizosphere microbial communities from Kellogg Biological Station, Michigan, USA - KBS S4-3 metaG | ecosystem: Host-associated > Plants > Roots > Rhizosphere > Soil ... | reverse complement strand
GTCCCTCCAGGGCAGGGATGTTCTTGTCGCGGGCGTCAAGAAATCATGACGCCCGCGAACCGAGAGTCCCCTAGTTTCCTTTGACGAAGTTCAGATACGACCGCGACGGGGTGGGTCCGCGTTGGCCCTGGTATTTCGAGCCGACGCTGGCGCTGCCGTACGGGCTTTCGGCCGGGCTGGTCAGCCGCAGCAGGCACAGCTGGCCGATCTTCATGCCCGGCCACAGCGTGATCGGCAGGTTGGCGACGTTGGACAGCTCGAGCGTGATGTGGCCGGTGAAGCCGGGGTCGATGAAGCCGGCGGTGGAGTGCGTCAACAATCCGAGCCGGCCGAGCGAGGACTTGCCCTCGAGCCGTCCCGCGAGGTTGTCCGGCAGGGTGCAGCGCTCCAGTGTCGAGCCGAGCACGAACTCGCCCGGGTGCAGCACGAACGGCTCGCCCTCCTTTGGCTCGACCAAGGTGGTGAGGTCGTCCTGGCGCAACGCGGGGTCGATGTGTGTGTACCGCGTGTTGTTGAAGACCCGGAACAGGTTGTCCAGCCGGACGTCGACGCTGGAGGGCTGAATCAGGTTGTCGTCGAACGGGTCGATGCCCAACCGCCCGGAGGAGAGCTCGGCGCGGATGTCTCGATCGGAGAGCAGCACCCGACGAGCCTAAATCACGGGTGACGCGTGACCCCTCGCTAGCCGTCACCAAGCCGGCGCAACCAAGATCATGCGGTGTTCACCAAGGTCATCGGCGCACAGACACGCGACTTGCTGGCTCGACAGCAGGAACACCAGTCCCTGGACGACTTGATCCAGTCCGAGCAGGAGGCCGGACAGCAGAACGAAGCCGCTGAGCAACAGGCCCAACTCGACGAGCAATTGGCCAGCCAGTAGACGCGAAGTGTTAGTCTTCGTGCTCACCAGCACGGCTGGTCAGGCCGATGTAGTTCAATGGCAGAACATCAGCTTCCCAAGCTGAATACGCGGGTTCGATTCCCGTCATCGGCTCCATGATGAACCGAATCAACGCCGTTCGATCTGTTCGATTCTGGGCCTCGGTGCCGCGACGTTGTCTCAACCCGATTGAAAGTGTCACCGACCGTCGTCACGCGTCGTCCTGCGAGTGCGCGCAGAGCCCGCGTTTTCACGCGTCCCCTCTAGTTGAAGGCGAACACGTCTAGGCGCCATCGACGTGGCCGTACGACTGCAACGTGCGTTCAATGCAAGATGTTATTCAGTAAAAATGAACGACGCATATACTGAACACATGGACACTGTTCCCGGTTCGCTGGTGGAGTCAGTTCAGAGCCAACTCGCTGATCTCAACATCCAGATAGGCGACCTCACCGAGGTCAACTGGCTACGCCCGACGCCCACGACTCTTGCCATCGGCGACCGGCTCATCGACGTCGCCGTGCTGTACCTACCTCACATGTCTGCCACTGAAGCATTGCAAGCAGCTCACGCTGTTCCTCAAGAGATTCCACTATTTGTCATCGGTCCCCGCATTCACGAATCGAGTGCTAAAACCTTTCGGGCGCGCGGCATTTGGTATCTAGACCAGGCCGGAAATGCATTCTTGCGGGACTGTGGACTCTTGATCGACGTCCGTGGCAGGCGAGGCGATAGATCGTCGTTGCAAGACGACAGCGTCCACGTCGGGCCGACCAATCCGTTTTCCCCCAGACGGGCTCAGGTTGTGTTTGTGCTGCTCAGTAGTCCAGATCTTGCCGGTGCGCCACTCCGAGAGATCGCCCGCCGCGCAGGCGTATCTGTCGGAATCGCGAAGGAAACCATCGACACCCTTGCGTCCATCGGATTCGTGGAACAAGCGACCGCGTATCGAGAACTGGTTCGCGCGAGCGAACTACTAGACCTCTGGGCATCCACATACTCGGCAAACCTTGGCAGAGCGAACAAGATGTTTGTCGGGAGCGGCGATGTGAGCGACTGGTCGGTGCCGGAAGGGACGGAGTTCGCAGTAAGCGGCGAGCAGGCCGCGCCAGGATACATCCGCCACGCCGAGACGTTAGTCCTCTACATTCGGGCAGACAAAAAGACCCATACGCCAACCGATCTGCTTCTACGAAATCGTTGGCACCGCGAACCAAGGGGGAACGTCACGATACGTAGACTGTTCTGGCAGGACCTTGGCAGCCTCGCGGATAACGTCGCGCCGCCGCTCTTGATTTACGCAGATCTGCTCGCAGCCCACGAACCCCGTCAGACTCAGGTCGCGCATGAGATGAGACGCGATCTTGAGCAACGAATTTAATTACAGCCGCGAGCTTTTGGCGGAGGTCGCCCCAGTAGTGCAGGCCATATCGGATGTCATCCTTCCTGAACAGATGATGCTCGTCGGCGCTCAGTGCCGAAATCTCCTGCACTCAAGGCTTGTAGGAGGTGCGCCGCTGCGGCGCACCAACGACACCGACGTCGCGATCGCGATATCGGACTGGCATCAATTCGATCAATTGTGTGACCGGTTCGACCCCGAGGGCAAGTCGGGTCATCGGTTCCGCATAAATGGAATCCTCACTGATGTAATACCTTTCGGTGATGTCGAAGTGCCTCAAGGCACGTCGAGCCATCCGCCTGGGGACGTGACGATGAACGTCCGCGGATTCCAGGACGCGTTTGTCCGCGCCGACCAGCTGACTGTCGCTGATGGGTTATCGATCAAGATTCCGCAAGTCGAGGGCTACGCAACCCTAAAGACACACGCCTGGCTCGATCGTTCCGCAGATGGCGAATACCGAGACGGCCCGGACTTAGCGCTTGCCGTGTACTGGCTTTACATGGACACCGACTTGCTTTACCACGAGGCGAACATTTGGGCGCTCGAACTCCACAGCCATGAACTTCGCCACGCTGCGGCGGCCTTGCTGGGCTCTTCGATGCGCCAAGGCCTCAGCGCCGACGAGCAAGACGCGCTCAGCACCAGAATCGCTACCGCAAACGTCGACCGCCTAGCGCACAACTTTGGCGTCGGCCATCCTGGCTGGCCCACCACTGACGCAGCCAGACGGCCGATGGTGGTTGCGATGTTCGACCAGATAACTGCGGGTTAGTGTCCGGTAATACGGAACGTTCAGTTTTAACGAAAAACAGGAAAACTGAACAGCGCTGCATACGACTCCGGTCGTTTCTGCTGCTCGCCGGCACACTAGCGCTTGAGGCCCCGTGGACGAGATCACCGAACGACTGATCTGGACCCATCGCGAAGCCGAGCCCATCCGTCGGATGGCGAGGCGTGCGGACTCGAGAACTGCCCCCTTGATGCAATCGCGGAGCCCTAGCTTTCTCGTAACCCGGACTAGCGCGCACCAAAGTCCGATTTATCGACCTAAGTCGGACTAACGCTATAGTTAGTCCGAGTTAGGGGACGTCTATGCAACCCAGAGCTGCGTGGCCTAGCCACCGCAGCACGCTGGTCAACTAAGGGCTGTCCAGAACTGGATCGGCGGAAGCGACTACGCGCCACGAGGCGCGCTGTACGTCCCGCCACCGCCAGACACGGTGCACGCGTACATGGACGACCTGATGGAGTTCGCGAACCGTACCGACATTCCCGTGCTGATTCAGGCCGCCATCGCGCATGCACAGTTCGAATCGATCCACCCCTTCACCGACGGCAACGGCCGCATCGGCCGGGCACTCATCAACACCATCTTTAGGCGGAGGGGAGCAACAACGCGCCTCGTTGTCCCTCTGGCATCGGCGCTTGTTGCTCATCGAGAGCGCTACTTCGGCGCGCTCGACACATACCGCGCCGGCGACCTACGCCCACTGATTGTCACGTTCGCGAAGTCGTCAAAGATTGCTGCCGCCGAATCACGCACTACTGCAGAGCGTTTGGCGGAGATACCAGTTGAGTGGCGAAACATGGTCGGACCGATTAGGCGTCACAGCGCGACCGACAAACTACTCCTGCTGTTGCCGTCGACGCCGATAGTGTCGTCCGACGACGTCGCATCACTTGTCGATGCACCTCGAAGCAGCGTGTTCGCCGCAATAAAACGCCTGCACGACACCGGCGTTCTACGCCCTTTGACTGACCGCAAACGAGACCAGGTGTGGGCGGCAAGCCGTGTACTCGACGAACTAGCCGACTTGGGGCACAGGATCGAGCGAGCGAGCAGTTAACTCGGTCCCGGACAACTTGGCGGTCGAACGACGAAACACCACGGTCGCCCAAGATGCCCCGGGGCGCCCTGTCGGTGTTCAGGTATCACGACGATGTCACACGTCCCTAGGACTCCAGCGGACTCCTTCGAACGCCGATGAACGTCCGGCGTAGGTCACCGAACTGTTGCGGCCGCACCCGGACACACACGCACGCAACGAATCGGCTTCCCAAGCTGAATACGCGAGTTCGATTCCCGTCGTCGGCTCCACGAAACCGCACCATCTCACGGTTAGCCTAAGCCACAGAGCGGCGGGAGACATGAGTATGGGTGGCATCTTCATCAGCTACCGGCGATCGGACAGTCAGTCCGACGCAGGTCGCCTCCGGGATGCGCTGCGCAACCACTTTGGTGAAGAGCAAGTCTTTCGAGACATCAACACCATCAAGCCCGGCGAGCAGTTCCCCCGCATCGTCAAGCAGTGGATCAAGTCCTGCGATGCATTGCTGGCCGTAATCGGACCGACGTGGTTGACGGTCACCGACGCGGACGGGCGACGGCTGGACAACCCGAGGGATCTCGTTCGCGGTGAAATCGCGACCGCGCTCCGCCGGCCCAACCTGCTCGTCGTCCCCGTGCTCATCGGCACAACGCCGATGCCCGTTGCCGCCGATCTGCCGGAGCCCTTGGCTGCGCTCACCGAGCGCAATGCGATGCATCTCAGCGACGAGGGCTGGGACGATCAGGTAGCCCGCCTCATCAGGGAGCTCGAGACGCGGGTACGGCGAACCGTCGTACCCACGTTGGGCCAGGCCGCTGCGGCTGGAGGTGCCGACCCTGGCACCCAGCAGCGCCAACTCGCCGTCGCGAAGCTAGTCGAGGCAGTCCGCCTGCAGTGGGCAGAGGAGGCGAAGGTCCGGGGACTGTTCGACCCGGATCCGATGCCAGTGCAGTGGGGGCCTACCGACCATGAGGTCTCCGACCACAAGCGCTTTGCCTCTCCCGACTCGGTGACCATCGGCGGGACCAGCAATCGGATGGCCGAGCTGACCGAGCAGTTTCTGACCCTGTCCCGTCGACGGCTGGTAATCCTCGGCGGTCCGGGGTCGGGCAAGTCCACCCTCGCGGTGCAGCTGCTCTTGCGTTTGGTCGATGTCCGCACCCCGGCTGATCCCGTTCCCGTGTTGCTGACGGCCAATGGCTGGGACACCACCGCCCATCCACGGTTGCAGGACTGGCTCGCCTTCCGGCTCGGTAAGGACTACCCGGCGCTGCGGGCTGTCGGCGAGTCCATGCCCCGCGAGCTCGCAGACAACGGCATGGTGCTGCCGATCATCGATGGTCTCGACGAACTCGACCCCGAATACCGACCCGCGCTGCTCAAAACGCTCAACGACTCGCTCGGAGAGCGTGATCCGCTGATATTGACCTGCCGCACAGACGAATACGTCGACGCCGTCGACGCCGCAGACGTGCTCACCGCCGCCGCCGTCATCGAGGCGCGACCCCTAACCGCACGCGGCGCGGCAGGCTATCTCGACGACTGTCTGCCGCCCAGCCAGTGCCCACGGTGGCGCCCGATCCTCGCGGAGCTCCGGTCCGGCGACGACACGCCCATCGCCAAAGTGTGCTCGACCCCGCTCGGAGTGTGGCTGCTTCGCAGCGTGCACATCGAGAACAAGCGCGATCCGACTCCGTTGGTCGATGCTGCCCGCTACCCGGACGCCGACGCCATCAAGGCCGAGCTCTTCGACCAGCTGATCCCCGCGCTCATCGACGAGCGGCACCCGGTGCGCAATGGGTCGGATCCGCTGCGCCCACGAAGCGCGTGGGACCCCAGCGCGACCCGACGATGGATGAGTTATCTGGCCGTGCAACTCGACGGCCAGCGCGACCAACGCTGGTGGCAGCTGACGGCCGCCGTTCCCGCCGGAGTCACGATGATGGTCCTGACGCTCGCCGGTGCGCTGGCAGCGTGGATGACTACGTGGCTGATCGTCTCAGTGATGAGCGGACTGGCCAACGAGTTGGCATTCGCGATGGTGCGGGGGTTGAAGGTCGGGCTGGTGGTCGCGCCGATCGTCGGACTCGTGTTCGGGCTCGTGGTCGGCCGGAAACTACGCGCCAGACCAGAACCCGGTTACATCAATTTGCGCCTTCCCGGCCGCACTGGCGCGCTCGCCCGGAGTCTGGCCGTCGGGGTAATGCTCGTGATGGCGATCTCGTTGCCGATCGGGCTGCTGTTGGGCGTCGTCTTGAGGGACGGCAAAGGGTGGATGACCGTGCTGTGGACCGGAATCATCGTCGTGGTGTGGAGCGGGTTGGTGTTCGGGCCGGCGGTCGGCGTGACCAAGTGGATGAGGTGGATGAGGGTGCCGGTGAGCAACGCTTTGTCTCGGACACCGACATCAACTCATCGAGCCTCGCGCAACCTCACGATCTTCGGCGTGCTGGCCTTCCCGTTGCCACTCGCGGTGGCATTCGGAATCACCGCACTGGCCTCCCGACTTGTCGCGGGGGTGGAAAGGCCACTTCCGATCGCGCCCATGGTCTTGCTCGGGCTGTTGATCGGGATGCTGGTGGGACTGGTCGTGGGTCCCATGCGGGAGCCTGCGTGGGTCGGATTCGTCGTTACGTCCCGCTGGTTGGCGTTTCGAGGCCAGCTGCCGTGGAACGTCATGAGATTTCTCGACGATGCCCACCGACTCGGTCTGCTGCGCACGGCTGGCGCCGTCTACCAATTCCGGCATGCCGAACTACAAGACCACCTGGCCAAGACTCGAGGAAATCCCAGCGGCTAGGCAGCCATCAGGTAGTGCGGCCCACCAACGAACACGACAGAGCTCGGATGCGGAGTGCTCGCCGCGTTGACGACGGCTGCGGCGAACTCGACCGTCGGGGGCGAGCCGTGGGTGCGTCGGGTGTCCGTGGTGATGGTGTCGTCGCTCAGCTCGCCGGAGACCACGGTGAAGGAGACGCCCGCGCGGAGGAACTCCGAATGCATGGCGTGCAGCGCGGTTTCGCCCGCACGCTTGCTCGCGGCGAGCGCCGCATAGCCCTTCGGCACGGCCTTGTGCGGAAAGAAGTGCGCCTGATGGCTGGTGACGAACACGACGTGGCCGCCGCTCGGCATCAGCGGCATGGCCAGTCGGGCAAGGCGGCGCTGGGCATCGCTGTTGAGCCGCATGGATCCTCCCGACGCGTTGAGAATCACGGCGTCCAGCCGCCCTAGACGCGTCGCGATGGCGTCGACCATGGCGACGGCGTCGGCCTCGTCGGTGATGTCGGCGCTCAGCGTGGAGGCGTGTCCACCGGCCCCGCGGATCGCCTCGGCAACGGCGTCCGCACCCCGCTCGTCCTCGTGGAAGTTGACGATGACGTGGGTGTTGGCGTCGGCGAGTTGTCGTGCGACCGCCGCTCCGATGCCCACCGATGCACCGGTCACCAGGATGATCCGTTCGGGTGTGTGTTCCATCTCGAGCCTCTTCCGTCGCTGCGAACGTCCGGTTCGCAATCCGACGCTACACCAGTTCGTAAGAAAAATAAGGGATAGATAAGGTAACAATAAGGCGTCGGCGGCGGCAAGCGATGGCGCTGCCAAGGTGTTGGACTCCAGTTCGTTGAGGTCTCCACGGGCCGAAACCTGTTGCACCGTCTCGTACCCCGGGCGGAACCCGAGCACGGCTCGTGCGGGAAAACTGCTGCCACCCGGGGTACCGCGACAGCCTTACGATCAGAACGACCTTTCAGCTGTTACGGGGAGAACAGTCATGCCTTCGCGCCCGCACGTGCGCTCACTGTTGACGGCCTTGGTGCTGCTGATCGCCGTAACGCTGGGCGTATGGTCGCCGCCCACGGCGCGCGCCGACGAGGCCGCCTGCCCGGCCCAGGTGGCCGCGCTCGAGGCGACCCTGGCAAAGATCGCCGACCACAATGGGCGAGGGTCGCCCGGCGGAGTGGGCCCGCCCGAGATCGTCAATCCGTACAACCGCGAGGCCGATCAACTCAACGCGGAGAAGGCCGCCAAGCTCGGCAACCTCCAAGCCTGCGTCGTAGTCACCGACAAGCTCCGTGCCGGGGGACCACCCACTAAGCCGCTGAATCAGGGTGCGCTAGAGGGCATTCGGCAGGCCAGGGCACAGGTGCCGTCCGGATGGCGCGCACCCACCCCGCTCCCCACCCTTGGTACCCGGATCACCGTCCCACCCAATAGCCCGATCAAGCCGCTGTGGGATGCGTTCAACAAGCAGAAGAGCCCGGAGTATCCCTATCCGAACGTGCCCCTCCAGGGTGCCCGGCGGCCGACCAGCACCGATACGCATCCAGCTCAGCCGGGCAAGCCCATCGGGACCAATGCCAAAGGCGGGCCCGCGGTCTCGGCCGACCACATCGTGCCGAAGGTCGAGATCATGTACCTGCCGCGGTTCATGGAACTGACGCCGGAGAACATGTGGCTCGTGATGAACGCGCCGGCGAACCTGCAGTGGCTGCCTACGGTGGTGAATGCGAAGAACAAGAACTCGCGCTCGGCCGCCGACATGCAGGGTGTCGATCCGGAGTGGCGGGACGAGCAGGTCGCGCTGCAGGACGAGAAACGCCGTGAATTGACCGAGTTGATCGCGCAACTGGCCGACAGCCAGAAGCCCTGACCGGAGGGAGGCTCGTTCAATGACCGGATTCGACCATGACGCACTCGCGGCGGCAATGCCCTGGGAGACAGATACTTTCACCATCCTCGAACCGGGTGAACGAACCCGGGCGGCGATCCCGCAGGTGTGGTGGCCCATTGCCGAATCCCCCGATCCGGAGGAGCGCAGCCGGGCCGCTGTGGCGCTGTGGAACGACGAGTTCCTGGCGCTCATCCCGCGCTTCGCAGAGTCGTTGCGCGACAACCTCGTCGACGTCCGCGTCGTCAAACACCCCTGGATCGATGCCCCGTCGCTGGACTACGTCATCGCGGCGAGCGGTGGAGCGGGCTTCGGCGTGTGGATGGGCGAAGACCCAGCCACGTTCGGCGACCACGATCCACCGATGTTCGACTCGCTGCCTCGGCCGGTGCAGACGTTCCTTCGCCAGGTGCACGCCGGATTCACCACATGGGATCGCGAATCCTGCGGCCTTACACCGCCATCGATCATGCAAACGCTCGCCGCACACTGGGGTGACCCTGACGATTCCACCCGGATTGAGTGGTACGAGTCCGAGCCGGAGCCGCCTGAGCTGCGTCGGCTCCTGCGCGTCACCGGACGCGGACCGCACGGGGATCTGCTGACGTCGCCGGACCTGCCCGCCGGCAGTGCGATCACCTACTTCGAACCCGACTTCGAACTGAAGCCGTTCGGTGAGTCTCTGGACCTGTTCATGACCATGCCGTTGGACGACTGACATGACCTTTCCTGGACCATGGCCGGGCCCCAACCAGGGCCCCTACTACCCGCCGCAGTACCCGCCGCCACAGTGGGGTCCGCCGCCCGCCCCGCCGGTGTGGGGCCCGCCGCCGCAGTGGGGCCCGCCCGGCATGCCGCCGCCAGCGCCGCGCTCGCGCCTCGTGTGGGTGATCGCCGCGGTCGTCGCGGTACTGGCCGTGGCAGGCGTCGCGGGCGGCGTTTGGGGCTACCTGCACCATCGAAATGAACAGCAGCTGGCCGACATCCGTGCCACGGTCAACCAGTTCGCCGAGGCGTCCGACACCGCCGACACCACAAAGATGGCAGCGCTCATGTGTGCCGAGGAGGCCGAGCAGTTCACCGACGGAATGGAAGGCACCGACGTCGGCGGCCCCATCAAACCGGCGAAACGCGCTGCGGTGAACATCGGCAAAATCTCGGTCGAAGGCAATCAGGCGAGCGTCGACGTCACACGGCCGCCTTCGCCGACGGTCACGCTCAAACTCACCCGCGAAGCCGGCGGCTGGAGACTCTGCAATCCCGAGTAGCGTGGAGTTAACCAGGATGAAAGGCCGGTCGGACATGACGCCCGAACTCAACGACACTCGGAAGACGTTCCCGGGCATCAGCTCTCGCGCGTGGGAGCACCCCGCCGACCGCACCGCCCTCACCGCGTTGCGGCGACTCAAGGGCTTCGATCAGGTGCTCAAACTGATGTCGGGCCTACTCCGTGAGCGCCAACATCGGCTGTTGTATCTCGCCAACGGCGTCAAGGTGGGTCCACGTCAGTTCAGCGATCTCGACCTGCTGCTCGACGAGTGCGTCGCCGTGCTGGACGCGCCGGTCAAACCGCAGATGTTCGTCCAGCAGTCGCCCGAGGTGAACGCCTACTGCATCGGCATGGACGCGCCGTTCATCGTGATCACCACCGCGATGTACGACCTGATGACCCACGAGGAGCTGCGTGTCGTCATCGGGCACGAGTTGGGGCACGCGCTCAGCGGCCACGCCGTCTACCGCACCATGCTCATGCACCTGACGCGACTCGCCGACTCGTTCGGATTCATGCCCGTCGGCGGCTGGGCGCTCCGCGCCATCGTCGCCGCGCTGATGGAATGGCAACGCAAGTCCGAACTTTCCGGCGATCGGGCGGGCCTGCTCTGCGGGCAGCACTTCGACACCGCGATCCAGGTCGAGATGAAGCTGGCCGGCGGGGCCCGCCTCGACAAGCTCGACACTCAAGCGTTTCTCGCCCAGGCGAGCGAGTACGAGCGCGACGGTGACATGCGCGACGGAGTGCTCAAGCTGCTCAACATCGAACTGCGGACACACCCGTTCTCGGTGCTGCGAGCCGCGGCGCTCACGGCGTGGGTGGATTCCGGCGAGTACGGCCAGATCATGTCGGGCCGCTATCCGCAGCGCGCCGACGACGACTCCGCCCGCTGGACCGAGGACGTCAGCGAGACCGCCCGGCACTACAAAGGTGGTTTCGATGCCTCGGAAGACCCGTTGATCCGCGGCCTACGAGACGGGCTGACTGGCATCGTCGACGGTGTGGGCCAGGCCGCGATGAGCGCGGCCGACACGGTGGGCCGAAAGTTCACCCAGTGGCGTAGCGGCTCGACGGACAGCTAGTCCTAGCCAGCGGAGTCGTCGCTGGGCTTGTCAGTGGTGCTGTCGCTGGGCTCGTCAGCGGGCTTGTCGGCCCCGGACAACGCATTCAACGTCTTCTGCACGTTGTCCGAGACGTCCTTGACGATCGAGCCGAGACCGTCGGCGGCATCCTTGACCGAGGCATCGAAGCTGGGCGTCACTTTCAGCGCGGCCTTGGAGGCGTTGTCGGGCTTGGCGGGCACCTTGTCGACGACGTCGGCATCGGTGTCCGTGTCGATGTCCGTGTCCGCTGACGCCTTCTTGGCGCTGGGAGCCGGGCTCTGCGACGTCACCGCCACCGAAGCCGTGGCACCAGTATCGGTGTCGCTGTCGGTGTCAACATCGTTGTCCGACAACACCTTCGCGACGCTCGGAGCCGCGGCGGTGACGGCGTTGTCGGCGAGCCCGGCCACGGAGGTAGTCCCACTCAATGGGCTCACTCCGCTCGCCGCGCCAGGGAGGCCGTCGAACCCGAGCAGATTGGCAATGATCCCCAATGGATTGACCACAGGCGTATTGCTGACGAGCCCCTGGCCGATCGCCTTCTGAATACCACCCACAAGCTGGAGCAAGAGGTCACCGGGCACCTGTCCCCAATCGACGCCTGAAGGCAGCGTGCCGAACGGGGTGATCACATTCGCTTGGTCGAGGGTGCGCTCGTACTGCGGGACGCGGCGCTCACGAGGGAACAGGTCCGCGAAGTCCTCGAGCACCCGCTGCCGACCTTCACCCCGAACACCATCGCGGACGCGGCTGCACTGGAAGCCGTGTTGGTCGATGTCCGCAAGGCCGGATGGGCAAGTGTGCATGAGGAATTGGAAGTCGGGCTGAACGCGGCGGCAGTTCCAGTTCGCGATAGCTCAGGTAAAGTCGTTGCTGCCCTTAGCGTTTCGGGCCCGTCCTATCGACTGAAACCCGCGCAGTTCGGCGTCGTCTGGGAGATGACCGTCGCAGCGGCCGCGGCGATCAGTCGACGACTTGGGCACGTCGGCTAGCTCGTCGCCCCGGCGTCGACAACGCGTTCGTCACGGCGGGCCGCCGTGGACCGTGCCATGGCACCCACAGGAGGCGCCGCCAAAATCGACTGATTTCGGGCGGGTGGGAGTGGGTAAATATCTCCATTCGGTCAGCGTGAGCCGCCGTTTTGTTGTCTAATACGCAACTAGATGCGTAATACGCAACAGTTTGTCAGATGACGCAAGGGATACCGATATGTCGCTCGACACCAACAGCGATTCCGAGCCCGCGAGCGTGCCGGCTTCTGAGGCCGGCGAGCCTGCGCCCGACACCGATGAGCGCCACCCGCTGGCACCGATCACCGATCGTGTCGCGCCTGCGGTCGCCAATCCCGGCCGCGACTGGGTGGTCTTCGGCGTCACCGGCGTGCTCTCGATCGCCTTCGTGGCGTGGGGCCTCATCGACACCCCCAGCCTGTCCTCGGTGTCAGCCGGCGCCAAGGACGGCTTGATCAAGGGGCTGGGCTGGTTCTTCGTCCTAGCCGCGAGCTTCTTCGTCATCTACGTGCTGTGGCTGGCCGCCAGCAAGTACGGACGCATCCCGCTCGGCGCCGACGACGAGCAACCCGAGTTCCGCACGACGTCGTGGATCGCGATGATGTTCAGCGCGGGCATGGGCATCGGCCTGATGTTCTGGGGCGTCGCCGAACCGTTGAACCACTTCGTCACGCCGCCACCGGGCACTACCCAGGCGCAGTCCGACGAGGCGTTCCAGACCGCGATGGCCACCACGATGTTCCACTGGGGCCTGCATCCTTGGGCGATCTACGCGGTGGTTGGACTCGCGATCGGTTACGGCATGTTCCGCAAGGGCAGGCCCGGCCTCTTGTCGGCGGCGTTCACGTCGCTCTTCGGCGACCGCGCCAACGGTCCTGGGGGCAAGGTCATCGACATCCTCGCGATCTTCGCGACGCTGTTCGGCTCAGCCGCCTCGCTCGGCCTCGGGGCACTGCAGATCGGCGACGGAATGGAGTTCAGCGGCTGGATCGGCGCTGTCGGCACCCCGGTCCTGGTGACGATCATCGCCGTGCTCACGGTGGCCTTCATCCTGTCCGCCGTCTCGGGCATCGCCCGCGGAATCCAGTGGCTATCGAACATCAACATGGTCCTTGCGCTCGTGCTCGCGGTGTTCGTCTTCGTCGCAGGGCCGACGCTGCTGATCCTCAATCTCATTCCCAGTGCACTGGGCGACTACGTCCGCGACTTCGTCGCGATGAGCGCCCGCACCGATGCCAACGGTGACGCGGCGTTGGCGGCATGGCTGTCGGGCTGGACCATCTTCTACTGGGCGTGGTGGGTGTCGTGGACGCCGTTCGTCGGCATGTTCATCGCACGCATCAGTCGCGGGCGCACCATCCGTCAGTTCGTCACCGGCGTGCTGCTCGTCCCGACGCTCGTGAGCCTGCTGTGGTTCGCAGTCTTCGGCGGCGCGGCGATCGATCGGCAACGCACGGTCGGCGACATGGTCGGGCCGGACGGCAGTGTCGACAGCACCGGAGCGCTCTTCAAGTTGCTCGACACGATGCCGCTGGCAGGTATCACGACGGTGCTCGTGATGGTGCTGGTGGCGATCTTCTTCGTGTCGGGTGCTGACGCCGCCTCGATCGTCATGGGCTCGCTCTCCGAGAAGGGCTCGCACGACCCACGTCGCGCGACCGTCGTGTTCTGGGGCGCGCTGACCGGAGCCGTAGCGGCCATCATGCTGATCATCGGCGGCGGCGGGGATGAGGCGCTGACGGGTCTACAGAATCTGACGATCGTCGCGGCGGTGCCGTTCGTGCTCGTAATGGTGCTGTTGTGCGTGGCGCTATACAAGGACCTGCGCACCGACCGCATCGTCGCCGTCGGGCTGCGCAGTACCGAGCTCGTCGAGCGCGCAGTCGTTACCGGCGCAGGCCACTATGGCGACCACTTCGACCTGGTGACTCGATATCACAAGCTCGATAAGGACCGGGCACAGGAGTAGCCCGCTGGTGCTCAGCCGCGTAGCGACTGGGACGGCGCCAGTCCCGTCAGCAGTGAGTCGACCGCGTCGGAAATCAACTCGTCGTCGAGGGGG
>Ga0070668_100002239_pt1 | contig 14230 bp, 10 predicted proteins | sample KBSS43metaG_FD_64661 | JGI IMG/M metagenome (GOLD analysis project Ga0070668, IMG submission 64661) | Switchgrass rhizosphere microbial communities from Kellogg Biological Station, Michigan, USA - KBS S4-3 metaG | ecosystem: Host-associated > Plants > Roots > Rhizosphere > Soil ... | reverse complement strand
GTCGACCTGTCCGGCCACGTCGTCGGCATCAACGTGGCCATCGCCACCGCCGGCGAATCCTCGACCGGCAGCATCGGCGTCGGCTTCGCCATCCCCGCCGACACCGTGACCAGCGTCGTCAACCAGCTCAAGAGCCAGATCAGCTGAACGCCCCGCCCCTCCTCGTCAGCGATCATGTGAGGCATTGCCCACGACGCAGCCAGAGCTCATCAAGATTGCTGATGAAGGGGGCGGGCGGTCATGCCCTGACGTCGTCGACTGGCTTGAGAGGCGGATCGGTTGATCGTCGTCGCCTTTCCTCGGCGATCATGTGATGTGCGGCCTGCGACTCAGCCGTAACTCGTCAAGATTGCGGACCGGAGGCGGGAGGGGCCGTCGCCGGGCGGCGTCGGTCGGCTCTGGAGGCAGATTGGTTGGACGTTGTTCTGAGTGGTGCGGGTGCCGGCAATCCCACGGCCGAGTTTGGCTGCCGGGGGCCGCGTCCACCGAACAGGGCCCCGGATCGTCAGTCGATCCGGGGCCCTGTTTCCGCGGTGGGGTCAGCCCGGCGGGTGGCGCCAGCGGTGCTGCGGCTCGGCCCAGGTGCCCTGTTTCCGCGGTGGGGTCAGCCCGCCAGGTGGCCCCAGCGGTCCTGCAGCTCGGCCCAGGTGCCCTGGTCCTCGACCCGGCCGCCGACCAGCACCACCACGCGGTCGGCCTGGGACAGCGCCGCCCGCTTGGACGTGGAGCCGACCACGGTCACCCCGTGGGCGCGCAGCGCCCGCCACAACTCGAGTTCTGTCGTGACGTCCAGGGCCGAGGACACGTCGTCCGCGATCAGCAGCTCGGTGCGTGGCGCCAGGGCCCGGGCCAGGGCCAGACGCTGCAACTGGCCGCCGGACAACCGGGTGCCCTTGTGGCCGATCAGCAGCTGCAGGCCGCCGCCGGCCGCCGCCAGGTCGTGTTCCAGCTGGGCCGTCGACACCGCGTCGGCCGCATCCACCTCGTGGCCGAGCTGGATGTTGTCGGCCACCGTGCCGGACAGCACCCGCGGCAGCTGCGCCACATAGCCGACCTGGTTGGGCCGCAGGAACAGCTCCGGCTCGTTCACCGGCTCGCCGTTCCAGCGCAGGTCGCCGGTGTGGTGCACGATCCCGGCCAGGGCGCGCAGCATCGACGACTTGCCCGACCCGACCGGGCCGACCACCAGCACCAGCTGGCCGCGCTCGACGGCCAGGTCGACGTCCTGCACGCCGACCGTGCCGTTCTCGTGCACGGCACTGAAGTTGTGCAGCTCCAGCCGGCGCAGCGGGTTGCGCGGCGCGGTCGGCGGTGCCGGTGCGGTGCCGGCCGAGATGTCCACGCCGGACACTTCCGCCGAGTACTCGGCGACGCCCGTCATGGCGACCGTGCGCTTGGTCCACACCCGAGCCGACGGCAGCTGCGACACCAGCGACGCGGTGGTCCAGGCGAACCAGCGGGCCGCGCCCAGCGTGGCCACCGCGATCAGCGTGGCCGCCGCGCTGAGGCCGCCGGCCAGGTACATCGCCCAGGCCGCGATCGGCAGCAGGCCGCTGGCGATCGACGGCGTGGAGCGCGCCCACACCTGGATCGCGATCTCCCGGCGCTGCCGTTCGCTGCGGATCGCGTCGAGCCGGGCCAGGTGCCCGAGCACCGGCTCGGTCGCCCCGGCCAACTTGACGGTCCGCGCGGCGGACAGCGACGACACCAGCGCGGTGGCGAACGCCGCGCGGGCCGCGACTGTACGCCGGGCCGCCCGTTCCAGCCGCGGCCCGAACAGGGTCGCCGCCAGGCCGGACAGCACCATCGTGCCGATGAAGAACAGGGCCGGCACGATCGACCCGGAGGCCGCCGTCATCGCCACGACCATCACGATGCTGACCGAGTTGTCGATCAGGTTGTCGGCGAGCATCACCACCCGCTCGGTGTCGCCGCCCTGGGCCACCACCTCGGCCGGGGTGTGCTTGCTGACCCGCCGCGGGCCGATCTGGCCGTGCACCAGGCGCAGGCTGATCCGCAGCATCTGCCGCACCCACCACTCGGGGAACCAGGCGCCCGTGTAGTAGAGCGTCGGAATCGCCACGAGCAGGCCGGCCGCGATGCCGATGGCCGGGTACAGCGGGTTGCCCACGCCGTCCACCACGTGCGCCCAGAGCAGCGGCAGGATCGCACCGTCCAGGCCGAGCAGGATGAGCACCACGAACAGCGCCACGGCGCCCATGCCGTACCGCGGATCGTTCAGGGCAAGCCGGAGGATCTCGCGCATCGTCCGGGCCTGCGGCGGCTCGGGCAGCGGCGGCGGCTCCACCGCCGGCAGCGTGTTGGTCAGCGCCTCGGCGCCGAGCTCGACCTGTGCGGCGGTGTCCCAGTCGCGTTCCTCGACCAGCACGCCCCCGCCACCGGCCGGTACCGCCGGCACGGTCAGGTTGCTGCTCGCCATCAGTTCGGCGAAGCGCCGCGATTCGCGCAGCGGACCGGCCTCGAGCACCTCGCCGTCGGCGAGCACGACCACCTCGTCGCAGCGCTGCACCGAGGAGAGCCGGTGCGCCACGATGACCCCGATCCGGCCGTCGAGCAGCCGGTCGGTGGCGCGTTGCACCCACGCCTCGGTCACCGGGTCCATCCGGGCGGTGGCCTCGTCGAGGATCACCACCTGCGGGTCGCGGACCAGGATCCGGGCGAAGGCGACCAGCTGTTCCTGGCCGGCGGAGAGCTTGTAGCCGCCCTCGCCGAGCTTGGTGTCGAGGCCGTCCGGCAGGCTGTCGGCCCACTGGCTGAGTCCCAGTTCGTCCAGCGCGGCACCGGCCCGGTGGAGCAGGGCGGGGTCGAACAGGGCGATGTTCTCGGCCAGCGTGCCGGCCAGGATCTCGGTGCGTTGCGGGACGATCGCGGTCCATCGGCGCAGGCCCTCGACCGCCAGGTCGTTGAGGTCGATGCCGCCGAGGAAGACCGTGCCGCGCGGCACGTCCACGGCCCTGGTGAGGATCTTGGCGAGGGTGGACTTGCCGGAGCCGGTGCGGCCGATCAGCGCGTACGAGCGGCCGCGCGCGAAGGTCAGGCTGACCTCCCGCAGCGCGGGCGGGCGGGTGCTGTCCGACTCGCCGTACCGGAAGGTCAGGTCGCGTACCACGAGGTCGCCGTCGACCGGCGGCAGGCCCTCGGTGGGCTCCTGCGGCACATTTTGCAGCAGCTGCACCCGGCTCCACGCGCCCAGCGCGTTCTGCAACTCGGGAACCATCCGGGTGACGTGTTCGAGGGTGCCGCCGAAGCCGAGCGCGAGCAGCCAGACGCCGGTCAGCCGGGCACCGTCGATGTTCTTGGTGAACAGCGCCCAGGCGCCGACCACGACCAGGACCGCGATCAGCGTACGGGTGATCGAGCCCGCCCCCATCGTGATCTTCGCCGAGTTTCGCCAGACCAGCCGGCCGCGGCGCAGCACCTCGCTGGCCCGGCGGGCGTAGAGCCGGCGCACGTACGGCGCGGCGAGACTCGTCCGTACGTCGTCCTGGCCGTGGACCGACTCCTCCATCACCGCGGCCAGGTCGGACCAGGCCTCCTCCTCGGCGATGCGCAGCGGGGAGATCCGCTGGATCGGCTTGTTCATGGTCAGGTAGAGCAGGACCGACACGAGCACCATGCCGATGGCGGCCGGCCACCACACGAAGAACGCGGTGACGATCGACAGGGTGGCGACCGCCATCGACTGGGCCAGCCGCACGCCACTGCCGCGCAGCTCGGCGCCGACCTGGTAGACGTCCGAGTCGATCCGGTCGAGCAGCTCGCCGACCGGCGTGTTCTCCAGCGTCGGCAGGTCCTGCCCGAACGCCACCCGGTTGAGGCCGCGGCGCACCCGGGCCGCCCAGTCGGCGGTCAGCCCGGCCGCCACCAGGCCCACGAAGACGTCGCCGAGCACCGACGTCGCCAGGGCGGCGGCGAGCACGGCGAAGAGCACCGCGGACCGGTCGACCAGCACGGGGCCGGCCAGGGCCAGCGCGCCTGCCTGGCCCGCGGCGCTCAGCAGGATCAGGACAGCGGCCAGGGCCGTTCGACTTCGGGAGGTGGCCCACAGGTCACGAAGCAAGCGCATGAAGAGTCCTCTGGGCCTTGGGGGATGGGCGGTGTTTCCATCCTCTTCGGCCCGGGGAGGGTCTTCAACGCAATTACGCGGCCGCCAAATATCACCCTCGTCACATCGACGGGGGTCAGGAAATCAGGAGCGTGAGCGCAGGGTGAGCAGGGTGATCTCGCTGGGCGCGAAGATCCGGAACGGCGGCCCCCAGAAGCCGGTGCCCCGGCTGGTGTAGAGCTGGGTGCGCTCGGAATGCCGGGACAGGCCCTGCAGCACCGGCTGGTCGAGGCGCACCAGGTAGTGGAACGGCCACATCTGGCCGCCGTGGGTGTGGCCGGAGATCTGCAGGTCCACGCCGTGCGCGACGGCCCCGTCGACCTGCCGCGGCTGGTGCGCCAGCAGCAGCACGGGCAGCGCCGGGTCGGTCCCGGCGAGGGCGGCCTCGTGGTCGGCGTGGTGGCCGGGCAGCCCGGAGCCCGCGGCGGTGCGGTCGTCGACGCCCGCGACCACCAGCGAGTCGCCGCCGCGGGTGACCACGACGTGCCGGTTGTGCAGGGCCTCCCAGCCCAGCGACGCCATGTGTTCGACCCAGCGCTGGGCGCCGCTGAAGTACTCGTGGTTGCCGGTCACGTAGACCCGGGCCAGCGCGGCGCGGATGTCGCCGAGCGGCGCGGCCTGGGCGCGGCGCTGAGCCACCTCACCGTCGGCGATGTCGCCGGTGTGTGCGACCACGTCGGCGTCCAACGTGTTCACCACCTCGGTGACCCGGCGCGACCAGCGTTCCCGGTTGATCGGGCCGTAGTGCGTGTCGGTCAGCAGGACCAGGCGCAGGCCGTCCAGGCCGGGGCCGAGCCGCGGCAGGGACACCTCGACCCGCCGCACCCGTGGGACGCGCATCGCCTCCGCGTACCCCCAGAGGAGCAGCACCAGGGCGACCAGAACGACCACCGCGGTGGCGATGCGACAGCGAGCCGGGCCGTCGACGCCGGCCGCCCAGAGGACGGCGGTGAGCAGCTGGCCGAGGATCGACCAGACGAACAGGACCCAGACGACGCCGAGCATCGTGTCGGCGGCCCGTGCGGCGCCGTCGAGGTGCCGGCGGCCGTGCCCGCCGAACATCAGCACCGGGAACGCCGCCAGGGCCACCGCGAAGACCACGGTGCCGCCGGCGGCGACGCCGGTGGGCCAGTCGTTGCCCGAGCCGATCAGCGTCCACCAGGGGACGCCGAAGAGCAGCAGCAGGATCCCGGTGATGATCAGCGCGAACCGGATCGCGCGGGACGGCCGGCGGCGCGGCTCGGTCTCCACTGCTTCCCCTACGGTCACCGATGAAGCATGACACTCAGGTGGGCGCGCTGCCGACACCGTGGATGAGGGCGGCCGGGACGATCAGGTCGGCGCGGTCGCGGGTGCCGGCGATGAGCAGCGCGTTGCGCTCGTCGGTGCCGGTGGCCCAGGCGATCGCGGCCGACTCGTCCTTGCCGAACCGGACGTGCCGCTCGATCAGCCGGCGCAGCCGTGCCGGGTGGTCCAGGTCGGCGTACCAGACCTCGGCGAACAGCGGCCGCAGCGATTGCCAGCCCGGCTCGTCGAGCAGCAGATAGTTGCCCTCGCTGATGATCAGGCGGGCCGGGCGCTCGATCGGGATGGCCCCGGCGATCGGCTGCTCCAGGACCCGCTCGAAGCCGGGCGCGTAGATCACGTCGTCCCGGTCGTCGAGCAGCCGGCGCAGCAGGGCGGCATAGCCGAGCACGTCGAACGTGTCCGGGGCGCCCTTGCGGTCGCGCCGGCCGAGCCGGTCGAGCTCGGCGTCGGCGAGGTGGAAGCCGTCCATCGGCACGTGCACCACCCAGGCGCCCGGCGTCAGGCCCGGCGGCGGCGTGCCGGCGAGCGCCGCGACGAGTTCCTCGGCCAGCGTGGTCTTGCCCGCGGCCGGCGGCCCGGCGATGCCGAGCACGGCGCGTCCGCCGCCGGCCACCAGGGCCCGGGCCCGGTCGGCCAGCGCCCCGAACGTGAGTCCCATGCCGCGAACCGTACCGGTCGGATCGAGGACTTTGCGGTTCGTACCCGGTGCGCCGGGGGCGACGGTCCTTGAGTGCCACCCGTCATCGAAGGGGGGATTCGATGCTTTCCCGACGCCTCGTCCTCGGCGTGCTGTTCGCGGTGGTCGTGCTGATCTGCACGGTCCCGAGGTCGGTGGCGACGGGTGGGCTCTCCCACCGGCAGACCGTACGGGTGGATTTCGCCGGGGGAGTCGAGATCCGCAACGGCCGGGTGGTGGTCGACCCGCGGCGCGACCGCCTCGTCCGGGTCGGCCCGCGCGGCCGGATCTGTACGCTCGCGGTCTTCCCGGCCCGGCTGCTGGGCGGTCCCGGTGGCCGGCCGATCGTCCTGCGGTCGGCGCCGTCCGCGGTCGTGCGCGGGCCGGACGGTGCCTTCTACGTCGGCGAGCGGACCAGTTTTCCGTTTCCCCGCGGCGCGGCGCGGGTGTGGCGGGTGGTGCCGGGCCGGGCGCCGACCGTGTACGCGACCGGCTTCACCGCCATCCGTGGCCTGTCCTTCGGCCCGGGCGAGCGGCTCTTCGTCCTCGAATCAGTTCGGTGAAAGGCCGAGGCCGACGCTCAGATCAGGGAGAGGCCGAGGCGCAGCCCGGCCACCCCGGCGGGGGAGAGCGGCCGGGCGGTGGCCCGGGTCAGCTCGTCCCGCACGCCAGCGGGCAGCTCGTCGGCGAGCGTGCGCAGCCGGGGATAGAGGTCGAGGACGTCCCGGTGGGTGAGCGCGCCCACCCCGATCAGCAGGCCGTTGACGGCGCCCGGCGTACGCGCCAGCTCCGCGCAGAGATCGCGGCGCCAGACCGGGTCATCGACCCGGGTGGCGAACTCGCGGGCGATCCGGTTGCCGGACGGCGACGCCTCCTCCAGCGCGGCGTGCCGGCCGGACCGGGCCAGCACCGGCGCGAGCCGGCAGGCGATGCCGAGCAGCCGGGCCAGTTCGGGGACGGTCAGCACGTCGAGGCCCATCGCGCAGGACTCGCAGAGCCGGTGGTAGGTGCTGGCGTGCACCAGGGAGGCGGGCCGCGGGCAGTCGCCGAGCGGGCCGCACAGCCGGTCCAGGATGATCTCGGCGAGGGTGCCCTCGTGGTCGAAGCGGCCGACCCCGAAGTAGGCGGCGGGCGCGCTGCGGTACCGGGCGAGGGCGGCGCGGGCACTGACAAAACCGTCGGCCTCGACGCTGATGCGCGGAACACTGTTATTGGTGTGTAGGTGGATCAGTCGGAACATCTCCGTCGCTCCCGGTGGTGAAGCGGACCGTCGTCGACCGGGGATACGGGTACGACGACGCCACGGTTCATTCCTCACTGCGGGTATAGGAGAAACCTCGCCGGGTGCGCTGACCAGTAAGCCGGAAGCAGTCGAACGTTACGGCGTGTAATGCGTAGAAGCCAGTGGTGAGAAGCGCCAACATCGCGGCCAGCACCGCCACCAGCGACGCGTCGAGGGCGTTCCACGCGGCGGGCAGCACGACCGCACCGAGCACCAGAGCGGCCTGGCAGGCGGCCTCCATGCAGCGGAGTGGATCCAATGACATAACCTCACCCTTCCGGGCCGAGTACCCTGCGCGCTTCTGTCCGGAGCGGGAGTGCCGCTACGACTTTCGGTAGAGGGTCGAAAACGGCGAAACCCGCGATCAGCGCAAGGGTTCCGCCTACCGTGGGACCCCAGACCACAAGGTGTACGAGGACCACGTGACCGTGACTGCGAGGCCGGGCTGGACGACACTGCCCGCGCTCATGTACCACTCGGTGTCCGCCGTCGACGGACCCTTGGGAGACCTCGCGGTGCCCCCGCACCTGCTGGCCGAGCAACTCGGCGCGCTCCGCGACGCCGGTTACCGGCTCGTCGGGCTCACCGAGGCACTCGATCTGGTCGATGCAGGTAGCACCGATCGCCTTATTGCCGTCACGTTCGACGACGGTTACCGTGACTTCCTCACCCAGGCCGTGCCGATCTTGAGGGACGTCGGAGCCCGGGCCACGCTGTATGCCTCGGTCGGCCACCTCGGCGCCGAGGCGGACTGGCTGGGCCGTTGGGCGCCCGACTTCGGCCCCATGCTGACCTGGGCGGAGTTGGCCGAGGTGGCGTCGGCCGGCGTCGAAATCGGCAACCACAGCATGATCCACCATCCGCTGGACGTACTACCGCCGGCCCAGTTGCATCAGGAGATCGCACGTGCCCACGACGAGCTTGAACAGCGGCTTCAGCTGAACGTGCGATCCTTCGCCTACCCGCACGGGTACAACAGCCGTCGGGTACGCGACATTGTGGCCCGCACCGGGCACGACAACGCCACCGAGGTCGGCCGCCGGTTGCACTCTCCGAGCGAGCACCGTTTCGCGGTGCCGCGGCTCATGCCCACTCCCGCGCACAGCGGTGCCGACCTGGTCGCGCTCGCGGCCGGCGGCGGCTCAAACCTGGTCCCGCAGCTGAAGCGGGCCGCGCAGCCGGGCTGGCGGGTCGCTCGCCGGGTCGCGCGACTCCTCGGCCGGGACCTGAGATGAGCCCATCGCACCGCCAGTTCTCGTCGTCGATGGCCTCCCGGCGTGTGGTGCTCGGGCTGGCCGCGGCGGCGGCCGTCTCGGGGGCGGCCGCGGTCGGCGCGGCGCAGATCCGCAAGCACGAGTCGCCCGGCACGCTGATGCCGCCGTCGGCCCAGCCGGACAAGCCCCCGGCGCCGGGCGCCTCGAAACCGCCGTCGCCGGCTTCGAGCGCGAAGCGGTACGGCGGCACGGTGCCGGGCGTGCCGGGCAAGGCGCTGTTCGGCTCGTATCTCGATCTCAAGGACATGAGCTACCGGCAGGCGGTGGCGCTGCGCCGCGAACAGCTCGGCCGCGACCTGCGGGTCGCGCACGTCTTCTACGACTGGGCCGACGACCTGCCGTTGCGGGTCGACGGCATGCCGGAGCACGCCATCCCGCTGGTGTCCTGGCGAGGCATCAACTACGACGAGATCCTCAGCGGCCGGTCGGACGACCTGATCGCGCGGGCGGCCCGCCGGCTGAAGAGCTTCGACCGGCCGGTCATGCTGCGCTGGGGCTGGGAGATGAACGGCAACTGGTTCGTCTGGGGCGGCCCCAAGAACGGCAACAACCCGGCCGGCTACATCGCCTGCTGGCGCCGGATGCACGGGATCTTCAAGAGGGAAGGCGCGCACAACATCGCCTGGGTGTGGAGCGTCAACTGGAACTCGAAGCCGCCGGGAGCGTGGAACAAGATCCAGGCCTATTACCCCGGCGACGAGTACGTGGACTGGGTCGGCATCTCCGGGTACAACAACCACGACGAGACGCCGGCCGAGCTGTACGACGGCCTGTACACGGCGTACGCCTCGCGGAAGCCCATGATGATCACGGAGTTGGGTGCGGTCGACAACGGCGGCACGACCAAGGGCGACTGGATCAAGAAGCTTGCCTCGTACGTGGCGAGGCGCCCCAACATCTGCGGTGTGGTGTGGTTCGACACCGACACCCACAAGGGTTACCCCGAGAAGTGGCGGATCGACACCGACGCGCACGCCCTGGCCGAGTACCGGGCGATGGCCCGCAGCCCCCGCTTCTCCGGCTGAGCCGGCGGCCGCGGGATTCGGCCGCCGGCGATCACCTCAGTTCGCGTTGGCGATGATCACCGTACGGAACGGGGCCGTCTCGCCGTGCCGGTAGAGCCCGACGGTCATCCGCTCGTCGCCCGGCAGGGTCAGGTCGGCGGTCCAGGTGCCGTCGTCGCCCGCCGTGACCTGCCGCCGCGCGTTCTCGATGCCGGCCTGGTCGATCACCACGATCGAGAACGTCGTGCTGCCGGCGGGCAGGCCGGCCGCGCTCACCCGGACGATCCGGTCACCCGCCGCGTTGCGCGGACCCGGCGGAACCGCGGACAGCGAGATGACCTCGACGTTGTGGGTGTTCTGGGAGCTGGTCAGTGAGAGCCAGCTCGCACCGCCGAGCAGCGCCACCACCAGCGCCAGCGGCAGCACCACCCGGGTGAGCCGGTGGCCGATCCCCTTCTCCTCCTCGGCGGTCGCGCCCTTGCGGTCGAGGTCGACGGGCAGGACCAGCGTCGGATCGGAGTTCGTCGGCAGGCGCACCCCCCGGTCCTGGGCGGCGGGCGCGCCGGGTGCCGGCGCCGCCGGGTCGCCGGTGGCCGGCCAGACCAGCGCCGCCAGCAGGCCCACCATGGCCACCCCGAAGCTCACGGCGAGCCAGGTGTTGCGGCTCAGAGTCAGGCCGGCCGCCCAGGCCACCATGCCGCCGAGCACCAGGGTCGCGAGGCTGAGCGCCGGGACCAGGGTGAACCGCTCGGACGCGGTCAGCGTGGTGCGGGCGCGGAACAGAATGGCGGTCAGGCCCGCGCCGGGCAGCCCGAAGGCGAGCACCAGACCGCCCACGACCCCCAACGGGCTGGGCCCGGTCATCACGCCCAGGGCCGCCACGCAGGCCAGCGCGATGAGGCTGAACGCTAGTTTTCTGCTCACAACTGCCCCATGCGGTAGATCCGGACGTTTCCGTTGTCGTAGAGCCGGGAGATCCGGTCGACCTTGTCGAACTTGCTGATCTCCGTCACCGACATCGGTTTGGTGATCTGACCCGCGTGCGGATCGTTGTCGAAGTAGGCGTCGTTCACCGGCAGGGTCTCGGTGATCCGCCGGTCCACCACCAGGTATTCCAGACCGACCTGCTCGACGAGCCGGTTGTCGGCCTCGGACCACTCCGTGTCGTAGAACAGCGGGGCGGCCTCGCGTACCGGGTCCTGGCGGCCGTAGGTCGACGACAGCGACACCGCGGTGATGTCCCCGCCGACCCGCTTGTCGGTCCCGAGCACGTAGTACTCCCAGTACGCCGCGTCGATCCCATAGGCGTCGACCGACCGCTCGAACCCGGCCGCCACGTACGGGCCGGGCAGCAGCGAGGCCGCGGGCGGCCAACCACCCACCCGGGCACCGATCATCAGCACGGTGATCGCGACGGCGCCGACCAGCAGCCGGGCCGACAGGGCGCCGGCCTGCGGCTTGGGCGGCGGCGACGGCGCCAGCCACTTGATCCCGTCCGGACCGCGCTGCGGCAGCAACCGTGCCGCGGTGACCAGCCCGATCGCGCCGACCACCGCCATCGGGATGTAGGTGAAGGTGGTGAGCCGGCCGGCGATCTCCGGGCCGTTGCTGCCGACGAAGCGCACCCCGTTGCCGGCGAAGAAGACGGCGGCACCGATCATCAGGGCCCAGCGCCACGCGTCCCGCTCGCGGCGGCCGATCATGTCCCGAGCGACCGCGATGTAGAGGGCGAACAGGAAGAGCAGGCCGACGCCCTGGATGGCGAGCTGCACGACCGGTACGCCGGTGCTGGCCGCCGCGGCACCCGAGTCGGGGGTGCCCTCGATCAGTCCCTTGACGGCGTCCACCGCCTGGTCGACCGGCGCCCTCAGGTAGTCCACGACGTCGCGGGCCACGAGGGCGATCCAGGCGACCACCGTGAGCACCGCCACGAACGGCAGCACCAGTACGCGCCAGGGCCGCGGCTTGCCGGTGATCAGCTCGGTGAAGGCGAGCAGGAACAGTGTGAGCACCAGCATGAAGGACGTGACGTGGTGGCTCACCGTGGTCATGCCGATGCCGATCACGGCGATCAGCGCGAACCGCCAGTTACCGCCCGACCAGCTCCGCCGTGCCGCCCACACGGCCAGCATCAGGAACGGCAGGGCCGCGGTCTGGTAGAGGTACATCGCGTTGAAGAACAGGTAGTGCAACGCGGTCGCGTAGATCGCGCAGGACACCCCGGCGATGGCCGGTGACCGGGTGGCCCGCAGGACCGTGGCGAAGAACGCCCCGACGAAGCAGAGCCGGGCGACCCCGGCCACCAGCAGGCCGGCCGTGGTCACCGAGAGGCCGGTCAGCTCGGACACCGAGGCGCCCATCTCGGCGAGACCCGGGAAGTGGACGGCCGGGGGCAGCGACATGTTGGGCTGGAACAGCTGGCCGGACTCGTTGATGATCGTGGTGGCCAGCCAGTGCTGCAGTTCGTCGGGGAACCGGAACTGGTCGGGGCTGTACATCCACTTCAGCAGATACTGGTTGACGGCCAGGCCGATGACCAGCACAAAGGCCTCGGTCCCGCCGGCCAGGCGCCGGCTGAGCAGGCGCATCACGACCGGCGTGAAGACCACGACCTGCCCGGCCCAGTAGAGGATGTCGGGGTAGCCCGACGCCTGGCCCCGGCCGCCGGCGTAGGCCAGGGCGACCATCAGCACGCCGATCGCCGAGAACACCAGCACCCACGGGGCCTGGCCGAGGCCGGAGCCGTACGAGGGCTCGTTCTGCTCCGCGGCGGACCCGGCCCGGGCCGCCTTCGCCGTCGCGGCCGCCTTCGCGGCCGACGTCGGGGAGTGCGGCAGGCGGACCACCTCGGTGGGGTCGGTGGCCGGTGACACCGTGCCCGGCCGGCGCAGCACCTCGGTCCGCGGGCCGACCGGCTGGGGGCTCTTCCACGGCTCGTCGGGGAGGCGGACCACCTCGGTCTTGGCGCCGGCCGGTTCGGGAGCCTGCCACGGCTCCTCCGGGAGGCGGACCACCTCGGTCTCGGAGCCCGCCGGCTCGGTGGGCTTCCACGGCTCGTCCGGCAGCTTGACCACGGCCGTCTGGTCGGGCGTCGGCTTGGGGGGTGCGGGCTTGGCCGGTGCGGGCGTGGCCCGTCCGGAGGGTGCGGCCGACCGGATCGCCTCGGTCCGGTCGTCGGCCGTCCTGGCGGGTGGGACCTGCGGCGGCCGGTCGGTCCTCGCCGGCGGGCCGGCGACCACCGGCGGCCCGGCGATCACCGGCACGCGGAAGGGTGTGGTGGCGTCGGCCGAGGGCCTCGGGCCGGTGCCGGCCGAAGCGGCGCCGGCGGCGGGGGTGCCGCCCGGACGCGCGGTGCCGGGGGCCGGGGTGGTGCTCCCCGGGCGCGCGGAGCCGGTGGCGGGGATGGCGCCGCCCGCGCGAGCGCTGCCGGACGTCGGGATGGCGCCGCCCGGGCGAGCGCTGCCGGACGTCGGGATGGCGCCGCCGGCACGTGCGCTGCCGGACGTCGGGATGGCGCCGCCCGGGCGGGCGGTGCCTGGGCGGGCGGTGCCCGTCGCGGAGCCGGCCGGGCCCGGCCCGGCCTTGGCCGGGGGATCGGGCAGGCGCATCACGGCGGTCTCGTCGGCCGAGGCCGCGGCGGGCCCCGCCGCGGCCTCGGGGTCGATCATCATCCCGGGCCGGTTGGGGGCGGCCGGCTCGACCCGGAGGATCGCCGTGTCGTCCAGCACCCCGCCGAGGCTGCCCGGCCGGTTGCCGGCCGGACCGGATGTGCGTCCCTCCGGGGCGCCCCGGTCGATAATCTGGGTCTCGTCGGCGCCCGCCTGGCCGGAGGTGGCAGGCGCGGGCTGCTCCGGCCCGGGCCGGGCCGGCCCGCGTTGGTCGGCCGGCCTCGGGGCCTGGCCCCTGCCGGAATCCCGCTGGTCCGCCATCTATCGGCCTCCATCAATTTACTACAGGGAAATTTATCGCCGGGCGACCTTACGCCACCCGACCCAGCGCGCAGGGCACGCTAACGCACGCCGCCCACCGCAGGCTATGCGGTGGGCGGCTGAGCTTGCGGGTCAGCGTTCGCCGCGTACCTTTGCCCGAGCCTCGCGACGGCCCTTCAGGTACGCGCGCGGCCCTGCGAGCATGCCGCGCCGATTGGCCGAGAGCAACTCCCGCGGGAAGTCGTCCTGCAGGGTCGAGACCCGGAGGCTGTCCGAGCCGGTAAGGTCACGCAGCGCGCCCGGAACCAGCTTGAGCAGGGCAAAGATGATGGTGGGCCGGTTCATCAGCAGGCTCGTGTACGCCGCGACCAGGCCGGTGCCGTAACCCACCATCTGCTTGCGCAGGCCCTCGAGGTCGCGCCGGTGGTAGTGGTGGGTGACCGCAGTGGGCTGGTAGACGATCGTTCCGCCGGTGAGCAGCACCTGGGTGAGTGCCAAGGTGTCCTCGGAGCCCCCGGACGGGGTACCGGCGCCGAGCGCCGTGTCCCACATGCCGATCCGCTCGATCACGCCGGGCCGGAAGGTCATGTTGGCCCCGGTGCCGAACGGCGGCAGCGGGTAGAGCGGGCTC
>Ga0070668_100002237_pt1 | contig 14233 bp, 10 predicted proteins | sample KBSS43metaG_FD_64661 | JGI IMG/M metagenome (GOLD analysis project Ga0070668, IMG submission 64661) | Switchgrass rhizosphere microbial communities from Kellogg Biological Station, Michigan, USA - KBS S4-3 metaG | ecosystem: Host-associated > Plants > Roots > Rhizosphere > Soil ... | reverse complement strand
AAGGTGGCGTTCTGGGCGGGCTCGGGTGCCCCGGCCCCGGACGGCGACTACCTGGGTGAAGATGCCGCGCAAGCGTTCGCGTCCTCCGTGGCCCGGGCGCGGGCGGTGCTGGCGACCCCGGGGCTGTTCTCGCGGACGGTGACGACGCCGCTCGGCGAGGTACCGGGCGTGTTCCTGGTGCACATGCGCGTGAACGAGTACCTGGCCCACGGCTGGGACATCGCGGACGCGACCGGGCAGTCCACCGACCTGCTGCCGGACCTGGCGGAGGACGCGCTGGCCCAGTGGCGGTCCCGGTTCGGGACGACGCCCAGGCAACCGGGCGGCCCGTTCGGCCCGGAAGTGGAGGCAAGGCAGGGCGCGACGGCGGCGGACCGGCTGGCGGCGTTCCTGGGACGAAAGGCGGTGAGCGGCTGAGAGCTGTTCCCGGAAGTCGCCCTCAGCCGGCCCGGCGTACCGCGAACGCCGCCGCCAGGCCCGTCGCCGTCATCGCGATGCCCGACGCCAGCAGCACCCACGCGCCGGTCCCGGGCACGATCCGGGCCGCCGGCTGGATGCGCGTCACGCCCGGGAGCGTCACCACCAGGTGCCGCAGGACCACGCCCGTCACCACCAGGCCCGGGAGGCACGCCATCGCCAGGGGCTCGTCCTGCCTGCGGGCGAACGTCAGGTAGGCGAGCGTGCCGGCGACCAGCACCGCCGCGGCGCACACCAGCCGGAGGCCGAGGTCCAGCTCGGGGTCGGGCGTGCCCGGCGGCAGGACCCCGGGGTAGCTCGCCGTGCGCAGCGTCAGCCCGGCGATCACCCCGAGCCCGGCCGCGGCCACGACGACGGCGCGCGGGCCCCGGAGCCGCTTCCACGGTCGCTGCGTCACGCACGCAGCATAAGACGCGGGAATCGGCCGGCCGAGCACGTTTTCCGCGCTGGGCCGTTCGGTGGATCCCGGCCGGGTGACCGGTCGGGGGACCCGGCGCGGGGGACTCAGCCGCTGAACCAGCGCTGCGGCGCCGGGCGCAGGTTCTGGTAGATGTGCTTCACCTCGGTGTACTCGCCCAGCCCCGTCGGGCCCAGCTCGCGGCCGAACCCGGACTGCTTGTAGCCGCCCCACTCGGCCTGCGGCAGGTACGGGTGGAAGTCGTTGATCCAGATCGTGCCGTGCCGCAGCCGGCCGGCCACCCGCTGGGCCCGCCCCGCGTCCTGGGTGAACACCGCGCCGGCCAGGCCGTAGTGGGTGTCGTTGGCGATGCGGACGGCGTCGTCTTCGTCGGTGAACGTCTCGACCGTCAGCACCGGCCCGAACGACTCGTCGACGACCGCCGACGAGCCCTGTTTCACCTGGTCGAGGATGGTCGGCAGGTAGTAGAAGCCGTCCGCCAAGGACGGGTCGTCCGGACGGCGGCCGCCCGTGCGCAGCACCGCGCCCTCGGCCAGCGCCGCGGCCACGTAGGCCTCGACCTTCGCCCGGTGCGCCGCCGAGATCAGCGGGCCTGTCTCGGCGCGGGAGTCGAACGGCCCGCCGAGGCGGATCCGCTCGGCCCGGCGGACCAGCTCGTCGACGAACTCGCCGTGCCACTCCCGCTGCACGATCAGCCGCGTGCCCGCCGAGCACACCTGGCCGGAGTGCAGGAACACCGCGGTCAGCGCGTAGTCGACCGCGGTCTCGAAGTCGGCGTCGGCGAACACCACGTTCGGGTTCTTCCCGCCCAGCTCCAGCGCCACTTTCTTGACCGTGGCGGCCGCCGCGGCGGCGATGGTCCGGCCGGTGGCGAGCCCTCCGGTGAACGACACGAGGTCGACGTCCGGGTGCGCGGCCAGCGGCGCGCCCACCTCGCCGCCCGCGCCGAGCACCAGGTTCCCCACGCCAGGGGGCAGGCCCGCCTCGGTGAGCAGCTTCAGGAACCGGATCGAGGTGTGCGGGGTCAGCTCGCTGGGCTTGAGCACGAACGTGTTGCCCGCGGCCAGCGCCGGGGCGATCTTCCACACGGTCTGCAACAGCGGGTAGTTCCACGGCGTGATCAGCCCGCAGACGCCGACCGGCTCGTGCACGATCCGGCTGAACGCGTCCGGGTTGCCGGTGTCGACGACGCGCCCGGCGTCGTGGGCCGCGAGCTTGCCGAAGTAGCGCAGGCAGGCGGCGATGTCGGCCATGTCGTAGCGGCTCTCGACCAGCCGTTTCCCGGTGTCGAGCGACTCGGCGCGGGCGAACGCCTCCGCGTCGCGGTCCAGCAGGTCCGCGGTGCGCAGCAGCAGGTCGCCGCGCAGGTGCGCGGGCGTGCCGGGCCACGGCCCGGTGTCGAACGCCCGGCGCGCCGCCGCGATGGCCGCCTCGGTGTCCTTGGCGGTGCCCTCGGCGACCGTCGCGACCAGGGAGCCGTCGGCCGGGCAGCGGATCTCCCGGCGTCCGCCGCCGATCGTGTCCACCCAGTCGCCGCCGATGAAGAAGTCCGCCATGCGCCTCATTCTCATGGCCACGCCGCGTGACCGCCACAGCGGCGCGGCGAGCCGGGGTTCACCCCGCGTGCTGACGCGTGGTCGCGCTCCGCCTGTGACGCCGGACGCGGCGGGCGGAACCTCCCTGGCGGGTCTCCGTAGACTGACCGGACGCGGGGCCGTGCCTATCAAGTGAGGTGGAGACGAGTGACGATGCTGGAGTCCGTGAGCGGACCGGCGGACCTGAAGCGCATGAGTGTCGAGGACCTCGGCGAACTGGCCGCCGAGATCCGGGACTTCCTCGTCGACAAGGTCCGGCGGGCGGGCGGGCACCTGGGGCCGAACCTCGGCGTCGTCGAGCTGACCCTGGCGCTGCACCGCGTGTTCGACTCGCCGCGGGACGCGATCGTCTGGGACGTCGGCCACCAGGCCTACGTGCACAAGATCGTCACCGGCCGCACCGACGGCTTCGACCTGCTCCGCCAGACCGGCGGCGTCACCGGCTACCCGTCGCGTGCGGAGAGTGAGCACGACTGGGTGGAGAGCAGCCACGCCTCGTCCGGCTTGTCCTATGTGGATGGTCTGGCGAAGGCGTTCGAGCTGGGCGGCGGCGGGCGGCACGCGATCGCCGTCGTCGGCGACGGCGCCCTCACCGGCGGCATGTGCTGGGAGGCGCTCAACAACATCGCCGCGCACAAGGACCGCCCGGTCGTCATCGTGATCAACGACAACGGCCGGTCGTACTCGCCGACGATCGGCGGCCTGGCCGACCACCTCGCCGCGCTGCGCCTGCAGCCGGGCTACGAGCGGCTGCTCGACGGCGGCCGCGAAATCCTCAAGCACACCCCGGTCGTCGGCAGGCCGATCTACGCCGCCCTGCACGCCGCGAAGGCCGGGCTGAAGGACGCGCTGAGCCCGCAGGCGATGTTCTCCGACCTCGGCCTGAAGTACCTCGGCCCGGTCGACGGCCACGACCTCGTCGCGCTGGAGAAGGCGTTCCACAGCGCGCGCAGCTTCGGCGGCGCGGTGATCGTGCACGTGGTGACCGAGAAGGGCCACGGCTACGCGCCCGCGGTGAACAACGAGCACGACCAGATGCACCAGACCGACCCGATCGACCCGGAGACCGGCCTGCCGCCGGTGAAGGGCCCGAGCTGGACCGGCGTGTTCGGCGACGAGCTGGCGAAGATCGGTGCCGAGCGCGAGGACGTCGTCGCGATCACCGCGGCGATGCTGCGCTCCACCGGGCTGGACAAGTTCGCCGAAGCGTTCCCGGACCGCTGGTACGACGTCGGCATCGCCGAGCAGCACGCGGTGACGTCGGCCGCCGGGCTGGCGATGGGCGGGCTGCACCCCGTGGTGGCGATCTACTCGACGTTCCTCAACCGCGCGTTCGACCAGGTGCTGATGGACGTCGCGCTGCACCGCCAGCCGGTGACGCTGGTGCTCGACCGGGCCGGCATCACCGGGCCGGACGGGCCGAGCCACCACGGCATGTGGGACCTGTCGCTGCTGGGCATGGTCCCGGGCATGCGCGTGGCGGCCCCGCGCGACCCGGCCACGCTGCGCGAGGAGCTGCGCGAGGCCGTCGCGGTGTCCGACGGCCCGACCGCGCTGCGGTTCTCGAAGGGCAAGGTCGGCACGGACGTCACCGCCGTCGAGCGGATCGGCACGGTCGACGTGCTGCGCCGCCCGAAGGAGGGGGCCGACGTCCTGCTGGTGACGGTCGGCGCGTTCGCGAACCTCGGGCTGGCGGCCGCCGACCGGCTGGCCGACCAGGGCATCGGCGTCACGGTGGTCGACCCGCGCTGGGTGCTGCCGGTGCCGGCCGAGCTGGTCGCGCTGGCTTCGCAGCACAAGCTGGTGGTGACGGTCGAGGACAGCGGCCGCCACGGCGGCTTCGGTTCGGCACTGGCGGCGATGTTCCGCGACGCCGAGTGCGACGTCCCGCTGCGGGACCTGGCGGTGCCGCAGTCGTTCCACGACCACGGCACCCGCGACGAGGTCCTGGGCCGCATCGGCCTGACGTCGCAGGACGTGGCCCGCCGCGTGACGGAGTGGGCCTCCGGCCGCCTCGGGACGGCCGAGCCGGCGTCGGAAAAGGACGCGAACCGCCGCTGAGAGCACCCCGTCTCAAGCGCGCCACATTGGGTGCGTTGGACGCAACCAACGCCACATTGGGGCGCTTGGGGTCAGGCGAAGCGAGTCATCACGTGCTTGACGCGGGTGTACTCGGCGAACGCGTACGCCGACAGGTCCTTGCCGTGGCCGGAGTGGCCGAACCCGCCGTGGGGCATCTCGGCGACCAGCGGCCCGTGCGTGTTGACCCACACGCAGCCGAAGTCCAGCTCGGCCGAGACCCGCGCGGCGACGGCCAGGTCCCGCGTCCAGACCGACGACGCCAGTCCGTACGGAACGCCGTTGGCCAGCGCCACACCCTCGGCTTCGTCCGAAAAGGACTGGACGGTCAGCACCGGTCCGAAGATCTCCTCCTGGACGATCTCGTCGTCCTGCCGCAGCCCCGAAACCACCGTGGGGGCGAAGAAGAACCCTTGTGAACCGTGCCGGACGCCGCCGGTTTCGATGCGGGCGTGCGAGGGGAGCCGCTCGATCAGGCCCTGGACACGCGAGAGCTGCGCGGCGCTGTTGAGCGGGCCGTAGTCGACGCCCGGGGTGCGCGCCGCCGCGGCCTTGGTCAGCTCGGCCAGGAACGCGTCGTGGATCGAGGCGTGCACCAGCACCCGGCTGCCCGCGGTGCAGTCCTGGCCCGCGTTGTAGAGCGCCGCGCCCACGATGCCGTCCGCCGTCGAAGCGAGGTCGGCGTCCGGGAACACCAGCAGCGGTGCGTTGCCGCCCAGCTCCAGGTGGGTGCGCTTGAGGTCGGCGGCCGCCACGGTCGCGACGTCGATGCCCGCCCGCGTCGAGCCGGTGATCGAGACCAGCGCGGTGATCGGGTGGCGGACCAGCGCCCGGCCCGTGTCGCGGTCGCCGCACAGGACCGTGAACGCGCCCGGCGGCAGGAACTCGGCCGCCACCCGGGCCAGCAGCACGGCCGCCGACGGCGTCGTCTCGGCCGGTTTGAGCACGACGGTGTTGCCCGCGGCGAGCGCCGGCGCGATCTTCCAGACCGCCATCATCAGCGGGTAGTTCCACGGCGCGATCTGCGCGCAGACACCCACCGGTTCGCGGCGGATCACCGACGTGTGGCCGGGCGTGTACTCCCCGGCCGCGGTGCCCTCCAGCTGCCGCGCGGCCCCGGCGAAGAACCGCAGCGCGCTCACGCACTCCGGGATCTCTTCTTCGAGCACGACGGACCGGATCTTGCCGGTCTCCCGCACCTCCAGGTCGGCGAACTCCGCGGCCCGCGCTTCCAGGGCGTCGGCGATCTTCAGCAGCGCCAGCTGCCGCTGAGCCGGGGTGCTGCGGCGCCATACCGCGAACGCCTGTGCGGCGGCCGCCATCGCGGTGTCCACATCGGACTCTTCGACAATGACGCTGGTGCCGGACACCTCGCCGGTCGCCGGGTCGGTCAGGTCGAGCGTGCGGGTCATGCCTGCTCCAGATGGGTCGGCGCGAACATCTTCAGCACCGCGGGGAGGACGACGACGGACGGGCCGGGCGTGCGCAGCGCCTTCGCCAGGTCCGCGCCCACATCGTCCAAAGAGGACAGTGTTGCGGATACTCCGAAGGACGAAGCCAGCGCCACGAAGTCCGGCCGCGCCAGCTCGGTGGCCGTCGTCCGGCCGAACGCGTCGGTGAGGTACTCGCGGAGGATGCCGTAGCCGCCGTCGTCGACGATCAGCCAGGTGACGTTCAGGTCGTGCTGCACCGCGGTGGCCAGCTCGGCGACGCCGTACATCGCGCCGCCGTCACCGGAGACGGCGAGCGTCGGGCCACCGGAAACGGCGCCGCCGAGTGCGCCCGGCAGGCCGTAACCCAGCCCGCCCGCGCCCTGCGCGGTGTGGATCGGCGCGCCCTCGGGATTCCACGCCGACCAGGCCCAGTACGCGGCGATCGTCATGTCCCAGAACGTCTGCGTGCCTTCGGGGAGCGCCGCGCGGATGTCGTCGATCAGCTTGCGCTCGACGGCCAGGTCCTGACCGTCCAAACGCGACTCCACCTGCGCCAGCAGGGAGGCCACGGCGGCCTCCGCGCGGCCGTCGGGCTGCTGGAAAGGCACCCATTCCAGCAGGGCCTGCAGCGTGAGCCGGACGTCGGCGTGGATACCGAGGCCGGCGTAGTTCGACTCCAGCTTGCCCAGGTCGGCCTCGACCTGGATCACCCGGCCGCGCGGGGCGAACTCGCGGTAGTTGCTGGACAGCTCGCCGAGCCCGGACCCGAGCACGAGCAGCACGTCGGCGGCCGCCAGGAACTCCGTCGTGTGCCAGTCCTCCAGCCACGACCGCCCGGACAGCTCGTGGTCCCAGCCGAAGACGCCCTTGCCGCCGAAGGTCGAGATCACGGGGGCACGCAGGGCCTCGGCCAGCGCGGTCAGCTCGGCGTGCGCCCCGGACCGCAGGGCGCCACCCCCGGCCAGGATCACCGGATTCGACGCCGCGGCGAGCAACTCGGCCGCCGTGGTAACCAGCTCCGGCAGGGGCTCCAAGGGCTGGGGAGCGGCCGTCACCGACGTGATCGGCGGGATCCCGGCCGGGCCGAGCAGGACGTCTTGGGGGATCTCGACCCACACCGGGCCGTACGGCGCGGTGGCCGCCGACGTCCAGGCTTCGCGCAGCGCGGTCGGGATCTGGCTCGCGCGGCGCACGACGTGCACCGACTTCACGACGTCACGGAAGCTCGCCTGCTGGTCGGGCAGCTCGTGCAGGTAACCGTGCCGTCCGCCGCCCAGCCCGGCGACCGGGATCTGGCTGGAGATCCCGAGCACCGGCACCGAAGCGGCGCGGGACTCCTGCAGCGAAGCCAAAGTCAGCAACGCGCCCGGGCCGGTCGAGACGACCATGGGCGTCACCGGCACCGGGCCGTCCGGGCTCGCCGCGAGCCGCGCGCGGGCGTGCCCGTCGGCGGCGAAGGCGAGGTTGTTCTCGACGCGCGCGCTGATCAGGCGCAGGTCACCGGCGCGCCGCAGCGCCTCGAACAGGCCCAGCGCGTGCTGGCCCGGCAGGCCGAACACCGTGTCGGCGCCCAGCGCGCGCAGGGTTTCGACGACGACGTCGCCCCCGATGCGCGTCATGCGTTCTTCCCCATGCTCAGCAGGCTCACCAGGTCGTAGGCGACGTGGGACGCCGCGATGGCGGTGATCTCGGCGTGATCGTACGCCGGGGCCAGCTCGACGACGTCCGCGCCGATCAGGTTGAGGTCGCGCAGCCCGCGCAGGATTTCCAGGAGCTCACGGCTGGTCAGGCCGCCCGCCTCGGGGGTGCCGGTGCCGGGCGCGTGGGCCGGGTCGAGCACGTCGATGTCGACGGACACGTACAGCGGCCGGTCGCCGATGCGCTGCCGCAGCGCGTCGACCGTCTCGGCGACGCCGCGGCGCATGACATCGCCCGAGGTGACGATGCCGAAGCCGAGCCGCCGGTCCTCTTCGAGATCCCGCTTGCCGTACAGCGGCCCGCGCGTGCCGACGTGCGACAGCGCGCTCGTGTCGAGGATGCCTTCCTCCGACGCCCGCCGGAACGGGGTGCCGTGGGTGTACGGCTCGCCGAAGTAGGTGTCCCAGGTGTCGAGGTGGGCGTCGAAGTGCAGCAGGGCAACGGGTCCGTGCTGCTTCGCCGCGGCCCGCAGCAGCGGCAGCGCGATGGTGTGGTCGCCGCCGACGGTCACCAGCCGCGTCCCGTTCGCCTGCAGCGCCTCGGCTTCCTGCTGCAGTGTCTCGATCGCTTCGCCGATGTTGAACGGGTTGACCGCGATGTCACCCGCGTCGACGACCTGCCGCTCGGCGAAGGGCGAGACGTCCAGCTCCGGGTGGTACGGCCGCAGCAGCCGGCTCGCCTCGCGGACGGCCGCCGGGCCGAACCGCGCGCCGGGCCGGTAGGACACCCCGGAATCGAAGGGCACTCCGACGACGGCGACGTCGGCGTGGGTGACCTGGTCGATCCGCGGCAGCCGGGCGAAGGTCGCGAAGCCGGCGTACCGGGGGATCCGCGACGAGTCGAGGGGGCCGATGTTAGGCACTGCTGGGCTCCTGTTCCCGGGTCGGGTCGTGGTGCGTGGTCGGGTCTTCGCCGTTGAGCCGGCGGGTCCAGACGGAAAGGATCGAGTCGGCCGTGCGGGGCGTGGCGAAGCTGACGGCCAGGTACACCACCAGGCTCGCGCCCAGGCCCCAGTAGATCGGGGTGTTGGCCTCGACGCCGTCGATGATCATGAACGCGACCACGGACACCGTGCCCGCGACCATCGAGGCGTACGCGCCCTGCCGGGTGCCGCGCTTCCACAGCAGCGCGCCGACGATCGCCACCAGCAGGCCGCCGACCAGGATGTCGTAGGCGATGGTGAGCGCGTTGACGACGTCGTCGACGACCATCGCGATGCCGATCGCGGCCACCCCGAGCACGAGCGTGGCGATCCGGTTGCGGCTCACCTCGCCGCCCTTCTTCAGGCCCACCTTGCTCAGCAGGTCCGACGTCGTCGTGGTGGAGCACGCGATCAGCGCGCCGCTCGCGGTCGACATCATCGCCGAGAGCGCGGCGGCCAGCACCAGGCCGCGGACGCCGGTCGGCAGCAGCCGCTCGACGATCGTCGCGAAGGCGTCCTGCGCGCTGGCGAGGTCCGGGTAGAGGGTGCGGGCCGCGGTGCCGATCAGGGCGCCGGCGAGGCCGTAGACCAGGCAGTAGACGCCGGACGTGATGCCGCCGGACGTCGCGATCGCGGGCGTGCGGGCGGTGAACACGCGCTGCCAGATGTCCTGGCCGATCAGCAGGCCGAAGGTGTAGATCACGAAGTAGGTGATGATCGTGTCCGTGCCGATCGAGGTGAAGCTGAAGAAGCTCGCGTCGAGCTTCTCGCTCATGCCGGAGAAGCCGCCGGCGGAACTGATCGCGACCGGCAGCAGGATCGCGAGGATGCCGATGGTCTTGATGACGAACTGGGCGATGTCGGTGAGCGTGATCGACCACATGCCGCCGAGCACCGAGTAGAGCACCACGATCGAGCCGCCGACGGCGATGCCGGCCCAGTTCGGCAGGTCGAACAGCACCTTGAAGATCGTCGCGAAGGCCAGCGTCGAGGTCACCGTGAGCATCAGGGTGTAGCCCCACATCACGAGGCCGGACACCGCGCTGGTGCGGCCGCCGTAGCGCAGGTCGAGCATCTCGCCGACGGTGTAGACCTTGAGCTTCACCAGCCGGCGCGCGAACACGGCGTGCAGCACCAGGATGCCGACGCCGATGGAGAGCACCAGCCAGGCACCGGAGATGCCGTAGGTGTAGCCGAGCTTCACGCCGCCGACCGTGGAGGCGCCGCCGAGCACGACGGCCGACATCGTGCCGGAGTACATGAACCAGCCCAGCCGCCGTCCGGCGACGAGGTAGTCGGACTTCGTCTTCGCGAGCCGGAGGCCGTACCAGCCGACCCCGATCATCCCCGCGATGTACAGCGCGATCACGGCGTAGTCCCCGGTCACGGCGTCCTCCAACCTTCTTTTCGGCTTTTGATGTCACAGCCTCTGGGGAGTGTGTCCGGGTCACCGTAGGTTCGGCCGGGGCCGGTTCGGCATGGGATGATTCATCCCCAAGTCGACATCTTTGAGGATGAGATGACCCAAAACCCGGATTCGCTGTCCACCGAGATGAATGTCCCGTTACGGGCGGTCGTCGGCAACCGGGAGCTGGCCCTCGACGTCGTCCGCGAGACCCTGCGGCCGGGCGCGCTGGACGCCCCGGTGCGCTGGGCGCACGTCAGCGAGCTGCAGGATCCCGCGCCCTACCTGCTGGGCGGCGAGCTGATCCTCACCGCGGGTGTCAACCTGCCGGAGCAGATCGACCGGTATGTGCGCGGGCTGCGCGACGCCGGCGTGACGGCGCTCGGTTTCGGCCTCACCCCGACGGTGCACGAGACGCTGCCCGAGCCCCTGCGCCGGGCGTGTGCGCGGCACGGCCTGCCACTGCTGGTCGTGCCTCCGCGGACGCCGTTCCTGGCGGTCAACCGGGCGGTCTCGGTCGCGCTGACCGAAGCGGGGCAGCGGGAGCAGCGCCGGATCACGGCGGCGCGGGAGGCGCTGACGCGCGCCGCGGGCGGCGGGCTCGGCGAGCTGACGTCGGCGCTGGCGGCGCGGCTGGAGGCCTGGGTCGCGCTGGTCGGCGCCGGGGACGTCCTCGCGTCGGCGCACGACGCGCCGGTGCCGTTGCCGCCGCAGGTGCGGGAGCTGGTGACGACCGTGCGGGCGGGCAGCGGGATCCGCAGCGCGACCACCGAGGTGGCTGCCGGCTTCGTGGTCGTCCAGCCGGTGTACCCGCAGGCGACGGCGTCGCACCTCGTGGTGACCGGCCGGCCGCGGCGCTTCGACGGCGCCGACCGGGCGATCCTGGCGGTCGGCGCGGCACTGCTGGGCCTGGTCGGGCGGGCCGGTTCGGACGCGGCCGAGCTGGGCGCGGCGGCGACCGGCCTGCTGCTCGGCCGGACGGCTCCCGGGGAAGTGGCCCGCGCGTTGCTGGGGTCGGAGGTCGTCCGGCTGGTCGCGGGGGTGCCGTACCGCCGCGGCCCCGGCGAGGTGGCCCAGCGGCCGGACTGGCTGCGGGCCCGGCTGGACACACCGCTGGTTTCGGTGCTTCCCGGGCGGTTCGTGGCGATCGCGGGGTCTTCGCCGTCGGCCGAAGGGCTGGCGGAGCTACGCGCCGCCGGCTGGCTGGCGGCCGTCGGGTCCCCGGCGCCTGCTGCCCGGTTGTCGGAGGCGGAGGTCGAGCTGCTGCTCGCGCGGGCTGCCGCGCTCGGACGACCGATCGTCGCCGGGAGCGAGCCGCTGGACTTCGACGAGCTGCTGGACCCGGGCGCCTCCCGCGGGTTCGCGGAGCAGGCCCTGGAGCCGCTGGTGGCGCTGGACCGGGCGGGGGACCGTTCGCTGGTGCTGACGTTGCGGACGTGGCTCGCCCACCACGGCGGCTGGGAGCCGACGGCGGCGGAGCTGGGCGTGCACCGCAACAGCGTCCGGCACCGGATCGCCCAGGTGGAGCGGGCCCTGGACGTGGACCTGGCGGACCCGGAGACCCGGATGCGGCTGTGGTTCGCCCTCCGCTGGGCGGACACATCCGACGCACACAGTCCTTAAAGGGCACTCTCAGGAAATTATGCAATTGTAGTTCTGTGCGAGTTTTGGTAGTCGAGGACGAAGAGCCCCTGGCCGACGCGATCGCCCGCGGCTTGCGCCGCGAGGGTATGGCGGTGGACGTCGCGCTCACCGGGGACGACGGGCACGAGAAGGCCGCCGTCACCCGGTACGACGTCGTGCTGCTGGACCGGGACCTGCCCGGGATGTCCGGTGACGAGCTGTGCCGGGAGATCGTCGCGTCCGGGGAGCTGACCCGGGTGCTGATGCTCACCGCGAGCAGCTCGGTGTCCGACCGGGTGGACGGGCTGTCGCTGGGTGCCGACGACTACCTCGCCAAGCCGTTCGCCTTCCCCGAGCTGGTCGCGCGCGTGCGGGCGCTGGGCCGCCGGGCCACGCCGGCCGCGCCGCCGCTGCTCACCGCGGGCGACGTCGAACTGGACCCGGCGCGGCGGACCGTCCGCCGCGCGAGCGGGCCGGTCGAGCTGACCCGCAAGGAGTTCGGCGTCCTCGAGGTGCTGCTCTCGGCCGCCGGTTCGGTGGTCAGCAGCGAGGAACTGCTCGAGCGGGTGTGGGACGAGAACGCCGACCCGTTCACCACGACCGTCCGGGTCACCGTGATGACGCTGCGCAAGAAGCTCGGCGAGCCGGGGATCATCGAGACCGTCGTCGGCTCCGGGTACCGGGTGCCGGAGCCCGGCGCGCCCCGCGCGTGAACCTGCCGGGCCTCCGCAGCCTCCGCGCCCGGATCACCCTGCTGGCGACCGTGCTGGTCGCCGCCGTCAGCCTGCTGTTGCTCTGGCTGGCCTGGACGCTGGTCCGGGACTCGCTCGACGCCGTCCCGCGGATGCCGCCGGGCAGCACGGTCGTCGTCGACGGCGTCGAAGTCGACGCCTCCACGCTCGCCGAGCACCTGCGCGTGCACGCCCGCGACCGGATGCTGCTGTTCGGCTCGCTGTCGTTCCTGCTGGTGGTGGCGGCCGCGGCGATCCTCGCCTGGACGTTCACCTCGCGGGTGCTGCTGCCGCTGCGCGAGATCACCGGGACCGCGCGGCGGCTGTCGGTCGAATCGCTGGGCGAGCGGATCGGCGAGGTCCGGTCCCGCGACGAACTGGCCGAGCTGGCCGGGACGTTCGACGACATGCTCGACCGGCTCCAAGCCGCGTTCGACGCGCAACGCCACTTCGTCGCGAACGCGAGCCACGAGCTGCGGACGCCGTTGTCGGTGATCCGCACGGAGCTGGACGTCACCCTGGCCGACGACGACGCCGACGTCGCCGAGCTGCGCCGGATGGGCGGGGTGGTCCGGGACGCCACCGAGCGCGCCGGGCAGCTGGTCAACTCGCTGCTGCTGCTGGCCCGCACCGACGGCGCCGGGCTCGGGGTGCGCGAGCCGGTCGACCTGGCGGTGGTCATCGACCGGGCCTGGCGTGCGGCGCGGGCGGAAGCGGCCCAGCGCGGCATCCGGGCGGACTTCGCGGTGGTGCCGGCGCCCGCGTTCGGCGATCCGGCGCTGCTGGAGCGGATCGCGGGCAACCTGCTGGAGAACGCGGTCCGCCACAACGTCGAGGGCGGCTGGCTGGAGGTCGTCACCCAGCCGGGGCCGCAGTGGTCGATGCTGCGGGTCCGCTCGTCCGGCGGCCTCGTGGACCCGGCGGCGGTGCCGGAGCTGTTCGAGCCGTTCCGCCGGGCCGGCGTGGCCCGCACGGCCCGCTCGGGCGCGGGCCTCGGCCTGTCGATCGTCCGCGCGGCGGTCGCGGCGCACGGCGGAACCGTGACGGCGGAGCCGATCGTGGGCGGCGGCCTCGCCGTGACGGTCCACCTCCCCGTGCGCTGACGCGTGATGGGAAGGCCGACTCGCGTGATTAGAGGGTCGACACGCGTGATTGGAGGGTCGACACGCCGAACCGCGCTCGATCCGCCGTGTCGACCCTCCCATCACGCGTGTCGACCCCTCAATCACGCGTGTCGTCTCTCTGGTCACACGTCCACGAAGATCGGGTTCGTGTACAACCACAGGTCCTCGAACGGGTTCGCCTGCCCGACCACGTCCGGGGTGGGCTCGGAATCGCCGTTCGAGCCGCGGAGCCGGACGTAGAACGGTGAGCGCACGTTCCGGAAGGTGTGCCGGAACACCACCTGCCGCCCGGGTGCCCAGCGCGGCTCGAACGATTCCACGACCCGCGTACCCGGCGCGGTCATGGTGTCGCGGTCGGCCGCCGGGCCGGTGACCGGGCCCGCGACGACGTCCAGGTGCGCCAGCCGCGGCACCGAGCCGCCGCCGTTCGGCCGGGACGCGAGCCGTGCCGAAAGCACGACCGTGACGTCCGAACCCCGCCGCACCCGCAGCCGCCCGCCGAGCGTGACCGCGTCACCGCCGCCGGACACCGCGACCGCCAGTTCCTGCACGAGCCCGCCGTGCGTCAGCCAGATCCGCCCGGCCCGCATGCCCTCCAGGACGCCTTCGAGGCTGCGCCGCGTGACGCCGACGTACGTGCGGCTGAACTCGCCGGGGTAGAAGTCGGCGTACGGCGCGAGCAGCTGCGGGACGCCGGTGTCGACCGGGTCGGGGAACTTCCCGTGCGT
>Ga0070668_100002235_pt1 | contig 14236 bp, 12 predicted proteins | sample KBSS43metaG_FD_64661 | JGI IMG/M metagenome (GOLD analysis project Ga0070668, IMG submission 64661) | Switchgrass rhizosphere microbial communities from Kellogg Biological Station, Michigan, USA - KBS S4-3 metaG | ecosystem: Host-associated > Plants > Roots > Rhizosphere > Soil ... | reverse complement strand
CTTCCCCGTCCACCCGTGCGGTCAGGGCAGTCTTTCGAAAGGTTTCGCAAGTCGGCGACCAGGCGCGGCCGTGGTCAGTGGAATCACCACCACCTCGCGCCGCGTTGCGCTCGGTGCCCGGCGGCTCCGGCGGCCGGGGGACGCCGGCGTCCCCTTGAAACTTCGAAGTAACCCGCTGTGAGTGCTGGCGATCACATCGTCAGGGGATCTACTCTTTCCGGGCGAGGTTCGGGCCATGTTGCCGAACCGTGTCCAATTGGTGTCATTTAATCGATCCAGCTATCTTCCCCGCAGCCGCTCAGCGGCATATGTTGTCGCCCACAACATATGCGCGTCGGTGCGCCGGGCCTCTCCGGATCACCGCCTCGCAGGCCCGAGACACGCAGACCGTCGACGGCCGCTCGTCACCAAACGCTTGGATCCGGAAGGAACGAGGATGCGCACCAGAACCCTTACCCTCCTCGCCGCCACGGTGAGCACCGGCCTGGTGCTCACCGCCTGCGGCGCCAACAGTTCGAACAGCGGGGGCACGGGGAGCAGCTCCAACTCCGCGTCCGCCCCGGCCGCCGGTGGCGCCAACGGCAAGGTCGGCGTCATCCTCCCCGAGACCGCCAGCTCGGCGCGCTGGGAGGCCTTCGACAAGCCGATGCTGCAGGCCGCGCTGTCGGCGCAGGGCTTCGAGGCCGACGTTCAGAACGCCCAGGGCGACGCCCAGAAGTTCGCCACCCTGGCCGACGGCTTCATCAGCTCCGGTGTCAAGGTCCTGATCATCGCCCCGGCCGACCCGGCCGTCGGTGCCGCGGTCGAGGCCAAGGCGAAGACCGCGGGCATCCCGGTCATCAACTACGACCGCCCGAGCCTCGGCGGCAGCGCCGAGTACTACGTCTCGTTCGACAACGAGAAGGTCGGCCAGCTGCAGGGTCAGGCCATGGCCGACGCGCTCAAGGACAAGCCGGGCGCGGGCGTCGTCCAGATCGAGGGCGCCCCGACCGACAACAACGCCACACTGTTCACCAGGGGCCAGGACTCCGTCCTCGAGCCGCTGTTCACCTCCGGCGCGCTCAAGCGGCTCCAGAAGCAGCCGATCAACGACTGGGACAACCAGCTCGGCGGCACGACGTTCGAGCAGATCTTCACCAACAACGGTGGCAAGGTCGACGGCGTCGTCGCGGCGAACGACGGCCTGGCCGGCGCGGTCATCACCGTCCTCAAGCGGAACGGCCTCAACGGCAAGATCCCGGTCACCGGCCAGGACGCCACCGCCGACGGCCTGATGGCGGTCATGCGCGGCGAGCAGTACATGACCGTGTTCAAGCCGATCAAGGAAGAGGCCGAGGCGTCGGCGAAGCTGGCCGCCGCGCTGGCCAAGGGCGACAAGGCCGCGGCCGACGCCATCGCGACCGGCAAGCTGCACGACCCGAAGAACAACCGCGACATCAAGTCGGTGCTGCTCACCCCGACGACGGTCGTGGCGAAGGACATCAAGACCGTCGTGACCCAGGGCTACGTGAAGGCGACCGAGATCTGCGGTGGCGACCTCGCCGCCAAGTGCGCCTCGCTCGGCATCACCTCCTGAGTCCCCGCACCACCCCTTGAACAGCCGGGCCGGGACGCGCACCCCGACGGCGCGTCCCGGCCCGGTCCCCACCCAGGAGAAAGCCCATCCATGAGTGAGCCCATTCTCGAGATCAAGGGCCTGAACAAGAGCTTCGGGCCGGTCCACGTCCTCCACGACGTGGACTTCGACGTGCGCGCGGGCGAAGTGACCGCACTGGTCGGCGACAACGGCGCCGGCAAGTCGACCCTCGTCAAGTGCATCGCCGGCATCCACCCGTACGACTCGGGGGCCGTGCGGTTCAACGGGCAGGACGCCCACATCCGCGGCCCGCGCGACGCCGCCGACCTCGGCATCGAGGTCGTCTACCAGGACCTCGCACTCGCCGACAACCTCGACATCGTCCAGAACATGTTCCTCGGCCGCGAGCGCGGCAACTCGTGGAAGCTGGACGAAGCCAGCATGGAGAAGGCTGCCCGCGAGACGCTGGCCTCTCTGTCGGTCCGGACCGTGAAGTCCGTCCGCACGCCCGTTTCCTCGCTGTCCGGTGGGCAGCGCCAGACCGTCGCCATCGCGAAGTCCGTGCTGTGGAACAGCAAGGTCGTCGTGCTGGACGAGCCGACCGCCGCACTCGGCGTCGCGCAGACCCGGCAGGTGCTCGACCTGGTCCGCCGGCTGGCCGAGCAGGGCCTCGGGGTCGTGCTGATCAGCCACAACATGGCCGACGTGTTCGAGGTCGCCGACCGCATCGCCGTGCTCTACCTCGGCCGCCTCGTCACCGAGGTGCACACGAAGGACGTCACCCACGGCCAGGTCGTGGAGCTGATCACGGCTGGTCGCTCCGGTGACCTCGGCCTGGCCCGGCCCGAAGCCGTGGTCCTGTGAGCGGGAAGAAAGAACCGGAAATGACTGAAACCCCTGCCAAGCACGAGGTCGACACCCCGGCCGCGGAAGCGCTCGCGCAGACCCAGAATCCCACCGCGGCGATCACCGACTTCGGGATCGACACGACATCGATGTCAACCGGCGAAGCGATCCGCGACTACTTCGCCCGCCTGCGAGCCGGCGAGCTCGGCTCGCTGCCGTCGCTGTTCGGCCTGCTCGTGCTCGTCATCCTGTTCAGCGCGCTGTCGGACAACTTCTTCACCTTGGCCAACATCGCCAACGTCTTCCCGCAGGGCGCGGGCGTGATCATCATCGCGATGGGCATCGTCTTCGTGCTGCTGCTCGGCGAGATCGACCTCGCCGCCGGTGTGGCGTCCGGTACCGCCGCGTCGGTGATGGCGCTGCACTACGTCCACAATGGAAACCTGCTGGGCAACTTGGGGTCGGGCGTGTTCATCACGTTCATCGCCGTCCTCGCCGTGGCCATGCTGCTCTCGGCCTACCAGCGGATCTGGGCCGGTGCCGCGCTTTCGCTGATCGGCCTGCTGATCGTCGCGATCGGCGTCCCCGCCAACGCCTGGCTCGAGATCCTGCTGGCCATCTGCGTCGGCACCGCGATCGGCTGCATCACCGGCTTTCTGGTGTCGAAGATCGGCATGCCGTCCTTCGTCGTGACGCTGGCGCTGTTCATCGTGTGGCAGGGCGTCCTGCTGCAGTTCATCGGTGAGGGCGGCACGATCGGCATCACCAACGCGGACGTGCTGTACAAGATCGCCAACGGCAACCTGGACATCCTGGGCAGCTGGATCTTCTTCTTCGTCGCCGCCGGCGGGTTCGCGGTGCTCACGCTGCTCAGCCACTTCAAGCGGCTCCAGCGCGGTCTGGTCGTCCAGCCGACGGCGCTGGTGCTGGTCAAGGTGGGTGCCCTCGTCGTGCTGTCGGCGCTGGGGACCTGGCTGCTGACGATCGACCGCTCGCCGAACAAGACGGTCGTGACGATCCAGGGCGTCCCGTACGTCATCCCGATCATGCTGGTGTTGCTCGTGGCCGGGACCTACGTGCTCAACCGGACCAAGTACGGCCGGTACGTCTACGCGGTCGGCGGCAACAAGGAAGCCGCCCGTCGCGCCGGTATCGACGTGCCGAAGATCCGGGCGAGCGTGTTCGTCATCGGCTCGGCGGTCGCGGCGATCGGCGGCGTCGTCGCCGCGTCGAAGGTCGGTTCGGTCAGCCCGCAGTCCGGTGGCCTGAACACCCTGCTGTACTCGGTGGGTGCGGCCGTCATCGGCGGCACGTCGCTGTTCGGCGGCAAGGGCCGGGTGGCCGACGCCGTCGTCGGTGGCCTGGTGATCGCCGTGGTCATCAACGGCCTTGGCCTGCTCAAGCAGCCGGCCGCGGTGGTCAACATCATCACCGGCCTGGTCCTGTTGCTCGCCGCCACCGTCGACGCGCTGTCCCGGCGCCGCGCGGCTGCGTCGGCGCGCTGAACCAGCATGGAATGATCAAGCCCGTGACCAGCACGCCCGTTGCTCGACCGGACGAGGTGCGCCGGCACAACCGCACGACACTGCTCCGTCTGCTGCACGTCGGCGGGCCGAGCACCCGGGCGACCCTGGCCGCCGAGCTGGGGCTCAACCGGAGCACGATCAAGACCCTCGTCGACGGGCTCGCCGAAGCCGGCGTCGTCGAGGAGAAGGTGCCGAGGCCGGGACGAGGGGCGGGCCGCCCCTCGCTCCTGGTCCTGCCCCAGCCGCACGCGGCGGTCGTGCTCGCGGTCGACCTGCAGGTCGAGCACGTCGCGATCGCCCTGGTCGGGCTGGGCGGCCAGATCCTGGGCCGCAACAGCTGGAACCTGCGCGGCCGGATGGGACAGCCCGACGAGGTCATCACCCACGTTCTCGAGTCGACGGCCATCCTGGCCGGCGACCTGGGCGTGACCCCGGTCGCGGTCGGTGTGTCGGTGCCCGGCGTCGTCCGGCGGGGCGACGGGTACGTGCACGAGGCCCCGAACCTGCGCTGGACCGACGTCGCGCTCGGCGAACGGCTCGGCGGGGTGCTGCAGGTCCCGATCCTGGTCGGCAACGACGCCGAGCTCGGCGCGGTCGCCGAGCACCTGCGCGGGGCGGCCCGCGGCTCGTCCGACGTGGTGTACATCTCGGCGGACGTCGGGGTCGGCGGCGGCGTCATCTCCGAAGGCTCGGCGCTGCGCGGCGGTTCCGGCTACGTCGGCGAGATCGGGCACATGGTGATCCGCCCGGGCGGGCGGGCCTGCTACTGCGGCAGCAGCGGCTGCTGGGAGACCGAGGTCGGCGAAGCGGCGCTCTGCCGGGCGCTCGGGCTGGCCGAGGACACCCCGCGCGGGGCGATCCTGTTCGAGCTGCGGGAGCTGGGCCGGGACCCCGAGACGGCGCTGACGCGGCTCGCGGAGTTCGCCGAATGGCTGACGCTGGGGCTGATCAACGTCGTCAACCTGCTGGGACCGCAGCTGGTGATCCTCGGCGACCTGCTCACGGTCCTGCCGGACGCGGTGCTGCGGCACGTCGGCGCCGAGGTGCGCCGGCGCAGCCTGGTGAGCCGGGCGGTCGGTGGCACCCGGATCATCAGCTCGGCGCTGGGGGCCGACGTGAAGCTGCTGGGCGCCGCGGAAGTGGCGTTCGAGGTCGTGCTGGATTCTGTCTGATTTCCTGTCCGGTTTCGTGTCCGGAATCACGGCATTCCGCGGCCGGACCGTGACATTGGTCCCGCACTTTGCAAGTTGCAGAAAACGAAGGCGGCCGGCGCCTGTGCGCACCGGCCGCCTTCGGGCGTTTCGGGATGGTTACCGCTGGATGTCGGCGGACAGTTCCTTGAGCTTGGCCTCGTGCTCACGGGCGTGGTGCCCGCAGAAGAGCAGTTCGCCACCCTTGCTGAGGATGGCACGTACCTGAGCTGCAGCTCCGCACCGGTCACAGCGGTCGGCGGCGGTCAGTTCGGGGCGGGTGAGCGTCGGCGATGTCATGGGGGTCTCCCTCCGTCCCGGCACCGGTTGCCCGGTGCCATCGATCCAGCTACGCCCACTTCGGGACTGATGCCGGTGGCGGCGATCGCCTCCGGCTCCGCGGTGTTCGTGGTTCCACTCTTCCAGACGTTTCGCGGCTCGCAAGTGTTCCCGCGCCGGTGGGACCTGAGTCACGCCGATTTACCCCGGATGCCGTAGTCATCTGCCGCAATGCGGGAGACGAATACGCGGAGAGTTACGTTTTCCGTGGTCAGGCACCATGGGGACATGAGTGCCGTGACCCCGGCGCGGAAGCTTTCCGCGCCACCCGCCCCGCTGTTGTTCGTTCTCAGCGGAATTTCCATGTACGTCGGAGCGGCCGTCGCGGTCGACCTTTTCGGCCACGCGACGCCCGCCGGGGTGGCGTGGCTGCGGTGCCTCGGCGCGGCGCTGGTGCTGCTGGCCTGGCGGCGGCCGCCCCGGGAGGCGTGGCGGGGCCGCCGGCTGCTGCTGGCGATGGTCTTCGGCGTCGTGACGGCGGGCATGAACGTGGTCTTCTACGAGGCGATCGCCCGGCTGCCGCTGGGCACGGCCGTGGCGCTGGAGTTCGCGGGCCCGGTGGTCGTGGCGGCGTTCGGCTCCCGGACGCTGCGCGACGGGCTCGCGGTGCTGCTCGTGGCGGCGGGGGTGGTGGCCATCGCGGACGTCCGGCTGTCCGGCAGTGCCCTGGGCGTGGTGTTCGCCCTGGGCGCGGCGGCGGCCTGGGCGGGCTACATCCTGCTCGGCAAGCGGGTGGCGCTGGCGGGCGACGGCATCGACAGCCTGGCGATCGGCTTCGCCGCGGGGACGGTCGCGCTCTCCCCGCTGGCCCTCGGCACCGGCGAAGTGTGGTCTTCGCCACGCTTGCTGCTCCTCGGCATCGGCGTCGGGGTGCTTTCGACGGTGGTGCCGTACGCGCTCGACCAGGTGGTGCTGCGCCGCCTCGGCCAGGCCCGGTTCGCGGTGCTGCTGGCCTTGCTCCCGGTGACGGCCGGAGTGATCGGCTTCGTGCTGCTGCACCAGGTGCCGAGCCTGCCGGAGGCGCTGGGCACGCTGGCCGTCGTGGCGGGGGTGGCGTTGCGGAGCCGTGAGACGCCGTCCCGGGTGGCTCCGGAGCCGCCTGGCTGACTGGGTCTCGGTGAGGGGAGTCGCCCGGCTGGGGGCGCCTCAAGGCGGGCTCTCGAGCCGCAGGTGCCGAAGGCCGCTTCGCTCGTGTCGGGCGCAGCGGAGGCTGACTTGATCCGGGTTGTGCACAGGCCGCCCCAGTTGTGGACAACCAGGCCCGGGAGGCTGCCTTTCCGGGCTTTTCGTCCGCCACCCCCGATACGCTGGAGCGGGGACGGACCCCCGGGGAGGGTGGGCCCCGCCAGGCGATCGGCAGCCCGCTTCCCCGGCCCGCGCGCCGGATCGTGATGGTCCCCGCCGCACTCGACCGGGATACTGGCCCGGGGCACAGGGAAGCGGGTGGCCATGACGAAGGCGGCGTCGGCGGCGGCGAAGGACTTCGCGGCGGGCGGGGTGGGCGGTGTGCACCTGGCCTGGGCGGACAACAACGGCATCCCGCGCTCCCGCATCGTCCCCATCGCCGGCCTGGCCGACGCCGCCACCCGCGGGGTCGGGGCGACGTCCCTGTTCGCGGTCTTCGACACCCACGACGCGATCACCTACGGGCACGCCGGCCTCGCGACGCCGTCCGGTGACGTCCGGCTCGTGCCGGTGATCGACCGGCTGACCCGGCTGGCCGGGCAGCCCGCGCTGGCCTGGGCGCCGGTCCGGCAGGTCGCCGCGGACGGCTCGCCCTGGCCCTACTGCCAGCGCTCGGTCCTCGAGGCGCAGGTCGCGGCCGGCGCCCGGCGCGGACTGGAGTTCCGCGCCGGCTACGAGCTGGAGTTCGCCGTCGCGCCCGCGGGCAGCACCGACGTCGTGACGATGCCCGGACACACCGGGCCGGCCTACAGCCCGCACGCCCTCGTCGCCCTGGACGGCTTCGTCGCGGCCCTCCTGCACGACTTCGCGGCCAACGGCCTGCGCATCGGCCAGCTGCACGCCGAGTACGGCGTCGCGCAGATCGAGCTGTCGCTCGCCGCCACCGACCCGGTCGCGGCCGCCGACGACCAGCTGCTGGCGCGCCAGACCATCCACGCCGCCGCGCACACGCACGGGCTCGCCGTCAGTTTCGCGCCGCTGATCGGCCTCGGCGCGGCCGGCAACGGCTGGCACCTGCACACCTCGGTCCGCCGGAAGGGCCGCAACCTCCTGGACGGCGACGGCGGGCCCGCCGAAGACGGCGCCGGTTACCTGGCCGGGCTGCTGCGAGACCTGCCGGCGCTGACCGCGATCACCGCGCCGAGCGTCCCGTCGACCCTGCGACTGCGCCCCGGCTACTTCGCCGGCGCGTACACGTTCTGGGGCGTCGAAAACCGCGAGGCGCCGCTGCGGTACGTCCCCGGCTCGCCGCTGCTGGGCGCCGACCACGCGAACGTCGAGCTCAAGACGTCCGACGCCTCGGCCAACCCGTACCTCGCGCTGGCCGCGGTGCTGGCCGCCGGGATGGCCGGCATCGAGGACTCGCCCGCGCTGCCCGACCCGATCGGCGAGGACCCGGGCGGCTGGACGGAGGGGGAGCGCGAGACGCGCGGCGTGCTCCGGCTGCCGGCGGACACCGCCGAACAGGACGCCGCGCTGCTCGCCTCGCCGCGGATCGCCGGCGTGCTCGGCGACGAGCTGCTGGGAGCGTTCCGCGCGGTCCGGGCGTCCGACGCGGCGTGGGCGGCCGAACGCACGACCGACGAGATCGTCGCCGCACACCTGTGGCGTTACTGAAAGCTGGGAAGATGGGCTCAGGGAACCCGTGCGGGTTCCGGGAAGCCACTTGAGGGGACCGATGTCTTCGGGGATCGACGGCGGGCAGCTCGACCTGTCCGGGGTGCGGTGGCTGCCGGGCGGGGCCCGGCTGGCCGCGGTCGCCCAGGCGGAACTGCCCCAGAAGGACGGGCTGGCCGCCGCGTTCTGCGGGCTCGCGGCGTTGCGGGCGGCCGGGCTCGACGTGCCCGATCAGGACGCCGTCGCGGCGGCCGCGGGTACCGTCCGCGGGCCGGTCGTGCGCCCGCCGGGCGAGCCGGGCCGGGCCGGGTTCCGGCTGCCGCTGCCGTCCGTCGACACCCCGGCCGCGGCGGGAACCCGGGTCTCCGTGCTGGCGGCGGCCGTCGGCTCGCTGTCGCGCGGCGCGCTCGCGGCGGTGCCGGCGACGGGGGAGTGGACCACCGAGTCGCTCTTCGACCTGCTGATCGGGCTGTGGGACGTCCCGCGCGTCGCGGTGATCGCCCGGATCGACGGCGCCGAACTCGGCGCCCACGACACCCCGGAACGCGCGCTGCTCGACTACCTCGACACCGGCATCCCGCCGCTGTGGACGTCCCGGTGGCGCCCGCCCGGCGGCCACTTCGTGCTCCTGGCGGGCATCCGCATCGGCGCCGAGGGCACCTTGCTGTCCGTTGTGGACACTTATCCGTCGTTGGGGCGGAACGGGATCCACGACCAGCCGGTCGAATGGGTGACGGCGGCGCTGGCCGGGCTCGGCGTGCTGGTGGTCGTCGACGCGGACCAGGCCGCCGTGACCCGCGAGGCGGTCCGCGTCGCCGGGCTCACTCCGTCCTTTTGGGACTGACCGCGGCCACGCCGGCGTTCCCGGGCGCGAGCCGGGAATGGCGACGGCCGTAGGCGAAGTAGATCACCAAACCGATCAGCAGCCACACCGCGAAGCGGATCCACGTCAGCACGTTGAGGTTGAGCATCAGGTACAGGCACGCCAGCGCGGCCAGCACCGGGACGACCGGCGAGAACGGCACGGTGAACGGCCGCTCCAGGTCGGGACGGCGGCGGCGCAGCACCGGGACCGCCACCGCCACGATGATCATCGCCGACAGCGCGCCGATGCTCACCATGTCGGCCAGCTCGGAAATCGGGACGAACGCGGCCAGGACGGCGATGAGCGCCGCGCCGCCGATCGTCATCCGGTGCGGCGTGCCCCAGCGCGGGTGCGCGGTGCCGAGCGCCTTCGGCAGCAAGCCGTCCCGGCCCATCGCGAAGCCGATCCGCCCGATCGTGACCAGCTCGACCATCATCACCGACGTCAGCCCGGTCACCGCGCCGAGCGAGATCAGCGCGCCCACCCAGTGCTGGCCGACCCGGTCGAACGCGTCGGCCAGCGGCGCGCCCGTGTCGATTTCGGTGAACGGGATCATGCCGGTCAGCACGATCGAGACGCCGATGTAGAGCACCGCGCACAGGCCCAGCGCGCCGAGGATGCCGACCCGGAGGTCCTTGCGCGGGTTCAGCGTCTCCTCGCCGAGGTTCGCGAGCGCTTCGAAGCCGGTGTAGGCGAAGAAGACCACGGCGGCGGCGGTGACCATCCCGGCCAGGCCGTACACCGACTGTTCGAGGCCCAGCGCGGCCTGGACCACCGGCTGCTCCAGCACCGTCGACCCGGCTTCGGGCGCCTGCGCCGGCGGGATGAACGGCGTCAGGTTGGCGCTCCGGACGAAGAACAGGCCGACCGCGAGCACCAGCACGCAGACCGCGACCTTCACGCACACCAGCAGGTTGGTCAGCCAGGCCGACTCCTTGATGCCCAGCACGGCGACCACGGTCAGCACGGCGATGACGAGCACCGCGCCGATGTTGACCTTCGCGTCCTCACCGAACCACTCCGGCGACAGCCCGAGCAGGTTCGCCAGGTAGCCCGACCACCCGCGCGACACCACGGCGGCGCCGAGCGCGAACTCCAGCAGCAGGTCCCAGCCGATGATCCAGGCGAACACCTCGCCGAGGGTCGCGAAGGCGTAGGTGTAAGCACTTCCGGCCGTCGGGACGCTGGAGGCGAGTTCGGCGTAGCACAGCGCCGCGAGCCCGGCGACGACCGCGCCCAGCACGAACGACAACGTCACCGACGGCCCGGCGTGCGTCTTCGCCTCGACGCCTGCGAGGGTGAAGATGCCGGTGCCGATGATGATCCCGACGCCGAACCCGACCAGGTCGCGTCCGCGCAGCCGCCGCTTGAGCTCACCCGAGTCCTGGCGCTTCAGGACCTCGTCGACGTTCAACGTTCTCCGTTCACCCATGAGGAGAAGTTAAAAGGTCACGGGCCGTCCTGCAGAACGGCCGGGTCAGCTTTCCCGGGCCAGGCCGTTCTCCTGGGCGAGGATCGCGGCCTGCACGCGGGAGCGCAGGTCCAGCTTGGCCAGCACGCGGGAGACGTGCGTCTTGACGGTGGTCTCGCCGATGAGCAGCCGGGTGGCGATCTGGGCGTTCGACAGGCCCTCGCCGAGGCAGCCGAGCACGTCGCGCTCCCGCTCGGTCAAGTCGGCGAGGCCGGGCGGAGCGGGCGCCGGTTCCGGGCCGGCCGCGGCGAAGTCGGTGAGCAGCCGCCGGGTGATGTGCGGGGCCAGCACGCCGTCACCGGCCGCGACGAGCTTCACGGCCTCGATCAGCCGCGGCGCTTCGACCGATTTGATCAGGAACCCGGCGGCCCCGGCCCGCAGCGCGCCGTACACGTACTCCTCGAGGTCGAACGTGGTCAGCACGAGCACCTGCGAAAGTCCTTCGGCGACCAGTTCGCGGGTCGCGGTGATGCCGTCGGTGCCCGGCATCCGGATGTCCATCAGGGTGACGTCCGGCTTCAGCGCGCGGGCCTGCCGCACGGCGGCGGCGCCGTCGGCGGCCTCGCCGACCACCTCGATGCCGTCGGCGTTGCCGAGGATGGTGGTGAGGCCGAACCGGATGGCGCTGTGGTCGTCGGCGATCAGGACCCGGACGGTCATCGGGTGCCGCCCACCGGCAGCTCCGCGCGGACCAGCCAGCCCCCGTCCGCCGGGCCCGCGGTCAGCTTGCCGCCCACCGCGTCCGCCCGTTCGCGCATGTTCAGCAGGCCGGCGCCGTCGGCGGGATCGCGGCGCGGGTGGTGGACGTCGTTGCGGACCTCGACCGCGAGGACGCCGTCGAGATAGCGGACGTCGACGTCGACCCGGCCGCCCGGGGCGTGCTTGACCGCGTTGGTCAGCGCCTCCTGCGCGATCCGGTACGCGGTCAGATCGACCGCGGCCGGCAGGGGGACCTGCTCGTCCACAGTGGACCCGACGGTCACGTCCAGCCCGCTCGCCCGCGCCGACTCCACCAGCTTGGCCAGTTCCGCCAGCCGCGCGGGCGCGGTCGTCTCCGCGCCCCCGCCCTCGGCCTTGAGCAGCCCGATCATCGCGCGCATCTCCGCCAGGGCGCTGACACTGTTCTCCCGCACCGACTCCAGCACCACCTTCGCGAGCTTCGGATCGGGCATCGACAGCGCCGCCTCCGACTGGATCGCGATGGCCGAGAGGTGCCCGGCGATCACGTCGTGGAGGTCGCGCGCCATCCGCCCGCGCTCGGCGGCGACCGCGGCCCGGCGGTCCAGCTCCGCGATCTTCGCCAGCTGGCCGGCGTTCGTGCGCTCGGTCTCGGCGATGTCCCGCTGCTGCCGGACGTTCGCCGCCCACCACACCGGCGTGATGACGAACGGCAGCGTGCTCACCGCGGTCAGCACCGCGACCCGCCACTGGTGCGCGAGCACCAGCACCGCGACGAGCACGGCCACCGACAGCCCGGCGAAGCCGATCATCACCCGGCTCGTGCGCCGCGAGCCGTACAGCGTCGCCGCATACAGGAAGTCGGTGTAGATGACCACCACCGGCAGCGATGGGCTGAGCCAGAGATCGACCGCGAGGACCGCGGTGGCCAGGAGCAGCGCCCCCGGTACCCACCGGCGGAGCACTTCGAGCCCGCACAGCGCGGTCAGCTCCAGCAGCCGTATCCACAGCGGCGCGTGGTCGTACGACGCCAGGAGCCGGTGGATGCCGGTCGTGTAGACGAGGACGCCGATCAGCCAGGCGGCCAGCGCGATCAGGGCGTCCTGCTGCCACACCGGGAGCGAACGCAGGCGCGGGAGGGACATGTGACCATCCCAGCACATGGCGTGACCGGCGCGCGTCCTACGAAGTGATGACCCCCGGTCGTGCCTTCCGCCGACGCGCCCGGGGCGGCGCGTGGGCGAGCCTGGGAACGTGGACGAAATCGGGAAGTTCTTCGCGGAGAATCCGATGGCCGCCGTGATCGTGGCGGGCGAGATCGGGTTCTGGGTGGTCATCGCGGCCGGGCTGGCGGTGCGGTACGCGCTGCGCGCCCGGCGGGCGTCGGCGGTGCTGCTCGCGATGGTGCCGCTGATCGACGTCGTGGTGCTGGTGGCGACCGTGCTCGACCTGTCCGGCGGGGCGAAGGCGAACTTCACCCACGGGCTCGCCGCGGTCTACCTGGGCTTCAGCGTCGTGTTCGGGCCGGGCTTGGTCCGCTGGGCCGATGCGTGGTTCGCGTACCGGTTCGCCAACGGGCCACCACCGCCGAAGCGGCGGGGGCGGGAGAAGCTGCGCCACGAGTGGCGGGAGTTCGGAAAATGCCTGCTGGCCTGCGGGCTGGCCGCGGTGGCCCTGCTGGCGGCGATCTTCACGATCGGCACACCGGACCAGGTGGCACCGCTGTGGGCCTGGTTCCCGCGGCTGGGCACCGCGTCGGCGGTCTGGCTGGTCACCGGCCCGATCTGGGAGTCGCTGTCCGGCGGGCGCGAGGAGGTGCGGTCGTGATCGAGCCGATCGGGTTCCGCTCGGCGTGCCGGACACGGGAGAGCTTCGGGAGTGACGTCTTCGCGCGCGGATGGCGCGAACGGCCGGGCACCGGAATGCTGGTCCCGTGCCCGCCGAGATCCCCGCCCGCAGTCCCCTGCACGAGCTCGCCGACCTCCACGGCGTCGCCACCCGGTACGAGAACGCCGACCAGGTCTGGGTCGAGGTGGCCGAGGACGTCGTGGTCGCCGTCCTCGGACAGTTCGGTGTCGATGCCACCGGTGAGGAGGCCATCGCCGAAGCGCTGACGGCCGCGCGAGAGGCCCGGTCCGCGGCCGTGCTGCCGCCGACGATCGTCGTGCGGGAAGGCACCGGACGGCCGCTGGGCGTCGATGCCGAGGTCGTGCTCGAGGACGGGACGCGGCGGCGGGCCGACGGCGAGCTGCCGGCGGATCTGCCGCTGGGCTGGCACCGCGTGGTCACCGCCGACCAGGACGTCGTGCTCGCGGTGGTGCCGGCGAAGCTGCCGGAGGTCCGGCCCGCGTGGGGGTGGATGCTGCAGCTCTACGCCCTGCACTCGGCCGGCTCCTGGGGCATCGGCGACTACGCCGACCTGGCGACCTTCGCCGCCCGGTCGGCCGGCGAGCTCGACGCCGGCGTCCTGCTGGTCAACCCGGTCCAGGCGATCAGCCCCGCCCATCCGGTGGAGCGCTCGCCGTACTCGCCGGCGAGCCGGCGGTTCGCCAACCCGGTCTACCTGCGCGTCACGGCCACCGAGACGTTCGCGCGGGCCGACGCCGCGACGCGGGAGGCGGTCGAGTCGCTGGCGCCGGACCGGGAGGGCGAACTCATCGACTACGACGCGGTGTGGACGGCCAAGCGCGCCGCGCTCGAACTGCTGTGGCCACACCGGGTGGAGGAGGTGCCCGAGGACGACGACCTGCTCGATTTCGCGCTGTTCTGCGCCCTCGCCGAGCGGCACGGGGCGGACTGGCGGGACTGGCCTGAGGAGCTGCGTGACCCGGCCGGCCCCGAGGTGGGAAAAGCGCGGCAGGAGCTGAAGGAGCGCGTCGGGTTCCACGCGTGGCTCCAGCACCTCTGCCGGGTGCAGCTGGCGGACGCGCGCCGGGCGGCGCG
>Ga0070668_100002223_pt1 | contig 14256 bp, 17 predicted proteins | sample KBSS43metaG_FD_64661 | JGI IMG/M metagenome (GOLD analysis project Ga0070668, IMG submission 64661) | Switchgrass rhizosphere microbial communities from Kellogg Biological Station, Michigan, USA - KBS S4-3 metaG | ecosystem: Host-associated > Plants > Roots > Rhizosphere > Soil ... | reverse complement strand
CGACGTGCGGCTCCGCTTCGACGACCCGTGGCTGCGCTTCCCCGAGATGGTGTACGTCAACAGCACGATGCCGGATCGATTCCACGACCTGTTCGCGCCCGACCCGGTCCGGCCGCACCAGGTCGCCGAGCTGATTCGGGCGTGTGTCAGCCACGCCGGCCCCGGGCGCGACTTCGAGCTTGTCGGCGGCGAGCTGCGGCCCGTGCGGCGGCAGGTCCCCCGACGACCTCATCGCGGGTAAGTTCATCATTCTGCCGGTCGTGCAGCGAATTCTGATGCAGGACTCACGGTAAAGAGCCTTGTCGGCCTTGCCCCAGTTCCCGGGCAGACGATCAGTTCACCGGCTGATCGCCTGTTCCAGGGTGGCGCGGATGGATTGCACCGAGGCAAGTGCCTGCGGATACGACTCCTCGGCGTCCTCCCACAGCTCGCGCCACTCCGAATCATCCTCGACGATCCGGTCCAGCGCTCGCACCGCGATCGCGGGAACGTCGTCGGCTACCTCGACGGTGCCGCCATTCAGCAGGAAATCGGGCGCGTAGGGGGTATCGACCGCCGTCCCGCCTGGCAGCTGGGAGGCGACGATGGCCGCTGCGGCGATGGCCTGCACCGCATCGTCGCTGTCAAGGTACTCGTCGCCGTGCTGGGCAACCCGCCCCAGTGCATCGCGGATCAGCACCGCTCGTTGCTCAGGGGCGGCGTCGTCCAGGTCGCCGCACCAGTCGGCGGCAGTGTCGTTGTCGAACGGCCCGACGTTCCAGGTGCCCATGCTGATTCTCCCGCCGGCTGACAGATGCGGACTCGCGCGAGCCTAACGCCTGCGGATCAACAACTGGCAGCTTGTCCGCCCCGCACCGTCCGGAGCGACCGCCGCGAGGTCGGGCTGCGACACACGACCTGTCCGACAAACGCCGGTGCGCACGATCAGCGGCATGACAATGCGCCTCCGCTCAGGATGCCGGCATACTTCCTTCCGTGGATGAATACTCCTGGCCGGACGAAGGTGAACGTCGAGCCGAACCTTCCGCCGACACTTGGGCGGCAACGGTTAGAGCGCTCCCCGAGGGCAGCGTCGTAATTGGTCGCATCATCGGCCGGCAGCCCTTCGGCGTTTTCGTAGACATCAGCGGTACACCAGGAGCGATGGGCTTGGCCGAGATCACGTCAATGCCGCGCGATGCACCACTCCCGCCAGTCGGCGCCGTCGTCCGAGGCAACGTGATCGGCCACGCGGAGCACAACCACCAGGTGAAGCTACGCCTCGACGCTTCATGAAGCTGAACGGCCTGAACGCCCGACTGCGCCCCTTCGACCGAGCTGAGTTTTCCTACTTTCGGATCCGGACGGATACCCGCTCGAGCCAAGCATCACGGTCGATAGCGAGCGGTTCGCGCCAGATGTGTGCACAGTATCGACGGCCTCGACCACCTCGGCAAGAATGCTTGCGTGAACGGTTGGAGTGAGATCCACGGCTTCGAAAGCCTGCGCGGGCGCCTTGAATCTAGCGCTTGGGTCTGCCGGGAGAATCGGGGTCGTGCGACGGTGCACGTCGCGTGGGGTCTATGGAGGAAACGTGGCGATCGCTTTCGAACTGGCGGTCAACTTCGGGTCTGATGAGGCTGCTGCTCACGCGGCTTGCGAACTCGTCATCGGCGCAGCGCCATTGACCGCCGGAAACCAGCAGGTGCCTCTGCACGAACCTTTGCTTCATCTCGTTCAGGCCGAAGACGGGAGCCAGTACCGGCTGATGACGGTGCTTCCTGTCGGCGTGGGCTGGGGAGTCGCCATCGATCGAGGACGCGAGCGCCGGTCGCTGACGGCGGCACAGCTCACTGACCTTGGTCATGGCCTGTACGGGTTGCTCGGGCGATTCAGGGGCTACCAGGTTGCCCAGGTTGGCTGGGACCCGGAAGGCCTCGTCGATCCGGTGGAACTTCGGCATGAGCAGGTTGATGAGCTCGCGGCCGGAACCTTGCCCGGCCTGGTGCTGGCCGAGGACATCCTGCCCGACCTACGCGGTTCCGGCTTCGTTCCGTTCCGGCCCGGTTTCGTGTGGCTGCCGTATGCGGGTGAGCGCCCGTCGACGCTCACCACAGAACACTGACATCGGCGACCACCTCATCTTGATCGCTCGCTGCGCCTTCTCGGCGGCATGCAGGTAAGTGCGCGTGGGTGCTCTATGCCAGGACCGTAGCCGATCAGCTCGCGAACTGTCGCGGCATCGGCGGCGCTGACACGGTCAACGGGCCTGCCCGGTCGGCTATGTAGGTGGAGTAGTCGACGAAGTGGCGTCGACGACCGAGGTAGTGGGGGTACTGATCGAAATTCCACCGGCATTGTTCGATGAAGGTCTCGTGATCATCCAGTTGAAGCCGACTGCACAGGGAAGCGAAGTCGTCCAGGCCACGGAGCATTTCGGCGCATTCAGCGGCCGTCGCGCCGTTCGGACCCCACAGAACGCCAACTGGAAGCTCGTGCAACGCGTATAGCAGCCACTCACGCGCTTCGCAATACTCCCGCCGTCCGTCGACGAGGTTGCGACCCTTGTTGTCCGGTGCTGGCCCCACAAACGCAGGATAGAACACTGATGTTTTCGGCGCTTCCGCCGCGCCCGGGTCGGGGTGTACGCAGCGTGACGGCTGGGCCAGGTGCCGAGCGCGCTCGGCGGCAGGATAGTAAGACTGATCATGGCGTATTTTTGCATCGCAAGTTCGTAATGCGCGCCGATCAAGTCGGCCGGACCGGGCATGAGGCGCAGGGCGTTGGAGAAGCCTCGATGACATGCTGGTTCAGCTGTATCTACGCGCCTTTGCGCGTACATCAGGAATTGTTTAAGGATTCCGGCAATGCGTGTTGGCCGCTGCCGCGGCGGTCCGAGCCGCCTCTAATGGTGAGATCAGCTATTGGAACTGTTGGAATTCCCCGGGTTTCGCTGGCTGACTTCGGCTGCGTAGGTGGTCCAGTCCCAATTGGAGAGTTGTTGCCATTGGATGGCGGCTTTGATGTGGATGCCGAGCATGTTGGCCAGGATCGCGGCGGGGACCTCGGCGGCGAGCATGAACAGCGCGGTGTTGCGGCCCTGGCGGGGTTGTAGTCCGTGTGCGCGTAGTCGTCGGGCGAGGCCGTCCTCGGTGAGGGGATGTCCGGGCCATCGTCCCGGGAAGAGCCAGGTGGACGGTGTGTTGATCAGGCTGCTGCCCGGTGGTTGGCGTGTGGCGTCCGCGAGTTCGTTGACGAGGCGGTCCAGCGGAGCGGGCAGGACGACGGGCCGGCTGCCCAGGACGAGCAGGGCCTGGCCGTCGGCGTGGCGCAGGTGTTGGGTCGTCAGCATGCTGACGACGTTGAGCTTCTGGGCGTAGAGCAGAACGAGGAGACCAGCGACTCGGTCGGCGGTCGGGTAGGCCTCGTCGTGCAGCAGCCGTCGCGTGTCGGCCCAGCGCCGGTCCTGGTCGAGTGGCCCAGCGGGACCGGTCCAGCGCGTTGCCGGGGCGGTGAGCCGGGGTGCGTGGTGGTGAGTGGCGGCCCACCGCACAAAGCTTGCGGATCGGGTCACGCGTGCGGTTTTGCTGGCCAGCCAGTGGTCGAGATCGGCCTGGGTGGAGGCGGCGAGGGTCGATCCGCGCGTATGCAGCCAGTCCAGGAACGCGGCGGCGCCGGCGACATGGTCGCGGATGTTCTTCGCTTGCTGGTGGGAGGCGATCTGGTCGCCGAGGCGGCTGCGCAGGCGGCGGAGATGGTGCCAGACGGCGTAGGCGTGCAGGACGCGCTGGTCCTGGATCGTCGCGCGTTCGCCGATGGTCTTTCTGATCCACGTTTCCAGCGCGGCCAGGCGTTCGTCGCGCGGTGGCAGCGCGCCGGCGGCGAGCATGGAGCGGATGTGGGTGAGGGTGCCGCTGGACGGCATCGCGTCCAGGGCTCGTGGGTCAGCGTGGGCCGCACCAGTGCGACGGCGCGCAGGGTGTCGCGGACGCCGGGATTGGTCAGCCAGTCCAGCGCGTGGTCGGGGCGGTCGACCTGCACGAAGGTCGTGCGTAGCTGGTCAAGCTGCTGGGTAGCGGTGCCGTCGGTGGTGAAGACCTGGGCGAGCTTGCGGTCCAGGCGACAGCGGGAGCACTCGGATGTGGTGAGCTGCCACGTGATTCCGCAAGTGCCGCATCGTGTCCAGAACGCCGGGTCGGGGTTGACGCAGCGGGCGCACAACGGTTCGTCGAGCGTGCCGCCTTTCACCGAGGCGCCGGCGCCGCAGCGGGAGCAGACGGCCCAGCGTTCGCGGCAGCGGTCACACATCGGCTGGCCGGTGGCGCGGGAGATGGTGCACCGGCCGGTGCGGCCGCAGATGCCGCAGACGAGCTCGGGCCGCGGCCGGCAGCGGGTGCAGACCGGCCCGGTCTCGGTGATCGCGGCGACCCGCCGCTGTTCGCCGCAGCCGGTGCAGGGTTTCCAGCTGCGGGGGTCACGCCACCAGCAGGCCTGGCAGATCGGGTGGCCGTTGTCGTTGCGGCGCGCCGGAGGCCGCAGCTTCCCGCACCGGCCGCACGGCATGGCCACGGCCTTGCGGGTGCAGCCGTCGCAGAGCCGCAGCCCGTCGAACGATCGGCCGAGCGGGCGCTGCTTCCCGCAGCGCGGACAGAGCGGCGCGACCACGGTCGTGGCGCCGGCCCGGACCAGGGCATCGATGAAGCGCAGCACGCCGGGCAGCGTCGCGGCGGCGGCCTGGCCGGTGAGCAGGTCCGGGCGCTCGACGACCTCTTGCGCGATCCGGCGCTGCCCGGCCAGCAATGCGGCAGCCTCCCGGATCGCGGCAAGGACCGTTTCGGTCTCCAGGGTGGGCTCGAGCTCGGCGAGTAGCCCGAGCAGCGGACCGACCTGCTGCGCGAGCAGCGACCGGTCGATCCTTCTGGTCACCCGGTGATCCTGGCCCGCTTCGGCCGCAGCACGCCCAGGCCGGCCGGGTCGGTGCCGCCCGCGGCCTTCTTCGGCCGTGTCTGGGCACCGGCCGCCACGACCGGCTCGATGAGCTCGTCCATCGAGCAGTCGAGGATGTCCAGCAGCGCCATCAGGATCTTCAGGCTCAACCGCTCGGGCCGCTCGGTGACCAACCGGAAGACCTGGCTGGAGGACAAGGTGATGTCGCGTTCGGCCAGCGGTTTGATCAGGTCCGTGGTCTGGAACATGCCGCGGTCGGCCATGATCCGACGCAGATGCCAGCGGTAGTCCAGCTTGGCGGCCATCAGCGGTCCTTCCCCTCCGTCGGGGCCGGCCCCAAGGCCGGCGCGAGTGCCTTGCGCAGCGCAGTGCTCATGAAGTCGTCGGACACATGCTCTGGCGACATCGGATATTGAAACTGTCCGAATGCCTGGGCGAGGTCGCTGGCTCGCTGCGCCATCATCTGCGCTCGGTCGTCCTCGGTCGGGCCGCCTCAGTCGGCCGCCCCGATCGCGGCGGAGCGGAGGCCTGCTGCATCGACTCGGTCTGGCAACATGGGCTGCATGATCGACTCCCTGAGACTGATCAAGTCCGTGCCGGAAGCGTCGTGGCTTCCCTCGGGGAGCACCGCTGAGGTTTGGGTCGGTGCCGACATCGAGGTTCCCGAGCCCGCGGTGATCGTGCGTCTTCTTGTGCAGCGCAGGTCTGGAGCCGAGCGGGAGTTGTTCTGCATCCGAACGCCCAAGGGTTTCGACATCCCCACGGTGTTTCTCGGCGGTGAGGACGGCTGGCGTCCCGCGTCGGAGGGGATCGCCGAGCTGACATCGCAATACCTGGTCGGCGGCGCTTCTACTCAGTGCGTCGGTTTTGTTCGGAACATCGTGCCGGTCCCGGATGAGACGTATCGTTTGCCGGCACCGTTCGCGCACGTGCCCGTCTTCGCGCCCCGCGATTCGGCAGTGGTCCCGCCGGAGGATGCCGGAACGTGGATCGGCGCTTTCGACGCTCCTTCTTTGCTGGCAGAACGCCATTGGTGGCCCATCGCATGCGAGGTGTTGGGCTGGCCGCAACGGTAGGGGTCGCTGATCGGACGAGTTCCGTGTGCGCCCCACGGTTTGTCGACTGCGGCACCGGCCGGCGGGATCCGTGCGTTGTTGGACCGTGAACTCGATGGCTTATCCGCCGTTGAGGTGAAACGGCAGGATCGCTGCGGTGGTGACCGCCAGGTCGCGCTCGAGGATATCGTTCCGCGGGACAAAGACCATGGCCAGTCCCTCGCCCAGTACCACGTCGTCCTGCCGGGCGTTGGTCGCGCCGCGGAAGACGTGGACTGTCACGGTGTGCGGGAACCCGGCCTCGTATAGGCGCGGACCGCTCCACAGTAGGTGCAAATCGCCGGCCGTTAGGCCGGTCTCTTCCAGCAGTTCCCGGCGCGCCGCCTCCTCGGGTGTCTCTCCCGGTTCCAGACGGCCACCCGGCAGGCTCCACTGATTTGGCGACACAGGCGCGTGACCATCGCGGTGCTGCATGAGCACGGCTCCTGACGGATCGACAAGGATCACAAGCGCGACTCCGTAGCTGGCCACTCCAAGATCATGTCATGACGCTGCCAGCGGTCATTGACGTCTGCGCGGCGCCCGCGCCTTGACAGCTGTCTTCACCGGCGGCTGACATCCGCTGCGTAGGTGGTCCAGTCGCCGGCGCTGGCGCGTTGCCAGGCGGCGGCAACGCTGATGTGGATGCCGAGCATCCGGGCGAGGATCGCGGCGGGTAGTTCGGTCGCGAGTTGGAACAGCGCGGTGGAACGGGACTGTGCCGGGCTGAGGCCGAGCTCACGTAGCCGTTCGGTGAGTTGGGCCGCGCTGAGGGGCCGGCCGGGTTGGCCGCCGGGGAACAGCCATGGGCTGGTGCCTGGGGCTCCGATGACGGCGTGTCCGCGGCGGGTGCCGGCCAGGTCGCGGACGAGGCTGGCGAGTGGTTCGGGCAGGATGACCGGTTCGCGGCCCAGGCGTAGGCGGGTGCTGTCCGGGGTGATCTGGAGGTGGTCGAGGGTGAGTCGGCTGATCGTGGCGGGTTGCTGGGCGTAGAGCAGGACGAGCAGGCCGGCGACGCGGGCTTCGGTGTCGAGGGTGTCGTCGTGCAGCAGCAGGCGGGCGCGTTCCCAGCGGGTTTCGGTGTCGATAGGTGTGGCGGGTCCGGTCCAGCGGGTGGCGGGGAGCTCGAGCGTGGTGAGTTTGTTGCGGCGTGCCCAACGGATGAAGTTGCCGGCCTCGCGGCTGGCGTTGTCATGGGCGAGCCATTGGTCGAGGTCGGCCTGCCGGGCGGTGGCGAGGGTGTGGCCGTGGTCGGCGAGCCGGTCGAGCAGGGTGACGGCGGCCTGGATGTTGCGTTTGGCCGCGAGAAACTGGTGGTGGGTGGTGTCGGCGCCGTTGAGCCGGCCGCGGAGCCGGCGCAGCACGTGCCAGATGGCGTAACGGCGCAGCAGGTGCTGCTCGTCGGGGTTGGCCCGTGCGGCGACGGTGTCGGTGATCCAGCGTTGCAGTCGGGCGAGCTGTTCGTCGCGGGCGGGCAGGGTGCCGATCGCGACCAGCACGCTGCGCAGGTGCTCGACGGACTTGCCCGACGCCAAGGCGTCGAGGGTGTCGTGGGTCAGTGGCTGTCCGGCGAGGGCTTGCAGGATGGTGGGGGCGGCGCTGCGGTTGAGCCAGGTTTCGACGGTGGCCGTCCGGTTCGTCGCCGCGAGCGCGTCGTGCGGAGCTTGCAGCTCGGGCCGGATGGTGCCGGTGTCGTCGCCGAGGACCTGGCGCAGTCGTCGACGGATGGTGCAGCGGGCGCAGCGGGCGTTGCCGCCGACGTGGATGCGGCCGGGTTCGCCGCAGCCGGGGCAGGCCTGCCAGAAGCCGGGGTCGGGTCGGGTGCAGGTAGCGCAAAGCGGCGCCTCAATGGTGCCGCCGCGGATCGGGCGATCCTGTCCGCAGCCGGTGCAGCGGGCCCACCGTTGCTTGCAGGTGCGGCACCACGGCTTTCCGGTGGTTTTGGAGATCAGGCAGGGGCCGGTCTGGCCGCAGATCGCGCAGGTCCCGGTCGGCCAAGGCCGGCAGGCTTGGCAGAGCGGTCCGTCCGGGGTGCGGACGCTGACCGGGCGTCGCCGTCGGCAGGTGGTGCAGATTTCCTGGTTGGCGGGTTGCCGCAGCAGGCAGGTCGGACACATCGGTCGGCCGTGTTCGTCGCGGCTGCCGGGCTCGCGGACCGCTCCGCACTCGGCGCAGGGCCGGGCCCGGGTCTTGGCCACGCAGTTGCGGCAGAGCCACTGCCCGTTGATCCGCCGATGCAGCCGGATGCGGCGCCGGCAGTGCGGACAGGCCGGGCCGACGATCGTCTGGGCGCCCGCGTCGATGAGCAGGTCGATCAGCCGTAGCACGCACGGGGCGGTCGCGTCGGCGCCGGCCCCGGTGAGCAGGTCGGGTCGTTCCTGCAGTTCCCAGGCCAGCTGGTGACGTTGTCCTCGCCGGGTCGCTGCCGCGTGCATCACGCCGGCCACCGATTCTGCGGTCAGGCCCGGCTCGATCCCGGTCACGATGGTGATGACGGTGTCGACCGGATCACGTTCGTCGACCGGGCACTGAGCACATTGGGGACGGCCGCGGCGGTCGCGGAAGGCGACCGGCCGGGACTGGCCACACACCCAGCACGGTTCGGGCCGGCGGTCGCAGGGCGCGCAGTACCAGTCCTGGCCGCGGCGTTGCAGGCTGCGGAGCGGTTTGTCGCAGCCAGCGCAGACCGGGGCTGAGATCGCGGACGCGCCGGCACGGCGCAGCGCGATCAGCAGGTCCGCCACGACCCGCGGGCCAGGCGACCGGCCGTCCCGCAGCATGGCGGGCCGGTCCGTCAGGGCTTGGGCGAGGCGGCGCTGCTTGACCCTGCCGCCGGCGACACCGGCCACGATGTCCGCGATCATCGCCGGGTTCAGACCCGGTTCGATCGCGGCGACCAGGGCCGCCGTGACGCCGATCGGATCGGCCAGGATCGGCGCGAGCGCGGACGCGTCCTGCGCGGTCGGCGTGACGGTCACCGCGGCTACCGGTCGACGCCGGTGATGCGGGCCCGTTTCGGACGCAGGTCTCCAACTCCACAATCGCTGCCGCCGGCCGCCTTGCGTGGGCGGGCGGGCTGGGCAGCGGCGACGGGCTCGATCAGGTCTTCCATCGAGCAGTCGAGGATGTCCAACAGGGCCATGAGGATCTTCAGGCTCAGTCGTTCCGGTCGATCGACCACCAGCCGATAGACCTGGCTGGATGACAGCCGGATCTCGCGTTGGGCCAGCGGTTCGAGCAGATCGGTCGTCTGGAACATCTCCCGGCTGGCCATCACCTGCCGCAGATTCCATCGATAGTCGAGCTTGGCTGCCATCTACCGCTCCTTCTCCTGCCCGCCCGGCATGTCGAACGCCGGCATGAGGGCCTTGCGCAACGCCGTGTTCATGAAGTCTCCGGACACGTGCGTGTAGATCGCCGTCGAGGTGTCGCAGCGATGCCCGACCGCCTCCTGGATGAACCTGCGGTCCACCCCGTCCTCAGTCAGATGGGTCACCCACGAGTGCCGCAGACTATGCGGGCTGAGAATCTTCGGCAGGCCGAGCGCGTCGCGGTAGGCGACGAATCTCGCGTTGATCTCCGCCGGGTTCACCCGTCCACCACGCTCGGTCACCCACAACGCCGGATGATCCGCGCAGCCGAACCGTGGCCGGATGTTGTCCACGTAGTCGGCGACCGCCTCCACCGCCCAGCCCATCACCGAGGGCACGTTGCGTCGCCGCGGTGGCTGCCCACGGACGGCCTTGCCGTAGCGGACGTGCAGCATCCCGTACCGGCCGAACTCCGGCGCCGCCGGATTCCGGCCCCAATCGGCCAGATCCAGCTTCGCCGTCTCCGTGCGGCGCAACCCCCACGCGTAGACGACCTTGAACAACGTCGCATCCCGGTAGGCGGCCAGCGCACCCTTGCGCTTTGCTCGCACCGCCCGGTCGACCTGCTCGTCGGCGTAGTCCAGGAACCGCTGCAACTCCTCTCGCGTGAACGGGCGGGCCTCCGGGCGGCCCTCGTAGTCGTTGAGGTGCGCGATCGTGTTCCACTCGTGGCAGATCGGCACCGGGAACGTGCCGAACGCCTTCTCGCACTCCACCGCCCAGCCATAGCGGCCGTCGATCAGGTACTCGCTGAACAACCGCAAGTCGGTCTGGTAGCCGCGGATCGTCGACGGCGCCAGCTGCCGCACGCTGGTCAGCGACTGGGTCCACTCGTCCACATCGCCCGGGCCCCAGTTCCACGGGTACTCGTTGGTGAACTCCAGGAACCGGCGTACCAGCCGTTCCCGCGGCGCGATCGTGTCCTCGAGCAACCCGCGAGCGGCCTGCTGGGCTCGCCAGCCTTTGAACATCGCCTCGACCATCGCGTCCTCGGGACGCAACTGCACCACCCCGGAGACGAGTTGCAGGCGCGCCGCACCCGCCAAATCACCCCGCCCCACCCGTCCTCCAAGCCCACAACGGCGACCGTTCGACGGCAGGATCATGCATCAGACGGGATCATCACGCAAGCGGCGCAGCCCACAGCCGGTGCCGCAACGCCGCCTCGAACCCATTGCCGAGCAGCGCTGATCAGGCGACCTGCGAAAACTCACCCGTCTGATGCAATTCCCGAGAGTTGTGTAGATCGCCGTGGAGCTGTCGCTCTCGTGCCCGACCTGGACCTGGATGAAGCGCCGGTCCACCCCATCCTCGGTGTTGTGGGTGACGTAGGCGTGCCGCAAGGTGTGCGGCGAGAAGGTCCTCGGCAGTCCCAGCGCTTCCCGGTAGGACACGAACCTCGCGTTGATCTCCGGCGGCTGGACCCGCCCACCACGCTCGGTCACCCATAACGCCGGATGGTCGGTGAACCCGAACTGCGGGCGGACGTTCTCGACGTAGTCGGCTACCGCCTCGAACGCCCACCCGAACACCGACAGCACGTTGCGTCGGCGGGGTGGCTGCCCGCGCTTGGCCTTGCCGTAGCGGACGTGCAGCGATCCGTACCGCCCGAACTGCGCAGCCGCCGGGTTTCGGCCCCAGTCCGCGATGTCGAGCTTCGACGTCTCGGTGCGGCGCAGGCCCCAGCCATACATCACCTTGAACAAGGTCGCGTCTCGATAGGCGGCCAGGGCGCCTTTGCGCTTCGCGCGGACCGCGCGGTCGACTTGGTCGTCGGCGTAGTCCAGGAACCGCTGCAGCTCGTCGCGGGTGAACGGGCGCTCGTCCGGGTCGCCCTCGTAGGACTGCAGATGAGCGATCGAGTTCCACTCGTGCACGATCGCCACCGGATGCTCGCCCGGCCCGAATTCCTGCTCACAGGCGAGCGCCCAGCCATACCGGCCGTCGCAGAGGAACTCGTTGAAGATCCGCAGCGTTCCCTGGTAGGCGCGGATCGTCGCCGGCGCCAGATGCCGCTCTGAAGTCAGCGACAGCGACCACTCGTCCACGTGCGCCGGCGTCCACCGCCACGGGTACTCGTTGGTAAACGCCATGAACTGGCGTACCAGCCGCTCCCGCTCAGCGATCGTCTCCTCCCGCAGCCCCCGCGCAGTCTGCTGCGCACGCCAGCCCCGCAACATCGCCTCACCCACCGCGTCCTACGGACGCAACCGGACCACACCCGACACCAGCTCCAAATGCGCCGCACCCGCCAAGTCGACCCGCCGCACCCGACCCTCCCGACACACCCGGATAGCGGGAAGATCATGCATCAGACGGGATCACCTCGCCAAACGCGCAGGTCAACGGCATGCTTTGTTGTGGCGTGCGTTAGGCTCCAGACTCCGCCCCCACCACGTCATCAGCGACTCTCTCGCCCGTCTGATGCAATTCCCGAGGGTTCGCGTTTGCCGAAGCCCGGTCCCGGCAGATCACCGCCGGCTTCGGGTGCTCCTGCAGCCAGACCGTCACCGGCTCGGCATCCCGCCCCACCAGCACGTCCACGACCTTGCGCGTCTCGCAATCGATCAGCACCCGTGCCGTAGTTATGGCCGCGCTTGATGGCGAAGTCGTCGACGCCGAGCATCGTGATGTCACCGATGGGCGGGTCGGGCAAGGCGCGGACCAGCCGAAGGAGCCAATCGCGGCCGGTCGGCATGCCCAACGTGGTGGCCAGCCGGGCACCCGCCCGGCCAGCCAGCGCGAGTCCGATCGTCGTGAGCATCCGCCGGAGCCCTTCGCTCATGCGTGACCAGCGGCGAGTCGGCCCGTTGACCTGCTCGACGAAGGTCTTGCTCCGGCACTCCTGGTTGTTGCAGAAGAACCGGCGCACTCTCAGCAGGATCCGTACCAGCCGCCCGGCCGTCGGCGCATCGGTCAACGTGCGCCGGTACCGGGAATGGACTCGGGACGACGACTTCGAGCAGGCAGGACACATGCCTTGGTCACCACGCACGGCGGCCGTGAGCAGCGCATCGGCATCGGAGCGCACCTCTTCGATCTCGATGCAGGCAAGATGAGGAAGCAGTTGTTCGACGGCGTCACACAGCCGGACAACGACTCATCGTCAGGCGTCCATCACACAGTTCGCGCCAGAACCCGGAATTCACGAACAAAGCCACAGTACCGAAGTGGCGGGCAGACGATGAGTGTCTGGCTGATGATCTCGGCGGTGACATGGGGGATCACCTGGACTCCGGGCTCGCCGGTGGGTGAGTTGACGCCAATCGCGGCTCGTGCCTAAGTGATCCGACGGGCGGCACCGGTTCCTCTTCAGGCAGCCTTCGGGTGTGACGGACGGTATCCACAACGCTCCTGTGTCCAGATGGGCTGTCGCCGTCGCCGCTGTAGTGGTTGGCCCGAGGGGCCCAGTCGTAGCTGGTCGTCGTGGTGATGGCTTCGGCGTGGCTGGCGCCGGACGTAGCCCGACGCCAGCCGATCATCTACCGGATCTCAACGGTTCCAGGGGGATTGAGTCTCGCCGCCTCTCGGGCCGCACCTGCATTGGCTCCGGGTAGCAGGAGCCATCCGCCGACAACGCGCGGCGTTTTGCTTCGGACGGCTATCACTCCAGGTATCACTGATGTCGGGGAAAGAATAATCGCGAGCCCGAAGAACACCAAGAACCACGATTCACCATCCTGCAAATCGCCCGACCAGCTAAGGAAGAGGGAAATACCTCCTAGGACAAACAGTGCGACCATCAGCGGCAGAAGGCCAAGGAATACCCAACGCGTGAGCCGTCGCACGCGGACGATACGATCCCCGATACCTTCTCCCAGCGGCACATGGCCAATCGGTCGAGACCAAGGCAGAGATGACGACTGCACTTCCACATTTTCCGCACTGCCGTCTCCCACCAGAGCGCCGGCAGGCCACTTTATCGACCGGAGATGCGAAGCATTGATCTGTACATCGACATGCCTAGGATCGCCTATTTTTTTCATCCCGTCATCCGGCCGCATCACCGACATCCCACCCTAATCTCAGGGCGAACAAGATTCGTCCACCCGCGGCTCTTCCAGAGGCGAAGGCTGACCCACATACCCCTCCGCCTACTGCACCGGTCCTCGTATTCCTTATCAGCGAAGAATACCGCTGCCGCATACGCACCGCCGACAAGGCCGCCAACGAACACGACGCCGATCGCCGTCACAGGAGCCGCCATGGCTACGAGAGCGCCGATCGCGGCGCCCACCAGACCCGCTGCCATACCTTGGAAAACTCCATAGGCCTGCATCCCTCGAACTTCTGAATTGGAGAGGTAGCAGGTTCTCTTGACGTCATACTTGGTGCCACGCCAGGTCAAAGAAAAGTCTTTTGTGTTCCAATAGCAGCTGTACTGACCGCTGATGTCGGTGGCGTTGACTGGGTCGGCAGGATATACATATGCGTTGGCGTTTCCGCCATAGATCGGGTCCTTTTGCAGGAATCGACCGGTGGCCGGATTGTATACTCGAACGCCCATAAGGGTCAGCCCTGAAGGAGTATCGGAGGCTCGTTGGTGGCTACCGAGCCACCCGTAACGCTTGCTCGTAGTTGCGGCGCCAACTGGGTTGCCGTACTCATTGGTGATGGTGGTCGATGAGAGGCCAGGCGATCCGCTCTGCATCGTGGCGACGAGGTCACCGTGCAGGTTGGTTATCTGGTATCCGACCGTGTTCGTAGCACTGTCGTAGATGCCTGCGAGGCCGTTGGCGCTGCTGATGGGGGGTCTGTCCAGTTAACGGCTGATCTTGGTTGGTGAACGGGTCAGTTGGTGGCCGGGATGAGCCGGCCTTCGAAGGCGATCTGGAAGGCGTTCAGTGGTGCTTTCCAGCGCATGG
>Ga0070668_100002221_pt1 | contig 14261 bp, 13 predicted proteins | sample KBSS43metaG_FD_64661 | JGI IMG/M metagenome (GOLD analysis project Ga0070668, IMG submission 64661) | Switchgrass rhizosphere microbial communities from Kellogg Biological Station, Michigan, USA - KBS S4-3 metaG | ecosystem: Host-associated > Plants > Roots > Rhizosphere > Soil ... | reverse complement strand
CGCCAGCCTGTTCACCAGCTTCGCCTTCGCCTGGGCCTTCTATCTGGCTACCGTCGAACGGCAGCGCCGGCAGCAACGCTGACGCCGCTTTCGTCAGGCGGCCGGCCCGAGTCACTCGCAAGACGTTGACGGTTGTCGATTGACAGAGGCACCTCCCATCGCCAGGATATGTGATACATGCGGCTGGGAGCGGGGCAAAACAGGGCCGGCGCACGATGCCGCCGCCCGGAAGACGTGTGAGAACACAGCGGTCCGTCCTCGGCGGACCCGGAAGTCTCGCCTGATCACCGGCCATTCCTCGACGGCCGGTGCAGAAACCACTGCGCCCCAGGTCTTTGGAGTTCAATCATGCTTTCCCGTAGACAGCGCGCCGCGCTGCTCGCCGCCGGCGTCGTGGTGACGTTCGCCGGCGCGAGCACAATCATGAGTACGGTCGCCACCGCGGCGACGAACGCCGGCCCGGCCAGGCAGATGGAGGACCTCGACCGCGGCGTGGTCAGCGTGCGGTCCGGATCCGGCAACCTGGTGTCGTGGCGGCTGTTCGGCTACGAGCCCTTCGCGACCGGGTTCAACGTCTACCGGGGCGCGACGAAGGTGAACTCCTCCCCCATCACAGACTCCACCAACCTCGTCGACTCCGGCGCGCCCGCCGACGCGTCGTACACCGTCCGCGCGGTGGTGAACGGGGCGGAGCAGCCGGCGTCAGCGCCGTCGCTGCGCTTCGCCGGCGGCAACTTCATGGACGTACCGATCTCCCGGCCGGGCGGCAACTACACCGCCGGCGACGCCGGCGTCGGCGACGCGGACGGCGACGGCCAGTACGAGATCTTCCTGAAGTGGGATCCCGACGACCAGAAGGACAACTCGCAGTCCGGCGTGACCAGCAACGTCTACCTCGACGCCTATCGGCTCAACGGGCAGCGGCTGTGGCGCATCGACCTGGGCCGCAACATCCGGGCCGGCGCGCACTACACCCAGTTCCAGGTCTACGACTACGACGGCGACGGCCGGGCCGAGCTGGCCGTCAAGACCGGCGACGGCTCCGTCTCCGGCACCGGACAGGTCATCGGCAACGCCAACGCCAACCACCGCAACGCCAACGGCTACATCATCACCGGCCCCGAGTACCTCACCATGTTCAACGGGCTCACCGGCGCCGTGCTGTCCACGGTGAACTTCGAGCCGGCCCGGGGCAACATCGGCGACTGGGGCGACAACTACGGCAACCGGGGCGACCGGTTCCTGGCCGGCACGGCATACCTGGACGGTCAGCGGCCCAGCCTCGTGATGGGCCGTGGCTACTACGCCAAGAGCACGATCGCCGCGTACGACTTCCGCGCCGGCGCCCTGACGCTGCGCTGGAAGTTCGACTCCGGCAGAGCGGGCAGCCAATGGACCGGCCGGGGCACCCACTCACTGTCCATCGCGGACGTCGACGGCAACGGCACCGACGAGATCATCTACGGCGGCATGACGATCAACGCCAACGGGACGGGGCGGTACACCACCAACTTCTACGCGCACGGCGACGCGCTGCACGTGAGCGACTTCGTGCCCGGCCGCGCCGGCCAGGAGGTCTGGCAGATCCACGAGCAGAGCTCCGGCGCCGCCGCCACCCTGCGCGACGCGAACAACGGCACCGTCATCATGCAGAAGAACAACGGCTGCGGCTGCGAGGGCCCGGCTCGCGGCGTGGCCGGCGACGTGTACGCCGGCAACCCCGGCGCCGAGTTCTGGGGCACCGGCACCGGGCTGGGCAACCTGTTCAACGCCTCCGGCGGCACCGTCGGCCGCAACCCCGGCAGCTACAACTTCCTCGCCTGGTGGGACGGCGACCCGGTGCGCGAGCTGCTGGACCGCAACCACGTCGACAAGTACGGGACCGGCGGCGACACCCGGCTGCTCATCGGCTCGGGCGCGCACTCGGTCAACGGCACGAAGGCCACCCCCTCGTTGTCCGGCGACCTGTTCGGCGACTGGCGGGAAGAGATCATCCTGCCCCGCGACGACAACGCCGCGCTGCGCATCTATGCCACGCCCACCCGCACCGACCGGCGGATCCACACTCTGATGCACGACGCCCAGTACCGGGTGGCGATCGCCTGGCAGAACACCGCCTACAACCAGCCGCCGCACCCCAGTTTCTTCCTCGGCGACGGCATGAGCACCCCGCCGCAGCCGAACATCTACGTCCGCTGAAACCGTCGGCCGACCCGTAGCGCACACCGGAGAGCAACGATGAAACTCACCTCGTCCTTCGTCGCTTCCATCCTTCTCGCCGGCACGGCCATCATGGTGACGACCATCCCCGCGACGGCGGCACCCAACCGGTACGAGGCCTCGACCGAGGTGGCGGGTGCCGGGCCGGCCGGCACCGGCCAGCCGGGCGACCCGAACCTGCTCTACCACGGTCGGTGGGACCGGTCGGATCGGTCCTACTACGCCATGGGCTGGGCCGGTGGTCTCGTCGAGGCCGGCTTCACGGGCAGCTCCATCGGGGTGCGCCAGCGAAACAGGATCGACCTGTACTACTCGATCGACCGGGCGCCGCTGCAATGGCGTCGCAACGTCTCCGGAAACGTCACCCTCGCCACCGGACTGTCGGGTGCCTCGCACACCATCCGGATCGGCTATCGGGAGCGGGCCGGTTCGTACACCGGCGATCCCGTCTTCGGCGGCCTCATCCTGGCCGGCGGAGCGCGGACCGCGCCGGTGACCAGGCCGCGGAACATCGTCGAGTTCATCGGTGACTCGATCACCGTGGGACAGCCCAACGCCAACCGGCCCTTCACCGCCTACCCCTGGCTCACCGGCGAGGCGCTCGGCGCCGGACACACCCAGGTCGCCCAGGGCGGCGCGTGCCTGGTCAGCAAGGACTGCTACGGCATGATGGACTGGTTCCGCCGCTCGTCGGCGTGGGTGAGCCGCGACGACTGGGACTTCTCGGCCTACCAGGCGACCGGCGTCGTGATCAATCTGGGCACCAACGACGTCGGCCACGGCGTGTCGACGACGCAGTTCCAGCAGAACTACATCGTCATGCTGGAGCGCGTGCGCCGGGCCTATCCCGGCGCCCACCTCTTCGCGATGGGCACCTTCCGGAACCGCTACGTGCCCGAGACCCGCAACGCCGTCGCGGCCCGCAACGCGGCCGGCGACAGCCGGACCCACTTCGTGGACACGGCGGGTTGGCTCACGGCCGGCGACACGAGCGACAACGTCCACCCCACCGAGGCCGGCCACGCGAAGATCACCCAACGGCTGACGCCGATCCTCCGCCAGTACCTGTCCTCGGCCGCCGCGGTGGGGCCGGGCCCGGTGCCGTGCCCGCCGACGTCGACCCGCCCGGCGTCCGCGACCCGGCTGCCGCACGTCACCGTCTGGCTGGCGGGCGACTCGACGATGGCGGACCCGTCCGGCGGAGCGACCTGCCCGGTCGGGTGGGGCAACCAGTTCGCCGGGTACTTCACCGGCGACGTCACCGTCCGGAACAGCGCGGTCGGCGGACGGAGCATCCAGACCTGGCTCTACGACCCCAACGTCACCGCTACGAAGAACTCGGCCGGTGAGTGCGTCGTCAACCCGGTCACCTACTCGGCGCGCTGGCGGGCGATGCTCGACTCGGCGAGCGGCATGAAGGCCGGCGACTATCTGCTGATCCAGTTCGGGATCAACGACGGGACCAGCGCCTGCCCGCGACACGTCGGCTCCGCGCGTTACCGGGAGCTGCTCGGCGTGCTGGCCGGCGCGGCCAAGGCACGCGGCGCTCATCCCATCTTCCTGACCCCGGTCGCCGCGATCAGGTGCTCGGGCAGCACGGCGGTGGGCAACCGCGGGTTCCTCACCGAGACCGACTCGGCCGCCGGCGCCAACCAGGTCCCCGTCATCGACCTGCACGCGCTGAGCTACGCCCTCTACAACAGCCTCCGCTTCTGCCCCTTCAACGGCGACTTCCGGTCCGGACCGGTGGGTGCCTTCTTCTGCGACGACCACACCCACTTCGAAGCGGCCGGCGCCCGGCAGATCGCCGGCGTTGTCGCCGAAGCGCTGCGCCGCCAGCGGATCCCCCTCGCCGCCTACCTGAAGTAGGGACCACAGCTCGCGGCGCGCCCGGCGGCCGCCTACCGTGAACACACCTGGGGAGCATCGATGAGCCAGCTGACGAGAATGCCGGTTCCGGCGCCGGGTCGCGGTGGGTGGCGGACCTAGCGGGAACGTAGGCGGCGCAGTCTCCCCCGCAGGCCGGTGCAGCACTTGCCGGGACAGCCGTCGTCGGCGCAGCAGTCGCCGTCGCGGCAGTCGTTCGGGCAGCAGTCGTCGTCGCAGCAGGTCTCGCAGCACTCGCCGGCGCAGTCGTCGGACGTGCAGCAGTCGCCGCCGCAGCAGTCGTTGTCACAGCAGTCGTCGTCGCAGCACGCGTCATCGTCGTCGTCGGGTGACGGCGGCTGCGGTATCTCGTCGGGGTCCCGAGCCGGCATGTCGACGCGCAGGTCGGGATGGATGCGGGAGTCGATGTACGGGACGGCCTGGCCGGCGTTCTCCAGTACGGTCGGCTCGACCGCGACCGAGATGCCGTCGTACCCGACCAGGCGCCGGCCGCCGTCGGGAAAGGCGAGCATCGCCGCGCACTGGTCGAACATGACGGTCAGGTAGTCGTCCTCGCCGCCGGCCAGGCTCACGCCCTGCTGCCCGACGATCAGGCGCACCTCGGCGCCGCCGACCGCGGGATGTTCGGCGCCGGTGACCACGTGGGTGGACCGGTACGGGGCGCGGGTGAAGCCGGCCCACTGCACGCGCACCCCCTGCGGCGCCATGATCAGCCCGTCCGCCCACGCTTCGGCGGCGATCGTCTGGACCTGGGCGGGGGTGACGGCGCGGGCGGCGGCGATCAGCTCCGGCAGGTCGAGCACCGGCGCGCCGGTGAGCAGGTCGTGGATCTGGTCGGGCAGCAGCGCACCGTGGCGGGAGGCCTCGGCGAGACGGTCGCATTCCTGGGCGATGACCGTGGTGACCTCGGCCGGGTCGGCGCCGGCGTAGCGCAGCGAGGCGAGCACGTCGACGAAGCCGCCGAGGACGGCGCCGCTCTTCTCCGGCAGCGCGTCGGCGGTGGCGGCGACGATCGCCGAGCCGTCGCCGCGGGTCGCGTAGTCGGTCTGCACGGTGTACGAGATGCCGCTCTCCTGGCGCAGCGAACGGAACATGGCGCGCTGCAGGACGGCGGCGAAGATCGAGGACGCGGCGTGCCGGCGGACACCGGCGTTCCAGGCGAGCATGCCGGCCGGGCCGGTGATGTAGGCGGGACGGGCGGGCAGCGCCGACGAGGCCCGGGGCACCTGACGGCGTACCCCGTCGGGAAGTCCCAGCCGCAAGCCGGGCGGCATCGCCGGGCCGGCCACCCACAACGCCGCGTTGCCCCGGGTGAAGAACCAGTCGAGCCAGCGGCGCAGGCCGTCCGGGGTGATGCCCGGCAGGCCCAGCTCGCCGTAGCCGCCGATGCCGAAGTCGCGGGCGCCGTGCCGGTTGACGGCGAGCAGGTCGCCGGCGGAGAGGCCGCGGCCACGCTCTTCGGTACGCAGGATCTCCTTCTCGATGGCGAGCCGGTGCAGCGGTAGGTCCTGCAGCGTCCGGCAGACGCCGTTGAGGAACGCGACGACGTCGGCCTCGCTGCCCCTGGTGTGGAAGTAGGTGATCTCATCGCCGGTGGCGCCGTTGTAGTGATAGTCGGCGACGCCCAGCGGGAACAGGGCCAGGTGCTCGATGAGGTGGGTGATGCCGTGCCGGGACAGCGGCTCGTCGGCGAACCCGACGCGGAACGCGAGGCCGGCGTGGGTGGGCCCGTCGGTGCGGGTGAACAGGGCCGGGATGCCGTCGACCTCGAACCGCTCGATCATGCTGTCCCCTCCAGGGCCCAGGCGCGGGCCTCGCGGACGGTGGCCGAGATGTCCTTGTGCACTTGGTTCCAGGGATATCGGGTGGCCAGGTCGCCGAGCAGGCGCAGCGGCCACGCGGTCGCCGCCCGGTCCTCCATCAGCCAGAAGACGAAGGCGAACGTGCTGGCCGCCTGCAGCCAGTAGTAGGTGCGGCGGAACGACGGGTCCCCGATCGATCGCCGTGCCGCCTCGTAGAGCTCGTCGCGGATCCCCGGAGTCCGCAGATAGGCGCCGGCCGCACTCCGGTCGCGGTAAACCTTTACCTCGGACGTCAGGTGCTCCACGTGCGCCTCGGCGACCAGGGCGCCGTGCGCTCCCCCGGCGGGGGCGGCGCGCATCGCGTCGCGAGCGAACGCGTGCACTTCCTCCCACGAGCCGCCCCACTTGGGGTACAGCTGCTCGACGAGCGTTCGCTGGGCCGGCAGGTGGTGCGGGTCGACGGCGGCCACCCGGTCGTAGCGGCGGCGCGCCTCGGCCACCCCGAGCGACAGGCCGAGGGCCGAAGTCAGCCGGACGCTCCAGACGGCCGGGTCGCGGGGGTGGCGGGCGGCGCCTTCGATCAGCACCTCCTCGGCCCGGCCGAGCCACTCGTGGAACTGCTTGAACTGCTCCTCGCTCACGTCGCTGGCGCGAGCCGCGGTGCGGATCCCCCAGCCGATGGTGATCAGGTGGCTGCCCAGCATCGCCACGGCGGCGCCGTCGGACCGGTCGCGGTGCACGACGTCGCGCAGGAAGCCCTCCAGGTCGGGCTCGTCGGCGCCGACCCGGATCATCGCGGTGCGGCTGTCCAGCGGGACGGCGTCGATCGCCTGGCGGCACGCGAACCAGTCGCGGCGGGCCAGCGCGGCCCGCAGGACCCCGATCTCCGGGTACGCGGCGGCGAGGTCGAGGACCACGTCAGTGGGCGGCATGGCCGCAGAGCGTAGCGCAGAATGATCTTTGCGGCGGAGTCCCTGCCACCGGCGGCCACCGGCGGCCCGCAAGAACGGACTTCAGCGTTCAGGTCAGCAGCGGCGGGAACCGGCTCACCAGTTCCATGAGGTCGGCGTCGCCGTAACGGCGGCGCGGAATCTCGATCCACCCGCCGTCCCGCCACGAGTGCGACTCGTCCCACGGGCACACCGAACGCATCCAGCGCAGCCGCTGGTCGAGCGCGCCGGTGACCGGGTCGCGGCGGGTGTAGTGCAGGATCTGGCAGTTGCTCACCCGGTATGCCGGGTCGCTGTCCTGGGCCAGCCACTGCTGCGGGGTCAGCCGCTCCAGCACGAACCGGGCCACGTCGATCATCTCGGCGTGGGTGACCGCGAGCACGCGCTGGCCGGCCGCCTCCCGGTGCAGCGTGTCGAGGATGTCGCGAAAGCGCCCATGCACGCCGGTGGCCAGGGATTCACCGCCGGGCGGGCACCAATACCACTTGTTCTGCTCCTTGAGCTTCTGGGACAGGGCGAACTGCTGCTCCCGCTGCTCGGCGTTGAGCATGCCGAACTCGCCCCAGTCGCGTTCCCGCCAACGCACGTCGATGCGCCAGTCGCCGTCCAGGGCCAGCGACGCCGCGGTCTCGGCGGTGCGCACGTGTGGCGAGACGTAGTACCGGTCGAAGCTCGGCAGCCCGTGCGCGCGCAGCCAGTCGCCGGCGGCACGCGCCTGCTCCCGCCCGGTCGGGGACAGCCGCATCTCGCTGTCGTGCCGGTCGAAGAACCCGTCCGGGGCCTGCGCCCGCGGATCCTCCTTGAACCGCCGCTGCACGATGTTGGCCTCGGACTGCCCGTGCCGGATCAGCACCAGGTCGGTCGGCATCGCCACGGTCGCCTCCGGAGCAGATGGTGCCATGGCTGGCCACGGCATGACCGAGCCAGGCTAACGCAACGCCCGCCCGGGGCGTTTTCTACGTGCACAAGCGGTTCAGCCGGACTTGAATCTCGCTATCCAGTCTGCGTTGACTTGATCGGCTTGTCGATGGTGCCCGACCACCAGTTGCCGACCCTGTGGGACCTTCAGGCCGAGATAGTCGAGCACCTTTTGCGCTGTACGGGGCGGATCCGCCGCCAACTCCTCGTACGTCACCTCGCACGGCACGATCCGGTGCGAGGCGAACCAGGCTGCCCAGTCCGCCTCGGCCCGTTCGATCGTGGCGACCAGCCGACCGATCAACTCTTCGTCGTAGTGCGGATCCCGGCCCCCGGGCGCGACGGCTTCGCCCGGATGCCAGAAATGGGTTTGCAGGGACTTCGCCCACGACACCGCCTGGGCCACGACGTCGCGTCGCCGGAGGTGCACGAATCTGAGTCGACCCAACTCCGCGCTCAACAGGTCCACATCCGTCGCCGCCGGTACTGACGCGGCGGCAGCCAGGCCACTTGTCAGTTCCGGCAGCGTTTCGGCCATGATCCTGCCGCCGAAGACCCCGTTCGGAGTCTGGCCGGCGGTTCGCGCCGCTCGAACGAACGCTTCGTCGATCCGTCCAGCACGCGGGCGGGCTGTCCGCCAGTCGTCGGCGTACTCGTTCAGGGTCTTGCGATTGAAGTACGACGCCGGGTGGCCGGCAACCCCGGCCGAGTCCAGCAGACCGCACAGCAGAGTGCTTCCCGAGCGGGGCGTCGCGCAGATCAGGTACGAGTCAAAATCCGGGCGGGTCACACCGGACGACGGTAGCCATGCGTCGACCCGGGACCAACCGAATTCCATACGTCGTCGGGCACCCAGGAATCTGGGATGGCCTTACCGGCCGGTGGCCCGCACCCTGGGGGGATGCGGCGCCGGCACTTTGGAGGTTCGATGACCGCGGACAACGATCGAGCGTTGTCGCCCGTACCCTTGATGCAACTGGCGACCGGCTTCTGGGCCTTCAAGACGCTCGCCGCAGCCCATGAGTTCGACCTGTTCTCCCGCCTGTCCGGCACGGCCGGTACGACCGCCGGACGGCTTGCCGAGACACTCGCGATCGAGGAGCGGCCGGCGGACATGCTGCTCACCGGGTGTGCCGCACTCGGGCTGCTCGTGAAGAGCGACAACCGCTATGTCAACAGCCCGCTTGCCGAGGAATTCCTGGTCCGCGGCAAGCCCTACTACTTCGGCGGCTTCGTGCAGATGCTCGACCAGCGGCTGTATCCCGGGTGGGGCAAACTCGCCGAGGCGATCCGCACGAACCGCCCGACCACGTGGGATCCGGACCGGCAAAGCTCGATGTTCGACGGTGCGGATCCCCGGCTGCTCGCGGTGTTCTGGGAGGCGATGCACTCGCTGTCGACATTCACCGCCCGCGCGCTGGGTCAGGCCATCGATCTGAGCGGTGCGCGCCGGATGCTCGACGTCGGAGGTGGCTCCGCGGCGTTCGACATCGAACTGTGCCGGGCCTACCCCGACCTCACCGCGACGGTCTACGAGCTTCCGGCGATCGCCGGCATCGCCGCCGGAAAGGTCAAGGAAGCCGGCCTTCCGGAGCGGATCGACACGGTGGCCGGTGACTTCTTCGCCGACTCCGCGCTGCCCGGTGGGTACGACACGATCCTGCTGTCCATGATCCTGCACGACTGGGCCGAGGACCGGTGCCGCACGATCCTCCGGAAGTGCTGGCAGGCACTGCCGAGCGGCGGTCGGGTGATCATCGCCGAGCTGCTGGTCAACGACGCGCGCACCGGCCCGCCGGCCGCGGCGTTGATGAGCCTCAACATGCTGGTCGAGACCGAGGGCCGCAACTACACACCCGCCGAGTACGGCGCGTGGCTCAGCGACCTGGGCTGCCGGGACATCGGCACGGTCTGGTTCGAGGCGGCGGGGGCGAACGGAGCCGTGATCGGCCGGAAATCGTAACGTTCGTGGGCGGCGGTGTCCGGATGGCAGACAAGAACGAGGCCAACGTACGCAAGTATCGCGTGCTCTCCCCGATCTACGACTGGTTCGCGCGGCTCGGCCGCCACGACGAGTACGCCTGACCGGCCTACGCGGGGTTGAGCCAGTCGCCCTCGGGTGTGCGCACCCGCAGCCCGATCACCGGGGCGTCGGGGTCGTCGCCGGCCCGCACGAACCGTACGTCGGGGCACCCGTCGACGACCGGCTGCCAGCCCCGGGCCGGGTCGTGCACGGCGTGCCGGCGGCAATGCCGCTCATCGACGTACCCCCAGGCCATCAGCACGTCCCGGCCGCGGTAGGAGTACCGGCCGACGGAGGCGATCCGGTCGCCGTCGACGCGGCGGTAGAAGTCGGCGCGCAGGCCGGGCACCGAGGTGCCCTCGAAGGCCGCGTCCGGGGTCGAGCGGTGCGCGACGTACGCGGTCAGGTCGGGAAGGGACACCGTTGTTCCTCACACAGGTGGGCAGGAGCGGCACCGACAGCCGGTGCCACGCACACAGTCGCTCCGCGCCGCCCGCCGGTTCCCGGCGGACGGCGAAAACACCCTGCCGGATGACGGGTCAGCGTCCGGCCGGAGCGGACGAGACCGGTGCGTCCGGCCGCCCCCCGGTCCGGTTGCGGACCGCCCCGACGGCACTGTCGATCGCGAGGAAGGCGAGCAGCGGAACGCCGAACAACGGCAGGAACCAGGCCATCGCGAAGGTGACCGGGACGCCCACGACGATCAGCCACGCCGGGAGGCGTTGCCAGGCACCCCTCGGGGCCGGGCTCCCGGCCCGGCGCCCGGCGCGGGTGGGGCGCCGTTGCCACCACATGCGGTAACCGAGCACGACCAGCGCGGCCAGGCCCAGCGCGAGGGCGGCGAGGGCGAGCTGGTTGGCCAACCCGAACAACGCACCCATGTGGACGTCCACACCCCAGCGGGCCAGCTTCGCCATGAACGGATAATCCGAGAACCGCACGACGTCGGTGACCCGCATCGTGGCGGGGTCGACCGCGGCCGCATCCACCGTGGTCGGGTAGGCGCGGTGCACCTCGGTCACCGTCCAGGCCTTGCCCTCGCCCTTGGGCAGCCCGATCTCCACCTGGTCGGAGTCGACGTCGGCGGCGCGGGCGGCGGCCCACACCCGATCGATCGTGGCGACGTCGACCGCGGTGGTCGGCGCCGGCGCTCCCGAGCCATGCTCGGAGTGCCCGCCGCCCGAGGCCGTGTTCACCGACGGGGTGGACCAGTTCAGCTGCGCCCGCAGCGCGGTGACGTTCGCACCGGCCAACTGCGACCAGGTCAGGCCGGTCGCGGACAACGCCAGGAACCCGGCTGCCATCCAGAAGCCGAGCACGCCGTGCCAGGACCGGGTCCGGGCCCGGCCCCACGCACCGCGTTCGGGCAGCACGGCGGCACGCACCGAACGCCGGGCCCGGGACCGGCCCAGCCACAGGGTCAGGCCGCCGAGGGCGACCACCCACAGCCAGGAGGCGGCCAGCTCGCTGTAGTAGCGGCCGAACTCGCCCAGGTGCAGCGACCGGTGCAGCTCATCGATCCACGACCGCACCGGCAGCGCGCCGCTGGTGCCGTACACGGTCTGCTGACCCAACACTCTCCCGGTGCCCGGATCGACGAACACCGCATGCCGGTACGACTCGGCGAACGAACCGTCGTCGAACAGCACCCTCGTCGTACCACCGTCGGGTGCCGGCCGGACCGCGACCAGGTTGCCGACGGTGCTTGCCCGCTGGGCGGCCGCGACCTGCTCGGCCAGCGGCAGCCGGGCGGTGGACCCGGCCGGGGTGAGCAGATCGGCGTACACGGCCTTCTCCAGCTGCGGGCTGAGCGCGTAGAGGCCGCCGCTGAGCGCGGCGACCAGCAGGAAGGGGCCGATCAGCAGGCCCGCGTAGAAGTGCAGGCGTAACACCATCAGCCGCACGGACGCCCAGGCACCCGGCCGTGGAGATCTGGGTGCGGTGGCAGCGGCCCGGTCGATGGCGATGTCGCTGTCGATGGTCAGGGCGAACTCCTCGTCCGAAACGGTCAGGCCGGAAGTTAAGTCGCTGAATACCGCCGCCTGGTTCCCGCCCGGGGCACCTGACTCGCGGGTGTGCCGTTGATGAACCTTTCTCGGCTGCCTCGCGTAGCAGGGGGTGTGAGTTCCTCCCCCGAGGCCGGCGACGCCCTGGCCGGCCTGGCGTTTGCGGCGGCGCGCGGCGACCGCGACGCGTTGACCGATCTCATCCGCCACACCCAGCGTGACCTCGTCCGCTTCCTGACGCCGCTGACCTCGCCGGCCGACGTGGAAGACCTCACCCAGGAGACGTATCTGCGGGCCGTCCGGGCGCTGCCCCAGTTCGCGGGACGGTCGTCCGTACGTACCTGGCTGTTCGCCATCGCCCGGCGGGTCGCCGCCGACCACGTCCGCTACGCCACCCGCCGGCCCCGGACCGCCGCCCTGCCCGACTGGCAGGCCACCGCCGAGGTGGCCGACCCGCACGGCCGTCCCCGGTTCGAGGAGCAGCACGCCCTGACCGAGGTGATCCGCGGCCTGTCCGAGGATCGGCGGGAGGCGTTCCTGTTGACCCAGGTCGCCGGTCTCACCTACGCGGAGGTGGCGGAGATCTGCGGTTGCCCGGTCGGCACCATCCGCTCCCGGGTCGCCCGCGCCCGCGAAGACCTCGTCACCGCCCTGCAAGACCAGGACAACCGCCAGCACAACACGGCCGGCTGACTGTTCGGCGGCGACCAGCACGCCGAGTCTGGTCGCCGCTCGGTTCAGCCGATGACCAGTTCGCCGATACATACGCGTACCGGGCCACGCCCAGACCGGTGACCGCGGCGAACAGCAGCAGCCCACCGACCCAGCACATTGTCCGGCTCAGCGGCCAGGCGTGCCCGGCCCGGCGCAGCCGCACCACACCGGCGAGGTAGGCGCCGATCCCGGCCGTCCACGGAACGATTCGCCTACCCATGATCAACCCCCATCCGTACCTCGGCGTGGGGTTGTCGTTCCGCGAACCGGATTGGTTCCGCGCCGTACGCAATGTCGCCGCGCCGGCTCGAATCCTTCAGCGGGCCAGGGCGACGGCGAGTGGCGGTTCCTTCCGGCATTCAACTTTCCTGCGGTGAGCCGCCGGCTTTCCTGCGGTGAGCCGCCGGCGCCTTCGTCAGCCGGCCGAGCGGCGATAGGCCAGCAGCCCGACGATCAGCCCAGCGATGCCGGCCACCAGACCAGCCACCCCGAGCCACCGGCCGGAGCCACCGTCATCGCCGCCGTCGGCGGCGGCCTTGGTGGCGGTGGTTGTGCTCGGGGCGGCGGAGGTGCCATGTGCGTCGCCGGTCGCGGCGGTCAGCTTGAGCACTGGGGCGGGGTGCTCGGGTTCGGCGCCGCCGGTGGCGGGTTCGTCGATCCAGCGGACGATCTTGTTGTCGGAATAGGTCTGCAACGCCTTGAAGATAATTTGGTTGGTGTTGGTGGGCAGCGGGCCGAGGGAGACGTCGAACTCCTGGAAGTTGCCCGGCTTGATCTCGGAACCGGCGGTCGCGGTCCAGGTAATCTTGCTGACGGCTTCGGTGATCTCGGTGTCGTGGGCCTTGATCGGGGTGGCCAGTTTCGACTTGACCGCAACGGCGGTCCAGCCGGGCAGCGGTTTGAGCGACACCGAGGCGACGGGTGCGTCGGCGGGCAGGTTCACCTCGAGTTTGGTGGTGGAGGTGGTGTCGCTCTCGTTGGGCACCCGGAACGTCACCTTGGTGTAGCCGCCCTGAGTGGCGGTGTTCGGGTTGACGGTGACGTGCGCCGCCGCGGGCCCGGCGAAGGTCAGCACGGCAGCGGTGGCCAGGGCGCCGACCGCACCGGCACGTACGAGCAGGGAACGGTTCATCGGAATGTGCTCTCCCGGTGGAGTCAGCCGAAGACAGGACCGGGCCCGGCCGGTGGGGGGCCGGACCCGCACATGTGTCGCGCCGAACGCGGGAGAAGTTCCCGAAGGTCTCCGGTTCTGTCCGCACTACCCGATTGAGTGACCGATCCGGGGCACCGTCCGCCAGCACATCAGGCGCTCATAGTTGTTGCGAAGTACTGCGAATTGGCGTCTTGTGGCAGGCTGCCGCGGCTCCACAGGTAGAGCACCACGGGCTGGTCCCCGACCTGGTAGCGGAGCCCGGGGCGCCAGCCTTCGGTCTCGTAGAGCTTGACGGCGTCGCCGTCGGGGTGGGTGGCGAGCCAGGCGCGCGGGGCGCCGGCGGTGAAGCCGCGCAGCAGGGTACGGGCGAGGCCGCGCCGCCGGTGTGCCGGGTCGACCATCAGCTCGACCACGACCAGGGCGGGAGCGACGAGTTCGGCGGCGACCGCGGGTGGCGCCGCGGCGGCCACCGCATCCCTGCTCGACACCTACGTCCCCGACGAAGCCGTTCCCGCACCACCAGCCGTGGATCCGGGGCCAGGCACTGCCACCCCGGGTGCTTGAGCTGCCCGGCTGGCGGGTGTGGCT
>Ga0070668_100002218_pt1 | contig 14271 bp, 13 predicted proteins | sample KBSS43metaG_FD_64661 | JGI IMG/M metagenome (GOLD analysis project Ga0070668, IMG submission 64661) | Switchgrass rhizosphere microbial communities from Kellogg Biological Station, Michigan, USA - KBS S4-3 metaG | ecosystem: Host-associated > Plants > Roots > Rhizosphere > Soil ... | reverse complement strand
CTCGTGAACGACGTGCTCAACTTCGCGAAGCTCGAGAGTGGGCACGTGCCGATGACGGTGAAGAATGTGAGTGTGTCCGAGGTGTTGGGGTCGCTCGAGCCGTTGGTGTTGCCGCAGTTGATGTCGAAGGGGCTGCACTTCGACATGGACTCGTGCACCGACGATCTGCATGCTGTGGCGGACCCGGAGAAGCTCGAGCAGATCCTGCTCAACCTTCTGTCGAACGCGATCAAGTTCACGCCGGCGGATGGGTCGATTCATTTGTCTTGCGAGTCGACCGCGATGACGGTGAGCATCAAGGTGGTGGACACCGGGCGCGGGATTCCGCCGGAGAAGCAGGACGGCATCTTCGAGCCCTTCGTGCGCGTGGACGAGGGCTTTGCGCGCAAAACCGAGGGGACGGGGCTCGGCCTCGCGATCAGCCGCAATCTCGCCCGGGCGATGGGTGGCGAGCTCGCGGTCGAAAGCACGCCGGGCGCGGGCGCGACCTTTATCCTCACGCTCAAGCGCTCGACGTAAGCGGCATTCCACGCTGGCGCAAGCGGCGGCGACAAAATTGAGGATGAGGCTCCGGGGCCGTATTATTAAGGCTCTTCCCTCCTCTGTCCGGAGCACGATGGTCGCCGCAAAACCCACGGTTTCCACCGCCGAGCTCGCGCACATTGCGCGGACGCTGCGTTTGCACGTCATCAAGATGATCGCCGCTGCGAACAGCGGACATCCCGGTGGATCGCTCTCCGCCGTCGACATCATCACCGCCTTGTACTTCGGTCGCGTGCTCAAGCACGATCCGAAGAATCCCGACTGGCCCGATCGCGACCGGTTCATCCTGTCGAAGGGACATGGCGTGCCGGCGCTGTATGCGGCGCTCGCGGAGTCCGGGTATTTCCCGGTGAGCGAACTAATGTCGCTGCGCCAGGTGAACTCGCGCATGCAGGGGCACCCTGTGCAGGGGCTCACGCCGGGAATCGAGGCGTCGACCGGATCTCTCGGACAAGGGTTGTCCGTAGGCGTGGGGCATGCGCTCGCGGCGCGCCTCGACGGCAAGTCGTACCGGACGTACGTGCTGCTCGGCGACGGCGAGTGTCAGGAGGGGCAGGTGTGGGAGGCGGCGATGGCCGCGGGGAATTACGAGCTCGGCTCGCTCACGGCGATCGTCGACTCCAACCGGTACCAGCTCGACGGCGCGGTGGAGGACATCAACTCGTTGACGCCGCTCGACGCGAAGTTCGAGTCATTCGGCTGGCGCGTGATCCCGGTGGATGGGCACGACGTGGGCGCGGTGCGCGTCGCGTTGATTCAGGCGCGCGAGTCGCACGATGTGCCCGTGTGCATCATCGCGCACACCGTGAAGGGCAAGGGTGTTGGGTACATGGAGAACAACAACGAGTTCCACGGCAAATCGCCGAACGCGGACCAGCTGGGCCTCGCCCTTTCGCAGCTCGCAGAGTAAATGATGACGACGACCAAGACGTTGAAGATGGGAAAGGCCACGCGTGAGGCGTACGGCGATGCGCTGCTCGAAGTAGGCACCGAGAACAAGAACATCATCGTCATCGACGCGGATCTCGCGAAGTCGACGTTCAGCTGGACCTTCGGAAAGGCGTTTCCCGAGCGCTTCTTCAACATCGGGATTCAGGAAGCGAACATGGTGGGGATCGCGAGCGGGCTCGCGAGCAGCGGGAAGATCCCGTTCATCTCGAGCTTCGCGGCATTTATCCTCTGCAAGGGCTTCGATCAGCTGCGCATGGGAGCGGCGTATCCGAAGCTCAACGTGAAGGTCGCGGGATCGCACGGCGGAATCTCGATCGGCGAGGATGGCGTGTCGCAGCAGAGCGTGGAGGATGTCGCGCTCGCGTGTGCGCTCCCTGGTTTCGTGGTGTGCATTCCGAGCGATGAGAACACCATGCGCGCGGCCGTGCACGCGGCCGCCGAGCATGACGGGCCGGTGTATCTGCGGCTCGGCCGGCCGAAGACGCACGTCGTGCACGAGGCAAATGTGCACTTCGAGTTCGGGCACGCGATCGAGGCGCGCGATGGGCATGATTTGACGATCGTCGCGAACGGGCTGCTCGTTGCGCAGGCGCTGATGGCGGCGGACACGCTGGCGGCGAAGGGCGTCACGGCGCGCGTGCTCGACATGCACACGATCAAGCCGCTCGACACGGCGGCGCTGGAGCGTGCCTCGCACGAGACCGGCGCATTTGTCGTCGCGGAGGAGCACATGCACCACGGCGGCTTGGGGAGCGCGGTTGCGCAGGCCCTGGTCGCGGGGACGCCGGCGCCGGTGGAGTACGTCAATCTCGGCGATCGTTACGCGGAGTCCGGCAAGCCGGACGATCTGCTCGAGAAGTACGGGATGACGGCGAAGAACATCGTGGCAGCGGCGGAGCGAGTGCTCGCTCGCAAATGATTCAGGTCCCGCCGGACAAGTCGCTGTTGGCCGGCGGAACGACCTGGCCGCTGTGGTTCGGCGCGGCGTGGATCATACTGGCAGTGAGTGCGCTGGCGTCGATCTGGTTGGGGCGGAGGCACGGCCGGCCGGCGAAACTGGTGTGGACCGTGATCGTAGTGGTGGTACCGGTGCTCGGGGCATGCGGATGGTTTTTGCTCGGGCGGGAGTGGCGGAGGGGGTCGCGGGGGTGAGTGATCGGGGCCAGGAGTTCTAGCGACAGGAGTGCTTCGTGATGCGCGATCTCTTCGGACCGGACATTCAGAACAGCTTGTTCGCGCACATCGTCCACGCGCTGCTGCTCGGCGGCGTGGTCGTGTACGGATGGAAGACGCTGGCCGCGCTGGTGCGGAAGCCGAGGAGCGTGGGACGTGCGTTGAGGAGTGCCGTGTATGCGGCGTGGCTCACGGTGCTGTTCCAGCTGACGACGCATCCGAATCCCGTGCCCTACTTTCGCGTCGCGTTGGCGGTCGTGACGGTGTTGCTCCTGCTCAGGCTGTGGGACAAGATCACCACGCCGGCGAAGCATGAGGAGTTGCTGACGAGCGGACCTGCGGAGATGCAGGGACGCGAGGCAGAGAGATTTGCTACTTCGCGCGTGCCGCGAAGTTGAGGGGACGCTCCATCAGCGCGAGCTCGAGCCCGCGATAGTGCGGGAGCGGTGAGTCGTTCGGGATTCGCGTGCGGCCGACGAGGGCGAAACCGCGTTTCCCGTAGAACGCGATGAGGGCATCGTTGCTCGCCCAGGTGTCCATGCGAAGTCCTTCGAGGCCGAGCTCCTCGGCGCGCGCTTGCGCCCAGTCGAGAATCGCGTCGACGAGTCCGCGCCCGGGATAGGTCGACGCGCGCGCGATGCGATGCAGGTAGATGTGCGCGCCTCGTTCGCGCTCGCCCCAGAGCGCGGCGTCTTCGTAGACGGCCGAGAATACGCCGACGAGTGCATCGCCGTCGAGGACGCGAAGGAGAATTCCGGCGTCGATCTCGGCGAGAATGGCGCTGTCGGGGAATTCGTACCAGAGGAGGGAGCCTTGCGAGCGTTGTAGCGCGCGCCCGTGAGCGTAGGCGGCGCGGATCTCGGGGAGATCAGCGGGGGTGGCGGGTGCTACTCGCATCTCGCTAATCAGGACTTCGTGCGCGAGTCGCCCCACGCCGTCGGATCCCAACCGAATCCGCCCGGGAGCCAAAAACGAATCTCTGCGCTCAGGGCGGCTACGCCACCAAAACCGAAGGGACCTTCGAGCGTGTATTCGCGTCCTTCGTTCCACGACTGGCTTATGTCGAACAGGAGCTCAACGATCCGATAGGCTCCAGCGTCGCTGCCGAAACCAACGACGACGTCACGCGGCGGATCAGTCGGATCATCTCGTCCGGCAAACCCTTCGCGATCCGTCAGCAAAATGGTCGGCAACTCACCCTCGGAAAGCGTGTCGGCTTTGCCGAGGTGAGTGCGTTTCGAGGGAAAATACGTCGCTCCGCGCGCCTCGGTTCGAAGCCCTCCTCCTCCATTCTGACGATACATCGTGTCGACGATGATCGACTCGACCATCGAGGCGGGATTCGTGAGCGACAGCTCAAATCGCTCGGCGCCCGGTGTCAGGAGCGCCGCGAGAATCCAGAGGCCGAGCGCGCGGTAGGTCTCTCGATGCGCGCTCACGTGTAGCACGTCGACGGTGAGCGGTCCGTAGAGGTGCGAACCGCAAGCGATGGAGATTCGGGCGGTGCGTAGACCGCGTGGCGGTGTGGGGAGCGAACCGCGTTCGAAGATGCTTCCGGCGAGCGGGGACTCGAGCTCACCGTCGGCATTCAGCGAATTGGCGAGGCGAGCGGCGGCATCGGCGTACGCGAGCTCGAGGTCGATCACGCGACTGTCCTCATTTCGCTCACGGATGCAGCGGGTGTTGCGGGGTCCGGCTCGACCGCCGCTCCGATCAGCGCAGCCCCTAACTACCGCGTCGGCCGCCCCGGCGGATTCGGCTGCTCGAAGACGTCCTTGTTCAGCGCGATGAAGTCGCGCAGGTTCGCGGGGACGTCCTCTTCCGGGAAGATCGCCGTGACCGGGCACTCGGGCTCGCATGCGCCGCAGTCGATGCATTCGTCCGGCTTGATGAACAGCTGATTCGGCCCTTCATAGATGCAATCGACAGGACAGACGTCGACGCACGCCTTGTCCTTGATATTGATGCACGCTTCGGTAATTACGTACGGCATTCTGCCCTCGACGTTGTACTTTCGGACTACCCTCCGCCCCACAAATTAAGGCGAAAAGCGGGCCTCCGACAGGGAAGCTCGTCAGTAGAGCCCGGGCCTTACTTGGCCCAGGCGGGCGCCTTGCCGGCGCCGTGGTCCAGGTCGGGATTCCGGCGGTAGAGCGTGGTGGTCCGCCCGATCACCTGGACGACGTCCGCCTTCACCGCCTCGGCCAGCTCGTTCGCGGCCTGTTTGGCGGTGACGTCCGCGTTCCTGACGAGCTGCACCTTCACCAGCTCATGCGTGCGGAGCGCGTCGTCGAGCGAGTTGACGAGCGCGCGCGTGAGCCCGTGCTGCCCCACGTGCACGGTGGCGGTGAGATGGTGCGCGTGCGCGCGGAGTGCCGCGCGCTCCTTGCCGGTCATGGCCATCGGAGGCTAGTCGTCGCCGCCGACGGAGGCGATCACCCGGTCGATTTGCACCGTATCGGTTGCCTCCTTCTCCGCCATCTCCTTCGCGAGCTGCGCGATGCCGTCGTCGATCGTGCGCGAGTGGTGCATCGAGCAGAACTTCGGCCCGCACATCGCACAGAACTCCGCGCTCTTGAAGTACTCGGCCGGCAGCGTCTCGTCGTGGTATTCGCGAGCGCGCTCCGGATCGAGCGAGAGACGGAACTGCTCGTTCCAGTCGAAGGCGTAGCGCGCGCGTGAGAGCGCGTCGTCGCGATCGCGTGCGTGCGGACGGCCGCGCGCGATGTCCGCCGCGTGCGCCGCGATCTTGTACGCGATCACGCCCTGGCGAACGTCTTCCGCGTTCGGCAGACCGAGATGCTCCTTCGGCGTGACGTAGCAGAGCATGTCGGCGCCATACCAGCCGATCATCGCGGCGCCGATCGCGCTCGTGATGTGATCGTAGGCGGGCGCGATGTCCGTGACCAAGGGCCCAAGAGTATAGAAGGGCGCCTCGTGACAGACCTCTTTCTGACGACGGACATTCATCTCGATCTGATCCATCGGGATGTGTCCGGGCCCTTCGACCATCACCTGCACGTCGAACTCCCACGCACGCTTGGTGAGCTCGCCGAGTGTGTCGAGCTCGGCGAACTGCGCCTTGTCGCTCGCGTCGTGGACCGACCCCGGGCGAAGCGAATCGCCGAGCGAGATCGTGACGTCGTACTGGCGGAGGATGTCGAGGACATCGTCGTAATGCTCGTACAGCGGATTCTGCTTGCGATGGTGCATCATCCACACCGCGTGCAGCGAGCCGCCGCGGCTGACGATGCCCGTGACGCGCCCGTAGACGAGCGGGAGATGCTGCAGGAGAATCCCGGCGTGCAGCGTCATGTAGTCGACGCCTTGCCGAGCTTGATGTTCGATGACTTCGAGGAAGTCGTTGATCGTGAGCTCTTCGAGCTCCTTGCCCTGGAGGACGGCCTGGTAAATCGGGACCGTCCCAATCGGAACCGTAGAGGCGCTGATGATCGCCTCTCGGGTGATGTCGATGTCCTTACCCGTGGAGAGGTCCATCACGGTATCGGCGCCGTACTTCACCGCGAGCATGAGCTTCCCGACTTCCTCATCTATAGAAGAGGAGACGGCGGAGTTGCCGATGTTCGCGTTGATTTTGACGGAGGCGACCTTGCCGATGCCCATGGGCTCGAGCTTGCCGGCGAGGTGGTTTATGTTCGCCGGGATGACGAGGCGGCCTCTTGCTACCTCGGCTCTTATGAGCTCAGGGTCAAGGGATTCGCGCTGGGCGACGAACTGCATGGCGGGGGTGATCTCGCCGGCGCGGGCGAGGGCCATTTGCGTAACTGCGGTACGTGCTGTAGATGCGGACATGCTACGACTCCCTACGCCGGTGCGAACCGGATCAGGTTCAACGGGACTCTCTCAGCCGCGGCTCGGAAGTGAGGCGGGGCACCCCGGTCAGTGGAGAATTTTAGTGGAGATTAGCTAGCATGGTAATGGGTGAAGCGAGTCGTTCTTCGGCACCGCCAAATGACGCCGCCTCGTGAAGATACCGCGCGGCTCGATGGTCGCCGGTGAATCCGCGATTCGTGCCACCCGCCAGGCTAGCTGAGCCTACGAACGTCGCCGAACCGACGATCATCAGCTACCTCCCGCGCGGCCTACCTGCGCCCGATGGCTGACACGATACAAACCATAAGCCCAGCACGGGCCTTTTGCATAATTCTCAATAAACACAGGTACCGTTAGCAATCATGATTGAAGGGGAGATAGCTCGTGCGCTTGGAGCACAGGCCGAGCTGGAATTGACCTCCTTGACGGTCCCACGCGCCACCAGCCCAACCGCCGATGGATGCGAAGGACGCTTGCGCTCTCAACTTCCTCCAGCAAACGCTCGACAGCCTTAGTCAATCGTATAACTCCCGAGGTACGCATTGACATTGCTCGTTTTGATCGCATTCGGCTGGATTCTTCTTCTATCCCTGCCAAAGCTCCGTGCTAGAAAACGCCGGAAGGCTCAGCGAGAGGAGTCGGATATTGAGAAGTATCTGAATCAAAACTTTCTTGAATCGACCCTTCATATCAGTCGGCCAGTTATCGAATCCGACCCGCCCTTCCAAGGCGAGCTGGACAAGGCACGGCTGCACCTTTTGCAGCGCGTATTCGATCTTACCGAGACCGATTGCAGGGCACTTCATTTTGACGGCAAGTATTTTCACTTTGCTGGAAGCACATTTTTGCCTCAGCAAATAGAGAGCATAGTAGTCGTTGAGACTGGTACTATCGCAATTGATGGCGATCGGATCCCCAGTCGTGAACGCTGGGCAATTGAACGTGCAACTGGCGGCCCGGATTTGCGATTCAACGACAACAAGTCTTGGTGCTTGAGCAAGAGGACCCGTCTCACGATATCGGCGCAAGGCTTCGTGATTCCCCACGCGCTTTACGAAATGCCAGACGATGGCGAATGGCGTGAAACGCACGATGGCACTCGTCTTTGCCTAAAAGCGGCTCGGCTAGTCATGGCGGCAAAGGAATTCCCGCTTAAGGAGATATTCGAATCCTATCTTCCTTTCTACAATGAACTCCAGTCGGTCGAGACTCAGCTGTTGATCGTGTCAAATCGTCAGGCCAGCGTAAACGATGCGTTGGCGAGTCTGGAACAGATGGCCCGTACTACTCGTGGTCTTTCCGCGAGCGATCGACGTAACAAGCGACTCTTGACAGTGGATCTTAACAGAATCCTGAACGAGGCAAGAGAGCTAGAGCGTCGCCGAGTTTTCGTGGGCCGTAGAGTGATGCAAGTGGGGACCCAACTGTCTGCTGATTTGATGAGTCTCGAGGCAAATGCTCGCACCCAACAAATCCTAGGAGCAATAGGATGAGTTCTTAAGTGATATCTCGTATCCGCAAAAAAACAACACGAATTCTTGACCGCGTACTCCGGACTAGTCGAACGGGCCGTAACACCATCTGACTGTTTCCATATCTGTCTTAGTCATCACCGGATATCGAATCCGACTCGGTTCTCGGAGACTTCGGAGTACGGTCATCGAGTATGGGTACGTGCACTATTACCCGCAGCCTCGGGACCTATCGAGACTGTGCGCTGAATCGGCGAGCTTAGGTTGGTGAAGTTTCGCTCGCGCCTCCTGCTTGTATTCTCACTACGGAGTTCGATTGTTACGCTCCGCCCAAAAAGCTCACGCGCCATCACCAAGACAATAGGAGCAATGTCCGATCACACTTATTTCGCGAATCTGATCTGGCAGATCGCCGACCTTTTGCGTGGGCCCTACCGCCCACCGCAGTACGAGCGCGTCATGCTGCCAATGACTGTGCTACGCCGCTTCGACTCTGTTCTCGCGTCATCGAAAGGCAAGGTTCTGGCGGAACACGCGAGGCTGAAGGGCGGCAAGGTCGAAGGCGACGCATTGGATCAGCGCTTGAACAAGGCTGCCGGCCAGCGATTTCATAATCACTCGCCTCTCGACTTCGAGAAACTCAAAGGCGACCCCGACAACATTGAAAAGCACCTCGTCAGCTACATAAAAGGCTTCTCGAAGAATGTGCGCGACATCTTCGAGTTTTTTGAGTTCGAGGCGGAAATTGAGCGGATGCGCGAGGCGAACATCCTTTACCTCGTTGTCTCCAAGTTCTGCGACGTGAATCTGCATCCGAGCACCGTTCCGAACGAAAAGATGGGATTTATCTTCGAAAACCTCATTCGTCGGTTCAATGAGCTGGCCAACGAGACTGCGGGCGATCACTTCACGCCCCGCGAAGTGATCCGGCTGATGGTGAACATTCTGTTCATCCAGGATGACGAGTTGCTCGCCACGGCCGGGACCGTCCGGAAGCTACTCGATCCGGCGTGCGGCACCGGTGGCATGCTGGCGCAAGCACAGAACTACCTACGCAACCATCACGACGCGGCAAAGCTCTACGTGTACGGACAGGACTACAACAAACGCGCCTATGCAACCGCGGCGTCCGACATGCTGATGAAGCAGGTCGACCACAATGGCGGCGGCGACAACGTCCGCTATGGCGACAGCTTCACGGAGGACCAGTTCGCGGGCGAGACCTTCGACTACTTCCTCACCAATCCGCCCTTCGGCGTGGACTGGAAGAAGCAGCAGAAAGAAATTCAGCAGGAGCACGACAAGCGCGGCTTTGATGGCCGCTTTGGCGCCGGGCTGCCGCGCGTGAACGACGGCTCGCTGCTCTTCCTGCAGCATATGGTGGACAAGTTCGAGCCCGTGCGCCTGGCTGAACACAAGAATGGCTCGCGCCTCGCTATCGTCTTCAGCGGCTCACCGCTTTTCACCGGCGGCGCGGGCTCGGGCGAGAGTGACATTCGCAAGTGGATCATCGAGAACGACTGGCTCGAGGCCATCATCGCGCTGCCAGAGCAAATGTTCTATAACACAGGCATCGGCACTTACGTGTGGATTGTCACCAACCGCAAGGAGAGGAGGCGCAAGGGCAAGATTCAGCTCCTCGATGCGCGCGACGTGTGGACTGCGGGCGGCAGCGAGGATAACAGGCGCAGCCTTGGCGACAAACGTCGGCACATTTCAGCCAGCCAGATCGCCCAAATCGTCAGGATCTATGGCCGACAGACTGATGGCGTGACCTCCAAGACATTTGACAATGCCGCCTTCGGCTACACACGCGTGACCGTCGAGCGGCCCCTGCGCCTGCGTTACCAGATGACGCTGGACGAGAAGACCCGCTTCCTCGACGCATGCCCGCATCTCCTCGACGACGTGCAGGCCATCGACAAGACGGTGGGCCGCGAGCCGCAGCGCGATTGGAATGCGGTCTGGACACTCATCGAAGATCTGTTGCGCTCCCGCAAATCGCGCTGGAAGGCGACAGAGCAGAAGCTCTTTCGCAGCGTCTTCACGCAGAAGGACGCGGAGGCCGAGCCGGTCGGAAAGGGCGGGCGCGACGACGTCTACGAGGCGGACACAGACCTGCGCGATTTCGAGAACGTGCCGCTTGATGATGATGTCGACGCCTATTTCGAGCGCGAGGTGCGCCCGCACGTACCCGAGGCCTGGATGGACCGTACAAAGGACAAGGTCGGCTACGAGATCAACTTCAACCGCCACTTTTACAACTACACGCCACCGCGACCGTTGGAGATGATCGACACGGAGCTCAAGCAGGCCGAGGAAGAGATAGTGCACTTGCTCCGAGAAGTGACGGACTGATGACGCGCGACCACCTAGCGGGGAAGAGCGTCGGCCTCGCTTGGGCTGGGCCTGTGCCCGCCGACTGGGATGTAGTGAGACTCAAACATCTCTCAACGATCTATTCTGGCGGTACGCCCGATCGAGAAAACAAGAATTACTGGGACGACGGAGCCGTTCCGTGGCTAAATTCGGGAGAAGTCAATCAGTGGCTCATTACGGAACCATCCACCTTTATCACCGAAGAGGGGTTTCGACATAGCAGCGCGAAGTGGATCCCAACAGGCGCCCTCGTGATGGCTCTAGCGGGCCAAGGCAAAACGAAGGGCATGGTTGCTCAACTCGCTATCGCATCGACGTGCAATCAGTCGATGGCCGCAATTGTTCCTCGTGAGCGTGTCCACGCGCGATTCGTGCACTGGTGGCTACATGCCAACTACGAAACGATCCGTAATCTCGCCGGTGGAGAACAGCGCGATGGATTGAATCTTGAGATTGTTGGCAACATTCCTTGTCCTCAGCCCTCAGCGCTTTCGCAACGCGCAATCGCCGACTACCTCGACCGCGAAACAGCGCGGCTGGATGCGTTGGTGGCGGCGAAGGAACGGGTGCTCGGACTGTTGGCCGAGAAGCGCCAGGCGCTCATCACCCGCGCCGTCACCCGCGGCCTCGACCCGCGCGTCCGCCTCCGCGACTCCGGCCTCCCTTGGCTCGGCGAGATTCCGGCGCATTGGCGAATAGCAGGCTTCACCAAGTACCTTCGAAGCCTCGTCGACTATCGCGGTCGTACGCCCGAAAAAACGCGTAGTGGTACTTTTCTCCTTACTGCGCGCAACGTCCGGAACGGATATATCGACTACGAATGTTCTGAGGAGTTTGTCGACTCCAGTGACGTTGATGAAATCATGCGTCGCGGAGCACCAGCTCTCGGCGACATTCTGTTTACGACTGAAGCTCCGCTGGGCCAGGCCGCGCTGGTGGACCGCGTAGACGTGGCACTAGCGCAGCGCGTGATCAAGCTCGACTATCACTCTTCAGAATTGCTCAATGTCTACGCTCTTCGATGGATTTTATCGTCGCCGTTTCAGTACCAGCTAGCGACGCTCGCGACGGGGTCCACAGCCTTGGGTGTTAAGGGTGAGCGTCTGCACATGCTTCGGAACCTCATCCCCCCGACTCAAGAACAGTTAGCGATCGTCGAGTACGTCGCGGCGGAGACCGCCAAGCTCGATAGCGTGCGTGCGGCAACCGAGCGCACGATAGTTTTGCTCAAAGAGCATCGTGCTGCGATCATAGCCGCCGCAGTGACTGGCCAATTGGCGGTGGCTTGACGGGATGAGAATCCGCGAGCTCACCCTTAGGAACTACCGCGTGCACGCAGCGCCACCAACGTTCCATTTCGCGGAGCAGTTCACCGTAGTTGCCGGTATCAACGGCAGAGGGAAGACAACGCTCCTCGATGGTTTGGCGCTGTTGTGTTCCCGGTTTCTGCCACTCGTGTCGCCGGCGCGTAGCGGATATCGCACGATCACTCCGTCGGAAGTGAACGTGGGGGCGATGTTCGCTGAGCTAAAGATGAAGGTCATCTGCGCCGGGATTCCGCTTGAGTACCAACTCAACTACGAGAAGGAGCGTCGGTGGATCACCCCGACCAAATTGCCGACCGCCGTTAGGCGCGAGGTGATAAACGCCTATAACGACCCTTCTCGTTCCGGCGAAGCGGCGCCCCTCGCTGTTTACTACACTACCGATCGAGCTGGCTATCGCCTTCCGAAGAAATTGCCCGCGGAGGTACCGCGCGGACTGGCAGCCGCCTACTCCGGCGCGCTCTTCAACCGCACTGTGAACTTCCGGGATTTCATGGCGCGATATCGGAGCGCAATCACGGTCGAACGCGCAGAGCAGGCCGACAACCCAAACTATCTGGGCAACCGCGCCATCGAAGCTATCTCACAAGCGCTTACGACTTTCTTGGGGGGCTTCGAGAACTTACGAGTACAGGAGGAACCGCTTCGACTGCTCGTCGACAAGGCTGGAGTGACATTGGACTTGTCGCAGTTGTCAGACGGGGAACGCTCATTCCTCGCGCTGATTTGCGACCTAGGCAGGCGACTGGCGTTGGCGAATCCCAAGTTTGATCAGCCGCTTCACGGCGCGGGAGTTGTGCTCATCGACGAGCTGGAGCTGCACCTGCACCCGAAGTGGCAGCGCGAGGTCAGCGAGAAGCTGCGTGCGACATTCCCGAACATCCAGTTCATTGCGACCACGCATTCTCCATTCATCATTCAGTCGATGCGACCCGGAGAGCTACTTAACCTCGACCCGGATGAGTTTGCAGAATACGCAGACAGAAGCATTGAGGATATCGCCGAGAACGTGATGGGCGTAGAGGTGCCGCAGAAAAGCGAACGGTATCGTCAAATGATGGAAGCGGCCGAGGAATACTTCCGATTGCTTCGGGAATCCGGCCCAAGCGCGGCTGGCGTGGACGCTGCGGAGGAACGACTCAACGAACTCGCCGCACCATTCAGCGACGATCCGGCGTTTCAGGCCTTGCTCAAGTTGGAGCGCGAGACGCAGCGCGGAGGCGGCGGCCATCCGACCCGTTGACAGAGGTGCGGCGCCAGCCGCGTACGCTCGATACCAAGAGGCCGGCCCGGAACTTCGAGCGCGCCTTGGGGACTACTGCAGTTACTGCGAACGGCAAATCGAAACCAATCTCGCGGTGGAGCATGTTCAACCAAAGTCACACGTCCCTGCTCTGCGCACCGACTGGACCAATTTCCTTTTGGGTTGTGTGAACTGCAATTCCAGCAAGGGCGATACACCGATCAACCTGATTGACTACTTGTGGCCGGATGCCGACAACACATTGCTCGCGTTCGAGTACGTTCGCGGTGGAACAATTCAGCCTGCTGCGGCGCTCGCGCCAAATCTGACAGCGAAGGCTCAAGCAACAATCCGCTTAACTGGCCTCGATTGTTATCCGGGCGGACCAGACCAGGAGCCGACGACGGCAGATCTGCGTTGGCTGCGCCGCCAGCAAGCGTGGGAAAAGGCAGAGCGCAGTCGGACGACCCTCGTTGCAAATGATACGAACGCGGTTCGCGAACTTATCGTATCTCTTGCCACCAGCAGCGGTGAGTTCTCAATCTGGTGGACGGTGTTCGCAACCGACATTGACATGCGCCGTAGACTGCGAGAGGCTTTCGTTGGTACTCACGGGGCATCCTTCGACGTCAATGAAAACCCGGTCCCTCGTGTCGGAGGGCAGCTATAGCCATGAGCACCCCTAGGCACTCCGAATCTGCCTTCGAGACTGTTATCGAAGCGCACCTCCTCCAGAACGGCTACGTGCCGGTCGCCCGCGAGGGCTTCGACCGCGAGCGTGCGATCTTCCCAGAAACAGTACTCGCTTTCATCCGCGAGACCCAACCGAAGGAGTGGGCAAAACTCGAGGCGCTGCACGGTGACAAGACCGACGAGCAGATTCTCAGTGACTTGTGCAAGTGGATGGACCAGAACGGTGCGCTTGCGACGCTTCGCCACGGCTTCAAGTGCTACGGACGGACACTCCACGCTGCGTTCTTCAAGGCTGCACACGAGCTGAATCCGGAGCTCGAAGCCCGCTACGTCGCAAACTATCTGGGCCTGACGCGACAGCTGCGTTTCTCGCCGAACTCCGAAAAATCACTCGATGTTACCCTGAGTCTCAACGGCATTCCCGTCGCGACGGTGGAGCTGAAAAACGCACTTACGGGTCAGGGCGTAGAGGATGCACGCAGGCAGTACAAACAGGACCGCGACCCTCGTGAGACGATCTTCGAGTTCAAGCGCCGCACGCTCGTTCACTTCGCGGTAGACACCGAGTCGGTGCTGATGACCACTCGCCTGGCGGGTTCGGCTACGCACTTCCTGCCGTTCAACAAAGGTTGCGATGGCGGTGCCGGAAACCCACATG
>Ga0070668_100002213_pt1 | contig 14281 bp, 13 predicted proteins | sample KBSS43metaG_FD_64661 | JGI IMG/M metagenome (GOLD analysis project Ga0070668, IMG submission 64661) | Switchgrass rhizosphere microbial communities from Kellogg Biological Station, Michigan, USA - KBS S4-3 metaG | ecosystem: Host-associated > Plants > Roots > Rhizosphere > Soil ... | reverse complement strand
CGGTGCCCGTCTTGCCGAAGGCGTCACAACCGCCTGAAACGTGTTAGGCGTCCCGTGCTGCCGCGGACCGTTCGAGAGCTATTAGAGGGGACTGCCCAGCTCGAAGTAGCGCTGCCCTCCCGCTGACACCTCATTGTCGGCTCGAGGGAGAGGCAAGCAGATGGGCCAGGGCGGCCTGCCGGGGCACGCCATCGGCCGCGGCGTGCTCGAGGTGCTCGATGCCGGAGAGGACGAGATCGACGCCGGCGAGGAACTCGGCGCGGTCGTCGTGGCCGCGGAGCTGCCCGGCCATCGTCCGGGTGAACTCGTACTCGTCAGCGTCGAGCTGCCCCCAGTGGGCGGCGAGGTCGTCGAGGAAGTCCTGCCGGTCGGTTTGCGCCTGCGGGGAGTGGGAGTTGAGCGCTTCCTGGCGGCCGGCACCGACGATGTGGATCAGCAGCGCCGACGTCGCGGTGAACTGAGCGTCCGCGGGGACACCGAGCGCGGCGACCTGCCGGCCGAGGCGCTCGAAGATTTTCAGCATCGCTGAACCCCACGGCGGGCGGGCCAGCTGGTCACCGACCCACGGGTGCGCCTCGATCATGTCGTAGACAGCCAGCGCGACGGCGCGGATCGCGTTGTCGGCGCCGGCGGCGGGGGCCGCCTCGGACAGGGCGCGTGTGACCGCGACGTCGGTGGCCGCCGTGATCAGTTCACCCTTGGTCGAGAAGTACCACTGGATGGCGCCGTGACCGGTTTCCAGCCGCGTGGCGAGCGTACGGAACGTGAGCCCGGCTTCCCCGTCGGCGTCCAGCAGAACGACCGCCGCATCGATGATCCGTTCCCGGGCCCGGGCGCCCTTGTTCTGGTCCGAGCCCCGCACCGTTTTCGCCATGCCTCATCTTGACACAACTGGTACGCCGTGCCAATCTCGTACTGGTACGACGTACCAGAATGAGCGACCTGAGGAGTCAGGATGACCACCGAAGTCACCATCGTCGGCGCTGGGCTCGGCGGGCTCACCCTCGCCCGTGTCCTGCACCTGCACGGTATTTCCGCGACCATCTACGAGGCGGACGAATCGGCCGATGCCCGCGCCCAGGGCGGCCAGCTCGACCTGCACGAATACAACGGTCAGCTGGCCCTCGCCGACGCCGGGCTCACCGACGAGTTCCGCGCGATCATCCACGCGGGCGGCGAGGCCACCCACGTCCTCGATCAGCACGGCAAGGTCCTGCTTGACGAACCCGATGACGGCACCGGCGGGCGTCCCGAGGTTCTGCGCGGCGACCTGCGCCGGATCCTGCTCGAATCCTTGCCCGCCGGCACGATCCGGTGGGGCCACAAGGTCACTGAGGTCAAGGCGCTCGGCGACGGACGGCACGAGCTGACCTTCGCCCACGGGCCGACGATGACCACCGGCCTGCTCGTCGGCGCCGACGGCGCCTGGTCGCGGATCCGCCCGCTGCTGTCCGACGCCCAGCCCGGCTACACCGGCATCACCTTCATCGAAACCTACCTGCGCAACGCCGACGCCCGGCACCCCGCCGCGGCGAAAGCCGTCGGCGACGGTGCCCTGTTCGCCCTCGCACCCGGCAAAGGCGTCCTCGCCCACCGGGAAGCTGGCGGGGTACTGCACTCCTACATCGCCCTGGCCAAGCCGCAGGAGTGGATGGACGGTGTCGACGCCACCGACGTGGCGACCATGACCAAACAGGTCGTCGCGGAATTCGACGGCTGGGCGCCGGAACTGACCGCGCTGATCACCGACAGCGACACCGCACCCGTGCTGCGCCCGATCAACGCCCTGCCGGTCGGCCACCGCTGGGACCGGATCCCCGGCGTCACCCTCCTCGGCGACGCCGCCCACCTGATGTCCCCGTTCGCCGGCGAAGGCGCCAACCTCGCCATGTTCGACGGCTCCGAACTCGGCAAAGCCATCGCCGCGCACCCCGGCGACCTCGAAACCGCCCTGGCCCAGCACGAGCAGGCCCTGTTCCCCCGCAGCGAGCAGTTCGCCGCCGAGGCCGCCGCCAACCTCGACATGATGTTCGGCCCCGACGCCCCCACCGGCCTGCTCACCCTGCTCACCGGCGGCGAGCAGAACTGATGGACCAGAAATCAAAGACCTGCTCACCGCACCCAGCTTCGCCCACGCACCTATGCCAGGCAGTGCACCACGACAGCGACTCGGTAATCGGGACCGCCCGGCTCGCGCACGGAGATGACGCCAAGCTCAACGCGGCGCCGGTCCGAACGGACGACTTCCGTCCCCGCGGCCGCAAGACAGGGGGAAGACCATTCGAAAACGAGGCCCCTCCTGTCCGGTTCCACCGGCCGATAGCACCCACCTCGTACTCGCCGCTGTCACCGCTGTTGTCGTCGGCTTCGAACAGCACTCGATGGATGTCGGCGTTCGACCAGGTGACCGTTCCGCTGATCCATCTCGGCGTGGCGGCATGGTCCGGCCGTAGTCGTGCCGTCGCGAAGCCAGCGATGAACACCAGGGCCAGGATGACCGCAGACAGCAGCCAACGGGCGGGTCGGCCGCGCACCGCAAAGCGTAGGTTCGGGCCCTTCACGACGTGAAGCTACAGCCCTCAGCCGGTGGTCAACCCTGGTTTCGCTGATGTTCAACGACGCCCGCAGACCCGCACGCCAACGACATCCGTAGACCGGAAGGATGTGAACCCCTGGTGTGTACGGCACGCCGTCAGCGCCACGCGCCTTGCCGCCGTTCGTGTGTCCCGGTTTCGCTCTGATCGCTGCTGGGCGGCGGCCAAATGACTCACGCCTTGGTCGCCAGTCGGGCGACGACTTCGTCGAAGCCTTCGGAGCGCTTCGCGAACACCGTGAAGTAGGTGACTCCGTGCCGCTCGCAGGTCTCGACAATTTGGTCACGCTTCCGGGTCGGACGACAGTACCAGCGGCCTGAACCAGAACGCTCAACTCGATATCGTCGAACCGGTCGCCGGCGTGCTTTCGGATGTGTTGTATTCGGCTGGCTAATGCGGTGTCAAGGAAGTTTTGGTAGTCGCGACCCTGCGGCTGCGACGTGCATCCGAGGGACTGGACGATATTCGCCCGTCGAGCGGCCAACGCGAGCAGGCGGTCGCGGTTCGCGCCGACCATCAACGGAACCGCAGCACCCTGCGGCGGTACGGGATCCAGCCGGAAGGCATTCAAACGTCCGGGACCCGGTTCTTCAGTGACGGTCTCGCCGGCGAAGAGGCGAGGCAGCAGGTCCAAGACGCGTTCGACCGCGGCGATTCGGGTTCCGGCCGAAGGGAACGGCAGGCCAAGGCTTTCTACCTCCTCCTTGGCTGCGCCGGCGCCGACGCCGAGGCGTCCGCCGCTGATCAAGTCCACCGCGGCGAGTTCCTGAGCTAGCGAGCCGAGCGACCTGGATGCCGAGCCTGATTCGGGTCGTGACGGCCGCCGCTGCGGCCATGGCCGGGATTGGCCAAGCCATTGACAGGAAGGCTGTTAACGTTAACAATCCCGCGATAGCAACTCATCAATGGCTGGGACAGGGTGGCATAGATGGATCGACGGTCGGTTCTGCGTGGGATGACTCTGGCCGGCGCCGCGCCGGCCCTGCTGGCGGGAGTCACCGAGCCGGCGTCGGCCGCGGGGGCAGTACCGGCCGCGGGGGCAGTTCCGGCCGCCGGGAAGGCCGCGGACGCGGTGCCGGCGTCCTGGAAGCTGCGCCCCTTCCCGCTGGCTGAGGTCGCCCTCGGGGACGGCGTCTTCGCACGCAAGCGCGCCCTCATGCTCGACCACGCCCGCGGCTACAACGTCGACCGCCTGCTACAGGTCTTCCGCGCCAACGCCGGCCTCGACACCCTCGGCGCGGTCGCCCCGGCCGGCTGGGAAGGCCTGGACGGCGAGGCCAACGGCAACCTGCGCGGCCACTACACCGGCCATTTCCTGACGATGCTGTCCCAGGCGTACGGCAGCACCGGCGAGGCGGTCTTCGCCGACCGGCTCAAGTACATGGTGGGCGCCCTGGTCGAGGCGAGGGCGGCGCTGCGCGCCGATCCGGCGTGGTTGAGCATGCCGGGCCGGTTCGGCACGGCGGTGCGGCAGGTGCGCGGCTCCTACCGGTACGTCGATCTGCCCGCCACCGTGCTCGGCAACAGCGCCTCGATCACGATCGCCGCCTGGGTGAAACCGGCGCAGGCGGCCAACTGGGCCCGGATCTTCGACTTCGGCAACGACACCCAGCGGTACCTGTACCTGGTCGCCCGCAACGGCAACGGCGTACCGCGATTCGCCATCACCACCAACTGGGCCGGCGGCGAACAGGGCATCGACGGCACCGCGGCGCTGCCGCTCAACGAATGGAGTCATGTCGCGGTCACCATCGGCGGTGGCGTCGGCCGGCTCTACGTCAACGGGGTGCTGGCCGGCACGAACACCGGCATGACGCTCAACCCGGCGGCGCTCGGCACGCTGCGCAACAACTGGCTCGGGCAGTCCAACTATGCCGGCGACCCGGTGTTCGCCGGCGGGCTCGACAGCCTCAACATCTGGTCGCGGGCGCTGACCGCGGAGGAGATCACCACCCTGCAGACCGAGCCGGGTCAGGGCGACCTCGCCGCGTACGCCTGCGACGAGACCACCGGGCAGACGCTGACCGACCGCTCCGGCCGGGGACAGCATGGCACCCTCCGGCGTACCTGGGGTGGCCCGAGTCATCCGGGCTTCCTCGCCGCGTACCCGGAGACGCAGTTCATCACCCTGGAGTCGATGACCGGCAGCGACTACACGAAGGTGTGGGCGCCCTACTACACCGCCCACAAGATTTTGCGCGGGGTTCTCGACGCCTACCTCAACACCGGCGACGACCGGGCCCTGGACCTCGCCGCCGGCATGTGCGACTGGATGTATTCGCGGCTGTCCAAGCTGCCCGCGGCCACCCTGCAGCGGATGTGGGGGCTGTTCTCCAGCGGCGAGTTCGGCGGCATCGTCGAGGCGATCTGCGACGTGCACCGGATCACCGGCAAGCCCGACCACCTGGCCCTGGCCCGCCTGTTCGACCTGAACAATCTGATCGACGCCGCAGCCGCCGGCACCGACACCATCAGCAACCTGCACGCCAACCAGCACATCCCGATCTTCACGGGGCTGCTGCGGCTGCACGACGAGACCGGCGAGCAGCGCTACCTGAACGCGGCGCGCAACTTCTGGCCGATGGTGGTTCCGACCCGGATGTACAGCATCGGCGGCACGAGCACCGCCGAGTTCTGGAAGGGGCCGGGCAGCATCGCGGGATCGCTCAGCGACACGAACGCCGAGACCTGCTGCGCCTACAACATGCTCAAGCTGAGCCGGACGCTCTTCCTGCACGAGCCGGACCCGAAGTACATGGACTACTACGAGCGGGCCCTCTACAACCAGGTCCTCGGCTCCAAGCAGGACCTCGCCGACGCCGAGAAGCCGCTGGTCACCTACTTCATCGGCCTCGTGCCCGGGCACGTGCGCGACTACACCCCCAAGCAGGGCACCACCTGCTGCGAGGGCACGGGCCTGGAGAGCGCCACCAAATACCAGGACACGGTCTATCTGGAGACGGCCGACGGCAAGGCTCTGTACGTCAACCTCTACAGCCCGTCCACGTTGACCTGGGCGCGGCACGGTGTCTCGCTCGCACAGACCACCCGATACCCCTTCGAGCGGGACACCACGATCAAGGTGGCCGGCAACGCGACCTTCGAGCTCCGGCTGCGGGTGCCGGGGTGGGTCAAGGGCGACTTCCAGGTGTACGTCAACGGCCGCCGCGTCGCCGGGCGGGCCACCCCGGGCAGCTACTTCCCGGTCGCGCGCCGGTGGCGAACCGGGGACACCGTACGGGTGCACATCCCGTTCCGGCTGCGGGTGGAGAAGGCGTTGGACAGCCCGTCGACGCAGTCGCTGTTCTACGGCCCGGTCAACCTGGTGGCCCGCAACGCGAGCACCAGCTTCCTCAAGGTCGGCCTCTACCGCAACAGTGCCCTCTCCGGCGACCTGCTGCCCAGCCTCACCCCGATCGCCGGCAAGCCGCTGCACTTCACCACCGTCGACGGCATCGAGTTCGCGCCGTTCCTGGAAGGCACCGAGGAGCCCACCCACGTCTATTTCACCCGGTCGGAACCGACCGTCGTGTTCGGCACCCGCGACTCCGGCGTGGCCAACCCCGCGAAGCCCGACGGCACCACCCTGCTCGACGAGATCTGGGCGGCCGCTCCCTTCCCCACCCGAGGGGCGTTCCTCGCCAAGGTCTCCGGCACCGTCGACGCCTGGGTGACCGCGGGCCTGTTGACCTCCGCCGACGCCGGCACGATCCGCACCACGGCCCGCGCGGCCCGGTACGCCTGCTGACCGCGCCCGGCGGGTGACCATTCGAGCGTGCTCGAACGGTTACCCGCCGGGCCGGCGGGCCGCCTATGGTCCGCGGCGACGGCAGTCGCACCCAGCAAGGAGCCTGAAACGTGCGTTATCGAACCCTCGGCGGCACCGGCATCGAGGTGAGCGTCCAATGCCTCGGGACCATGATGTTCGGCGCGGTCGGCAACCCCGACCACGAGGACTGTGCCCGGATCATTCACGCGGCCCTCGACCAGGGCATCAACTTCGTGGACACCGCGGACATGTATTCCGCCGGTGAGTCGGAGCAGATCGTGGGGGCGGCCCTGCGCGGGCGCCGCGACGACGTGGTGCTGGCCACCAAGGTGCACTTCCCGATGGGCGAGGGCCGCAACCGCGGCGGCAACTCGCGGCGCTGGATCGTCCGGGCGGTCGAGGACAGCCTGCGCCGGCTCGGCACCGACTGGATCGACCTCTACCAGGTGCACCGGCCGGACGAGTCGACCGACATCGAGGAGACCCTCGGGGTGCTGAGCGACCTCGTGCACCAGGGCAAGATCCGTACGTTCGGCTGTTCGACCTTCCCGGTGCAGGACATCGCCGAGGCGCAGCACGTCGCCGAGCGGCGCGGCCTCATGCGGTTCCGCACCGAGCAGCCGCCGTACTCGTTGCTGGCCCGCGGCATCGAAACCGCCCTCCTGCCGGTCTGCCGGCGGTACCGGATGGGCGTGCTGACCTGGAGCCCGCTCGGGTTCGGCTTCCTGACCGGCCGGTATCGCAAGGGCCGGCCGGTCGACGCCACCGAGGGCCGTGCCGCGCTGCGGCCGGAGTGGTTCGACCCGGCGGTGCCGGGCAACGCCGCCAAGCTGGAGGTGGTGGAGCGGCTCGCCGGGCTGGCCGACGAGATCGGCTGCACCCTGCCCGAGCTGGCCCTGGCGTTCCCGGTGGCGCACCCGGCGGTCACCTCGGTCATCATCGGCCCGCGGACCATGGGCCAGCTGGACGACGCGATCAAGGGCGCCGGCCTGGTCCTGGACGACGCGATCCTGGACCGGATCGACGAGATCGTGCCGCCGGGCACCAACGTCTACGAGCCGAACGGCGCCTGGCCGGTGCCGGCCCGCACCGACCCGGCGCGGCGCCGCCGACCGGTGGCCGGCCGCGCCGCGGCGTAGGGCTCAGACCGCCGTCCGGGCCGGCGCCGGCACCGGGCGGCGGGTCAGGCCGAACGCGGTGATCGCGGCGGCCAGCACGGCGGCGGCCACCGGCACGACGAGGCCGGCCCGGATCGCCGCCAGGTCGAGCCCGGACCGGCCGGCCGCGACCGCGGTCACCGCCGAGATGCCGAGGGCGGTGCCGAACTGGATCGACGTGTAGAGCAGGCCGCTTGCCAGCCCGTGCTCGGGCTCGTCGACGCCCTCGGTGGCGGCCATCGTGAGCGGGCCGTACGCCAGCGAGAACGCCAGGCCGAGCAGCAGCATCGTGGGCAGCATGGCGGCGTACCGCCAATCCGGCCCGACCGGCAGGAACAGCGCGTACGCCAGTCCGGCCAGCAGCAGCCCGCCGAACAGCACCCGGCCGTGCCCGTAGCGGCCGACCAGCCACGTCGTCAGGGTCGGCGCGAGGATCGTGTCGATGCCGACGATCAGCATGGCCAGCCCGGTCTGCAGCGCGTTCCAGCCGCGCAGCTCCTGCAGGTACAGCGTGACCAGGAACTGGAAGCCGGCGAACGAGGCCAGGAAGAGCAGCGCGCCCAGATTGGCCCGAAGCAGCGGCGCGGAGCGCAGGATGCCGAGCCGCACCAGCGGGTCGGCCGACCGGCGCTCGATCACGACGAACGCGGCGAGCGCCCCGAGCCCGGCGGCGGCTCCGCATAGGACGAACAGGACACTCCACCTCGACATGGGACTCCTCTGGTTCCGCTACGTGTGGCCGGTAACTTCTTGTAACCAGCAGCATCGTCGGGCACTATCGGGAGGCATGGAAGACGGAACTTCGCCGACCCCTGGTTACTGCGCGGATACCGGCGCCGACTACGACGTCCTGCAGTGGGACACCCGGGAGGACTGCGAGGTGCGGCAGATCCTCGACCGGATCGCCGACAAATGGTCCTTGCTGGTCATCGCCCTGCTCGACGGCCGGAGCATGCGCTTCACCCAGCTGCGGCAGAGCATCAACGGGATCAGCCAGCGGATGCTCGCCCGCACCCTGCGCCATCTGGAACGCGACGGACTGGTCAGCCGCACCGTGCACGCGGCCGTGCCGCCGCGCGTCGACTACGAGCTCACCGCGCTCGGCGGCACCCTGCACAGCACCATCCGCGCGCTGGTCACCTGGACCGAGGCGCACCAGAACGAGATCGCGCAGGCGCGCAGCCGGTATGACGCCCGGGTGGCCGAGGAGCAGCGGCAGGCCGAGCAGGAGGCCGCCGAGCGGGACGCGGTCGCCCGCGCCGTGCTGGCCGGACTCACCTGAGAAAATTCTTTCGACGGGATGTCCATCCGGCGGTGCCCCGCTCGTGGTGATGGCGTGCGGCGGCCGCGCCGCACCCGATACCGAGGGAGTCAGATCATGAAGTACATGCTGCTGATCATCGCGAACGCCGCCGACGGCGACGGCCAGGCCGCCGGGTGCACCCCTGAGGACTGGATGGCGTACGACAAGCAGGTGCGCGACGCCGGCATCTTCGTCTCCGGGGAGTCCCTTGCCGACCTGGTCACCGCCACGACCGTACGGGTCGGGCCGGACGGCCGGCGCACCGTGACCGACGGCCCGTTCGCCGAGACGCGCGAGGTGCTCGGCGGGTTCTACGTGATCGACGTGCCCGACCTGGACGCCGCGCTCGACTGGGCCGCCCGCTGCCCGGGTGCGCGGGACGGGTCGATCGTGGTCCGCCCGGTCGCCGACTTCGCGGGGTGAGCCCGATGGGCGAGGTGGCGGCCGGCGTCGAGGCGGTCTTCCGCGAGGAACGCGGCCGCCTGCTGGCCGCCCTCGTCCGCCGCTTCGGCGACCTCGACCTGGCCGAGGAGGTCACCTCCGAGGCGATCGAGGCGGCGCTGGTGCACTGGCCGGCCACCGGTGTCCCGCCGGTGCCCGGCGCGTGGCTGATGACCACCGCCCGCCGCAAGGCCGTCGACCGGCTGCGCCGTGACCAGGCGTACGCGGCGCGGCTCGCGATTCTGCAGGTGGAGGCCGACCGGGCCGGCCCGGTCCCGGCTGTGGAGCCGGGCGACGACCTGCCGGACGAGCGGCTGCGGTTGTTCTTCACCTGTGCCCACCCGGCGCTCGCCGCCGAGGACCGGGCGGCGCTCACCCTGCGCTGCCTGGCCGGGCTCACCACGGCCGAGGTGGCCCGCGCCTTCCTGGTGCCGGCCGAGACGATGGCCAAGCGGATCACCCGGGCCAAGAAGAAGATCCGCGAGGCCCGGATCCCGTTCCGGGTGCCCGACGCGGACGAGTGGCCGGAGCGGCTGCCGGGCATCCTCCAGGTCATCTACTCGATCTTCACCGAGGGATACGCGGCGGTGCGGCGGGTCGACCTGGCCGAGGAGGCGATCCGGCTGACCCGGATCCTGCGCCGGCTGCTGCCGGCCGAGCGGGAGGTCGCCGGGCTGCTCGCGTTGATGCTGCTGAGCCACGCCCGGCGGGCGGCGCGGACCGGGCCGGACGACGTGCCGGTGCTGCTCGAGGAGCAGGATCGGAGCCGGTGGGACCGCTGCCTGATCGAGGAGGGGTGCGCGCTCGTCCCGGTCGCGCTGACCGGGGGACCGCCCGGGCCGTACGGCGTGCAGGCGGCCATCGCCGCCCTGCACGACGAGGCGCCGGACGTCGCGGGCACCGACTGGCCGCAGATCGTGGCCCTCTACGACGTGCTGCTCGCGCTCACCCCGTCGCCGGTCGTCGCGCTCAACCGGGCCGCGGCGGTGGCGATGCGCGACGGCCCGGCGGCCGGGCTCGTGCTGCTCGACGAACTGGCCGGCGAGCCGCTGCTGCGCGGCTATCACCCGTATCCGGCCGCCCGGGCCGACCTGCTGCACCGGCTCGGCCGGCCGGCCGAGGCCGCGGCGGCCTGCCGGGAGGCGCTCGGCCTGGCCGGCACCGAGCCGGAACGCGCCCTGCTGCGGCGCCGGCTGCGCCGGATCGAGCAGGCGGACGCCTGATCCGGAACCGAGCATTCCCCCGCCACGGCGTTCAAACCCGGTGCCGGTGCAGTTTCCGCCGACGGCGGGACGACTTTTCGGGCCGGTTCGCCCTCGATCGGATGATGCCTTCCATGACCGGTTAGGTCAGTATTGACCGCCCTTATGCCGGGTTACAGACTTGCCCCGGTGTCGTGGTGGGGGCTAGCTGGAAGAAGGAACGATGAGGGCCGATCCTCCGTACGAGCTGGGCCTGTCCGTCGTCGGTGACGTGGACACCGCGGTCGTCGAGATGCGGATCCACGGGCGGTGGAGCCGGCGGCTCGCCCTCACGGTGCATCTCGCGATGCGCAGCTGCCTGGCGGAGCACCCCTCGGCGGTGATCATCGACCTGCACGACCTGAGCGATCCCGAGGCCGCCAGCACGGCCATGTGGCTGGCCGCCAGCCGGGCCGCGAGCCTGTTCCAGCCGCCGGTGCAGCTGCTCCTCAGCGTCCCGCCGACCTGGCAGCTGGCCAGTCATCTGCGCCGGCTCGGCGCCGTACGGCATGTGTCGCTGTATGCCACCACGAAGCAGGCCCGCGACGCCGTCGCCGACCGCCCGCCGGCCATGGACCGGCTGCATCTCAACCGGCTGCGGCCCGAAGCGGCCTCCGCCGATGTGGCCGCGGACGCGGTCGCGGTCGCCTGCGCCGCCTGGGACCTGCCCGACCTGACCAACCGCAGCCGTCAGATCACCCGGGAACTGGTGGCCAACGCGATCGCGCACGCCGGCACCGACATGTCGCTGACCATGTCGTTGCGCGGCAGCGGGCTGCACCTCGCGGTGCACGACGGCGACCAGCGGCTGCCCTGCCTGCTCGACCCCGGGGCGCCGGACCCGGGGATCGTGCTGGCCCGGCGCGGCTGGCAGCTGCGTACCGTGCAGTCCCAGGCCAGCGCGTGGGGCGCCATGCCGACCCGGGAGGGCAAGGTGGTCTGGGCCATGGTCCGGCCGCGCCGGCACGTGCCTCCGCCGCCGTGCAGCGGCCCGGCTATGAGGCCGCGCGCCGCGGAGCCGACAGACTCGAGGCCAGCAATGCCTCCAGCGTCGGATCGAGGCTCAGCCACGCCGGACGCGCCTTCTCGTCCGTAGCCGCCGCGTCGCGGTGGCGCAGCTCCCAGTACAACGCGAGCAGGGACTGTACGGTGGCCAGCCGCGCCCGGTGCTCGCGATCGCGCGGGTCGGGCTGCGTGTCGGCCACCAGGGTCTCCGCCGCTCTGATCAGTTCACCGCCGAGCAGGCGCTCCCGCGACACCGCCCCGTTCACCTCGCCGTACATGATCAGCCCCTCCGTTCACCACCACTACTGCAACGGCGTCCACTCTGCCCGGCGGACCGGTTCCCGGCCACGGTGACCATACGGATGTCGGTACCGAAATTGCGGAGGCCCGGCCGGATCTGACAGGTTCCTCATATCTGCCCGCGATGCTCCTTCGGAGGAATTCCGGCAGAGAGGCGTAACGATGCAATGGGATCGGAAACCGGGTCAGGCGCTGGCCGTGCTGGCGTTGACCGTATTGACGGCGGCCTGTTCGGGCGGGTCGCCGGATACGGCGGCGCCGAACGTCGCCTCGCTGGCCGGCGCGGGTAGCACCCCGGCGGCCTCGGCCTCGGCGGCGGTCGCGAGCCGGCCCCGGGAACGGCTCGACACGACTCCCGAGGAGTACGAGCAGATGCTCAAGCCGTTCAACAAATGCGTCCGCGAGCACGGCGCGAAACCGAAGAGCGAGTGGAACCGCAAGACGATCCGGGCGGATGCCGAGAAGCTGGAGGCGGTGAGCCGGATATGTGAACCGCTGTACATGCCGCTCCCGCCGTGGGAGAAGGACCCGGCGAATCCGGAGGCCAAGGATTTCGCCCGCGACGTGGTCAAATGCCTCAAGGAGAAAGGCGTCAAGTACGTGGCGGTCGGCTCGAACGGCTTGGACATCGAGCTCGGCGGCGCCAACAATCACGCGCAGTCCATCACCAAGGGCATGGACCTGATGCCGGAGTGCGAGCGCCAGGTGGCCGCCGCCCGTAAGTAGTACGTACGGACGGCGGTTCGAGGAGACCGCGGCGGCCCGCCGGCCGCCGCGGTCTCACGCTGCGGTTTCACGCTGCGGCGAGTGCCTCGGTCGGTGTGAGCCGGGAGGCGCGTACGGACGGGTAGACGCCCGCGAGCACGCCGATCACGACCGCGCCGCCGACGCCGGTCACCGCCGAGGTGACCGGCACGACGATCGGCCACTGGTGGTAGGTCGTGTACGCCAGCGTGGCGAGCAGGCCGAGGCCGGTGCCGAGGAGCCCGCCGATCCCGGCCAGGACCGCCGACTCGGTGAGGAACTGGCCGCGGATCTGCCCCCGGTTGGCGCCCAGGGCCCGGCGCAACCCGATCTCCGAGCGGCGTTCCAGCACCGACACGACCATGGTGTTGGCCACCCCGATGCCGCCGACCAGCAGGGCGACCGCGGCGAGCCCGAGGAACAGGCTGGAGAACGTGCTCTCGGTGGCCCGCTTGGCGGCGAGCGCGTCCGACGGGCGGGTCACCAGCACCTGGCCCGGCCGCTCCGGATGGATCGTGGCGGGCAGCACCGCCCGGACCGCCTCCACGTGCGACTCCCGCATCCTGACGTACAGGACCGTGGGGTGCCCGTCGAACCTCAGCTCGCGCTGCGCGGCCGCCCAGCCGGTCAGCACCGACCGGTCGATGTCCGGCGACAGCGGGGTGGCGGCCAGGATCCCGACCACCGTGAACCACCGGCTGCCGATGATGATCTGAGCCGGCCGGCCGGCGGGCAGCCCCGTGAAGCCGAGCCGTTCCGCGGCCACCGAGCCGAGCACGGCGGTGGGGAACCCGTCACCGGCCGCGGTCAGCCACCGGCCGTCGCGGACCCGGGCGTTGATCACGTCGAGCAGGTCGGTCCGGCTCGCCAGCACGGTCAGGCCGGAGCCGTCGCGCGGATCGGTGCGGTCGTTGCGGCGTACCACGGCATGGGTGTTCGCCACCGCGCTCACCGCGGTGACCGGCCCGATCCGCCGCACCATGGCCACGGACTCCGCGGGCAGCTGCGCCGGTGGATTCTGGTCGGGCGCCGGTGCGGCCTGCAACATGTTCGTGCCCAGCGCGGACAGCTCGCGCAGCAGCGCGGCCTGGCTGGACGCCGGGATCCCGGTCACCACGATCATCGTGGCGATGCCGATCGAGATGCCGAGCGCGGACAGGGCCGCCCGGAGCTTGCGGGTCCGCAGCCCGACCAGGCCGAGACCGAGCAGGTCCCGCGGGCTCAGCCGGACCGGGCGGTCGGCGGCACTCACCGCGCGACCCCCTGCCGGGCGGAGTCGTCGACGAGCCGGCCGTCGCGGATCTCGATACGCCGCGGCAGGGACGCGGCGATGTCGCGGTCGTGGGTGATCAGAGCGATGGTGGTGCCCTCCTCGTGCAGCCGGTGCAGCAGGTCCAGCACGGCGTGGCCGGTGGCCGTGTCCAGTGCCCCGGTCGGCTCGTCGGCGAGCACCAGCTCGGGCCGGCTGACCAGGGCACGGGCGATGGCGACGCGCTGCCGTTCGCCGCCGGAGAGTTCCCGCGGCCGGTGCCCGGCCCGGTGGTGCAGCCGGACCCGGTCCAGCGCCTCCAGGGCCATCGGCCGGCGCAGCCGCCGGGGCACGCCGGCGTAGAGCAGGCCGGTCGCCACGTTCTCGGCCGCGGTCAGCCCGTCGGCCAGGTGAAACTGCTGGAAGACGAAGCCGAGCAGCCGCCCGCGCAGGGCGGACAGCTGCCGGTCGCCGAGCC
>Ga0070668_100002211_pt1 | contig 14284 bp, 11 predicted proteins | sample KBSS43metaG_FD_64661 | JGI IMG/M metagenome (GOLD analysis project Ga0070668, IMG submission 64661) | Switchgrass rhizosphere microbial communities from Kellogg Biological Station, Michigan, USA - KBS S4-3 metaG | ecosystem: Host-associated > Plants > Roots > Rhizosphere > Soil ... | reverse complement strand
GATCAGCCCGGCGAGCAGGACGACGAACAGCAGCACCCAGACGCCGTGCAGCACCGCCGACGCCCGGGTCTTCGCCCCGGCGGTGACGTTGGTGGAGCTGCGGACGATGACGCCGGTGACCGGGAGACCGCCCAGCGCACCGGAAACCATGTTCGCCGCGCCCTGGCCGACCAGCTCGCGGTTCAGGTCGGCGCGCGGCCCGGTGTGCAGCTGGTCCACCGCGACCGCCGACAGCAGGCTTTCCACGGACGCGATCACCGCGATGGTCAGCACCGCGACGGCGAACGCGCCCCAGCCGCCCTCGGGCAGCTGCGGGGTGAACCGGACGTTCAGCAGATCGCCGGGCAGGACGACGCGCGGCAGGGTCATTCCGGTCACCACGGACAGGACCGTGGCCAGCGCGATCGCGGCGAGCGGCCCGGGCACCTTGCGGACGGCTTCCGGCAGCTTCGGCCAGATCAGCAGCACGGCGATGGTGAGCAGGCCGATCAGGGTGGCGGCGTCGTGGCGGGCGACGATCTGGCCGGGCAGCTCGGCGATGTTCTCCAGCGCCGAGGACTGGGCCTTGCCGCCGAGGATGACGTGCACCTGCCCGAGCACGATCGTCACGCCGATCCCGGCCAGCATCCCGTGCACGATCGCCGGCGAGATCGCCAGCGCGGCCCGCGCGACGCGGGAGACCCCCAGCAGGATCTGCACCGCGCCGGCGGCCACGGTGATCGCGCAGGTGACGGCCCACCCGAACGTCTGGATGGTTTCGGCCATGACGACGGTCAGGCCGGCGGCGGGGCCGGACACCTGCAGCGGCGAGCCTCCGAGGGTGCCGGCGACGATGCCGCCCACCACGGCGGCGATCAGGCCGCCGACCACCGGAGCGCCCGACGCGAGCGCGATACCCAGCGAAAGGGGAACGGCGACGAGGAAGACGACCAACGAGGCTGGCAGGTCGTGACGGAGCACGGCGAGTAGTCTCATGATCACCATGCAACCGGGGGCGGCGGCGATTTGTCGCGCTGTGCCTGGATTTTCCGGGCGAGTCCCGCACTTCCCGGACGGGGTGTGCCCGGGGTGCGGAGGAGGTTCAGCCGTAGCGGGTCACGTCGGCGAAGAAGCCGGGGATCGTCGTCAGCGCCTCGCCGTCGGCGAGCCGGTCGTAGACGTGCCGGCCCACGGCCAGGTCGAGGATGCCCAGCCCGAACGGCGAGAACACCAGTGGCCGGTCGGCGGGCAGGTCCACCGCGCCCGTCATGACGTCGAACAGCGTGCCGTGCGCGAAATCGCGGTGACCGACGCGCTGCTCGGTCAGGTGCACGGAGGTGCCGGCCTTCATGCAGTGCTCGACGTCGTCGACGATGTTGGTCGAGGCGAGCACGATCTCCGGGGCGAGGTCGCGCAGGGAAACGTGCAGCACCACGGGATTGTGGGCGAACCACGAGGGCTCCGTCACGTGCGGAACGCCGGCCACGGTCGCGAACACGACGAGGTCCGACGACTTGATCAGCGACTCGGCGCTGTCGTGGCGGCGGATCTCCGCTCGCGTGCCGGCCCGGCCGAGGTAGCCCGCGAACCCGTCGACCGACGACGCCGAGAGGTCGTGCAGCCCGATTTCGCCGAACTCCCAGCCGTTCGCGGCCAGGTAGGTGTGGAGGTACCGCGCGATCAGCCCGGTACCGAAGAACCCGACCCGCGACGGCCGCCCGCGTTCCCGGGTCAGCCAGTCGGCGGCCAGCGCGGCCGACGCCGCCGTCCGGGACGCGCTGACGACCGAAGCCTCCATGACGGCGAACGGGTAGCCGGTGAGCCGGTCGTTGAGGATCAGCACCGCGGAGGCGCGCGGGATGCCGTCGGCGACGTTCTCCGGGAAGCTGCCGACCCACTTGAGACCGTCCACACCGGACTCCCCGCCGAGTGACGCGGGCAGCGCGATGATGCGGTCCGCCGGCCGGTCCGGGAACCGCAGGAAGTACGAAGGCGGGTTGACCGTGTCGCCGGCGCCGTGCGTGCGGTAGGCCTGCTCGACGACGGCGGTGACAGCCCGCTCGTTCCCGTCCAGCACCCGGTGCACCTCGGTGCCGGTGATGACGGTGAACGGCGGGATCGAGCGCGTTCCTGACAAGATCCGGTCCCCTCTCTGGGCGGCGCGTGAGGCGGGTCAGGCGGCGGAGCGGCGAAGCTCGGCCAGGCGGTGCATGGCCGACGCGGTGGCCAGCAGGCGGAGCCCGCGCACCGTGCACGGCGAGTGCCCGGTGAGCTGGCCGATGCGCTGCAGCCGGTAGTCCACCGTGCTGCGGTGGACGATCAGCCGCTCCGCGGCCTTGCCGCGGTTGCCGTCCTCGGCCAGCAGGACCTGCAGCGTCTCCCACAGCACCGGCTGGGCCAGCAGCGGCTGGATCACCTTCAGCAGCGCGTTGGACACCACCGGCTCGTGGGCGGCGGCGAACTCGAGCAGCACGTCGTCGAGGACGTGCACCGCGGGGGCGAACTCCAGCGACGTCGCCTCGGCGAGGATGTCGTCGGCCACCGAGCGGCACGCGGACAGGCTGCGGCCGGCGGCGGGCCAGACCAGCGCGGCCCGGGCGGCTCCGCCGAGGGCGTCCAGCACCTTCTCGGTGAGCCGGACGGCGTCCGCCTTGTCCGAGGCGGGGACCAGGACGTGCCCGCCGCCGTCGGCGAGCAGGGTCAGCGTCTGCTCGCCGGCGTGGGTGCGGAACGCCTCGTCCACCGCGGCCGGGTCCAGTGCGGACGTGGCCAGCGCGATGACGGCGTACGTCCGGTCCGGCGCCGGGGCGGCCGTGCCGCTGAGGAGCAGTTCGGCCCGCTTGCGCCGGCTCGGCTCCTCGTGGGCCGGCGCCGTCGCGCCGGCGTCGGCGAAGCCGCGGGTGAGCTCGACCAGGATCCGGTTGCCGAGCTCGCTGATCCGCTGGGCGGCGAGGCAGCGGGCGCCGGCGTCGCGCAGGTCCGGCTGGTTCAGCGCCTTGTCCACGAGGTCGGCGGTGAGCTTCTGCACCGCGTCCAGCAGCCGCTCCAGGCCGCGTCCGGACTCCGCCCACGCGTGGCCGACCCGGCGCGCGGCGAGCACGTCGAGCACGAAGCCGTCCGACAGCACGTCGGAGAACAGCGGGAGCACGTGCCGCACCACGGTCCGGCGCGGCGTCTGGACGTCCGCCCCGAAGCCCGCCGGTTCGGGACGGCCCGCCGGCACCCCGTGGCGGCCCTGCGGCGGGACGACCTGTCCGGCGGTCGCTGGGGACGTCACAGCGGACGTCACGGGGGACATCACAGCGGACATCGTCTTGTCGGTACTCATGGGAATCATCCGGCCTCACCCTTGTCGTTTCAGTCAGTGACACAACCGGTCCGGTCCGGTCATCGACATGCCTGACCCGGTGACATCTTCACCAGATCGGGTCACTCGGTAGCTCAGAGTTTCCTCAGATTCGGGTTTTCCCTCGTCAACCCCCGCGACCTGCGCAGGGCACGGAAGCCGGTTCCGCGTTGTGCGGATGTCCTGGCCGGAACGGCCGTGGGAAACTCGGGATCCGGCGCGGAAAGCTCGTCGTGCTCACCGGATTGGACGGTTGCGTGATCTGCCTCGGAACCATGAACTTCGGGACCACGCTCGACGACGCCGCGGCGTTCCGGATCCTGGACGTCTTCACCGAGCGGGGCGGGCGCGCCGTCGACACGGCGAACTGTTACGCGAGCTGGGCCGGCACCGGTGACGAAAGCGAGCTCGTGATCGGCGCCTGGCACCGCAGACGCGGGGCCAGGGACCGGATCCGCCTGGCCACCAAGGTCGGGGGCCGCCCGGTGCCCGGCGGCGGGCTGACCGACTGCGAGGGGCTTTCGCCCCGGGTGATCCGGTCCGCGGTCGAGGACAGCCTGCGCCGGCTGGACACCGACCACGTCGACGTCTGTTTCGCCCACCTCATGGATCCGGTCGTCCCCCTGGACGACACGCTCGGCGCGTTCGAAGAGCTGGTCGAGGCCGGCAAGATCGGCGAAATCGGGCTGAGCAACCAGGACCTGGACCCGGTGCGGCGCGCCGGCCACCGGATCACCTGGCTTCAGCAGCGGTACAGCTACCTGCAGCCGATGCCGGGCGCGTCCTTCGCTCTCCAACGGGTCCTGACCCCGGAAATGGCCGGCTACGCGCGCGAAACCCCCGGCCTGAACGTGCAGGGGTACTCACCGCTGCTCTCCGGCGCCTACACCCGGCCCGACCGCGAGTTCTGGCCGCACTACCAGTACCCGGGCAACGTGGCGCGGCTCATCGCCCTGCGGAAGGTGGCGGACGACCTCGGGGTGTCCGGGAACCGGGTGGTGCTGGCCTGGATGCTCGCCTCCACACCGCCGGTCGAGCCGGTGATCGGGGTGAGCTCCGAAGCACAGCTCACCGACTGCCTCGCCGCCACCGGCCTGGTTCTGAGCGAAGAGCACCTGCGCTGTCTCGAAACCGCTTGAGTGGGAGGCGGGGGCACGATGACGCGCTCGGCGGACAGGGACGTGGTACTGGGTGCCGACGTCGGTGCGGCGGGGGTCACGGTCGTCGTCCTGGGCGCGGACCTGCGCCCGCGGGAAATCGTCGAATGGCCGTTGCCGCGGGCCACACCGCAGCAGGGGCAGGATCCCTGGCTGGTGCTGGACACCTTGTCCTCCGCGATCCGCGAGGCGGCCGGGATCTGCGAGGTTTTCGGTAACCGGGTGCGGGGGCTCTCGCTCACGGCGGGCCCGCAGTCGCTGCTGGCGCTGGACGCCGGCGGCCGGCCGCTCACGCCGGTGGTGAACTCCTGCGACGGCCGTTCGGTGGCCGTCGCCCGCCGCCTCGTCGCGGAACACGGCGCGGAGCTGCACCGCCTGACCGGGGTGCCGGTGACGCCCGCTTCCCCGGTGGCCAGGCTGGCCTGGTTCGCCACCCACGACGCCGAGGTCTTCGAGCGCGCGGTGCGCTGGGCCGGGTTGAAGGACTTCCTGCTGTCGCAGCTCACCGGGATGCTGGTGAGTGACGTTTCGACGTGGTCGGCCGGCGGGATGGTCGAGTCGGCCACCCTGGACTGGGCGCAGCCGGCCCTCGACCTCGCCGGGGTGGGCCGCGGTCAGCTGCCGGACCTGGCCGACCCGACGGGGGTGCTGCTGCTGACGGTCGCGGCGGGCGAGCGGCTCGGCCTGCCCGGCGGGACCCCGGTGGTCGTCGGCGCGTCCGGGGCGGCCACCACCCAGCTCGGGGCCGGGGCGATGGCCCGGGGGTGCGCCGCGTTGTCGATGGGGTCCTCGGCGGACCTGTGCGTGATCGAGGACGCGCCGGTGGTGCCGCGGTCGGACCGGGTGTCGTGCCACGCGTTCGCCGACGGGCTGTGGATTTCGCGGGGGACGTTCAGCAACGGCGAGGCGGTCGCGCGCTGGGCGGCGGATTCGTTCGGCGGCGTTGACATCGATGTCCTGCTGGCCGAGGCGGAGCTGGTGCCGATGGGCGCGGAGGGCCTGATCGGGATCCCGCAGCAGGCGGCCGACGCGTCGTCCTGGGGCAACCCGGACTTCCACGCGGCACTGGTCGGGCTGCGGGTCGAGCACGGCAGGGCGGCGATGACGCGGGCGATGGCCGAAGGCGTCGCGCGGGAGCTGGCCACGGTGCGCACCGTGGTCGGGTCGGGGACCGAGCCCATCACGCTGGTGCGCGCCAGCGGCTCGGCCATGCGGTCACCGCTGTGGGGCTCGTTGCTGGCGGCCGCGCTCGACGCGCCGCTGGAGATCGTCGGCACGGGGGAGGCACCGGCGCTCGGCGCGGCCCTGATGGCCCTGCGCGGCCTGGGGCTGCTCGGCTGCCTGTGCGTCCGGCCCGACGTCCGCCTGCCCGCGCGGCGGGTGCTGCCGGACCCGCTGGCGACGGCGCACTTCGCCGCGACGTGCCGGTTGGGGGAGCAGCTCACCCGGTTGTTGACTCAGCTTCGGACGGCGTCGTGAGCGGGGAAGCATCCGGGCGCTGTGCGCCGGGCGCCAGGATCATGGCGGGCAGCCGGACCCGGATCCAGCAGCCGCGGTCGGTGGGCATCACGCGGATCGTGCCGCCGTGGCGGTGCACCAGCTCGGCCACGATGTTCAGGCCCAGCCCGCTGCCGGACGAGCGTTCCGGTGCCGCGCGGAAGAACTGCTCGAAGACCCGCTCGCGCAGCCCTGGCTCGATGCCGGGGCCGTCGTCGATGATGTCGAGCATGTGTTCGGTGCCCGTGGTGGACAGCCACACCTCCGCCTTGGTGCCCGGCGGCGTGTGGGCCCTGATGTTGGCGAGCAGGTTGGTCACGATCTGACGCAGCCGGAACGCGTCGCCGACGACCAGGTACTCCCGGTGGGGGTGGATGTCGTGGCGCAGCAGCCATTCCGGGGCGGCCGCCTGCGCGTCGTGCACCGCGTCGACGCACAGCGGCCCGAGGTCGACCGGTGCCTCCTCGGACGGCCGTCCCCGGTCGAGCTCGGCGAGCAGCAGCAGCTCGTCGATGAGGGCGGCCATCCGCCGCGTCTCGCCGCCCACCCGGCGCATCGCGGCCTGGAAGTCGTCCCGCTCGTCGAGCGCGCCGAGCTGGGCCAGCTGCGCGTAGCCGGAGATCGCCGACAGCGGCGTGCGCAGCTCGTGCCCGGCCGACGCGACGAACCGGCGCAGCCGGTCTTCGGCCCGCTCCCGGCGGCCGAACGAATCCTGCAGCCGGGACACCATGGTGTTGAAGGACAAGGTGAGGCTGTACGCCTCGTACGTCGAATCGGCGACCTCGACGCGCTGGGAGAGGTCGCCGCCGGCGATGGAGCGGGCGGTGCCGACCACGGATTCCAGCGGCCGCAGCCACCGCTTGCTCACCTGGAGCAGGACGATCGCGAGCACGGCCAGCACGATCAGCGCGATCAGGGACATGGCGAGCACGATCCGGTGGGCGATCTGCCGGTAGTCCTCGGTGGACACCGCGCCCACCACGTAGTCACCGTTCGGCAGCGTGTCGGCCGCGCCGAGGAAGCCGGACCCCGGCAGCCGGGCGACCGTCTGGTTCGCGGCCATGGTCCGCAGGAGGGCCACGGGCGGGATCGGCACCTGCGCCGGTTGCGCACCCCGGTACTGTTCGAGCCGGCCGGCCGGGCTGACGATCAGCGCCACCGACTCGCTGCATTCGACCAGACGCGGTGGTTCCCCGACGAAACCGGGGTTGCTCGCCAGGTCTTCGGTCAGCAGCGTCAGGTAGTTCTGGGCCTGGGTTTCCAGCCGTGAGTACATGAACGAATTGACACCGAAGATCGTCACGGCCAGCGCCGCGGCCAGGCCGATCGAGGTCGCGGCCAGCACGGTCACCACGAGCTTGGTGCGCAATGACCGGGGTGGCCGCTCGGAAGTGGTCACGGCGGGCCTTTCCGTCCTGGGGCGAAGGTGTCCAGTGTAGACGTTCGCCCGGTGGAGCGACGCACTCCGCGTCCTGCGGATCTTTCTTCCGCGAAGTGCGGAAAGCGGCACCGAGGTCCGGCATTGTATGAAACCGGTCGCTGATTGTTCGGAATCGCGGTGCGGTGGAACGGTCATTCCGGTGGATGTGCTCATTGTTGGCGATGGGTAGCTTATTGGTGCCGAGCTGTCGACAGTTCGGCCGCCTCCCCGACACAAAGTCTCATTATCGAGAAAACAAGGTGAACGAAATGACCTCGATCGAGTCCTTCGCGAACACCGGTGCGTCCCTCGAGCCGCTGGAGATGATCACCGGGGCTGCCCCGGTGTCCTGCTTCTGGGCGGCCGCCGCCGGGGCGGCTACCGCGGTGGCCTTCAACTGGGCGGCCGAGAAGGCCGTCGACTACCTCAACCACCGCGGTGGCTACGTCGCCGAGGAGGCCCCGGAGCTCGCGGGCGTGACTGCGGGCATGTCGGGTGACGCGCTGGTGGCGCTGCGCACCCCGCGGGCCTGACCGGCTTCCGCGTACCGCGGGTCTTCATTCCGTGAAACGCGGAAGGCGTCCACCGATTCCGGCATCGCGCGAAAATGGGCCGTTGGTTGTTCGGAATCGCGGCGCAGTGGAACGGTCATTCCGGTGGATGTGCTCATTGTTGGCAAGGGGTAGCTTCATCGGTGCCGAGCTGCTGGCAGTTCGGGCAGTTCCCCCGACACAAAGTCTCATTATCGAGAAACAAGGTGAACGAAATGACCTCGATCGAGTCCTTCGCGAACACCGGTGCGTCCCTCCAGCCGCTGGAGATGACCACCGGGGCTGCCCCGGTGTCCTGCTTCTGGGCCGCCTTCAACGGCGCGGGTGTCGCGCTGGCCACCGCCTGGGTGGCCGAGAAGGCCGTCGACTACTACAACAACCACCACGGCGGCTACGTCGCCGAGGAGGCCCCGGAGCTCGCGGGCGTGGCGGCGGACATGTCGGGTGACGCGCTGGTCGCGCTGCGCACCCCGCGGGTCTGACCGGGTCCCGCGTCGCTGGATGGGCCCGGTCCGCGCCGGGCCCATCTTCGTCCGGGAACCTTGTCCGCCATCTTCATCGATGTCCGGTTTCAGGCGGCGATCAGATAGCCGAAATTGCGCACCGTGCGAATGAGATCCTGGCCGAGTTTCCGGCGCAGGTAGTACACGTAGGTTTCGACGACGCCGAAATCGCCGTGGAAGTCGTGGCCCCACACGGCGGACAGGATCTCGCCCTTGGACACCGCCTTGCCCGGGTTGGCCATGAGGTGGCACAGCAGGTCGAACTCGGTGGCCGACAGGCGCACCGGCGCTCCGTCCTTCCAGACCTCGCGGGAGGCGCGGTCGAGCTCGAGCCGGCCGAGGTGCAGCCGGGTGCAGGACTCGGCGGGCGGCGCGCCCCGGCGCAGCAGCACCTCCACCCGGGCGACGAGCTCCTTGATGTCGAACGGCTTGGCGACGTAGTCGTCGCCACCCAGGGTGAGCCCGTGCACCTTGTCGTCGATGGACTGGCGGGCACTGAGGAACATGACCGGCGCCGTGACGTCCGCGGCGCGCAGCCGCCGGTAGACCTCGAACCCGTCGAAGTCCGGCAGCATGACGTCGAGCAGCACGACGTCCGGCGCGGTGGCGGCCGCCGCCCGGAGCGCCTCCCGGCCGGTGCCGGCCGTGACGACGTCGAAGCCGAGGAACTGGAACGTGGTGAACAGGATCGCGGCGATGCTCACCTCGTCGTCGGCCACCAGCAATCGGCCGCGCGGGGATTCGGGAGTCACCGGATCATTAGACCACCCGGACGTCCGGACCACCTCCTCGGCAATGGGTGCGTTCACCGACCAGAAATCTCTGGTTCATCTTCCGTTCAGGGTGATTCTCGAACTGCGAGAATCATTTCGGCAGTCGAATTCGTCGATAATGTGAAAATGACTCACAAGTGCGTGGTGAGCTGGTCATCGACGCTCCAGGGGAGAGGTTTGGAGCGCTCTAATCGGGAATTCTCTGCGCGAAACGTGCAACATCACTCAAGTGGGTGAGAGCGCCGGGCGGACACCGCCACGGCGGGGTGCTCGGCGGGCCGGCGTGGCCGGGCGGCCCGCTCGGCCACGGCGTGGGCGGTCAGCGCCGCGCTGAGGACGTTGATCCCGCGGACGCTGCCGGGGTGCAGCCCGGTCAGCTGCTCGATGCGCTGGATGCGGTAGTCGAGCGTGCTGCGGTGGATGATGAGCCGTTCCGCGGCCTGGCTGCGGTTGCCGTCGGTCGCGACCAGCACCTTGAGGGTCTCGAGCAGGGCGGGGTGCTGCTGCAGCGGCCCGATGATCCGGACCAGGTTGTCGCTCACCGTCGGCTCGCGGGCGACGGCGAACTCGACGAGCATGTCGTCGAGCTGGTAGACGCCGGGCTCGTGGTCGGCGGCGAGCGCCAGGGACAGCACCTTGCTCGCTTCCTGTCGTCCCCACGCGATTTCGCCGCGCGGGCGCCAGGAAACGGACATCCACACCGAGCCGGGCAGTGCGGCGTGCGCCTGCCGGGCCAGCTGCGCGGCGCGGGCCTCGTCCCCGGCCGGCAGCAGCGCGAAGCCGCCGGCGGGGCCGAGCGCGGTCAGCGCGCCTTCCCCGGTCACCTGCTCGAACGTGCCGATCATCGTGGCCGTGTCGGCCGGGGCGCCGCAGTGCACGGCCACCACCGCGTAGGCGGGGGCGAGGTCGTAGTCGTCGTCCGCGTCGGCGCGGACCCCCCTGAGCAGTTCCTGCGCGCGCTGGGACCGGCTCTTGGCGAGCGTGCCGCGGTGCTTGCGGGTGTTCGTGTGGTGCGCACCGGCGAGGAGCTCGGAAACGAGCCTGCTGCCCACGGCCGACACCGCCCGCGGCGAGCCCGCCGGCGTGCTGGTGTCGCCGGACATCACGACGTGCAGCACCCGGGAGGTCAGCTCGCTGACGACACCCACGATCGGGGTGACGTCGTCGGTGGTCCCGGCGACCTCCGCGACGTTCGCGCGGATCCGGGCCGCCGTCTCGTCGGACCACAGGTCGTCCCCGTGGGCGGCCGAGGCCATCAGGGGGATGACGGCCCGCAGCAGCGAGTGGAGGGCGGCGTCCAGCGGTTCCGGCGCGTCGCGCAGGATCGGCGCGACGTCCGACCAGAGGCGCGCGGCGAGATCGTTCGCGGCGGCGAGGCCCGGCTCGGGGCGCAGCGTTGTGGTCATGAGATGACCCCCGGTTCTGACCTGTGAATTCGCGGATGGACTTGCTGAATGTAGCGGGGTGTGCCGCGCCGGGTAATCAGAGCCATCGGGAAAGGTTTCAGCGATTCGCGCAAGAACCGGCGCCCTGCGAAAGACCGGTGTGCTTACGGGCAAGAAGTGTGCCCGAATTCACTAGGCGTTGCGCTGCGTGACAATTGAATCATTTTCGGCCCGGGTGGTCCAGGGTCCGAACGACGGTTGTCCGCCCATTGTCCGGTATGCATATCCCGGTGGGTGGACCGGTGACCTGCCCAAGCGCGGCGTTCCGGACATACCGGTGGTCCTCGCCGCGGGTCCGCGTTCCGCGGACGGTCTTCCGGACCGTGCGGCCCGGTACTCCGGCCGGGTGCGGCAAGCGGGTGTCCGCCGTTTCACATCCCCGATTCTCCTCCGGCTTCGCCGAAGAATGTTCCGGTGTCCGCGCAATGAACGTCCGGTCGCGGACCGATAACGTCGGTGGAGATCGCGGTCCGGTGGAGAAAGGCGTCAGCCATGAGCATCACGTCGGTCCGTGCCGACGCGGCCTTCGCATCCGAGGGAGCGTCCTGGGCGCGGACGGCCTTCCCGGCCGTGGCGGGGCTCCCGGCGGAGCTGCGGGCGGAGGTCACCGCCGCGATCGAGGAGCAGCCTCGCGAGGTGCGTGCGGTCGTGCGACGGCTCCTCGGCGTCACGGTCGCCGCGCTCACGTCGGGTGACCAGCGGGCGTGGACGTCGGCGCGCGAGGTCGAGGAGACGGTCCGCGTCGGCAGCGCGCTGGCCGCGGCGGGGGCGCTGCCCGACCCCCTGCTCGTCCTCATCGGCAGGCTCACCGCCTGGGCGGTCGAACGCACGGCCGGGGCGCGGCCGGGGGCTTCGGGCGTGCTGAAGGACGTCGTGCGCGTCGGGCACGCCGTGACCCGCAGCCTGGCCGGCGGGTTCCACCGGCACGCCGGGTCGCGGACGGCGGCACCGCTCGCGGGCGAACAGCTCGCGGCGGCGTTGCTCTCCGGCCAGCGTGCCCCCGGTGCGGCGGCGTCGTACCAGGTGCTCGCGGTCCGGTCCGGCCCCGGTCCGCTCGACCGGCTGCCCACACTGGGCGGCGTGGCCGTGGCCCGGGGGAGCGTGGGTTACCTGCTCGTGCCGGACGCCGGGCCGGGCCGGGGCCCGGAGCTGGCGGCGGGACTGCGGGCCGCGCTGCCCGCGGCGGCCTGGGTGGCGCCGCACTGGGCGCGCACGGCCGACGTCCCCGCCGCCGCGGCGACCGCCGCCGACGTCGTGGCGCTGGCGGTGGGCTCCGGCGCGCCCGCCGGCGTGCACCGGCTGGAGGACTTCGCGGTCGAGTACGCGGCGCTGCGGCACCCGTCGATCGAGACGGAGATGCGACGGCTGATCGAGCCGGTGCTCGGCGGCCCGGGGCTCGCCGAGACCCTGCGGGCGTTCGTCCGGGCCGACGGCAACCGGACCCGCGCGGCCGCGGAGCTGATCGTGCACCGCAGCACGCTCGACTACCGGCTGAAGCGGATCGGGCAGCTCACCGGGTACGACCCGGTGAAGCCGGCCGGCATGCAGGTGCTGGCGATCGCGATGACGACGGCGCAGGCGACGGCGGTCCGGGCGCAGTTCGCGGCCGTGGCGGGCACGCGGTGACCGGTCCGGCATGACGCGGCGGAGCTCCCGCCCGTGGTCGCTGTGCCGCCGCCTGGTGTACACCGGCGGGCTGGTGGCGCTGGCCACGGTGCTCGCGATGAACGTCCTCGCCGTCGGCGGCTTCCTGGTCTACCAGCAGGTCCGCAACCAGCGGCTGATCGACGCGAACCGGCTGTACCAGGTCGCCCGGATCGGCGGCGGCGGCGAAGTGCCGGCCGCGACCATGGTGAACACCGACGAGGACGGCGTCGTGCTGGTGCTCCACCCCGACGGCGAGGTGTTCGAACGGCTCGGCCGCCAGGCCGCCGCGTTCCGGGCACCCGACCCGGCGGTGCTGCGGGTGGCCGCGGCCGACGGGCGGTACCGGCTCTTCGGCTGGTTCTACGGCGTCGTCGACCGGGCGGACGACGGCCGGTTCGTGATCACGGCGAGGGCGCTGGGCGGGCAGATCGCGGGCGCGGTGCGGATGGCGGGCGGGTTGCTCGCGGTGGACGCGGTGGTGTGCCTGCTGGCGGTGGTGATCGCGGCCGCGCTGTTCCGGCGGACCTTGCGGCCGCTGGAGCGGTTCGCCGGGACCGCGGCCCGCGTCACCGCGGGCGAACCGGGCGGCCGGGTCGACCTGGCCGGGGTGCCGGAGGAGGTGCGCCGGCTCGGGACCGCGGTGAACCGGATGCTCGGCAGGCTCGAAGGATCCTTCGCCCGGCTGTCCGAAACGGACGAACGGCTGCGGCGGTTCGTCTCCGACGCCGGCCACGAGCTGCGGACCCCGCTGACGGTGATCATCGGGTACGCCCAGCTGCTGCGGCTCGGCGTGCTGGCCGACCGCGCCGCGCGCGAACGCGCGATGGTGGAGGTCGAGCGCGAAGCGCGGCGGCTGACCGTGCTGGCCGATCACCTGCTCCTGCTCGCCCGGATCGACGAGGGGCCTCCGGGGAACCCCGGGCCGGTCGAGCTGGACGCGCTGTGCCGCGAGGTGGTCGAGGCGAGCCGGGCGGACTACCCGGCGCACCCGGTGGGGTACCGCTGTGAGGGCGGGGCGCCCGTGGTGTCCGGCGACGAGCCGTGGCTGCGGCAGGCGCTCTCGTGCCTGCTGGCCAACGTCGGCACGCACACGCCGGCGGGAACACGCGCGGAGGTCGTGCTGCGCACCGAAGGGGCGGCCGCCGTGCTCGACGTCGTCGACGAGGGGCCGGGGATCGGGGCGGCGGACCGCGCGCGGGTCTTCGAGCGGTTCTTCCGCTGTGACGAGGCGCGGCAGCAGCCGCCGGGCCGGCGCAGTGCCGGGCTGGGCCTGAGCATCGTGCGGTCCGTGGCCACCGCGTGCGGCGGGACGGTCGCGGTGCTGCCGAGCGAGCGCGGCACCTGGGTCCGCGTCCGGCTGCCCGTGCTTTCAGCGGAACACCGGGAGTCTTCCTCGGGCCGCTCATTGAAATGAAAATCATTGTCATCTATGGTGGGCCGGGTGAACTCGGGAAGTGGGCACGCGGCGGGCGAACGCGCCGTCGCGGGTGCCGATCTGGACGGCCTCGCCGCGCTGGTGGACCGGCTCGACGCGGTGGCGCTGCTGGCGATCGTGTTCACCCTGGGCCGGCACGGCCTGACCGGCACCCATGACCTCGACGAGGTCTACGCGGCCACGAAGGTCGCCCCGCGGCACCGGCGGATCGTCCGGCGCTGGCTGCGGGCGCTCGTGGCGGAGCACCTCGCGGTCGCCGAGGGCGGCGGGTACCGGCTGCTGCGGACGGTGGGCGCCGCCGAGGTCGAGCGGGCCCGCGCGGAGCTCGACGACGCCGCCCGCGGCCTCGAGCACGGATCCGGGCTCGCCCGGTTCTTCCAGCTCACCGTGTCCTACCTGCCGGAGCTGCTGCGCGACGAGATCTCCCTGCAGTCCCTGCTGTTCGCCGACGGCGACCTCGACGTCGCCGACGACGTCTACCAGCGCAACGTGGCCAGCCGGTACGCCAACGAGGCGGCCGCCGCGGTGCTC